>Ga0351873_10061_pt1 | contig 32552 bp, 22 predicted proteins | sample TotcelFGM3001N11_FD_206764 | JGI IMG/M metagenome (GOLD analysis project Ga0351873, IMG submission 206764) | Enriched cells from coal bed in the Powder River Basin, Montana, United States - Total cells FGM rep2 HSBNCT.FGM.300.1.N11 ... | reverse complement strand
TGGCGCCGACAAAGCGTCCTTTCTGCTTGCGCGAGGGCAGCAATTCAAAATCCTGCTTCTCGGTCGTCGGGTTTTCGCGGCGGAACAGCACGTGCAGGCGGCCCACGTCCGCCGGATGCTTGTCGCCGAGCGTGTAGCCGATTTGGTAATACAACGGGACCGCCTTTTCGCCTTCGTTGGTAAACGTCAGCCGGGCTCGTGTGGTAAACGGCATCGGCAGCCACAGATTGCGCCCTCCGGTCGGACCGACCGAGTGGACGGCGGAATGGTAGGACGTGATCCGTCCGTGGGCGAAGCCGAACAAGTCGCCGATCGGGCATTCCAGGCTCGGATGCTCCTGGCCTTCCCAATACGCGCGCATGACGCAAGCCCGTTGGACGGCCGGATTCCGCTCGGTCGTGATCCAAATGTGGCGAATCGTGCCGGAACCTTCGATATCGCACAATTGGACGGTTTCACCCGGCTTGATCTGCCGTGCCGGGGCTCCTTTGCGGCCGACCCCCAAGTGACTGGCTGCTCTGCCGCCTTCGCCCGCCGCTCCGGTCGGGTTCTCGAACGAGATCGACCGGGAAATCAAGCCGGTATCCAGCAGATACGGCTGATGGATCACGTCGGCGGCGTACTGGGCGTGCAATGCGGATGGGGTGGCAAGCGCCGATGCGACGGTGGCCGCAACGAACAGGAACGCGGTCAGCATACGAGGCGTGGCGGACATCGGAGGGGCTCCTTTGCGATGCAAGGGGTTCGCAGATTCGGCTAACCTGGCCGCCACGACAACGCGGCCAGACGAGAATCAGGGTAGGATACCGCCCGCCGCTTGTCTAGCTCCAGGCCGGATTTGCCGGTTGTGCCGACAGAGGCGGCGTTCTCCGAGCAGAACGTTTCGCTTCGCAGGAAAACCGCACGGGCGGTAAGTACAATAAACACCCTGCGACGGAGAAACTTTCGGCCCGTGGACGGCTCGCACGGCGCCAACCGCCCGGGAGAACTGGATTGTGACCGATACGGAAACCACTAACCGCCAGAACGAATCGCTTGTCGGCGCGCCCGTGGTCCGCGATGCCGTGTTTCAGGCCCGCGGGATCACCAAGGTGTACCACATGGGCGAAGTCGATGTGCATGCCTTGCGGGGCGTGGACCTGGATTTGTTGCGCGGCGAGTTTGTGGTCCTGTTGGGGCCTTCGGGCAGTGGCAAGAGCACGCTGCTGAACATCCTGGGTGGCTTGGATGTTCCGTCCAGCGGAACGGTCACGTACCTGCAACACGACTTGACGCGGTTCGACGATGCGGCGCTGACGCGGTATCGCCGCGACCACGTGGGCTTCGTGTTTCAGTTTTACAACTTGATCCCCAGCCTGACGGCGCGGGAGAACGTGGCCTTGATCACGGAGATTTCCCGCAATCCAATGGATCCCCGCGATGCGCTCGCCCTGGTCAACCTGAGCGACCGGCTGAACCACTTTCCGTCCCAACTGTCCGGCGGCGAACAGCAGCGGGTGGCGATCGCCAGGGCGATCGCCAAGCGGCCCGACGTACTGCTGTGCGACGAACCGACCGGGGCGCTGGACGTGCATACGGGGATCGTGGTTCTGGAAGCCATCGAACGCGTCAACCGCGAGCTGGGCACCACCACGGCCGTCATCACTCACAATGCCGTGATCGCCGCCATGTCCAGTCGCGTCGTCCACGTATCGGACGGGCGCATAAGCCACGTAGATCACAACGAAACCCAAGTCTCCGCGAGTGAATTGCAATGGTGAGAAAGATGAAGGACTGACCACTGACCACTGACCACTGACCACTGACCATTCATGCGTGCTATTGATCGCAAAGCGGTTCGCGACTTGTGGGCTATCAAGGGCCAGGCGATCGCCATTGCGCTGGTGATCGCCTCGGGCGTGGGCACGTTTGTGATGTCACTGAACACGCTCAAATCGTTGCAAAACTCACAGCAGATGTACTACGAGCGGTACCGCTTTGCCCACGTCTGGTCGCAGGTCAAGCGGGCGCCGCTGTCGCTGGCTCGGCAGATCGAGGTGATTCCGGGCGTGTCGCAGGTCCAGACGCGGGTGGTCGTGGACGTCACGCTGGACGTGCGGGGCATGGCCCAGCCGGCGATCGGGCGTTTGATCTCAATCCCGCCGCAGCGGACGCCGATGGTCAACGACTTGCACTTGCGCAAAGGCCGCTGGATTGAGCCGCACCGGGCGGGCGAGGCGCTGGTCAGCGAGGCGTTCGCCACGTCGCATCACCTGGAGATCGGCGAATCGGTCACGGCCGTGATCAACGGGCGGCGGCAGAAGCTGACCATCGTTGGCGTGGTGCTGTCGCCGGAGTACGTCATCCAGATCCACGGCTCGAATCTGCTGCCGGACGATCATCGATTTGGCATCTTCTGGATGGATTACGAACAGCTGGCATCCGCCTTCAACCTGGACGGCGCGTTCAACAACGTGGCGCTGACGCTCAGTCGCGGGGCACAGGAGCCGGAAGTGATCCGGACCCTGGACAACATGACCAAACGCTACGGCGGCCGCGGCGCCGCTGGGCGCGAGGATCACGTTTCGCACCGTTACGTCTCGGACGAGATTCGCCAGTTGCGAAGTCTTGGACTGATCGCGCCGACGATTTTTTTCTCGGTGGCTGCGTTCCTCCTGAACGTGGTGATGACGCGGCTGATCGGCGTCCAGCGGGAACAGATCGCGGCGCTGAAGGCGTTCGGATACACCAAGCGGCAGATCGGAATGCACTATATCAAGCTGGTGCTGCTGATTTCCCTGGCCGGGGCCGTTCTGGGGATCGCCGTCGGCTCGGTGCTGGGCCGCAGCTTGACCGAGATGTACACCCAGCTGTACCGCTTTCCGGTGTTCCGTTTCGAGTGGAACACGCCGGTGATGGCGGGCGCGCTGTTGATCAGTTCCGCAGCGGCCGTGGTTGGGACGCTGGCCGCCGTTCGCCGCGCGGTGCGGATGCCGCCCGCCGAAGCCATGCGTCCCGAGCCGCCCGCCGTGTACCGGCCCTCGCTGCTGGACCGCAGCGGATTAGGGGAACTGCTGCCGCAGGCGGCCCGCATGATCTTTCGCGAATTGGAACGAAAACCGGTCAAGGCGGCCATGTCCTGCGTGGGCATCTCGATGGCGGTGGCGATCCTGATCCTGGGCAGCTTTACGCTCGATTCGATCAACTACATCATCGACTTTCAATTCACGCTGTCCCAGCGGCAGGACTTGCTGGTGGCATTCCCCGAGCCGGTTACCGCCTCGGCGCTATACGAACTGCGACACTTGCCGGGCGTGATCCAGTGCGAACCGTATCGTTCGACGGGGACGCGATTCCATTTCGGCCACCGCACGCGGCGCGTGGGCATCATCGGCCTGTATCCCGGCACGCGGCTGTACCGGCTGCTGGACGAGCGCGAGCGGCTGGTGCCGGTGCCGCAGGACGGCCTCTTGCTGTCGTCCAAACTGGCCGAATTGCTGGACGTACGGCTGGGCGACCGGATCCTGGTCGAGGTATTGGAGGGCGACCAGCCGATTCGCGAGGTGCCGGTCAGCGCCATGGTGACCGAGTACGGCGGAACCAACGCCTATATGGACGCCGGAGCGTTGCACCGGCTGTTGCGCGAGGGAAATTCGTTGACGGGGGCTTTTCTGACCGTCGAACAGGACCGGATGGAAGAGATGTATCGGACGCTGAAGAATACGCCTCGCGTCGCCAGCGTGACGATCAAGGAAGCGTCGGTCCGAAGTTTTCAAGACACCATTGCCGAAAACCTGGGGCGGATTCGCTTCTTCAACATTCTGTTCGCGATGGTCATTGCGTTCGGTGTAGTATACAACAGCGCACGGATTTCGCTGGCCGAACGCAGCCGCGACTTGGCGACGCTTCGCGTGATCGGCTTCACGCGCGCCGAAATCTCGGCCATCCTGCTGGGCGAATTGGCCGTCGTCACGCTGGCCGCCATCCCGTTGGGTCTGGTGGTGGGATACCTGTTCGCCGCTTGGGCGGTCACGGGGTTGGATACCGAAGTCTATCGCGTGCCGCTGATCATCCACCGTGCGACGTATGGTTTTGCCGTGGCGGTGGTGCTGGCTGGGGCCGCCGTCTCCGGCTTGTTGGTCCGCGAGCGGCTGGATCATCTGGATTTAATCTCCGTGCTGAAAACAAGAGAGTAACGCGGGTCATGAAGTCTCTGGTACGCATCTTCCTGTTCTTGCTGGTCGGCGGCACGATCGTGGGCGGCTTGGTGTGGTCCTTCTGGCCGCAGCCGGTGAACGTCGAAGTGGCGACCGTCACCCGCGGCCCTTTGCGGGTGAGTGTGGACGAGGACGGCCGGACGCGAATCAAGGAACCTTACGTCATTGCCGCGCCGCTGGCGGGCCATCTGCTGCGGATCCGCTTTGACCCCGGCGACGCCGTCACGCGCGGCGAAACGGTACTGGCCATGATCGAGCCCAATCCGCCGGACATCCTGGACGTACGAACCGTGGCCCAGGCCGAGGCCAAAGTGCGGGCCGCGCAAGCGGCCTTGGACCGCGCTCAGCCGCTGGTCGAACGGGCTCGCGAGGAACGGGATTTTGCCCAGCGCGAGTTGGAGCGTACGCGCAAGTTGGCGCAGACCAATTCGGCCACAAAGCGGGACGTCGAGCACGCCGAGATGCTGTACCGGACAAGGATGCACGATTACACCGCCGCCCGGCACGCACAAGACATCGGCCAGTTTGAACTCGAACTGGCCCGCGCCGCGCTGGTCCGCGTGCAGCCCGCCGAGACGGGGCCGGCGGACGATCGCCGGTTGCCCATCCTGGCGCCCATCACAGGCCAAGTCCTGCGGCGGTTCCAGCAAAGCGCCACCGTCGTTCGGGCCGGCGACCGATTGTTGGAAGTCGGCGACCCGGGGGAATTGGAGATCGAGGTCGACGTGTTGTCCGACGACGCGGTGAAGATCAAGCCCGGCGACAAGGCTTTTCTGGAACAATGGGGCGGCGACCGCCCGCTGCCGGCCACCGTACGTCGTATCGAGCCGTCGGGGTTCACCAAGATCTCCGCCTTGGGCGTGGAAGAACAGCGCGTGAATGTGATCCTCGATTTGGACGACCCGCCGGAACAACGCCGTGAACTGGGCGATGCGTTTCGCGTCGAAGCGCGGATCGTGATTTGGGAACACGATGACGTGCTGCAGGTTTCCACCGGCGCCCTGTTCCGCCGCGGCAGCCAATGGGCGGTGTTCGCCGTCCGCGGCGACCGAGCCGAACTGCGCACCATCGAGATCGGCCGCCGCAACAGCCTGGCCGCCCAAATCACCGCGGGCCTGGAAGCCGGCGACGAGGTCGTTTTGCATCCCAGTGACAAAGTTCGTGACGGCGTCCAAGTTCGGCGGCGGGACCTCAACGCGCCGTGAGCTATGAGCAGGAGAGTGACAAAACGAGGAACATCGGCTCCCCGTGTTTCTGCCGTTCATTTTTCCGCCATTTTCACTGTCCCAGGTTCTTCTGCACCCTTATCCGGACAGCCGTTTTTCTCCGCGATCAACTGCCGGATGCCGGCTTCCTCGATGCGCAGCATCCGTCGCCGTTGGTCCTCGCCGCGGTCATACAGAGCGAGATCCGCCCGCGACCATGCATGGGCCTCGCGGTAATCGCCGCAGAACGGCACGAGCAGATCGATCCAGCAACCGATGATATCCAGTTCCCGGCGGGACAGTGCCACGTCTTCGTGGCCGCCGCGGAGCAGCTGCATCAGCCCGCTGGTGGCCGAGCCTCGCGAGTAAGGCGGCAACAGCTCCGGCTCGGACATACAGTCGATCCAATTGACGAGATCGTGATTCCAGTTTCCGCAGTCCTTCTGGGTGTGTGTCAGCGTCAGGTAGGACAGGGAAAACCGCCGCTTGGTCGTTCCCAGCGGCACGGCTTCCGCGGTAAGGTTCAGCGGCTTGTCCGCCGTCCCCGTGTGGCAGTCCACGCAGTGCCGGTCCAAAATCGGCTGGACTTCGCGGGCAAAACTGAAGCCGCGCGGCGGGCCGTAGAACGGCGTTAACTTCTGCGGGCCGCCCCGCATGGCCAGCGGCAAACCCGCCGCGGCGCGGGGCGCAGTGTTCTTATGCTCGTGACAGCCTACGCAGGATTGCGTTTCGCCAGGCATCAGCGTAGCCCAGCTGCGCATGGTCTGGACGGCGTCACCGCGCTCGTCCAGGGCTTGGAAATAGACGGGCAACCGGGCCGGAACCGTGAACATGGCCGATCCGTCCTCGTGGACCGCCGCCGTGCCCAACACGACCTTGACATCCCACGAGCCGTTGCCGATCGCCACCGGCGTCGTCACTTCGGACGAACCACCTCGGCCCTGCTGCGACAGGCTGCCGATGGCGGCGGCACGGTATTCTAAGCCGACGACGCGCAACTGCTTGACCGTTCCCCGCGGCACGCCGCGCAGGGCCAGCCCTTGGTAGATGTCCTGCAAGAAGAACGTGCCGGTCGTTCCGCGATAGTCGGCAACCGCCGGCCGAACGAGCGGCGTGGGGCGCGGAGCCAGCGGCAGGATCTGCCGCGGGCTGAGCGTTTCGCCCGCCCCGGTGCCTTCGACCAGCAGTTCGCGCCGTCCGTGGCGATCCATGAAGTGGATGTCGAAGCGGCCCAGTTCGCCCGCCGGCGTCGGTACGGCCAAGGTTACCAAAAAGTGGTCGTCGTCGACGGGGTAAGGATACTGGAATTGATTGCCGTCCGCGGCGTAATGGTCGACCCGCTGGTAGTCGGCCGTGCGCACGGGAGCGATCAACTGGACCCCGGCGCCTTCCTGCCGTCCGCGCGCCGGGTCGATGACCGCCAACTTGCCATGCGGCGGGCGGTGATGGCCGGTGACGACCGCCAGCACCTGACGCGATCCGGGAATCTTGCGGGCATGAATGATGTTCGTAGGAAACCAGGAACTGCCGCCGTAGAACTCCTGCTGGTTCGTCCCGTCCGGGTTCATCTGGAACAGCGGTTGCGGAAAGATCTGTCCGCGATCGTTGTACTCCCAGCGCGTGTACAGGACCCGGCCGTCGTCCGTTACTGTGGGAAAGATCGTATGCACCTGGTCGAATCCGACGCGGCGGGCAAAACGGCCGTCACCGTCCATCAGGTACAGGTTACTGGCCTCGACCCAGTTGCAGTCGACGGACTGAGCGCACCGCGTGGAACTGAACAAAATATTTCCATCAGGCAAGTAGATCGGTTCGTAGTCCGCACAGCCGAGTTCGTCCGTCAACTGCCGCACGGCTTTGCTATCGAAGTCCATTTCGTGGATCTGGAAATCGCCGCCCCGGTCGGATTTCTTCCAGGCGAACAGCATCCGTCGGCCGTCGAACGAGACATCCGGGTTGCGGAGGATTCCGTCCCGCGTTTGCAGCAACGGCCGTACGCGTCCGTAGATGCCGTCCAGTTCCAGAATGTTCAGCGAGGCGCCGGCCCGATACAGGCGATGGCGGTTCGAGAGCGGCTCCGACAGCACCTCGGTGTACTTCCAGCTCGGCCCCGGATGCTGGTGTTGGTCGAAGACGAATCGCCGCCAACGACAAACCAGCGGTTCCAAGCGGCGGGCGCGGCGCGTTTCGCAGGCCCGTATATACAACTGTTTCCAGCGCGGATCGCCGCCCGGCACGGCATCGCCAACCAAGGCATTTCGCGATTGCCGGAAGCCATCGCCGACAGCATCCGGAAGTTCGTCCAGCACCTGGGCCAGTATCCGCTGTTCCACGGTCGAATCCCGGCGGCTGACGAAACACGCCAACTGCGGCAACACCGGATCGTCGTGCCGCGACTCGAGCGATTTCAGGTGCGTCTTCCGCCACTGGTCCTTTTCTTGCTCGAGTTCAGGATCCAACGCGACGCGGCCGTAATCCTGCAGCATCCAGTCGCGGTGGATCGCCTCGCGTGACGCGGCTTCCGAGCCAAGCGGCGACGAGTCCGCTGCCACCAACGAAATCGCTGCAGGAAAAGAGATGCAGAATATAAGCACTCCGAGATGGAGGGTATTTATCATGTTGGTCAGTGTCCAGTGATTAGTGGCCGGTAGCCGCCCTTCGCCCTTCGCCCTTCGCCCCTCATCCTTCTCTCACGGCGTCGAACATGGCCAGCATGTTTTCCGTCGGCGTAGGGCCTTGGATGTTGTGGATCGAGTTGAACACGAACCCGCCATCCTGATTGAAAATCTCGATCCGTCGGCGGACTTCGTCGTAGACCTGCTGCGGCGTGCCAAACGAGATGGTCTGCTGGGTATCAACCCCGCCGCCCCAGAATACGACGTCGCGGCCGAATTCTTTCTTCAGCCGCACAGGGTCCATCTCGGCGGCCGAGCATTGCACGGGATTGAGGATGTCGAATCCGGCCTCGATGAAGTCGGGGATCAGTTGGTATACCGAGCCGCACGAATGGATGAACGTCTTCCACCTTGACCGAGAGTGGATCAGCGCGTTGATGCGTTGGTGGAAGGGCTGGAACAAATCCCGGTAAGCGGCCGGGGAAATGAACGGACCGCGCTGCGTCCCAAAGTCGGTGCCCGTGATCATCGCCGCGTCGATCGAGTCGCCGAACAAATCGATCAGCGTGCCGATGTTCCGCTCGGCGATCTCGCACTGACACTCGAACACGGTCCGGACGTAATCCTTGCGCATCAACGTCGAAATGTACCACTCCTCGACGTCGCGGATGCCCTTGGGATGCTTGAGGAACGTGGCCGGCACCAGTGCGATGTCGCCGAACGCGGCGCCGGGGACGACCAGCATGGCGCCACAGTCGGGCCGTTGCCGCAGCCAGTCGCGCATCGAGCGGTAATAGGCCAGATCGGCTTCGCTCAACAAGCCGAACTCTTCGACGTTATCCGCGGGATTCAGTCTGTCTTCAACGATCGGCTCTTGACGAATCACGGCGTCGAAGAAATATCCGCCCGCCGGCATCCGGCCGCTGGGCGGCACCGTCAGGTCGCCTTCGGGATACATATAGGTGTCGCCCGCGTGGTCGCGCGTGACGTTGAAGTCGCCGGAGACGAGCACTTCCATGCCGTCGTTCATCGTAAACGGCTTCCAATTCCCGTTAACCGTTCCGAACAGGCTCGTACGACCGGGGATGCCGATCACGTCGATACCTAGCGCCGCCCGCAGTTCGTCGTCCACTTCGCCCAGCATCTGGTAAGGCTCGACCACTTTCACTCGGAAACCGGTCTGGCCAAGAACCGCCTGCCGCAGCCGTGTCAGTGCGCTGACATGAATCCCGGTCACCGGCGTCGCGCCAAAATCGACGCAGACCCGATCCGGCTGCTGGTGGTTCAGCGTAGCCTGCAAACGTTGACGACTGGTAAGCGAACCGGAATTACGAGCGGACATGGGAACGTGCCTCGTTGGAGATCATCGCCGGGGAGCGGAATATGTGGGTTGTCCAGCAATTTACCACAACGCCACCGGTCACGAAAAGCTGGGGAAATCTCTGGCTGCCGAGGGTCCCCCCGGTGCGGAAATCTCCTACAATACGGCAAGACCGTCACGCCAGCGGCGAATAAGCATCGGCATGTGGTGGTGCATCTTGACGCATTGGATTTCAAAAAAGGAGGCTTTCATGTCCAAATTTTGTTCCAGGTTTTGGCTCCGGGGCATTTGTGGTGTCCTGGTGGTTTTCACCGCCGCGTTGGCCGCGGCGGACGACGTCCTCAAGCTGGTACCCGACAATGCCTTGGGTGTCGTCGTGGTGAATCGGGTCGGCGAGACGAACGACAAGATTCGGGCCTTAGCTCTGCGACTGAAGGTACCGCCGGTCGATTTGCTAAGCACGGCCAAGTTGTCGCTGGGATTGCAGGAGGGCTTCGATGACAAGGGCAGCTTGGCTTTGGCCGCGATCCCGAGCACGCCCGAAGGTGCGCCCGTGATGGTGGCTTTTCTGCCGGCGAGTGATTACGCGGCGTTGGTCAAACAATTGAATGCGGAAATCGGCGATGACGGCATCGCCACGTTGTCCGTGGGGGACAAAACGCTGGTCGCGGCACACAAAGACGGCTATGTCGTGGCCACCGAAGAAGCGAACAAGCCGACGCTGCAAGCGGTGATCGCCGGCGGCAAGAGCATCGCGGTCGCTGCGCCGGCGCTGACGGCGTGGCGGGAGGAAAACGACGCCTACGCCATGACGACCCCGGCTGGAGTGAAGTTCGCCCAGCAGCAAATCCAGTTCGGCCTGGAGGTTGCCAAGGCGCAATTGGCCAACCAAGGCGAACAGGGCCAAGCAGCCTTGGCCGGGCTCAGCATGTATGACGGTTTGGTCGCTCACATGGACAAAGAGATCAGCCATGCGGCTGTCGGTCTCCGAATGGCCGGCGACGGGGCGGTTCACGTGGTCACCCGCACCGTGCCGGTTCCAGGGGGGACGCTGGCGAGCGTCGCCGCGGAAGCCAATCCATCCAACCTCAATCCGTTGGCCGATCTGCCTCAGAATCCGTACGTCATCGCGGGCGGCGGCGTCTTCACCGCCGCGTCGATGAAATCCTGGATGGAAACGTCGTTCGGCATGATGCGTTCTTATCCCGGCTGGGACAAGTTAAGCGATCAGCAGATCAAGCAACTGTCGAAAATCTCGCTTCGGTCCATGCAAGGTCTGCGTTCGATGGCGCTGCTGATGGGCGTCGGCGAGGCGGATGAACCGTTATACGGCCGGATGCTGATCGTGATGAAAACCAAAAACGCCCAGGCGTATTTGGACAACTACGAGGCGGCGATGGGCGAGATGGCGAAGATCCTCAAGGATACGGAACAGCCGCTGTTGGCATTCGAGTCGGAACGGATGGAAATCGATGGCCTGCCGGTCCTGAAGCTGACGATGGACATGGCACCGTTTCTCGCTGCGGGCCAAGGCGGCCCGGAAGCGGAGAAGATGATGAAGCTGATGTTCGGCGGCGACGGCAAGATGAGCACCTACTTTGCCGCGGCTGACCAGACGACGGTGGTCGGCACGTACGTTTCGTCCAGCCAACTGGTCGCCTCCGTGCGAGCGATTCGAGAGGGCAAACCGACCTTGACCGACGACGCTGGGGTTGCCCAGACATTGGCGATGTTGCCGCGAGGCGCCCAGTGGGTTGGATTAGCCAGTCCGCGGGGCGGAGCGGCGTTTGTGTCGCGGATGCTCAAGACCGTTGCCCCGCCGGAAGCCGGACTGCCGACGATTCCCGAGTTCCCGGAAACGCCGCCCGTCGGCTTTGGCGTCCTGCTGTCGCCGTCCGGTCTGGACACCGACCTGGCCATCCCCGCGGCCGTGCTCGAGGCCGTCTCCGAGACCGTGCGGAAAGCGCTCGTCGAGCGTGGTAAGCCGGATGCTTAGACACGGTTATTCCTGGCCGCTTGAACCGGTCCGCGGCGGTCATTTCCGAAGTGCCCGAGTCTGTTTCATTCTGGTTTGCTTTGAGCTCCCCTGGGTTCAACCCAGGGGAGCTTCACCATCCGACCAGAAAAACCTGACACATCCTTTGCCGGTTGACCGCCAGCTTGAGTTTCGCGTCAGGTATCGCCCGATCGAAACGCAGACATACCGCGCAACTTCCCTTGTCTTAGTGAACACGAGGAAGTCGTCCGAATAGCGTCCAAAGCGGTGGCCGCGAGATGCCAACTCTTTGTCGAGGACCGCCTTGCATCGTGCCGTCGAGCGAGGGCTGCAGTTCGGTGTCGACCACGATGCCCGGCGGAATTTCGAAAGCTGCGAACAGTTGTCGATCAGTCGATGTCGCCGGAGGCCGCCTCGCGGCGCTGGTTTTGTTCCGCTTGCTCGCGCAGCTTCTCTGTTTCCTTCTGCGCCGCCGCCAGTTCCTCTCGCAGGCGGGCGGCGTATTGCTCGATCATTTTCAGCTGCCGTTCGGCGGCCACGCGATCGGCCAGCTGTTGTTCGATGCGCACGCCGAGCGCATCCTGCAGCTGACTTTCGGCGACGAGCAAGCGGGCTTGCGTTTCGCGATGCGTTTGTTTTTCCGCCTGCAGGTCGGCCTCCAAACGCTGGATGATCGCCGCCGACCGCTCCCGTTCCTCGAGCACGCGCCGCCACCACAGCCCGGAGTAGCCGAAGAAGATCGCGCTGACCAGCATGCCGGCCAACAGTGTGCTGAGCGCGAACTGCCAGCGGCTGCGGCGCGTCGGCGGCGTCGCTGCGGTGATCGGAGCCTCGTGGGAAGTTGGCATGGCTGGGGCCTCGTGGCGTGCCCGCTCACGCGGCGCGGGTCAAAGGCCGCGTTTCGGTTTCTCGCGGCGCATCAGCCGAGCGCAACTGTTCCCAGTTCTGCGTCGGCATGTTCATGGCCAGCTTCAGGGCTCCCACGGCTCCCGCGAACACCGAATCGTAGACCTTGGTCACCGTGGCGCCGCCCAAGGGCTGCAGCGATTGTTCGAGCAGCCGGTCCAGGCCGCGGAGCTGACTGCCGCCGCCGCCCAACAAGATGTTGTTTAACATCGGCCGCAGAAACTCTGGATCGAATCTCGCGATCACCTCGCGAATCCCGTCGACGATGGGCGCGACCACCGACTGGCAGGCGTCTTTCAATGCGTCCGTGACATCGAACGGCGTGGGAACGCCCGACACGGGAAGAGAAACCACAATGTGTTCATTCAAATCATGCACAAATCCATGCTTTTCTTTGATTTCGCGGGCCATGTTCAGCGACAGCTGCATTTCGGGGTACATCTTGCGGAGGCTGTTGCAGAACGCTTCGTCGATGGCGTCGCCGCCGACGGGAAGCGTCACTTGGTCTTCTTCCTTGGGATAGGTTCCATAGATCGGACAGATGTCGATGGTGCCGGCGCCGATATCGACGACCAGCGTTTCCATCAGGCGGTTCATGCTGTAGGCCACGGTGAACGGCTCGGCGACAATCACGACCGCATCGAAGACGCCGCGAACCGCTTCGATCAGCAGCCGCTTGCTGACGTTCGAGGCGCGGGACGGAGCGCCGACGACGCCAAAGATCAATGCATCGGACGGAGGCTCGACCAATCCGATGACGTGTTCGACCAACAGCTTGGCCGCGCGTTGCCGCTGGGCGAGATCGGCCGTCGTCACGCCGGATTGATCATTGTCCAGATACTTGAGGGCCCCCTTGGCAAACGGACGGACGACGTTCAGGGCAAGCCGCTGACGCACGATGTCCGTCCCAAATACAACGTCGCGCTGGAGTAGCGAGCGGGCGACGTGGTCCTTGGGCCAGCCGACTGCGGTGAGCAGCGTCTCCCGCTTGCCGTTGGAGGCCACCACGGAGGTCTTGAAACTGCCAAAGTCCATTCCGACAAGAAACACTTCACGACTCATGGTACCCTCAACCGGCTTAAGATCCGAACTCGCACGTGCTCCGCTGCGGCAACGCATCCACAGCATGTCGCCTATAGGATGATTCATACGCCCTTCTGAAGGGCGATATTGTCCTCAAGAATCTGTTGGAGGATCGCCTTCTCCTGCTCTCCATGTTGCGTCTCTCCCCGGCCGCGCGATTCTCCAAACAGCGACCCGAGCATCGCGGCTGCGAGCGGCGCTTCCGTGAAATCCGCAACCTGAGTGTGGCAGCGCGGCGGCCTTCCCCGCTCGTCCGCCTTCTCCGTCTGAGGTGCCAACGAAAACGGCAAGACAAAGCTTCCGCCCTCGGCGTGAGCAAATTCCACGCGGAGGATCGAACCATGTTTTCCGCCGGTCAGTTGACGCATGGCCAGCAGGACCAAACTGCATGCCAGCAGCGAGAGGGCGATGGAAAAAGAGATCGCGACCCACTCGCCGACGATTCGCCAAACGGGCGCATTTGGTTCGGCGATCTTGTCTGTAAGCGGTGGAGGGACGGCGGATTCCGCATCGCTTCGAGGGGACTCGCCAGCCACCGCTACGGTGCGCTCGGTTGTTGCGAAGATTGCAGGAGACACGGCGGAGGGGGCGGAGTCGCTCTTGTCGCAGTCAGCTCTTGCATCGTTCGTCCGCCCCGTCACGCTGGCCTCTCGCAAGGGATTGACGGTGCTGAAAACCGTCTTCCCCGCCGAGTTGACGGACTGCTGCTCGTCAAGGTCGGGGGGCTGCCCTTCGGCCGTCGGCAATCGCATCGATTTGAACCGGGGCGGGGTCAGTGCGGAACGAGGTTCGGAGCGTCCGACAGACACGCTGGCCGGAGCTTTGCGCGGCTGGACATCGGCCGACTTGAGCATCGCCTCGGAGGAACGCTCCCGCGCGCTTCCGCCGGGCGAGAGGGGAGGTTCTTTCTGGGCCGGAGGCGGGACGAGACGAAGCGACAGGCTCGGCCGCTGAAGGTCAGGGACCATGATGACTTTGGGACCAGATCTTCGCTCCTGAGCGAGCATTGCCTGTCCACCGATCCCGCCGAGGACCGTCACGGCCACCAAGACGCACAAGCAGACCGAGCGGTCTTTCGGTTGAAACTCATTATGAATGCCGTCCTGCATAACTCGCCCTCGACGCCACGTCGCTGCCTCACGTGCGCCTTGATCGCAACGCCGCCCACCCTAACCTGAAGCGCCAGCGACCGGGCTGGGCTTCTCGCAACGTGTCGGGTTTCCGTCACCGCAGCTAGCATTCGGGACACCAGTACGGTCAATGCCCCTCAGGACGGTCCCACATGCCGAAGCGGTGTCGAGCCTCCACACTCGAAAAATGACGGATCGCCCGCAGAAGGCCGCCGGGGCACTCCCAAGCACTAAGATCGGGCGATGCATCCTTGGGGCTTCAGCAGAATTTGACGATTATGACGAGATTGCCGGCCAAGTTCCCGAGCTCTTCAATCGGCCAGCGGATATCTGCCCCACTCGCGTAATGCCATCAGCATGGCACGGTAGTTCTCGGGCCGTACGCCGCGGTGGATCGTGTTGCTGGAGGAGAGAATGAAGCCGCCGCCCGCCGCGCCGGCGCGGAGGCACTGCCGCACCTCCTGAGTCACCTCGTCGGGGGTGCCGTTGCACAACGCGCCCGTACAGTCCACGTTGCCCTTCAAACAGATCCTGTCCCCGTACTTCTGTTTCATCTCTGCCATGACGTATCCCGCGCTGGGGTCGATCGGATCCAGCGCGTCGATGCCGCATTCTATCCAAAAATCGACGACGGCATCGATCTTGCCGTCGCAATGCTTGATGCACAAGTAACCCAGCTCTTTGTATCCCTGCATGACGTGGCGAAAATGCGGGGCGATCATTTCAAAATAGGTCTCCGAGCGCATCAGTAACCCGGTCGCGTTGGCCACATCGTCCGTCGTGGCCACGATCTCGACTCCGTAACGCTGCCGAGCCGCCGCTGCCAGTTGCAGATTGTACTCGACCACGCGGTTCAGCAATTCCGAAAATGCCCGCGGCTCCAACAACAGCGCGATCAATGCTTCCTCGTAGCCCAGCAGTTCGCGCATGTCCGAGAACCCATCGCGGAGATTCAGTACCACGGCCCGCTGATCGCCGAACCGGTCGAGAGCCCGTTCCAGCGTGCTGAAGCGATGAGCCGCGGCCGGATCGGGGAATTGATAGCGGGTGTGACGAGTGATGTCCAAAATCGGACTGTCCAGAAGTGCCGGCAAACAGTCGCCGGTCAGTTGCCGACGGATTTGCCATTCGTCGACCAAGGTGTCATCGTCCTGAAACTCTCTCCGGTAGTCCGGACGGATGTTGACGCCGTCCAGATCCAGCCGCTCGGCGATGTCCAGTGGGTCGTCGCTGTCGGTCATAGCCCGACCGACCGTCGCATCAATGAACCATTCAAACGTCGGCACCGCGTCCGGTACTTCTCGCCGAAGCGCCCGCAGGATACGTGCTTTACCATGCATGGCGGAATCCCCTTGCCTTGTTGCGCGGCGACGCGTTATCCGCCGAGCGTGGATGCGCGGCAACCGCCAGTTCGGACCCGCGCCGGCGTTTAATTTAGCGCCTTTTGGTTCTGTTATCCAGTGGGTGAGCCATTGCGTGTTGACAAGAGGGGCGCAGCTGAGCCGCTAACCAGCGGTCATTAGAGCGAGGCGACAGCACGGAAAACCGAAAGCAGACCCCCGCGAGGAGAGCGCAAAGGCACGGAATTAGATTGTTTTTTGCCGCGTCCCGCTGGAACCTAAATCTCGATGTCGGTTCGTTTTTCTTTCTGTTCGAGGTTTACACACCCTTATCAGCCGATACAATACAAGACGGTGTTGGGCCGGCGCGCGCGGAGCCACTTGGTTTGCTTTCGTCATCCGGCTAACTCCGTGCACGCCCGCTGAACCGAGCGGATACAACCTGCCAGAGCGACATCTTGAATAACGCGTGTGATTCGCGCCAGAGGAAAATACCGGGTCAAATACCGGATCAGAATAAACATCCCAAGTTCACTCACGCCCTCTGAGTTACCCCCGGAAAACTCGATGAGTCACGCCAGTGTACCGCGTCAAAACATTCCGGCTCTGTCCGGCGACCGGCCGACCGCGTATTGGCGGCGATGGCTGGTCGCGGGCGTCTTGGTCGCCTGTTGCATCAGTGCGGGTTTTGCCAGCGTCCAATGGTATCGTCAGAAACCGCAAGCTCCGACTCAGCCGTTGATCTTGCACACCGTAACGGCCGGTGATTTGCCGATCACCGTGACCGAGCGGGGCAATCTGGAGAGTCAGAGCAACGTCGAGATTCTGTGCGAAGTCGATGACATCGAAGGCGACGGACTCGTCGGAACACAGATCCTGTCGATCGTTCCCAATGGGACATCGGTCGAGCAAGGCGATCTGCTGGTCGAATTTGATTCAGCGGGCCACCTGGAGCGTTTAGATCGCCAGATTATCGATACCGAATCCTCGCGTGCGATCCAGATTCAAGCGCAAGCAAAGTACGAGAATCAAATCACCCAGAACGAGACCCTGCTTGCGGATGCCGAGTTGGACGTGGCGTTGGCCACGCTCGAACAGGAAATGTTTGTGGACGAAAACAGCGGCACGTACAAGCTGGAGGTCGAAGCGATCAAGCGGTTGATCGAAGACATCAACAACGAGATCCTCGGCGCCCAAGGGGCGTTGGAATTGAAGCGGAACGAGAAGCGGGGGATCGAAGCCCTGTTCAAACTTGGGTACGCCGGCCAGCATCAACTGGACCAAACCCGTTTAGATCTGCTGCAATCGGAGAGTCAATACGTCGCCAAGATCAACAAATTGAACACCCAACTGGCAACGCTGGAAAAGAAGCAGCTGTACGAAAAGCAGATGGAAGAATTGAAACTGAAGGGCAAGCTGGAGACGGCGGTACGCCGCGTCGAGCAGGTCAAGCGAAACAACGAAGCCCTGCTGGCCCAAGCCAAGGCGGCGTTGGACGTGGCCGACCAATTATTGAAGAAAGCCGAAGAGCGGCTGGCGCGATATCAAAAGCAAATCGAACTCTGCAGAATTTATGCCCCTCAGGACGGGATGGTTGCGTACGCGCCGGTGGATCGATACACCGAAGAGGTTCGCGAAGGCGCTGCGATCCGGCCGCGACAGAGAATCCTGTCGCTGCCGAAACTGTCCCAGATGCAAGTCAAAACGTCGGTGCATGAATCGGTGCTGGATCAAGTCAAGCCGGGCCTGACGGTCGGCGTGCGCGTCGATGCTTTTCCCGACCGCTTATATCCTGGCACCGTCAAAACTGTCGCCGTCTTGCCGGAGCAGGGCGGCTGGTACGGTTCGGACACCAAAGTTTACCAAACGGTCGTCACGATCGACGTGCCCGTCGAGCGTCTGAAGCCGGGGATGACGGCCGTGGCCGAGATTCACGTGGACCGCTTGGAAAACGTCTTGGCCGTTCCCGTCCAAGCGGTGGTGCAAGTCGGCAGAGATACCGCGTGCTATGTCGCCGACAAAGGCCTCGCCCAGCGGCGGCCCATCAAACTAGGCCGTACCAACGACAAGCTGGTGCAGATCTTGGACGGAATCAGCCCCGGCCAGCGCGTGGTGCTCAATCCCATGGCGCTTGCCGAGGAGGCCCTGCGCCCGGCGGGCGGCGAGGAGCAGAAGTCGGCGGGCGATGCCGAGCAAATCTCGGGAACGTCCGCCGATCCGACGTCGTCCCCGACGTCGCCCGCCGTACAATCGTCCCGTGCCGCGGCCGCGAACGTGACGGCGAGAGCGTTGTGACCCATGTGGCTGAAGATCGTCGAATTGTCCGTTCGGAATCTGATGCTGAACAAGCTCCGCAGCTTGTTGACGATGCTGGGCACCATTCTGGGCGTCAGCTCCGTGATCGCCATGCTGGCGATCGGCGAGGGCTCCAAACGCCGCGCGGTCGAGCAGATTCGCCAGTTAGGCGCGGCGAACGTGATCATCCGGAGCGTCAAACCGGGCGACGACGACAACCGCGATGCTTCGTCCGGCGGAGGCAGTCAGCGGCAGGTCAGCCGCGTGGCCGAATACGGTTTGAAGTACGCCGATTTCGAGGTCCTGGCGGCCACGTTGCCTACCATCAAACAGGCGGTGCCCGTGTCGCTGGTTCGCAAGAACGCCCAATACGGCCGGCACCGCATTTCCAACGCGCGCATTCTGGGTACCACGCCTGATTACCAGACGATCAAGCGTTTGGTGGTGCGCCGCGGCCGCTTCCTGACGGCGATGGACGACGCCTCGATGGCCAACGTGGCGGTCCTCGCCGCCGGAGCCGCCGAACGCCTGTTCTCTTACGAGGATCCGATCGGCAAACCGTTGCTGCTGGGCAACGGCGCTTACGTCGTAGTGGGACTGCTCCAGTCGCAGGACAGCGGGGGCGCCGTCCCGGGCGCCATCGGCGCTCAGGACTTGAACAACGACATTTACATCCCGCTCAGTTCCGCCCGCAGCCGGTTCGGCGAACTGCAGCTGATCCTGCGGTCCGGAGGCCGGGACTTTGAACGGACGCAACTTAGCGAAATTACGCTCACCTTGCACGACGAGACCCTCGTCACGGCGACCGCCGGTATGGTCCGCAAACTGCTGCAGCAGCGTCATCCGAACAAGATGGATTTCGAAATCCAAGTGCCGCTCGAATTGCTGCGGCAAGCCGAACGCGAGAAGCGGATCTGGAACCTCGTGCTCGGCTCGATCGCCGGGATCTCGCTGCTGGTGGGCGGCATCGGCATCATGAACATCATGCTGGCCACCGTCTCCGAGCGAACCAAAGAGATCGGTATTCGCCGCGCCCTGGGTGCCACCCGGACCCACATTGTGACGCAGTTCATGGTCGAGAGCATGGTGCTGTCCTCCGGCGGCGGCTTGATGGGCATCTTTCTGGGCGTCGCCATTCCGCTGACCGTGTCCCATCTATCCGAAATCGAAACCGCGCTCAGCTGGTGGGCCGTGATCATGGCCTTCAGCACGTCCGTGCTGACCGGCGTTGTGTTCGGCGTCTACCCCGCCCGCCGTGCTGCCCTGATGAACCCGATCGAAGCGCTGCGTCACGAGTAGCAGAAATTGGCGGTCTCTCCAGCGTCAGAAAGACCGTCGGACCGCGATGGCTGGTTCACCTCCGCCCAGGTCGCTAGAGTTTCTTCGTCAGGTGTCTGGTGACGATGAAACCGCTGCCGCCTCTTCATACCGCCCTAAAGCCCATGCGCACGCCTCGCGCACCAGCGGCTCGGGATCGTCCAGGCCGCGGGTGAGGGCTTCGACCAGGCCGGGAGCCCGCTGGTTTCCAGCCGCCAGCGCGGCGTTGCGCAGCAAGCCGCGCCGTTTGGCTCGCCACAGCGGCGTGCGGCGAAAACGCCGCCGAAACTCGTCGTCGGTCATCGCCAGCAGATCGGCAAGAGACACAGGATTGGAGCCCGCGGCGGGAAAAAACGCCTCTTCGTCGCTGGTCGGGGCACGCCGATTCCACGGGCAGACTTCCTGACAGATATCGCAGCCGAATACCCAATCTCCCATCCCGGCTCGCCGCGGCGGCGGCACGGAACCGCGCAGCTCGATGCTCAAGTAGCTGATGCACCGCGTCGCGTCCAGGACGTACGGTTGCGGAAAGGCGTGCGTTGGGCAAGCGTCCAAACACGCTCGGCACGTGCCGCAGTAATCGCCCTCGTGCGGCGGATCGTAGTCCAACTCGAGGTCGGTCAGCAGCGCCGCCAGAAAAAACCAGCTGCCGGCGTCCCGACGGATCAGCATCGTGTTCTTGCCGATCCAGCCCAAACCGGCCAACCGGGCGAATTCGCGTTCCAACAGCGGAGCCGTGTCGACCACGCCACGCACCGATGCGCCGGGCACCTGGGCGGCGAGCCAGCGCGCCACGTCGCGCAGCCGCGCGTGGATCACGTCGTGATAGTCGGCTGCGCCCCAAGCGTAGCGGGAGATGCGGCCTTGGCCCGCTGCGCCGGCAACGGGTTCGGCCGTGCGGTACTGCATTCCCAGCATCACCACGCTGCACGCGCCGTCCAGGACATGACGCGGATGAGCGTAAGCTTCGCGGCGCGCGGCCAGATACTGCATCTCGCCGGCGTAGCCGGCGTCAAGCCAGGCGTGAAAACGATGCAGGCCCGCGGGAGTCACGGCCGGGCAAACCCCGACCAAACCGAAGCCGGCCTGGCGGGCTCGCGTTTTCAGGGCCTGCGTCAACGAGTCGGCCGGCAATCAAGCACCTCCCATTCGGGCATCTTTCGCGTCTCTCTCGTGACCGCCACCTACTCCCAACTGCTCAGCTTTCCGTCGCGCGTGACCAGGAAAATCCGCCTGCCCGCCGCGGACATGCCGTCGAAAAGGGGCGGGCTGCCAAGCTCCTTTTCGAACCGCCGCTGTCCCGTAACCGGATCGATCACCAGCAGCACTCCGCCTCGCCGGCCCTCCAGCGCGCCCAGCGGGTCGGCCGGATCAAGAACATCGGGCGTCCCGGCAGCCAGCAGCGCATCGCGGGTCAGCGTCATGGCCTCGATCCGAACGGGAACGTACTGTTGCCACTCGGCCGCCGCGCCGCGCGTGAAGCCGGCTCCCTTGTCGACCTCGACGGAAAAATCGTCGTGCCGGTTGCTGATGCGGCGGCCGTCGTACTCGTAGGGTGCCATTAACGTGTCGGGCAGCCAGCGGATCGGCTCCGGTGCGTCGGGATCCCCCACCAGGAAGGGGCGCGTCGAATTGCGATCGCAGAACAGCATGTACCCGGTCGTCTGAGGCACGAACAGCGGGCTGTGGATGTTCCGCTCGACAAACCATTTCGTCGCCCACGTATGCTGGGCGTCGAACACCAGCAGGTTGCCCGCGCGTGGAGCCATCATCATCATGTAGAAACCCGGCCAACGGTTTCCGTAGGACCAAAACAGCCGGTTGAATCCGCTGTCATCCAGGATACCGCCGGTGGCGATCAAATGGTCTTCGCCCAGGTAGCGATCGCCATAGCGGGTGTTCCACGGGGTTTCGATCCGGTTCAACGCCGCATCGAACATCTCCTGCATGCAGAAGATGTGTTTCCCGTCGGTCGTCAAGACGTCGAGGTTCGAGCCGTCCATCGCGAAATGCTCACCGATCTCCTGCGTCAGATCGGGCGGCGGTTGCTGGACCGCTGCATCATGCACCACCTCGCCGGATTGCGGCTGCAGGGCATAGAAATGCCCGCCGCCGTCGATCAATGTCGAGCGGCCCGCGGCGACATAGGCCAACGAGTTCAGTATCAGCACCGTCCCGTGAACGGGCCACGGCGATTCAACTTGTCCAAACGCGACGATTCGCCGAGAATTCGGGGCGGCCTGAAATCGCCAGACCAACTCGCCCGTCGCCGCTTCCAGACAGTACACGTTGCCGTCGTTGGCGCCGAACAGCAAGAGACCTTCGTAGTAAGTCGGCGAGGAATCCACCCGCCCGCCGGCGGTGAACGTCCACAGCGGTTGGCCGCCGGCGGCTTCGAATGCATGCACGGCGTGCCGATCGACGGACGCCACGAAGACTTTGCCCGCTACGACGGTGGGCTGCGTGAGCCGCCCTCCGACCGCGATCTCCCACTGCTGCTCCACCGCGTTCCCGACGACGGCTTGCCGGTTCGAACCGCTTCGCTTTGCATCGGCACGAAACGCCGGCCAATCCGCCGAATCGGCCGGCGCCGCAGCCGTTCGTCCATACGCCGGCCCGCGCGTCAGACGTTGCGTCCCGGCAGGCCCGCATATCGCGCGGGCCTCGGCGCCGCTGGTCGCCACCAAGCCGTTCAGCTTCGCGCCCACATAGCAGAAACACTGGTCGGGCGGGGTGTACAGCAGGCCGTTGCACGGCAGGATGCCGTACTGGCACGAGCCGCGGAGCCAGTCGTGACGCATGTGATCGTCGCCGTGCAGGTCGAGAAACTCGGCGCCGCGCTTGGGATAGATAATGAACCGCTCGGTCGCTTTGCTTCGATAGCAGCGCAAATGATGGCCCGGCGACATGGCGTTGGGGATGTCGATGGTCCGCTGCAACTCGCCCGTGCGGAAGTCGCAGCCCAACAGCCGGGCGCCCGCTCGTCGCGAGAGCGTCGGCCAGCTTTCTTCACGGTGCTGAAGAATCCCTGTCGTCTCTTCGATGCGCCAGACCAGATCATCGATCACGAACAGATCACGTCCGGTCGCGGGGCCGGTCCACAGCGGTTTGCCATCGATCAAACGAAACGCGTTGGTGCCGGCTTTGCCGGTCAGCAGGACGGCATCTTCGTGAATCACCACGATACCGCTGGGCGGACAAGCGGCTTCCCATTGCAGATCGCCGCGGAGCTGGCCATAGCACAGCACGTTCGACCCGCGCTGAAAGACGACCGCGCCGCCGCCGGCCGTCAGCGTCATGGCGTTCATATTGCCGACCGCGCGCGACCAGCGGACCGCACCGCTGGTGGCGTCGAGTGCCGCCAGGGTCGTCGTCGGAGTCGCGCCGCGGCGTTGCGCTTCGTCGGCCCGCGCGGAACGAATCCTCGCGAAAATCGTGTCCCGGTCGACGATCAACTCTTGGGTACCCTCCGTCTCCGGGCACTGGACCAGTACCTCGCCTGTGGCCGCGTCCAGGATGCTGATCGCGGCGTCATGAAAGCCGAGCGTCACGTACACGCGGTCGCCCACCGCGACCAGACGGCGCGGCACTTCGGTGGGAAACCGGCCGCGCTGGCCGCGCAACGTGCGCCAATCGGCCTCGCGAATCTCCGGCTTCCATTCCTGCCAGCCCCACGGTGCCAGCGGCCGTTTCCACAGCAGCACGCCGTTGAACGCATCGCGGGCCAGCAGCGACCAGCGGGCGGGAAAACGCGGATCGGTGATGCCGATCGGCCCTTCGTCCAGGATGTAGAACAGCCGCCCGTCCGCCGAAACCATGGCCGGCAGACTCGAGTCGATCTCGTGACTCCGGCAGTACATCGGGTCGGCCACCCATTGCAGCGCCGTCGCGGGTGCGACGCATCGGTCCGCCGCCACCGCGTTGCCGGCGGCCGTCGACAGGAAATGGGTCCACGGAGCGATCTCCGCGGGCCATGGTTTCTTGACGACCTGCGGCGTTGCTTCGGCGGAAGGTCCGTCCCACGTGCAAAGCACACCACCAGGCGCCAGGACACGCATGATCTCCGCACGTGGCACGTCAACGCCCAGGCGGGCCGCTTCGGAGGAATGCACCAGAATCAAGTTGACCAGGTTGTCTGCATACGGCAGCGTTCGGCCGTCGAACTGTTCGACCGTGATTCGGCCGCACCGCCCACCGGATTGAAGGGCTGCCCGGGCAGCCAAAACCTGCTGCGCCTCGGTATGCAGACTCTGCACCACGACGGCGTCCGCAGCACCCAGAGTCGCCGTGAATTCGGAACCGACAAAAGGCAACTCGACAACCAATCCTCCTCGGACGCCCGCCGTCGCGTAAAGTCTCGCGACCGGATCGGCTTGGGCTGGCCTCGGTTCGGTGACCAAGGCGACCAGGAGCATCAGAAAGCACAACGATTTCTTCATGGTTTTTTGCGGGGGCTCGATGGGTAATCGTCTAATCGTCTCGGCGTTCATGATGTACGAAGGCAGATTGGCGGGCAATCGGAGATGCTGATGTTCCATTCTGGTTTGTTTTGAGGCCGCTGGGTTTATCCCAGGGGAGCTTCACCATCTGCCCAGGAAAACGCCCTGCAAAATACCCTTTTTCCGCCGCCTTCGGCGGCGGAAAAAAGAGTGGGATGTCGGACGGTCGCGTTGCTAGGCGGAGGGTGACACTCTGCCGAGGTAAACTCGGTAGCCTCTGGCTGAAGCTGCCGTCCGTCGAGAAGCCTCCCTCAGCCCCAATCGTGAAATAGAAACGGGATCAAATCCATTGGGCTTGACCGGCACAAACGGACTACGCCATGGCTTTCTTTTTTTCCCTGCCGGCATTGCACAGCATCAAGGCCAACTACGCCGTGAAATACTCGACCGCGTTTTGAAACACCCGCAGACCGTCGCCGGGGCCCGGCTCCCGCCGCCGCGTCCATTGCGGGTGATGGGTCGGATCGATATTCCGCTCCGGATGCGGCATCAGGCCCAGCACGCGGCCGGTCTCGTCGCAGATGCCCGCTACGTCGGCCTGCGATCCGTTGGGGTTCGCCGGAAACGTCACGTCCGATGACCCCGTGGGACTGACGTAGCACAGCACCAACTGGCCGGCACCGGCCAGCCGATCCAGCTCCGCCTGGTTGCGGGCCACGAATTTTCCTTCGGCATGCGCGACCGGCAGTTCGATCTTGTCCAAGCCTCGCAGGAATACGCATGCGTCGCCCGCGGTAGCCAGGTGAACCCAGCGATCTTGGTACCGGCCCGAGTCGTTCAGGCACAGGGTCGCCGGCGCTCCTTGAGCGTCGTCCGCCAGCAAGACGCCGGACTTGATCAACACCTGGAATCCGTTGCAAATCCCCAGGATCAGCTTGCCCGCAGCCTTGAACTCGATCATCGCATCCCGCAGGTGGTGCTGGAACAAATTTCCCAAGATCCGTCCCGCAGCCACGTCGTCGCCGTAGCTGAAACCGCCGGGCACGCACAGGATCTGATAGTCCTGCGCCAATTGCGGATTGTCCAGCAATCGGTTGACGTGCCAGACGTCGGCGACCGCGCCGGCCTGCGCAAACGCATAGGCCGTCTCCTGGTCGCAATTCGTTCCCGGCGCCCGCAGCACCATCACTCGAGGTTTGACCATCAACATCCTCACCAGCGCAGCGGCTTCTGCCACGCTTCCTTTAAGTCCGCAAGTTCCGCGTCAATCACCATTTTGTCACCCGCCGCCGTCCCGGCAATCCGCAGCCGGGAATCGGATCGCACTTCGCCAACCGCCGCGCAAGGCACGCTAGCGAGCGTCCGTTCGAATTGCAGGCAATTCGCAGGCGTCACTTCACACAAGAATCTCGTGTTCGATTCCGAAAACAACAGGCAAGCGTCGCGTTCCGCTCCCGCCACGTCCCCCAACTCTTGCGGCACGTCGCTCAGCCGCAACGAAATGCCCAGTTCGCCCGCAAACGCCATCTCGGCAGCCGCTGCCGCCAAGCCGCCTTCGCTCAAGTCGTGACACGCCCGCACCCAGCCGGCCGAAATCGCCGCGTGCAGCGCGGCAAACGTCCGTTTGGCCGCCGCCGCATCGACCGTGGGCACGCGGCCGCCGGCCAATCCCTCGACCAAGCTCAAGTGCGATCCGCCCAACTCGGCTTTCGTCATCCCGACCAGGTAAATCCGATTGCCTGCCTCTTTCGCATCCATGGTGACGCAACGGCCCACGTCGTCTACTTGCCCCAACGCGCTGATCAGCAGCGACGGCGGAATCGAAATCGTTCGCTTGACGCCGTCCGCGTCCAGATAGCTGAACTCGTTGTTCAAACTGTCCTTGCCGCTGATGAACGGCGTCTGCAGCACGACCGCCAAATCGTAGCAAGCCAGCGCGGCGCGGACCAGCGAGCCGAGCGTCTCCGGCCGATCGGTATAGCCCCAACAGAAGTTGTCCAAAATGGCAATCCGCCGCGGGTCGGCTCCAACCGCGACACAGTTCCGCATCGCTTCGTCGATCGCACTGGCAGCCATGTGATAGGTGTCGAAATCGCCATACCGCGGGTTCATCCCACAGGCGACGACCAGTCCGCGCCGGGACGACAACACCGGCCGCAGCACGGCCGCGTCGCCGGGACCGTCGTTCTGGACGCCCACCAGCGGCTTGATGGCACTGCCGGCCTGGACCTCGTGATCGTACTGCCGGATCACCCATTCCTTGCTGGCGACGTTCAACGAGCCGAGGATCCGGCACAGCGTACCGTTCCAGTCGGGGACGGTCTGCTCCGCAGTCGCAGGCTGCCACGGTCCGTCGCGATCGGCCAGCGGTTGGACCGGCGGCGGCACGTACACCGCGTCGCGCACGACCGGCGGGCGGCCGTTGTGCAAAAAGTCCATCGGGATCTCGCCGACGACTTGACCGTCGTACTTCAGTTCCAAGATGCCCGTAGGCACGAACCGGCCGATCTTCGTCGCCTCGACGTCCTCCGACGCGCACAACGCCGCAAACTCCGGCCACTGCGCGTCCGATACCGACAGCACCATACGCTCTTGCGCTTCGGAGATCCAAATCTCGGTGTAGGACAAACCCTCGTACTTCAGCGGTGCCTTGTCCAGCCAGACTTCCGCTCCGATGTGCTCGCCCATCTCCCCGACGGCGCTGGAAAATCCGCCCGCCCCGCAATCGGTCACGGCGTGATACAAGCCCCGCTCGCGGGCGACCAGCAGCACGTCCATCAACATCTTTTCGGTGATCGCGTTGCCGATCTGCACGGCGCCGCCCGAAACGGTTTCGCTTTCGCTGGTCAGTTCCGCCGAACTGAACGTCGCCCCGTGTATGCCGTCCCGTCCGGTCCGCCCGCCGATCGCCACGATCCAATCGCCGGCCCGCGGATCCTTGGAACTCTTGTCGCAAGGCAAGATTCCGACGGTGCCACAATACACCAGCGGGTTGCCCAAATACCGCGGATCGAAATAGATCGCTCCGTTGACCGTCGGAATCCCCATGCGATTGCCGTAATCGCGGACGCCCGATACGACGCCTTTCATCACCCGTCGCGGGTGCAGCACGCCCGGCGGCAAATCCTCGGGGCGCGTGTCCGGCGGGGCAAAGCAGAACACGTCCGTATTGCACACCGGCTTGGCGCCCATGCCCGTGCCCAGCGGGTCGCGGATCACGCCGCCAATCCCCGTGTTGGCCCCGCCATACGGCTCCAGAGCCGACGGATGATTGTGCGTTTCGACTTTGAACACCGCGTTGTACTGCTCGTCGAACCGCACCACGCCCGCGTTGTCCTTGAACACGCTGACGCACCAGTCGTCCGCGCCCAAATCAGCCCGGATCTGCTGCGTGGCGGCGAAAATCGTCTCCTTGAGCATGTTGTCGAACCGCCGCTCGCCGTCCGGATCGCGATAGGCGATCCGTCCAGCCAGCGTCTTGTGGCTGCAATGCTCGCTCCACGTCTGGGCCACGGTCTCCAACTCGATGTCCGTCGGCTCGCGGCCCAGCCGGACAAAGTACGCTTGGATCGTCTCCATTTCGACGCGGGTCAAGTACAATTGCCGGCTGCGGCTCAGCTGTTCCAACGCCGGGCCGTCCAACTCGCGAATCGGCACCGTAATCCGCTGGAACTGATACGGGGCGCCCACATGCAACTGGTCCAACAGCAGCGGTCCGACCACGAATTGCTCGATCGAATCGTTGGCCAACAGCTTGGTGCATAGCGTCCGAACCTGGGCGTCGTCGAGCCCTTCGATCCAGTACTTGCGGAATGTGCGTACTTCGTCCGCCTGCAGATGAAAGTCGGCAATCGCCTGCTGGGCGCTGGTCGCCACCGGATCCATCACGCCCGGCTTGCGCAGCACATGAACAGGGCATGCCTCGAGACCCGCATCAGGCGGCGGTTGCGCTAGCACCGGATCCCCCACGCGTGCCACCATCGTCCGCTCGACAATCGGGTCCGACAACAATTCCCGGGCCAGCAGTTCTACCTGCGCGCTGGTCAACTCGCCTTGCAGCAAGTAGCCGTACGCGGCGTGAATCGTCAGGCGGTCGCCCAGTCCCAAATCGGCGGCATCGGCGGCTGCTCGCCGGCCTGCCAAGTCCGGCCGTCCGGCGGCCGGATAGATGTCAACTTGCCAAAGTGTCACGGTTGTGCTTTCCCAGGTAGCCCAGTCTCTCCGAAACCGGAAATCGCGTGTCAACTTGCCAAAGTGTCACGCTTGCATTTTCCCGCGTCCAAAAGCCGCCGAAGTTCGGCCTGGTCGTTGCCTTCCAGCGCTTGACGGAATGCCGACAGCACTTTCTCAAACTTGGCCAGCGACTGCAAGACGTGGCAGCGATTCTCGGTGAAAATTTGCCGCCACAATTCCACATCGCCAGACGCTATCCGGGTGGTATCTCGCCAGCCCGTAGCAGCTAAAACCAGATCCGCCTGTTCAACGCACGCTGCCAGCGCGGACGCCACCAGATGCGGCAGATGACTGATTTCCGCCACCGCCCGATCATGCTCCTCGGGCGGCATTCGCAGCACGCGGGCGCCCAGCGAGCGCCAGAACGCCTCCACTCGCTCCACGCTTTCTTTCGCCGAATCCTCGAGCGGAGTCACCACGGTAACGCAATCTTCGAACAGGTTCGGATCGGCGAATTCTGGGCCGCTCTTCTCACTGCCGGCCATCGGATGGCTGCCGACGAACGTCCCGCGGCCGCCCAGTTTCCCCGCCAGCGACCGGCAGATCTCGCCCTTGGTGCTGCCCGCATCGGTAATCAACGCGTCCGCCCGGCACGCTCGGCTGACCTGCCGGACGTAATCCGCTACGTGCCCCACGGGCGTGCAAACCACGATCAAGTCGGCGTCCGCCGCACCGCGGCTTACGTCCGACGTGGCCCACGACACCGCGCCGACCTGTTCCGCAATCCGCAGCCGGCTCGCCGTTCGACCGATGCCCACCACGGTCCGCGCCAGACCACGCTGCCGCAACGCCAGCCCAATCGACCCGCCGATCAAACCCACCCCGATAATCGCCACCGTATCCAATTGTTTCATTGTCTTGCGGCGGCTCGACGCCGCTTTGGCTTTCTGGAGTGCGGCGGCTGGACGCCGCTTTTTGTCGCCTACGATATGCCGCCAGTCATCGATCCGCTGGCCCCGGCCGGATGCCCTCGACCGCCTGCCCAACCTCATCCGGTCTCCGGTACGCATCCCGCGCCGCCTGGTACACCTCAGCCAGCGGCACGTCACGCTCGCCGGCGATTTGCCGGCAATCCTCGTACTCCGGTGAAAACCGTACCGCGCCGTCCAGGCTCGTCGCCAGCTTGCCGGCGACCGGACCCCACGGCGTCTCGACCCGGCACGCCTCGCGCTGCAACGTGTGGCGCGCGACCGGCCAGCGGCGGATGCCCAGTGTCGCCGTTTCGCGGAAGATGATCTCCTCCAACCGCGGTACGTCGTTCGCCAGGCAAATCACGCTCAACATCACCGCCGGCCGATTCTTCTTCATCTGGATCGCCGTGGTATACGCGTCCAACGCCCCGGCATCCATCAGCCGAGCCGCCGCATATCCGACGATTTCGCCGCTGACGTCGTCCAGATTGGTCTCCAACATCCAAACCTGGTCCATGCCGACTGCATCTTCCGTCTGGCCCACGATCAACCGCACCAGGTTCGCTTGTGTCTCCAGATCGCGGGTGCCAGCGCCATAGCCGATGCGTTCGATCCGCATGGCGGGCAGCGCCCCAAAGCTGTCCGCCACCGTCGCCACGATCGCCGCACCGGTGGGCGTCGTCAATTCGGCCTGTACCGTCGACGGCGCAATCGGGACGCCTTGCAGTAATTCCGCCGTGGCCGGCGCCGGAACACTGACCCGGCCGTGAGCGATCTCGACGAATCCGCCGCCGGTGGGCACAGCGGAACAGACCAGCCGCTGGAGGCCCAGCAGATCCAACCCAATCGCGCTACCGACGATGTCCGCGATCGAATCGACGGCGCCGACTTCGTGAAAGTGGACCTTCTGGATCGTCGTTCCGTGAACTTTGGCTTCGGCTTCGCCCAACCGCGTAAAAATCCGCTTTGCCAAATCCTTTTGCGCCGCCGTCAAACGGCTGGCATCGATCATGTCCGTGATATGGTGCAGGTGCCGATGCTTATGTTCCGGCTCGTGGACGACATCGACTTTGACGGCTCGAAAGCCTTTCTTCTTGACCTCGCGGGCTTCCAACCGACAACTGGGCAGCCCCAGCGAATCGATCCCGGCCTGAATCGACGCCAAATCCGCCCCGGCATCGACCAAAGCCCCCAGCAGCATATCGCCGCTGATGCCGCTGCTGCAATCCAAATAGGCGATCTTCATCCGCATCCACCCTCACGCGGCCCCCTGGCCGCCACCAGATTCGAAACTCGACAATGCTGGGCGCAAGGACGCACTTCCCATGAACCAAAGATCGCTAAGCCTACCGTCAATGGCGCCCGCCGCCAAGCGGGCCATCTTTTTGCTCTTGCGCTCCGGCGTCGATCGGCTTCTGGCCGAACGCTTCGTGGAAGACCCGTTCCCCATGCAGTTCTCGAAACTCGATGTCACCCAATGTGGAGAATTTCGAATTGCGGCTGAAGTTCCGCTTGGAAAACGGCAACTCGGACATCTACTACCGAGCCAAGAAACGGCCCGCGAATCAGACTCAAGGCGATCCGGTGGTGGGGACTCAAGCCGATTTCGACGCCCGGGGGCCGCTGGACCGGTGTCATCATGGAGTACCTGCTCCGCGGCGTGCTGGCCGAACGTGGCGAGAAAGTGGCGATCGACGAAGATGGCAAAAGGCAGGTGGCCGAATCGGTCGGCGGTCCGGCGGAACTGTTGCGAGCCGTCGAGCCGCAGTAGTGGAACGACTATACCGTGATTGCCAAAGGGAGGCAGCATGGTTCTGAAGATCAACGGCGTGACGATGTGCGAATTCGACGACCGAGATCCCAAGCGTCTGATCCACGGCTGGCTGGCTTTACAGGTCCACGTCGGGCCGCTGATACGCGTCCAGTTCAAGAATATTATTTGCAGAGGCTGTAGACCACACTACCTGATACGAGGGGATAGGTCCAATTATTGAACTGTATGACGCTGGCGGATGATGGACGCCGATCAAAATTGGACTTATCCCTTCTTCTTATGCGGCCGATTCTGAAATTGCCCCTCCAAAACCAGAAAGATTCTGATTTTGCAGGTGTTACCTCAGAATTTCTCTGGATGCGGAACTCCTCTAGCGTGCGACTCGTTGCCGTCGATCCGGGTTTCCCCGTATTGACAGACGGCCTTAACTCGCTACGCTGCATCGAGATCCTCGCTTCTCGCTGACGCGGCGCCACCCAGACTAGACAGACAGCCCGCCACGTTGGACCGAAACGGGACCGGCTACGACCGATTCTGAAATTGCCGTGTCAAAATCAGAATGATTCTGATTTTGGGGGTGTTACCACAGAATTATTCTGATGACATAACTGTTAGGCATCATTCGGCGCTCATCATGAAGACACGCGATCTTAAGCATCTCGAAGAGGAATACCTCGCTCTTTCTCCTGTTGCGGCGCAGTTCGCGATCGCGCTTAACGACCAATTGCGGCAGTTGCTTGCGGAACGGAAGATCTATCTCGGCTGTCCAGTCGAGTGGCGAGTCAAGGCGTGGCAATCGCTCCTTGAGAAACTAGACCGGAAATCTCTTTCGATCGGCGCGATCAAGGATTTGCACGATTTCATCGGAATTCGCCTAATTCTTTTATTCCGAAGAGACGTCCGCTCCACGTGCGAAATTATCGAGACGCAATTCAAGATTGTCTCATCAGAAGATACCGCTCGACGACTTAGTGAGGAACAGTTCGGGTATGGATCGATGCATTATGTTGTCGAGCTTCCGGATTCTTGGCTTGACGTGCCAACGCTAAGGGCATTTCGAGACCTCAAGGCTGAAATTCAAGTTCGCACGCTGGCGCAACACATGTGGGCAGCAGCCTCGCACGCCCTCCAATACAAGCACGAGGCGGGCGTTCCTCCTCCACTTCGCCGAACGATCTACCGAGCATCGGCGCTCTTGGAGACGGCCGATTTGGAGTTTGAACGGGTTTTGGCCGAGAAGGAGGCTTACAAAGAAACATTGTCTGAAGCCGCTGGCACTGAACTACTGAACGTCGATTCATTGGAGAGGCTTCTCGATGAACTACTACCCCCGGAGAACAAAGACGACCTTGAGCCGGAAAGCTACTCGGATCTTCTACCCGATCTAAATCACTTTGGCGTTAGGACGCCGGACGACCTTCGCCAGCTTCTTACGAAGCATCGCGACGCGGTCATGAACGCAGATCGTGCCCGCGTGAAGGAGGGGCCGCAGTCGTTTCTTTCCAACGACGAGAACGCCCGCATTGGACGTGGTGTATTCTATACCCACGTCGGTTTAGCGCGTGAAGCATTAAGCAAATCGCTTGGAAAAAAGTGGGAGGAGTATGTCCGCAGGGTGCGATCCCAAAGAATGGCGATGTCTGGCGACGGTTAATCGGTTCAAAGTCCAGGGGTTACGCTTTTCGAGGGCGGTTTGGAGTTGGAGGTTTCAACTGGTGGAAGGGTTAGGTCCGCCGCCTCCCAGTTCCAGTCCAGTCGATTATCACGAGCCATGCTCGCGCTCACGTGGTC
>Ga0351873_10059_pt1 | contig 32743 bp, 27 predicted proteins | sample TotcelFGM3001N11_FD_206764 | JGI IMG/M metagenome (GOLD analysis project Ga0351873, IMG submission 206764) | Enriched cells from coal bed in the Powder River Basin, Montana, United States - Total cells FGM rep2 HSBNCT.FGM.300.1.N11 ... | reverse complement strand
CGTTCTGCGGCACATAAACGGTCGAAAACTTGCGGCCAAGAACAACGTCGACGTCACCGACTCGCTTGATGACACCGGATTGAACACCGTAGCGTTGGCCCCAGAAGCCGAGTCTGTCTTGCTTGGCCTCTGGCAGAGCTTCGGGATATCGCCCCATCAGGACATCCCGCTCTGCGACCATCGGTTCGGGGCTCGGAGGGGCCGCCTTCTCTGGATTGTTGGTGTGCGACGATGGTTCGTCCTCAGCAGGTTTCAACGCCGCGGCGTCACCAGCTGGGGAAGTTTTATCTTGGTTGCCAGCTGCTTTGACTTGGCGGGGCAAAGATGGCGAATCCGCTGCGATCGACATTGCATCGTTGATTGGGACAGATTCTTTTTGAGTATCTGCGCCCGTCGTTGGGCCGGAAGTGATTGGCGCCGCGGGCGGTTGAGAACCAGCGTGGTAGCTGTCCCGGCCGTTGAAGGCGCGGCTGCCGACCCATAATGCGGCTCCGACGGCCACCAGAATCACGGCAAGAAAAGCAACTCCGAGACCGCCCCAAACAAGAACATCGCGTCCACCTTCCCCAAGACTGTGCGGCACCCCTGCCCACACGGCAGGGGCTTTTAGCGTCTGCGGGATCGCCGCAGTTGGCTGTTTGCCAGGTATCTTGGAAGGATGAAACGAATTCTCGGTGTTTTCGGTGCTCGGAACGGGCACAATGAGTGCCGTGCCACACTGGGGACATTGGGTTTTGCACCCAGCCGTGTTGTCAGAAACACGGAGCGTGGAGGCGCAATCAGGGCAAACAAAGACGATGGGCATCGGATCAACCTTTGAAGAACGCGTCTTTTTAAGCAGGCGACCGCCTTTTTCTCGTCCTGGAATCAAGGCTGCCGCATCTGCTTCCTTGCTGCCAAGCCAGCGTTTTCCATCGTAAACGCCTGCGAACCGTTCGCCAATTCCATGACCGCTAGCGTAGCCACAGGCGGTGACACGTTAGGTCACAGCCCCAGAAAAAAACGCTGCCCGTGTCGGCGGGAGCGCGACCGCTGCCCTTCATATCCGTGGGCAGGTCCTTGGGTCCGATGTGCTTGGGAGTGATCCACACGTCGAGGTTGACCTTGCCGCGGAGCAGTTCGGCGGCCATGCCGTGGTACCCGTCACCGCGCAAGGCTGGCTACCGGGTGTTGGTCAAACGCTCCTGGGCGGTGTCAGTCCTGGCGGATGACTTCCAGCAAGGTGCCGTCGCCGGGGCCGAGCGTTACCGCGACGGTGTTATCCGACAACCGCTCAAGTACCTTCCCATTTCGTAGGTCGCGCACGTCGTTGGGCTTCAGCAGCGATATCTTCAAGGTCTGCCCCTGGTCTGTGTCATCGTTCACGACGGCCGTGAAACCCGTACGATCATATCAGAGCCGGTAACGCCGGCCAATCAGCGAGGGACCTGCGCCCCGGGACCACTGGACGAGACGGTGCAGTCCAAGCTCAGCGGTCATGTCTGGACAATCGCTGGTCTTGGCCGTATGTTGAAGCTCGATCATGAGGAGACAAGTTGATGACGGAAGGACGATGGCCGACGATGCACGTGCTTGCCCTGATCGCCCTGCCGCTGGGCGCCCTTGCGACCCTGGCGGATGACCCGCGCACGCCGGCCGGGCAACCCGACGAGATCGTCTTTGCCGTGCGGCAGCCTGGCGTGGGTAGCCACTGGTACGAGAACTTCGGGTACTACGCCCAGGACGAGCACGCCAAGGCATATCGAGCGCTCGGACAGCTCTGCCGGCTGAACCTCAACACGGGTCAGCTTACGATCCTCCTGGACGATCCCCAGGGATCGGTTCGCGACCCGCAGGTGGATTACGACGGCCGCAAGATCCTCTTCTCCTATCGCCCTGGCGGCTCGGACTATTTTCACCTGTACACGATTCACGCGGATGGGACCGGCTTGCGGGAACTGACCACCGGCCCCTATGACGACATCGAACCCACGTGGCTGCCTGATGGCCGGATCATGTTCTGCTCCAGCCGGGCCAACCGCTGGGTCAACTGCTGGTTCACCCAGGTGGCGATCCTCTACGCCTGCGACAGCGATGGTCAGAATCTCCATCCGCTCTCCGCCAACATCGAGCACGACAACGCACCCTGGCCGCTGCCCGATGGCCGGGTGATTTACACCCGCTGGGAATACGTCGATCGCAGCCGCGTCTCGTTCCATCACCTTTGGACGTCCAACCCGGACGGCACCGGGCAGATGGTCTACTACGGGAACCTGCATCCGGGGACGGTGATGATCGACGCCAAACCGATCCCGGGGATGGACCAGATAGTCGCCGTGTTTTCAGCCGGCCATGGGCAGAAGGAACACGCTGGGGCGATCACGATCGTCACTCCGAAGACGGGACCTGATGACCAGGAGGCAGCCCGGAAAATCAGCCGTGGGGACGACTACCGCGACCCGTACCCGCTTTCCCGCGACCATTTCCTCGTGGCCCGGAAGGATCGCTTGCTCGTCATGGACGTGCAGGGGGAGACGAAGGAGACTTACCGTCTTCCTCCGGAACTGGCGCGGGCCGGGGCCGAGTGCCACGAGCCACGCCCGCTGGCCTGCCGGGACCGGGAACCGGCAATTCCGTCCCGGCCGGCGATTCAGGGGATGACCGGGCGGTTGATCCTCAGCAACGTCTACCTGGGCCGGAGTATGGAGGGAGTGCGACGCGGCGAGATCAAGAAGCTGCTGGTCCTGGAAACGCTGCCCAAGCCGGTCAATGAGAGCGGCAAGATGCCTCCGATGAGTTTCGGAGGGACCTACACCCTGGAGCGAGTGCTGGGCACGGTGCCCGTCGAGCCGGACGGCTCGGCCTACTTCGAGGTACCCGCCCTGCGGAGTCTGTTCTTCGTGGCCCTTGACGAGCATGACAACTCCGTGAAGCGGATGATGAGCTTCCTGACCGTCATGCCGGGCGAGACGACCAGTTGCGTGGGCTGCCATGAACCCAGGACGCGAACCCCGCAAAACTTCGATCATCCCGCGTTGCTGGCCCTACGCCGGCCGCCAAGCAAGATCGCAGCGATCCCTGACATCCCCGACGTGTTGGATTACCCCCGCGACATCCAGCCGATCCTCGATCGCCACTGCGTCCGTTGCCACGACTATGACCGCCGGGATGGTCGTGTCGCCCTCTGCGGCGACCGCGGACCGATCTTCTCGCACAGCTACTACACGCTCACCGCCCTGAAGTACGTCTCGGACGGGCGGGACCGACTCGTCACCAACTTGCCTCCGCGGGCCATCGGCACTTCGGCCAGCTCGCTGATGGCAACGCTGGATTCTCGGCACCACGGTGTCCGGCTCGCGAAGCACGAGGTGGACATGATCCGGTACTGGATCGAGTCCGCTGCGCCTTACCCGGGAACGTACGCGGCCCTGGGAAGCGGAATGATCGGTGGCTACCCCAAGAGCCAGCTGGATACCAGCGACCGTAACTGGCCGTGTTCGCCGGCCGCGGCCGAGGCGATCCGCCGTCGGTGCCTGGAGTGTCATGACCAGTCGAGGCCGCTGCCCCAATACCTGTCTGACGACCTGGGGCTGGTCTTGTCCAATCCCGATCCGGATGATGTCCGAATCCGCTGGTCCCGGCACCTCGTCTTCAATCTGTCGCGTCCCGATAAGTCGCTGATCCTGCTGGCTCCCCTGGGCAAGCAGGCCGGAGGCTATGGGCTGTGCAGGCCCGGTGGCGCTTCGAGCGGGGCCGGTGCGGTGTTCGCCGACAAAACCGATCCGGACTACGAGAAGCTCCTTGAGCTCTGTCGTGCGGGAAAGGAATTTCTGGACAAAATCAAGCGGTTCGACATGCCGGGGTTTCAGCCTCCGGCGATGTACGTGCGGGAGATGAAGCGGTTTGGCATCCTACCAGCGGACCCCGGTCCGGCTGACCGGATCGACGTCTACGTTACCGATCAGGCGTACTGGCGATCGCTCTGGTGGGCGTCGGCAATCCCGCCCGGCGGACCCGAGTGACAGGTAAAACCGCCCGGCGAGGGGCGGCGAAGACTTCGGCCGGCTCATGCCAGGACCATCTGCTTCCGAACGGCCGCCTCCCGACGTTCCAGGGCGGCGATGGCTATATTTCGGCCTCGAACCCGCCGAGCCTTCGCTCGTGACGCCTGGCCAACTCCTGGTACTCTTTCACTGGTCGCTCCCCGCCGCCATGATGGCGCTGCCCAGGAAAGCTGTTTACAGTCTCGACAGGAGCAAAAAAACGCGCACGCTACATCGGGCGTGTTCGGTCGGTGCCGGTGTTTCCTTCCCGGGTCATGGTACCCGTTTCGGTTATATCGCCAGCGGCGGCACGCTCACGTCAAACCGCGGATGCGGTCCGGCGTGGGCGGGTTGGCGTGCCGCTGCCGCCAAGAACCCGTCCTAGGGCCCTAGCTAGCCCCAGAACGAGCGCAAAAGGATATCCCGACTTTCCTGACGTCGACGGCCGAGAACGCGTCTGGCGCTTTTCCAGAGCTTTTCCGGGGCTGGCCTGTCAGCGAGGGTCTGCTGGTAAGCTGGGCAAGGTTTCTACAGGCGACGGTGCCATCGCCGCCACGTAGCATGCATCTTGACGCAATCCCGACGAATTGTCATCATTTCGGAATTCACCGAAATGAGTTTCTGTCTTTTCGTGTGGGAAACGCGAGCATGCGGGAAATAACCGAGCTTCTCCGATCCCTGGCAGACGACAACCGCGCCAGGATCGTCCTGGCGTTGCAGGACCAACCGTTATGTGTTTGCCAGATTGTGGAACTTGTCCAGTTGGCGACCTCGACGGTCTCGGAGCACCTGACGATCCTCAAAAACGCGGGCGTGGTAACGGCGAGAAAAGAAGGTCGGTGGGTCTACTACCGTCTGGCCGCCGAGGGGGCCAACGCGGCAGTCGACGAGGCAATATCGCTCATAGTACGCTGGCTGGACGCGAGCCCTAAAGCAAGAGACGACGCAGGACGCCTGAAACGAATCCTGCAGATCGGTCCGGAAGAACTGTGCAAACGGCAAAAACCTGACGGGGCAAAGTGCTGTGGAAGACGCAATGGAAAAAAAGTGCTGCTGTAGCAAGCCGGCCAATCGCCAGACACCGTGCGGATCTGGCGACGATCCGAATTGTCTTGCGGACGCTGTCACGTCAGCGCCGGTATCAGCGCCGGTATCAACGCCGGTATCAACGCCATGGGTCACCGGCAGATTGGAGACGGCGGTGGGCGAAGTCCCACAGATAAGAACTTCGCTCGGCTGGGCTGACTGCATTGGCGGGTGGAAGGTGCGATGGGGTATTGGCCGGATGCGTTATCGGGTGCCGCCGGGACTTTACGCGGTCGGCAACCCGAACGATGAGTCGCCCGTGCTAGTGACGGCCAACTACAAGCTGACGTTCGACCGGCTTCGTTCCCAATTAGGCGGCCGCGATGGTTGGCTGGTAGTACTCGACACCAAAGGAGTCAATGTCTGGTGCTCTGCGGCAAAGGGGACGTTCGGGACAGACGAGGTCGTGCGACGGATCGAAGCGACTCGACTGTCCGAAGTGGTGTCGCATAGCGTCTTGGTTCTTCCGCAGCTTTCTGCGGTGGGCGTCTGCGCGCGGGAAGTACTTAAACGCACAGGCTTTCGCCCCGTGTTCGGCCCGGTTTGCGCGACGGACCTGCCCGCGTTTCTCGACGCCGGCATGAAAACTCCTGAGATGCGGTTGGTGCGTTTTCCTCTGCGTGACCGTCTTGCCGTGGTCCCGGTGGAACTGGTGCAGGCCGCGAAGAAATTGCTGATAGTGGCGGCTTTTTTCTTCCTTCTTGCTGGGCTCGGGAGCGACGGATACTCGCCAGGACGACTCCTGAGTGTCGGGATTCCTTCTGCGGTCGTGTTCCTGGCAACCAGTCTTGGGGCCCTCGTGCTTGGCCCGGCGTTTCTGCCTTACCTTCCGGGTCGGCCGTTTGCCTTGAAGGGTCTCTGGCTGGGGCTGTTCTTCTCGGCGGTACTTGTGGCCGGAACTAGCTTGGCCGCAGTCGGCGTCGGCGACCGTCTCGATTTGGCGGCCTGGTGCCTGATGATCCCTGCTGTGTCCAGTTTTCTCTTGATGAATTTCACCGGCTGTACGACGTTCACCTCGCTTTCCGGGGTCCGGCGAGAAATGAGAAAAGCTCTGCCGATCCAGATTGTTGTAACGGTTGCCGGCGTTGGCCTCTGGCTGGCGGGTCGGTTCGTTTAGCGGCCCGCGTTTGGGCGATCGAAGACGGGAGCAAACTCATGTTCGGACTGCGGTATCTGCGGAACGCGGTGACGTTGACCCTGAACGAAGAGACGTGCAATGGGTGCAGCATGTGCGTGTCCGTCTGCCCCCACGGCGTCTTCCGCATAGAAAACCGCAAAGCGATAATAGTGGATCGTGACGCCTGCATGGAATGCGGCGCGTGTGCGAGGAATTGCCCAACCGAGGCCGTGACGGTGACGGCCGGCACGGGCTGCGCAATGGCGATACTGGTTGGGGCGCTCCGCGGAACAGAGCCAACGTGCGGCTGTTCGGAGAGTTCGGACTGCTGTTGAATAAGTCCGACTCGTCGACTTCGTGAAACTGCTTGCGAGGGTGGGGGACACCATTGGTCACGTCGGACAGAAATCCTGCTTTCCTGTTCGGAAGCGGCTGGCTGCCAGCCTCGAAGCCGTTAACAAGAAATGCACGGAATTTCACATCCTGTGACCGAACTTGTCACTCCCCCGGCGATCTAAGATGGCATCCAAGGACAAGTCACCCGTCTAAGAGAAAGGACTCACCCGATGCCGAAGTTCTACGTCGAATCCGGTCCCGCTCGATGCGTCATCGACGCGACCGACGTCGAGAATGCTGCGATCAGAGCGTTCCAGTGGTCCTGCGACAACCGCGACAGCGTACTGGCACCGGAGTGGTTCGACGAAGCCGCCGCAGCCGAGTTCGACGGCTGGGAGTTGGGCGAGGAAATCCGCGTGAGTGAGCAGGGATTCGGCCAATCGGATGCCCAGGTCTTCGACACGCTGGACCTCGTCCCGGTCTGGCAAGGATACGCTTTTCCCTGGTGCTGACGTGGATGGCGACGCGTCGCGGCACGCGGACGATGTCCTGCCTGGCTCCCACTGCGCTGCTGCGAGTCCCTGGCATGGGTCCTCGAAATGCAGTCTGGTGCTGTCCTCGTCGGATGGTAGAATGTCCGCAGCAGAACGTCGTTCTCCGCCGGGCCTGCGGGGCCGGCTTTTTTTACGCGCTCAGGGAGGAACTCGAATGGCGAAAACCCGACTGTGCGAAATCTGCAAGGCCGCGATCGACCCTGACAGGCTTGAAGCTATGCCGGACACGCGATTGTGTACCGATCATGCCCGAGCGATCCAGAAGTTCGGCGGCGAGTTCATCGTCTCCGCCGAGCAAGAGCGGACCAGCAAGCCCGGCAGCTTGAAGCATAACTACGGTGGCGTCACGACCTCGAAGACGCGAAACATCAAGGCAATCGAGAGACTCCGGGATGAATTCTCGCGGCGGTGACGGTGGTCAACCCGTTCCGGGCAACGGATCGCGGACAACGACCGAAGAACGGTCGGAGATGAAAGCCTACGGGCGCCAGAAGGTCCTCTGCCAACTGGTCGACACGGCGCTCGACGTGACCACGTTAGCCATGATTGCGTTGGTCCTGGCCAAGCCGTTTGACCTGTGGTTGGCGTCCATGACAGCGTTCCATATTGCCTGGGTACGGTTGGGCGTGCTGTTTCTCGCCATCGCTGTCGCCCAGTATGCGGTTTCGTTTCCTCTGAGGATGTATGCCGGCTACTTCTTGGAACGTAAGTTCAGATTGAGCCGCCAGACGCTGTTCCGCTGGTTTCGCCGCGATCTATTGAAGACGTCGTTGGCACTGGCCTTGGGGCTCGTGTTGATCGAGGGCTTGTTCTGGCTGATCTGGTACTTGGGACCGTTTTGGTGGCTGGCTGCGGCCGGGGCAGCGTTCGTGGTCTCGGTCCTCTTAGGACAACTGGTTCCCGTGCTCATCTTGCCGCTGTTCTACAAGATCGAGCGGCTCGACAACGATGAACTGGCTTCGCGGTTCCAACGACTTGCGGCCGGCACGTCACTCACCATCGAGGGCGTGTACCGCATGCAGTTGAGCGCGGAGACGAACAAGGCCAACGCGATGCTCGCCGGATTGGGACGAACACGGCGGGTAATTCTAAGCGACACCCTGCTGGATTGTTTCACCCCTGAAGAAATTGAGATCGTTCTGGCTCACGAGATCGGCCACCACGTCCATCACCACATGCCAAAGTTGCTGGTCATGGGTTTGGCCTTCAGTTTAGCCAGCTTCTTCCTGTGCGACCGGTTGCTCGTCTGTTGGTTCGGTCCGGGCTTCGCTTACGAGCACGTACCTGTTTTTGCCCTGCCGCTGTTGTTGCTGGCGGTGACCGTGTTGTCCCTGGTGGCGAGTCCGATTTCCAACGCTATCAGCCGGTATTTTGAGCGGCAATGTGATCGCTATGCGTTGCAGCGCACGAGCCTGTACCAGCCCTACCTTTCCGCCTTCTCGAAACTGTCCCGGTTAAACAAGTCTGATCCGGACCCACCCTGGCTGGAAGTGTTCCTATTTCACGACCATCCACCCATCGGCCAGCGTCTGAGCATGGCGGAGCGTTTCGCGAGGGACCAATCAAACAGGCAGGGCCAGTCGCTGGTATGATGGAGTCCTGTGTCGAACGACCGCGACATCCGCCGAACCAGATGTTTCTCCGCATGTGCGACTCGGCCGGTGCAAAATCAACGGCTGAGCCTGACCGGACGTATGGCTCCCGCTGTCCGTGCATTCGTTTGCGTTTGGCGACAGCTCAGATGAACGATCAACCCAACACCGCATTCCTGGTTCGCGCCGCCACTCCGGCCGACGCCGGACAGATCGCCCGCTTGTTCTTCGATACGGTGCATCATGTCAACAGCCAGGACTACGCCCCGCACCAGATCGAGGCTTGGGCTCCGATGGTACGCCCCGTTGCGGATTGGGCGGAACGCCAGAGCACGCGTCGAACGTGGGTGGCTGTGCTCCACGCGGAAATCATCGGGTTCGGCGAACTGGAAGCATCCGGCCACATCGACTGCTTCTACAGCCACAAGGACTATCAAGGGGTCGGCGTGGGCACGGCGTTATTGGCCGCGATCGTGGCCGAAGCCATACGACTCGGCGTGCCGAGGCTGTCTGCCGAGGTCAGCATTACCGCGCGGCCTTTCTTCGAGCGTCGAGGATTTTGCGTCGTCCGCGAAATGCAAACCGAAGTGCGCGGCGTAACGCTGGTCAACTACCTGATGGAACGGCACATCTAAGCCGGGGCGAAGAAGGAACTTGACTCGAACGACAGACGCCTGTAGGCCGTCGACGAAATGGCCTATACTCTCGCGTTGCGAAGCGGCGAGCACAACCGCCAGGATGCCGCGGATTCGGCAAAACGCTCAGCTAACAAGGCACGCGCTGATGAACACCAACCACCCATTGAACGAAACGCTCCGAGTCGACCGGTTCGCACGAAAGGGTACCTGGGCTTTCGTCGCCGCGGCAGGCTTGATTCTGATGGCGCAAGCCCTAGGCCAGACCGCCCCGAATCTTTCGGCGGTTGGTTATGCTTCGATTCAGGAGGCTCTCGATGCGAATCCAGGGCAGATGATCTACGTGCCGCCGGGCGACTACGAAATATCCCAGAAGATCCGCTTGACCCATGACCGTTCCGGGCTGTTCGGCCCCGGCCGGATCATCCAGACGAACCCGGATCTGCCGATCATCGAGATCGAGCGAGCAACGGGAGTTCGCATCCGCGATCTGACGCTGAGCCGTGCGGACGGCCGTATGCAGACGGGTGCCGAGGGCATTCTCGCGATCCAATGCCGCGATCTCGACATCGAAGATGTGCAGGTTCTGGACAACCGCACGCGTTCGGCCGCCATCGTGTTGCGCCAATGCCGCACGAGCCAGGTTCGCAGTTGTCTCGTTCGGAACTACATGCGGATCAGTGTCGACGACCGCACCGGCAGCCCGGATTGGGGCTACGCGTTCCACTGCATTGACGGCACCGGCATCGCGGTGCATGACAGCCAGGGCACGCTGATCCAGGGTAACCGGATCATCGAGGAAAACCTGTTGCCGACGCCGGAGACCAAACAGAAATTCCACCTCGGTGCCTTTGTGAAGAAGAACCCGCAGAAAGGCGTCCTGCTCAGCCAGGAGGTCTGGGACGAGCAATACGTCAACAACTGGCACCAAGGCTCGGCGATCATCGTCACCGGGCCTGAATCCAGCGACGGCATCCAGATTCTCGGCAACTACATCGAGAATGCCGCTCAGGGAATTGACATCCACGCCGACCACGTGACCGTTTCCCAGAATATCGTGAACAACGCCTTCATGGGCATGAAAGCCATGCACGGCTCACGGCACGTGCTCATTCTGGGCAATCAGTTCATTAAGAATGACCTGTGGAGCATCGGTTTGATGCCCGGTGCGGCGTCGCACGCTGCCAAGCCGGGACACGACGCTCAGCCAGCCGTCCACGACAACGGCGACGGCGGTTCGATCATCGCGCACAACATCATTTCGCAGTTCGGCTACGGCCACGCGCACTGGATTTGGGGAAGCGACGGCACTCCACTCCGATTCGACACGGGCCAGCAGCCGGACGATCCGCCGCTGAGCGAAGTCATCGTCCAGGGAAACTTGGTCTACGACTGATGTCTGGGCTGGCTGGCGATGGCTGTTACGACCGCGTCCGCGGCGCAGCCCTCGGACTCGGCCATCTCCGGCGCCTGGGGCTGGGCGGCAGCGACGCCCGGCGGCCGAGGCGGCCAGATCCTGCGGGTGACGAACCTGCGTGCCTCCGGGCCAGGCTCGCTCCGTGAAGCCCTGGAAGCGGAGGGCCCGCGGATCGTCGTCTTTGAAGTGGGCGGAGTGATCGACCTTGGAAAGAGCACGCTGAGCATCAAGAATCCTCATGTGACCGTGGCCGGACAGACTGCCCCAGCACCAGGGATCACGATCATCAAGGGCGGCATCGGCATCCAGACGCACGATGTGATCCTGCAGCATCTGCGCGTCAGGCCCGGCGAGGCCGGCGCAGCCAAGAAGAGCGGCTGGGAAGTGGACGCCATCGCTACCGGCAGCGGAGCCCACGACGTCGTCATCGACCACTGTTCCACCAGTTGGGCCACCGACGAAAACCTGTCGGCTTCGGGCGAGCGTTTCCGCGGCGCGACGGTCGAAGAGTGGAGAAAGGGCACCTCGCACCGGGTGACGATCAGCCATTGCATCATCGCCGAGGGATTGGACCGCAGCACGCACGGTAAAGGTCCGCACTCCAAAGGCAGCCTGATCCACGACAACGCCACGGACATCGCGGTGATCGCCAACTTGTACGCCAGCAACGGGCAGCGGAACCCGTATTTCAAGGGCGGAGCCCGAGGCGTGGTGGTGAACAACCTGATCGACAATCCCGGTTCGGCGGCCATCCACTACGGCCTGCAACTCGGCGAGTGGGGCCTGCATCCGTGGGTCGCGGGCCAAATCGCCATTGTGGGCAACGTCTTGAATCATGGTCCCGACACCAAGGCTGGGTTGGCGCTGTTCAGCACCAACGGTACGCCCTGCGAGGTCTTCCTGGACGACAATCTGGTCTTCGACCGGGCGGGAAATCCCGTCCGCTTGACTTCGGGCGCCTACACGGCCAAGGACTCGCCGCCGACTTGGCCGCCCGGTTTGCAGAGCATTCCCGCCAGCGAGGTGAAAGAGTATGTCCTGGCCAACGCCGGAGCACGACCGTGGGACCGGGATGCCGTTGATCGCCGGATCATCCAGCAGGTCCACGACGGCACCGGCAAGATTCCGGACAGCGAGCAAGAAGTGGACGGTTATCCGAACCCGCCGGAGACACGTTGCGAGTTTGATGCGAGCCAGTGGGACCTGGCCACGATGACGAGCCGGTAGATGAACGCCGCGAGGTGGGATGTTCGGACCGGGATCTGCCGGCAGCAAAACGGCGGCGTGTTCCGGACGGGGGGCGAGGTCGTAGTTTGTGGGAAAAACGATCGGACCGAGAGTTGAACGACGACATTTCGAGGCTCATTTCGCCGGGTGCCGCCGACAGTTCTAGTCGCGTCGGTGTGTCGGACCGATGCGCGCAACACAACACAACCCGGCCCCTTCAGCATTCTTGCGACTAGGCTGAGTCGCTGGTTCGAGTCCTCCGCGGCCGTTACAATCGACAGTTCTGAGTGCAGGACACAGCTTGAAAACCACTTCAAGGGAGGTCAACATGTCCAACGTCTGGAAGATCGCTCCCGGCGAACATGCCGAGGACTGGAAAGTCTTCCACCAGGAGGGGTGCATCGGCTTGGGGTGGCTGACAAACGACGACTATCAGAGCTTCACAAGCGAGGACGAGGTGCTCCGGGAACTGGAGCAACAGCACGGCAAGAATACTCGGGGGTACGGGCGCGGGGCAGCCCAGATGATCTGGCGTTTCGTTCATGAAGTTCAGCACAACCACGTCGTCGTCGCCAATGACCGCTACAACAGGATCGTCGGAATCGGGTTGGTAAAGAGCGGGTATCTCCCGCCGACGTCTCCTGAGAACCCGATGCGCGATGACGAAACCACCCATCGCCACCACGTCCGGCGAGTCAAGTGGATCATCGACGATCCGGTCGATCTCACTGGCGATCGATTCTTCGTTCAGTCCACGCTCTGGCCATTGAAGCCCGATGACGTGGACAAGATTAGGCAGGCCTATCTGGATGCCTACCCGGGTGACGCGGAGATCAGCACAGCTCTCGTGCAGTTGTTCGAGGCGCCCCCTGACGGCGAAGACGAGGCGATAAGTCAATTGCTGGCCGAGGCAGAACAGCAGCTCGAAGAAGCGAACGCTTTCGACCCGACGGGGATCGACGATGCACGCGAGCGGGTACTGTCGTCGATCGTGCGCCGCCGGGGGCAATCCGGCTTCCGCAACGCCTTGCTAGCAGCATACATGGGCAGGTGCGCCGTCACCGGCTGCGCGGTCGAGGATGTGCTGGAAGCGGCCCATGTCGCCCCCTATAAAGGGACCAAGACGAACCATGTTGGCAACGGACTGCTCCTGCGTTGCGACTGGCACACCCTCTTTGACCTCCGGCTGGTGACTGTGGACCCGGAGACGATGCGCCTGTTGGTATCTCCAAAGCTTGCTGGCACCGACTACCATGAATTTCACGGCGAGCCGCTCAGGCTTCCGGAAGACCCTGCGAACTGGCCGAGTAAAAAGGTGCTCAAAGAACATCAACAGGAGAGCGGACTTCGTTGCTGAATGTCGGAGGGAAAACGTGTGTGGGTCGGTTTCGTCGTCCGCGGTGTGTCGAACCGAGGCGAGTTGTGAGTTACAGGCTTGTAGCGTGCCACGTTCGCCAAGCAGTCTATGTGGCTGCACATCGGGGAATGGAAATTCCCAAGCTGCTCCATCCACGATTAGCCCCGCCAATGGCAATTGCTGTCGCAGTGATGAACCTTCAGAATTGAGGCATTGTCTGTAGAGAAGTTTTCAAGAGGGACTCGTTCCGATGAACTCCGCTGAAGCCGCCAGTTCGATTGTCAGTGATTTCCTTGGCCCAGACTGGCCAGACCGCGTGAAAGCCGAGACGGATACACAATTGAGATCGGACTTCCGTCTGAATCATCTAGCTCATTCCTGCAAAGCCTTTGAGTCGTCGGTTGGCTTCGACGAGTTCATTGAGAAGCTAAGGAGCCGCCGTGTGCTGCAAGCTGTAAGTGAATTCTTCGCGGCAGGGAGTTTTCATCAAGCCGGTTTCGAGGTCGAGTTTAATCATGGGACGAAAAGAGGTGAAGACTATGACTTGCTCGCCAAGAGCCCGCATTTCAGCGTGGCCGTGGAAGTAAAGACTGCTGGTCTCGAATCTGAACCCCGTTTGGACTTCTTGCAGACGCTCAAGAACAGAGTCAAGGAAGCGCCATCCCAACTGCCAAAGGGAGGCGTGAACGCAGTCTTTGTGCTTGTGCCGGAAGATGTCATTGCTGTCGAAAGTGTCGCGTGGGCTGTCAAACGTGCCATAGTTGACGATGCGTTGCGCCAAACGACGCGAATTCACGCAGTCGCCTTCGGCTGTGAGCGAATCGACCATGACACTCAGCGTTACGGGCTTTCGAACACCGCGTTTCCGCATACAGGTTCCAACGACGTCCATCTCGGGAAACAGATCGCCTATCTTCTGCGCCGAGTTCCAACGCAGCGAGTCGGGCTCGACTTCGGCGTGATGCAGCGGCTAAATCTGCGTGAAGAAATGCAACGAATGCCAAGATTCTAAACGTGGCCGTTGTTCTCCGAAAGCAGTGCATCTGTCTGCGCGTGAGTGAGTCGAGGAAAACACTCGTAGGCTCTTCACCCAAACCGTCGACGGCAGTTCTCCTGGCCATACGCCGACTCCATCGCTGGGCCGAAGGTCTTCATGGCCTCGGTAGATCATCCCCAAGTGATGCTTGATCCGTGTTCCGCGAAGTACTCGCTCTGTTGTGTAGGCAGCACTCTGGATACCGATCAATTTCAGGTTCGCCAGACCTCCACTTTCTCGGGTCGCATCCGTATTCTGCTACTCGCCACATTCCGCCGCCACTCATCCCGTATGGCTCAGGCGGCCGTACCAACAGCCCGTCGTCGTTCTGAGTCGTGTTGGGGCCATAATCCATCAGGATGCCGACGCCTCGGTCGGCGTCAGTCCAATGAATGTTTCCTCGCTCGCCGCCGTAGATGAACGTCGAATAGGCACAGGCATTCGCCCCAAGTACGCCCGGCGCGACTTCCCTCTCGTTCAACTCGCCGGGAAAGCCAAAGACCATGAACCAACTTCGCAATTCTTCTTCGCCCCACGGATCGAGTTCGCTCAGGTCGAGAAACCGGAATCGCCCTCCAGCTTTCACTCGCTTGGCGGCCTCATCGGGCAGGTCGCAAACACAGATATCGAAAGGATCGTCTTCCAGCCGTTTGCTGGGGTACTTAGTCGGCGAACGGCGGAGTGTTGCCTCGCCGATCGGGAAGAACGATCCACCGTTGACACCGTCCGTGATGTTGATCGGGATGGGGCGAGAAGGCCAGTTATCGAAGATGTGGGCGGCCGTCAGGAGGAAGCACTTCGCGCAGATTTCGAGCATGACGCTCGTTGCGCAAACGCGACCGGCCGTGATGTTGAACAGTGGCATCGTCACCTGCGAGATCGGCTCACGCACGGCCATAGCGGAACTGGCCATGAAGGCACGTGACTCCGGGTCTCGATTTTCACAAGAGAATTCCATTCATGCACCTCTGGTCGTTCGGACGAATGTACCCGATTCGATGTCGCGAGGACAGTTGGGGTGGAAGGGGTGAACGCAGCGTGCTTCGGTCACATCGACCGATGCGATTTATCGGCGATCGTATGGTCGCGGCCGTGCGGATCGTTGCCCTGCTAATCTGAATCAGGGCCTGTTCGTTTCGGGCGAAACGGCCTTCGCGAAATAACGGACGTGGTCAAACTCGGCGACAGCGGGCCGCTTCGAGTCGTCCACGGACTTCGTGCCGCCCAACGGCGCCGCGACGCTAGTCAGCCATATATTCTGCGGGCCATGCGGAATGACGGTCGCGTCCAGCGATTGGACCAAACGCCCGTCGAAGTAGTAGTCGATCCGCTGCGGCGTGAACTCGTAGCCCCACACGTGGAACTCGGCGGCCAAGTCTGGCGTCGTGATCCGCTTGTACCCGTGGCTGACGTGCGGGCTCGGTTTCCAGCGATGCAGGTTCACCGAGTAGGACGTGCGGTTCACCGAATCCTGCTCGCACACGTCGATTTCCTGCACCGCCGCTGGTTCGTCCGCCGTCTTTCGCCAGTCGTGCCGCATCATCCAGAACGACGTGTGCCAGCCGGCTCCGGGCGGGCAACGGAACCGGGCCTCGTAGTAGCCATACTGAAAAGCATCCCGGCTGATCACGCCGCCTGCTGTGTAATCGAACTCGCCCTGTTTTTCCTTTTTCAAGGCCAGACGCAGGTAACCGTCTGCCACCGAGACGTTTTCGGCACGCTGCATGCTCCAGAAACGGGTGTCGATGCGATACGTCCACTTCCCCGTGTCCAACCGGTCGCCGTCGAATTCATCATGCCACGTCAGCCGGTAGCCCGAGCCGATGGGCGATGTTGGCTTCAATTCATCGGCGGGCGATCCAGCCGGCCACGCAAGCAGCAGTCCCAGGACCAGCAGCTGACGAATGGGTTGTTTGGTCATCGGTCTCCTCTTTCGAGTCTTCGGGCGCGCCGATCTGACCCGCGGTTGATGGCCTTGGTTAGCGAAGCGCCCCGTCGTTTTATTCGAGGCTGCCGACTTACGTACGGACTGAGCGCCCTTTGGCCCGTAGATCCGTTATACTGAACCCTGATGTCCAAGCGAAGTATGCTCCCCATTGCCGTGCTCGTGGTCCTGATCGGCTTCCTGGCTCGATCATGGCTGCTGAGCTTCGTTCCCACGGTAAACGCCATGGAGCGATTCACTCCCCCCGACGAGAAGCAACGCCGCGGCGCCATCGGCACGGCGACGGGACTGCCAAAGACGCTGCAGCGGGTGTTTGATCCGGCCGATCAATTCGAGCCGATCCCAGCTCCGGGCCCGTCCGACTGGCTGGCGAACCATCCGGAACCGGGGCAGACGTTCGAGCAGTACCGCCGCGAGCGGGTGAATCGGCCCGACAAGATACGCCGTAAGCTTTATTTGCAGCCGTTGGGCGAGTTCCCCGCTGCCACGAGCCCAAACCTGGATCAGCTGAAGCAATTTGCCGAAGCGTTCTTCACTTTGCCGGTGGAACTGCGGCCTGCTGTGGATCTTGCGGGCCTGCCGATCACCAGCCGCACGCACCCCAGTACACGAGAGCGACAGCTGTTGACCTCGGATATCCTGGCTTGGCTGCAGACGCGTCTGCCAAAAGACGCCTACTGCATCTTGGCGGTCACGATGGCGGACTTGTATCCGGCCGACGACTGGAACTTCGTGTTCGGGCAAGCCTCGCTGCGGGAACGCGTCGGGGTGTACAGCTTCGCGCGTTATGATCCGGGATTCTATGGCGATGCGCGGGGGGACGATGCCCGCAAGCTGATCTTGCTGCGGAGCTGCAAAGTGCTGGCGCACGAAACGGGCCACATGTTCGGCTTGCAGCACTGCGTGCATTTCCGTTGCCTGATGAACGGCTCGAATCACTTGGGCGAGAGCGATGATCGACCGCCGCACCTGTGCCCGGTGTGCCTCCGCAAGCTGCACCACGCCGTGGGTTTCGACGTTTCAGCCCGGTACGAGCGATTGCTGGCGTTCAGCCAGCAGGCCGGGTTTGACGACGAGGCCGCTTGGCTTACTCGGCGTCTGGCGTACCTGAAATCCGGGCAGTAAAGAAGCGGTATTTCGGGAGAGCGGTGGCGCGGTGATTCTGGTGAAAGGACATTGCCATGAAATTTTGTTCGATGCTGGTCGACCGCCGGCCCCTGCTGCCGATCGTCCTGGTCGGCATGGTCTTCAACACACCGGCTTGGAGGACCGTAGAGGCTGCAGCCGGGGACGACGGCGACGGGCGCTGGCAGGCAGGCAATACCGTCGAGATGCCCGGGCTGAAGGTGACGCTCTCGAAACCGGTCCTGGTCGCACGCAGCAAAGGCTATCTCTGGTTTCCGACTGTCGTGCGGCTCAGCAACGGCGAACTGGCGGCGATGATGTCCGACTACGCCGACGAACACGTGGCGCAAGGAACCAGCCGGATCACTTGGTCGGCCGATGATGGTTTGACGTGGAGCCCGCCGTCCCAGGCACTCGGCGGCGATGGTACGCTGATCCTGCCCAACGGGGACTTGCTGTGGATGCCTTACTATCTCCGTCCGTTGGAAAAGGGCGGGATGGGCTCACCTTATCAGCTTTGCCCGCAAGGCCAGCGGACGCTCCGAGCCGTACAGCCGGGCGTGACGATCGAGGGCTGGCCCCGGCCCGACAAGTCCTTAGCGCCCGAACTCGGCATTTCCGGGTTCGTCTGCAACGGGCAAACCGTGCCCTTGAAAGCGGGAGGATACCTGGCGACGCTTTACGGCTACTTCCGCGACACCAACCGCTACAGTCTGGTGGCGTCGGAATCGCCGGACGGCGTGCGGTGGAAGATCCGTGCGGTAATCGCCGACGAGCGTTGCGAACTGCCCGGCCGGGAAGGCCCCTGCGAATCGGCCGTGTGCCGGTTAAAGGACGGTCGTCTGCTGTGCGTGTTTCGGCTTGATTCTGGCGTGCCGTACGGCCACTGTTTCAGCAGCGATGACGGCCGGACCTGGACGAAACCGCTACAGTTGAAAGAGGCGTTCTCGGTGCAGCCCAGCCTGGCAGTGCTGCCCGATGGTTTGGTGGCCTTGTCCGGTGGGCGGCCCGGTCTGTTCTTGTGGTTGAACGCAGATGGCACGGCCGCCACCTGGCAGCGCGTGGATCTCATGGCGAATCACAACACGCACCGGCCGGATGAACTCATTAGCGGGCCGGGCAACACGTCGTCGTATACCGAAGTCGTTGCCCTGGACGATACCCACCTCCTGTACATCTACGACCGGATTCCCAGCGGATGGAAGGCCATCGCGGCCGATTCGCCGGAAACGAACTCCGTGTGGGTTGTGCGCGTGACGCTGGAGCGAGGCTGAGGGCGGGGCAGTCGTTGCCGGCCGGTAGTCCGTCTCCGCTTGGCCCCAACAACCGTGCAGTCGGCAACAGGAATCCAAACAAGGCAACGGGAGCACCGAATGAGAAAGCGACAACACGTGATTCTTCTGTTGGGTTTGTTTTCAGCCACTGCCCTTGCCGCGCCGCCGGAATCCCGGCCCACGAGCTTCAACGTCCGGGATTTTGGAGCCCAGGGCGATGGCCGGACGGACGACACCAAGGCCATCCAAGCGGCCTTCGACGCGGCGGCCAAGAAGACCTGGAGCGAACAACCGCCGGGCAGTGCCTACTTCATCTCGATTCCCACTGTCTTCATCCCGGCTGGGAAGTACCTGATCACCGAGACGATCGACCTGAAAGCGAACGTCTTCGGTGAGGGGACAGCCATTGTCGAGCAGAAGAACGCCGAGAAGGACGTCTTCTCCAGCACTTTTGCTTGGCGGCTGCAGGTCTCTGGTTTGACGTTGGTCGGGGGCCAACACCAACTGCACATCGGCAACCCCAACGTGGACACCGGCCGCATCACGGTCGACAAGTGCGCCTTCTACAACGCACGCGGCACGGCCATCCGGCTCCGACAAGGCTCGAACTCGACGCAAGTGAGCGTCCGCGACGGCCTCTTCTACAACTGCGACCAGGCCCTGGTCAACTGGTGCGATCTGACTTCGGTGGCCGACTGCTGGATCTCCAGCGCCCAGGAGATGAAGGACCGGGCCGTGATCGAGAATCACGGAGCCCTGACGTTGTCGAATATCTGCGGCGTGCCGGCGGTCAAGGCGGAGAACGACCAACGCTGGATCGACAATCACGGCACGCTGACTGCCAGGAACTTCCGTTTCGGCGGCGAGTCCGCGGGTTTCACCGCCGTGGTGAACTTCGCCCCGTACGTGTACACCTACCCGGTTGTCGGTCCGGGGATCGTACTGGATTCGTGCGACATCTACGCCTTGGGCAATCCCAAACGCAAGGCGGCGATCTTTTGCGAGCAGGTGCCCAACCAGATTGTCGTGCGGAATTGCCGGGGCCTGTGCGACCTGCCGGTGGTCCGCGTGAGCGACAAGCTGGATCTGGAGACTTACTTTGACAACGCCGAACAGCGTCGGGCCTGTCTGCGGTTTCTCATCGGCGAGGAGAACGTCGAAGTGTTTGACGCCAACCGAGAACTGCCGGAGCCGATGCGACCCTACCAGGCGAACAGCGTGGTGGCCGATGCCCAACCCAAGAGCGGCCATTGGCATCGCGGGGCATTCATTTGGAACCGCAACGCCGCAGGCCGGTGGACGGCCGGCGGATTCGTCAAGGCCACCACTCCCGGCGATCAGGAACCGCTCGGCTGGTCGTGCGTCGAGTCGGGAAAGCCCGGAACGTGGCGCGCGGTTTACCCGAACTTTGCCGCGGAGGCATCGAAGAAGGAGTCCGAATGACGAACAAAATACCGCCGTTGTTTTCGTCGCCGTTGTTGACACTGGTGCTCGTCCTGATGCCCAGCATCCCTGCAACGGCGCAAACGGGCCCGCAGCAAGACAGCCGGATATTTCGCACCGAGCCGATGGGCAACGGGTACGCCCGCACCGGGGTGAATACGGCGATCTTCCGAGGCAGCTCGCTGGTCACGTCGGAACTCGACAACAACCTGAAGTGCGTCGATCTTTCCGACCTGGACGGGGATTTGCCGCTGGATGTGGCCCAATCCAAGCAGATCCTGCGGCGCAATGAGCCGTGGGAGAACGACTCCTTGGGATATCCCACCGTGGTCCGCAACGACTGCGGGCTGCATCCGGACGGTCGGTACTACCTGTACTACGCCCACCATGACCTGGGTTCCGGTATTGCCTGTGCGGTTGCCGAGTCCATTGCAGGACCCTACGTCAAGCTGGCCCAGAGCGATCCGAAGCGGACCGACAGCTGCGTCTTGAAATGTCCGGGCAGGCCAGGGCCAGCGCACTTTTCGAGCCCCTGCGTTCTCTGGAACGCCGCCGAGCAGCGGTGGTTCCTGTACTTCCACCATGACGCCAACGAGTTCGCGATTGGCGGTGGCCACCAACGGACCGCGTTGGCCACGTGTGCGGATCTGGGCGCAAATGCCTGGGAACCTTGGACCGGAGACGATGGAAAGCTGATGCCCGTGTTTCCGGTAACCAAGGAACGCTGGATGAACAGTCAGTCGTCTTACCACGCGATCCAACAACTGCCGGACGGCCGATGGCTGGGCTTCCTGCGCGGCACGGGCGGCGAGTACAGCCCGGAAGGAAAATGGCTGCAGGATGTCTGCCACCTTGGCTTCGCCACGTCTCAGGACGGCAGACGGTGGGATTACTTCTCCGACAACCCGGTGATTCACCAGGATCTCGGCGGCGGACGCAAAGGCGTGTACCGACCGCATTTTGTGGGCTACCTGGGCAAGGGCGAGTGCCTGCTGTGCTGGTCGGAAAGCCAGCCGTACGATGGCGGTCCGAAGATCATCTACGGCCGCACGCGGGATTTCCGCACCGTGGTGCGCGACCCTCGAGGCTACGCGCGTTGGCAGATGGGCGACGGGCTCGTCAGCCCCTGGCGGGAAGGCGACCGGCTGTACCTGTTCGCCGGGAGGTTCGTCCACGTGATGGACCTGCCCGTCCGAGATCGTCGGGACGATCCGCAGCCGAGTCGTGAAGGCGGCTTGTAGTACAGGGACAGCTCATTTCGCGGCTCAGCAATCCGCAGCCGAATCAGGTTTCATGTTGGTGGCGCTATCGAATTGAAAGTGCTTTCAAAACCATGCATCTGTCGAAGCCGGTGAGTGGTTTGTCCGGTGAACGCCCATCCAGAGCCCGAGGCCGTCCTCGTCGCCTCGGCTGTCCGACAACGATTGACCGCCACGGCTATCGACGTTTGTCCGGCCGACAACGTTTGTCCGGCCGCCCCTTTTCCACCGATAAGCGGGGCACTATCCTGAAAGACTGGTTTTTTATGTTGTCCTGGAACCTTGGTGCTCGCAAGCGATACACGTCATGGTCCTTTCCACCGGCTCATCCATCGGCTCCACCTCATCCAGCCTGATCCGCCGTGTGCGTCAGCATGAAACGGATGCTTGGCGGCACTTGGTTCGCCTGTACGGCCCGTTGGTGAACTTCTGGATCGGGCGAACCGGCCTGCGAGACCCGGACGCCGAAGACGTGTTTCAAGAGGTTTTCACGACCGTGGCCCGGGGGATCGCCGAGTTTCGCAAGGATCGCCCCACCGATACGTTCCGGGGCTGGCTGCGGACGATCGTCCGCAGTCGGGTGGTCGATTTCTTTCGCCGCGCGGCGAGGAATCCGCAGGCGGCCGGGGGCAGCGACCACCACGGGCAACTCCTGCGCATCGCAGACCCGGACTTACTCGAGTGCGACGAGCCCGAGGAAGCCGAGCAAGTCCACGCCCTGCGGCTTCGAGCTTTGGAGTTAATTCGGGCCGCGTTCCAGCCCAAGACATGGAACATGTTTTGGCGAGTGACGGTGGACGGCGAGGCGACTGCCGAAGTCGCGAGGGATTTGAGCGTTTCACCTTCGGCTGTCCGGCTCGCAAAATCACGGATCTTGCGGCGTTTGCGGGAGGAACTGGGCGATATCGAGCCGTAAGGCCGGACGAATGATCGGAATCTGTAAATGGATGGCCGGTTAGCATGGCGGTAAGAATGGCTCCAGAAAAGATGTGTTGCGGTCCTGCGTTATTTCTCGTGAACGGACAGACGCCAAGTCACGAATGGGAATCTTCTACGCGACACCTGGAGAACATCCATGCGGCCGATCCAAGCGACTTCCCCGATGTTTGTTGTGATTGCGGCTTTCGTGGGCTCGTTCCTAGCGGGCTGCGGAACGTCCGCCCTGCCACCACCGGTGACGGTCACCTACCGTCCTTCGCTGGTCGGCATTGGCCTGGTGGTTCAGATCTCGAACGATTCCGGCCACCACCTATACAACGTCAGGGTCGTCGGTCGGAACTTCGAGGAGGTGGCCAGCGCCTCGGTGAAAGCCGCCGATCATCTGGGGCCGGGCGAGGTGATCGAGGTCGGTTGGATGGAGTTCGAGTCCTGGGTGCCGGTTCCCGGAGAAACGATCGAGGTCTACGCGGACAACTATCTGACGCCCAAGTTATCTGTAGTACCAAACGCGAAATAGGTGAAATCACGGGATGACACGCCAGCTGAACTTTAGCCACGAGGTCTGCTTCGCCCGCCAGGTGCTGGCGGACTTCGCGCTGGGCAAGCTGCCGGAAGCCGAGTTGGAGCGGATCGCCAGGGAGGTCGAGAACTGCCCCACCTGCAACGCGATACTGCAGACCTTGGATGCTCTGGAAGACTCCGTAGTTGGCGACCTGAAGAAGGAGTTGTCGTCGTTCTCGGATCAGCCAAGCCCGGAGCTGGAACGGCGACTGCGACGGGCGGAGACGCTCGGTCACGAGCTTTGGCGGACGCAGTCGGAGTCCTCCGATGCCGACGTCGCGGCACAACTGCCTGCGCAGGACGACGGCCTGCCCAAGACCTTCGGGCAATACCGCCTGCTGGAACGTATCGGCCAGGGCGGTATGGGCACCGTGTACAAAGCCCACCATACACACCTTAAACGGACGGTGGCCGTGAAACTGCTGCGTGCGGGACGGACACGCGACCCCCAAGCCGTTGCCCGATTCCAAGGCGAAATGGAAGCCGTTGGCCGATTGGACCATCCCAACCTGGTCCGTGCTCACGATGCCGGCGAAGTTGACGGGCAGCACTTTCTGACGATGGAATACCTGGACGGCGTCGACCTGGCCCGGCTGGTCCGCTTGTCGGGTCCGCTGCCGGTTGCCGATGCCTGTGAGGCCGTACGGCAGGCGGCGATCGGCCTACATTACGCCCACCAGCACGGCTTGGTCCATCGGGATGTAAAGCCGTCCAACCTGATGCGCACGGCGGGCGGAGCCACCAGGGTCCTGGACTTGGGTTTGGCACGGCTATTGAGCGATCAGCCGGGAACGCAGCAGCTGACCGAGATCGGCCAGATACTTGGCACGGGCGACTACATTGCCCCAGAGCAGGCCCAGGATGCCGGGCGTGCCGACGCCAGGTCAGACATCTATTCGCTCGGCTGCACGCTGTACTTCCTGTTGGCCGGTCGGGCGCCATTCGCCGGTCCCGATCACAATACGTTCGTCAAGAAGGTGCTTGCGCATTCGGAGCAGCCGATCCCGCCGATTACGGCCATTCGCGGTGACATCCCGGAGGCCCTGGTGGCGATTCTGGGGCTGATGACCGCCAAGTCGCCGGCTGAACGGTTCCAGACGGCCGCGGAGGTGGCAGCGGCACTGGAAACGTATGCGGCGGGAAGCAATCTCAAAGGTGCGCCCTCGGAACAACGCCGTAGCCGCGTGGGGTCGTCAGTCGTAAGCGATCGGCGCGTTTTTCGACTCGGTTGGTTGGCCCTGTGGATCGCTGGGCTTCTCCTGCTGTCCGCGACGCCGGCCTACGTGGTCCATCGTTACGGCGAGCGCCTCGCAGAGTTCGTTCGAGATGTACCCAGCCCCGGTGAAACCGAGCGAGCAATCGACGGTCTCAGCGGCGATTTCGGGAGGATGGCAGCGGAAGTTCAACAAGACTTGACCGCGGTGCAGCGTGAGCACGCGGCGGGTTCTGATCGGGCAATGTCGCCGCCAGCGGCAGCCTCGCCTTCAGTACCGATGCCGGCGCCGCGCCCGGCGTCAGCACGGATGCCAGACGTTGGCCCCGTGGCCCTGGCCAGCGTGAGGCAAAGCGACAGGTTCGATATCTGGCTGGTCATCGGGCCGTTCGTGTACGATGCGCGCGATGAAGCGTACGACGCGGAGCACGCTGTCGAGAAGGAGCCTTTCGACGGGAATCGTCGCTTCGACACGCCTGAGGGCCAACTGGGCTGGCGTCGATTTGAGGCCGCACCGGAGGCTGATGGCAAGGTTGTACTGGTTGATGCCGCCGGCCGAGCGCCACCCGCGGGCCGATTCGGCGTGTACTACGCCGTGTGCTGGGCCAAGTTCGCGGGCAGCCACCGGGCCGTGAGTGTCCGTTTCCGTGCCTCTTGCGCGTATAAGCTTTGGATCAACCGCACGCCAGCCAAGGGCAGCCCCGACGAGAACTTGGCGAATTTCGGCGGCGGAATCCTGTCGCACGGCGGCACGACCGGATGGAACGAGTTCCTGTTCAAGTTTGTGGTTTCCGCAGATCGGAAAATCCCGGCCGATTTTCAGTTCAGTTTCCGACGCCCGGAAGACACGTTTGGGCGGCCGATCGAACAGGCCCTGCCGTCGATCACGATCGAGCCGCCGCGCGACGGAAAAGGCTCGGAGAAGTGAAGTGCGGCGGAACTGCGCATTCCAACGCCCTGCAAACGGCGATTGCTGCGGGGAATGCCCCCGTCCCACACTTGAACCTACGTCGTTACCAGAACTCCGCTGCCAGAGCCGCCGTTCGACCGTCAAACTCAACCAAGCTTCAGCATTTGTCCGCCTGGAAGGCACGCAGACGCTGCAAAAAGTGTTGTGGCTATGGAAAACGGTTGGGCGGCTGGTTAGATTGATGAACTGACTGGGAGCACCCGCTTCCGAAACGACACCAGCATGTGGAGGACGACGACCAGAACAAAACTTGACACATAAACGGTTGCCAGCCGAATTAGGTCGGCGACCAACAATCCGAATTGACGCGTGAGCGTTAAGAGCTGCTTTCGAGAAAACCGCCAACCTGAGCCCCTGGGCTCTTGAACCAAAGAGGCAGCACTTGAGCCGCGCCCCGTCTGGGGCGCTGGCCATGTGCTGTTCTTTGGTGCCCCTTGGCGGGGGTTCTCGGAGCGGTCGTGGTTCAGCGCCTTTTTGTTTGCGCCCCTGACGAATTATTCGGCCTAGATCGCGTCGAAAACGCAAAGCTGGGCAACGAATTCCAAGGTTCTCGCCGTCGGCTGGGAAGGTGCTGTTGCGGCTCTTCGTTAATTCTTGCGGGGATAGCCTCACGTGTTCCGTTTGGCCGTCGCGACATCACGAGCGAGAAAGCAGAGGCGTCCCACTGAAACCGAACGAAGGCGAAGTGCTGCGAAGGTGTGATGACAAGTCTGACCGGATCTGGATTTGAAAGGGGGAACAAACAATGATTGAACTCAATCCATGTCTGCCGCCGAACGAGTGCCGGCAGCATCAAAGCGCAGAATCGAAAGCGTCGCAGTCCATCGAGAAGCACCTCCTCACGAATCCTCGCCTTCCCAAGCTCGCGAACTGGATCTGCGTGTATTGCCTGATCGTGTCTCCCATCTGGTTCTCGCTAAGCCTGTTCTGTTGGGACAGCTCCGATATTGCCACGGGATCACCTATGCGTGGACTATACGTGGCCTGGGACTTACTGAGGCTGCTGCTCGGTGCCGGCGTCACAACGGTGTTGTTCTTGGGTGGACTGAGGCTGAAGCAACTTCGCCCAAACGGTCGGCTCTTAGCCCTGATTGGACTTTACGCCTCAATAGCCTTCCGGTTGGTCAAGGTTGTGGGGGGTGCGTTTCTTGGTTTCTTGGCGATGATGAGTGATTCGCAACCGTCTGATACGGCCAGCGAAGACCCTGTTGCTCTGGTCCTCTTGTTGATACTCCTCCTTCTCTCGTTGGCGAGCGGCTTGGCGGTTACTGCTGTTGAGATCGTGGGCGTTGTGTGGCTGCATCGCATCGGGAAATCTCTCCCCGTCGAGAATGGAGTCGTCCAAGACAGACCCGAGCGCCGATTAGGGTCTCCAGCCTCGTCGATGAACAAAGGCTCCGGCCCGTCCACATCCGCTGTAACGGTTACGAGACAACATGACGCCGAGCCGCTGCAGCAGGTCACAGAATCACATCAAGCGGCGATTTCAACCAAGCCTCCTGGAACGTCTGCCTCGTTTGACACCGGAGCAAATCTAACTGACGAGAGACAGGGCTCCGCAACGCCGCCAACCGCATCGGGTTCGACTGAGACAACCGGGCGCCCGAGCCCGGTTTCGCTGGAGAATCTACAAACTTGGCATCTCGTCGCGGGATCGGTGGCATTCGCCTTCCTTGTACTTCTGCTCATCTACGGTTTCGTGCTGGTTGTCTGGATGCTTTTTGCGGCTGCCATCCTCGCGGCGATCCTTTTTGCCGTTGGTGCTGTCGGCCTGTCACAAGCGTCAGATCCGGAGGACGGACTGACTTGGAGGCAATCCGCGTGCTCCGCCGGGTTTTTTGTGGTAGCCGCGATTCTTCTGTACGGCTGGGGTAAGTCCTGGGACGTGCAGATCGTGAAGCTCCCCAAGAACGCGGATGCTCGCCAAATCACTGAGGCGTACCGAGGCCGCGTAGCGTCTGTGGTGCTAGAATATGTCGCTCAACAGGCTGGGGGTCAGGGTCAGACAGAGACAGCTACTGGGGTCGGCGCAGGTTCAGGCATTCTCCTGGCGAATGATCAAGGTCGCGGGCTTATCTTAACGAATCGGCACGTGGTTGACCCCACTTACGCGTATGACGAGCCTGACCCACCGCCCGTTGTGCTTGGATCGGCTGCACGAGTGAAGTTAGCGTCGGAGGATGAGTGGTATCCGGCCAGCATTGTCGCGATCCATAATTTACTTGATCTTGCGATAATAGTTGTGGACCGACGCTTCAAGCATCGCACGGCGGTTCGGGTGGCTAGTCGGTTCATGATCCACCAGGGTGAATCCGTGGTGGCATTGGGAAATCCACACGAACTGGAGTTTGTGACCACGGAGGGAATCATCTCCAAGGTTGGCGATGGTGTTCTGGTTACGTCGTGTCCAATCAGTCCGGGAAACAGCGGCGGCCCGTTGATCCTGAAACACCGTGGCTTGGTTGCTGGAATCAATACGGCAAGCAGGAGAGATGCCCAGAACATGAATTTCGCTGTCCTTGCTCAATACGGCATCAATCGCTATCCACCTCCCGTAGGCGACCGAAAGCCCAGTTCAAACCAGGTCGACCAGATAAAACGAAAAGCCATTGAGCAGGTTTTCGGACGATCCGATATTGCCGCTGACAACTGGAGTTGGCTCAGCCATCGGGACGTTGCCATAGAATTGCTGGAAATGGTTCCTATTGTGAGCGATGAATGACTCTTCGGAGCCGAAGCTGAACGCACGGAACCTTTCCTCGTGGCTCACCGGACGGCAAACTGCTTCTTGAAGAACTCCAGCATCTCGCGTTGCGGGTTGCCGCCTTTGCCGTCGCTGGTGTGGCGGTACACCCAGGGAATGCCCAGCGCGTCGAGCTTGGGCGTCATCAGCTGGGCGAAACGCGGATGATGGATGCCTTGCCCCGGCCGGGCATCCGGGGGCACGTCGCCGTCCGGCTCGTTGTAGATCATGAAGACCGGCGGATCGTCTTTCGTCAGGTGCGTAATCGCCGAGGCTTCATCGTACAGCTTACGCAGCTGGGGTGTCGGGTGCAGTGCCTGGTCCTTCGTGGTGATGCCGTAGACCTTGAAGATTGAAGGGTGTTCCCAAGCTCGGCCACCGATCAGCTCTTTGATCTTGATGGGATCGTAGGTCGTCTGGCCGCCGAGCGACCCGATCGCTTGTACCCGGCTGGATTGCCGTTGGACCAGATCGTCGCTCTTCGGGTCGGCCAGATCGTCATGGAAGCCGACCCACAGCGAAATCCCGGCTCCCGCGGAGCCGCCAAACGCCGCGATCCGCTTGGGGTCGATGTTCCACTCGGAGGCTTTGGAGCGGAGGAACTGGATGGCCCGGGCACCGTCCTGCTGCGGCGCCGGGAAAGTCACCCCATTGCCGACGAAGCGGTAATGGATGGCGGCGCACGAGATTCCGGAGTCCAGCGATTCCAGCAGCAACTGCAGCGACAAGGATCGCTTGTCACCGCCGACGAAGCCGCCGCCGTGGATATACACGATGGTCGGCGCAGGCTTGTCAGATTCAGCTTTCCAGAAATCCAGCACGTTTCGCTCGTGCGGACCGTACTTTACGTCGGCGAACGTCGTCGTTGGCAATGCTGCAGCCTTTTCTCGCGGGGCAGCCGCGCCAACGCCGGATCTGCCGAGCGGCGTCTTGGATTCCTGTGCAAGTAACGTCGCGGCTGGCAGCATGCCCACAGCCAACGACCAGATCAACCATGGCGACATGCGAAATCGTGAGTTCATCTGAAGGGTCTCCTTGATAGCGGATCTTGGCTCGACTCGGCCCTGCCAGCACGAACAGGATGCCAAATCATCCCGGTTGAATCTCAATCAGCATATCCACTGCTGCTCGACAGGGAACACGGCAATCCACGTCAGGGGGCCGCCAGTTTGAATTCACCCAGGTACAGGCGGCTGCCTTGATGGTCCGGGCTGGGCTGCAGTTCGACTTTGAGCACTTTCCGCGTCGGATCAAAGCTGCCGTCGCCGCCTTTCAATTCGTCGAAGCCAATGGCAAGTTCCTGCCACTGATCGCCGATCGGAAAAACGGCTCGGTACATCGCCTTGTCCGAGTGATAGGCTTTAACTTCGAGCTTGCACGGCTTATCCGCCCGCAGGGCGAGCTTGAAGGCGGTGTAGCCGTTGCAGTCGAGGCTGCCGAAGTACAGTCCGACGCCCACCCAAGCGATTTGGCCCCGGTGCTTGTAGATGATCTTGCGTGCCTGCCGACCGCCGTCCTCCACGGATTCGCTGCGATACTCGGACCCGTCGTTGCTGTAGTGGTATGATTCTACATGACGACCGAGATCGTAGACCGTCTTCCCCGCCCCAGCCGGCAGGACCTTTCGCTCAGCGGCTCGCCGGGGCGCGTTCTTCATTTTCGCCGCCGCGTCGAGATAAGACGGCTTCGCGTCCTTGGGTTTCTGCCGGCTGCCGGCGTAGAAGCTGAGAACTTCCATCTGTGGGCGGTCCCGGCCGTCGCGCGGCTCGACCGACAGCGGATACTTGCCCCACCAGCCCCCTGCGGCCCAGTACGTACCGCCGATCTGTTCGGCCTTCATGGCGGCTAGGAAGTGATCCAGCAATTCCAGCCAGCGCGGGTCGTCATCCGGCACCCCGAACTCGCCGATGAAACCCCGTGCATGGTGTTCCTTGAGCCACTCGGCGAATGGCCGCAGCCGCTCGACGCCGATCCGGGGATGTGCGCCGCTATCGTCATAGCTTTCCTTGTATGTCCCGGAATGGTCGCGATCGAAGTACTGATGCGCCTCGTAGACGAGATTGTCAGCCGGATCATTCAGCAGCAGGTTTCCGTTGATCTTCTTCCACGAGTGGGCGCCGCTCCAACCGTCGCCGCAGACGAAGATCGCATGCCGGCGGTCGACGGTGCGGATCGCGTCGATCGCAGCCTGGGCCGCCGCAGGCCAGCGGCCGCCGGTGTCATGCGGCTCGTTCATGAGGCCCAAGCCAACGATCGCCGTTTCGTCCTGGTAGTGGGCGGCCAAACGTTGCCAGAAATCCGCAAAGGCTTCGTTGGGCACCTCCGGTGTACCGATGAGCTGGTCTCGATAGCGAGCGTAGTTGTGTACGTCGAGCAGGATCTTCAACCCGCGTTGGGATGCCAATTTTACGCTCGCGTCGAGCCGCTTTAGCTCGGCCTCGTCCAACGCGTCTTTTAGCTTCGGCTGCAGGCGTTCCCACTTGAACGGCAACCGGATGAGCGTCAGCCCCTTGGCCTGGCAGTATTCGAACTGCTGCGGTCCGGGATAGGCATAGTCCCGATTGGCCAAGCCTGGGAGCTTGCCGAATTCGGCGCCGGCCAGGTTCACGCCGATCAAGGAGACGTCGGGTGGCATGAGCGGCTGACCGCCCGCTGGCTCGCCCCCCGAGACGATCCCGCCCAGCAGCCACACGGCCGCAAACATAGCCAATCGCCCCGCCGACGCAATCATCGTTGTGCTCTTCCTTCCGAATCTTCGTCTTCCCACGATCGGCACCGCTCTGATCAACTCTGTGCCCCGATCTGCTTGCGGTCCAGGTCTGGTGATGTCGCGGTGTTATGTTTACACTACGGGCGCGCGGCACGCAAAACAAGCTGCCTAAGGATTTGGGCGATGACGGCGCCAGTCGACACGCCTTGACGATTTCCGCGCGAAAATGCTCGGTTCAGCGATGCCCTACAAACTCGGTGTGATTGCCATGACCAGCCTGAACCATCTGCTCCGTGCGTTCGTGTTACCTGCTCTGTTCGTCTGCCTGTCTCAGGGCTGCGGCAAGTCCGGCTCCCCGATAGCAGACTCGGAGCCGTTCAAAGCGGCGGTCGCCCAGTATCTGGATCAGAACAACATGGCGATGGCCTTGAAGCAGATCAAGGCCGGCCCGACGATCGAGGGCAAGACCGCTACGCTCACGGCTTCGCTCCAGCATGCGACCATTCCGGGACCGGCGGTGACCTGGACGTTCCGCTTCGAGCAAAACGCCGACGGAAGCTGGAACGCGGTTAGCCACAAATGACCAGAACCCGCAACTCATCGGGCTATGCAGTACAGTCGCGATGCGGTGCGCAGCAGCAGCTTGCCATCGGCCACGGCTGGACTGGCCAGGCAGAGTTCATCCAGCCGATTGATGCCGCCTACCTTGAACGCCGGGCCGGCTTCGACCACGTACGTGTCTCCGTCTTCGCTCAGACAGAAGATCTTGCCGTTGTAGGCCCACGGCGACGCGGTGAAACTGGCGCCCTGCGGGAACCGCGTCTTGCCGTAGATCTCTTTGCCCGTTCGCGCGTCGTGGCAGGTCATGAACCCGCGGTCCAGCAACGTGTAATAGTAGTCGCCGTAGACGATCGGCGACGTGTTGTACGGCCCGGCCTGCGATTGCGACCAGACCAGATGCGGATGCCCCGCCGGATTCTCGCCAAGGGCGCTTTGACCTTCAGCCCCAGGCCGGATGGCATAGACTGGGCGATCGCGGTCGCCGACGTATCCCGATGTCACGTAGACCATTCCGTGGGCCGAGATGGGCGACGGAATGATCAGGTTGGAGGTCGGGGCCTTCAGGTCCCAGAGCACACTGCCGCGCAGATCGTAAGAGCGAATACAGCCGTAATCGGAGGTGACGATCTCCGTGCGCAGATCGTTCTCCCAAACCAACGGTGTGGCCCACGTGCTGCGGGTCCCGAACAGCGCACGAGCCGGACGTGCCGTGCGCCAGCGTTGTTCGCCGGTCTGAGCGTCGAAGGCGGCGATATACCGATCTTCCATGTTGTCGTACACCAGGATCACCAGGCCGTCGCAGATTACCGGTGAGGCCGCCGCGCCATAGTTGAAGAACGATTTCTTCGGGTCGATCCGGTGCGACCAGAGTTGTTGACCCGCGAAATCGTAGCAGTAGAGTCCCACGTCGCCGAACAGGGCGTATACCCGCTGGCCATCGGTCACGGGCGTTTCCGAGGCGTAGGTGCTCTTCGGGTGGCGGGGAACCTCCGGCTGCCCCTGGTGCGCTTCGTGCTTCCACAGGACCTTGCCGGAGTCTAGGTCCAGGCAGTACACCATCCAGCGGTGCATGCCCTCCGGCGGCTCGGCCCGGCCTGTTCCGTTGTAGAGCCCCTTCTGCGGCTTCTCGTACGCGTTCTCGTTGATTACCGCAGTGAGAAACACTTTGCCCTCGGCGACGATCGGACAGGACCAGCCCCAGCCGGGCACTTCGGTTACCCAGCGGACGTTTTCTGTCTTGCTCCACCGTTCGGGCAAGCGAGGGTCGTCCTGGGCGACCCCCATGCCAGTCGGTCCGCGAAAACACGGCCACAGCTCGGCGCACTCAACGCGGCAGCCCAGAATGGATGAAACGATCAGGAGAATGGCTGATAGCGCTCTCGCAGACGTCTTGGCAAGCATGATTGGGTCCCTTAATCCGATTCGATTTTGTACAGATGGCGCTGTCCCCGGAGGAACAGTTCGCGGCCGACGATGGCTGGCGACGCGTCGATTCCTTCCGACAGTTTGTTGATTCCCAGCACGTCCAACGTGGGCTGGTTCGTGATGACCAGCGCGACCCCTTCGCGGCTGGCGATGTACACGCGACCGGCTGCGCTGACGGGCGAGGCGTAGATGCCTT
>Ga0351873_10058_pt1 | contig 33026 bp, 23 predicted proteins | sample TotcelFGM3001N11_FD_206764 | JGI IMG/M metagenome (GOLD analysis project Ga0351873, IMG submission 206764) | Enriched cells from coal bed in the Powder River Basin, Montana, United States - Total cells FGM rep2 HSBNCT.FGM.300.1.N11 ... | reverse complement strand
GTCCTGCTTCTCTTGGCCCCATGAGAAGCGAGGTCCGAAATGACTCAACTGCAAATATTCATGCCGTTGCCCCGGCTTCATGTATTTGAAGAACTGCAGCACCCGCATCTGACTCTTTCGCCCCCCCAGTGCGAGCTGGAGCAACCGGAACCACCAATTACACCGCGGCAGAAGGAACTCCACGCCGCGATCAAATGCGCGTCTGAAATCGCATATCTCGTCTTCCCAGATGGGACTGTTGAATTCCGTGACGGTGCCAAGGACAACAACCTTGCCCAGGCGCTTACGGCAGTAGCAGGCGTCACAGAAAACGATTTCCTAAACCATACGCTGCTCACAATGCCGTTTGTGCCAACATCATTCGAGGTCCGCCAACGGACACGAAAAGGCGATCACGACTTAGTTACCGCAGCATTGGAGCATGCTGACGCTGCGCTTGATGCCATTCGTTTCAATCTGTGCCGTTTGGACGTCCCTGAGATGTCTTTGGGACCACCCGGTTATCTTCCGGACAAGGGCACGTTTGCTGTCTACTTTCACGATACGGAACAAGATCAGGGACGATTGATTGCACATCCACCAGCAAACCCCATCTCAATGCCCGGGATTGATGTGAACCTTCATTCCGTGCAAACGTCGTCCGTCGATCCGCTAATCTACAACACCTACCAGCCTGGCACGTTGGGCGTTCGGCTCAAGCGTCTCTTGCGTATGTACTGTCAGTCATTTGTCTCGCCGTCGGACGAAATGAAGATTCTGAGCAACGTCTTTGCAATGGACGGGTGCTTGACGCCAGAGAACTCCAAGACATCAAATGACTTCAAGATGTTCATTGGAATGGCGGCGGCCGATACGGTATCCGGCTACCGCAGGGAATACGAGAAGTTCCGAAAGTTCTACAATGATGTGCGAAATCGGTTGGTACACCACGGTAAGCATTACAGAGAGCTAGGTCGCGACCGCCGGCGCGACCTATTTTATTTGCAGGGATTAGTTCACCTCGTGCTCGAAAATCTGACAAAATCAGCAAATGAAGACTTTCAGACGTTCTGGGACACGGTCCTTTCGCTGGCAAAGCAAAATCCGTGAAGACGAACGCTCAGAACGAGGGGATGAAGCCGAACGGAAATGGCGGGCGGCCGTAAATGGGAATCAACGTCACCGGCGCCATTTCCGCCGGCTTATCCGTGTCATTCGCGGAAGGTAAGAATGAACCGTATTCTGGCCACTCTCGGTTCCATGGCCCTGTATGCAACGATCTCGATTGCGGCGATGGCTGAAGAGGAGCCGCAAGTCCGCCTTCACCGGTTCGAGCAACACGGGAAGTTCGGCTTCCGGGATGAGCGGGGGAGTGTCGTGATACAACCAACCTACGACGACGCAGACGATTTTGCCTGCGGACTTGCCCCGGTCAATCGGGGCGCTCGGCTGGATTTGACGTACCATCCTCCGAAAAGAGACGGGGGCAGATGGGGATACATCAACGCGTGCGGCGAAGTCGTCATCGCATTAACGCTGCGCTGGGCATGCGAGTTCTCGGAGGGTCTGGCGCAGGTGTCCGATGAAAAGGGCCGGCGGTTCATTGACACGCAAGGGACTACGGTCGTAACGTTGGGTGAGGTGTCTCACGCGGGGGAGTTCAAGGAAGGACTGGCCCCAGTCCATATCGACGGTTCACTCCAGCAGCAGGATTGGCAAACGAGGTTCATCGATAAGAATGGAAGGACGGTTTTTACGGCGGACGGTTATGCAGAGGAGTTTCACGAGGGTTTGGCCCTTCTGTGCGTCATAGATCGAGCGAACCCTGCGAACCCGAGATATGGATTCATCGACCGAACCGGCAGGGTGGCGATTGCCCCGGTGTTCGCTGAAGCGCTTTGCTTCAGCGAAAGCTTGGCTCCGGTAAGAACGAAGAAGACGACAGTCTATGGCCGAGGCGATACTTGGGGGTACATCGACAAGACCGGGAAGTTCGTCCTTGAGCCGACCTTTAATGAAGCGCATCCCTTTCGTAGCGGGGTTGCCAGAGTGCACGTCGGCGGCGCACTCCGCTTCGATGAGGTGCACTCACCGCCTCAATGGGAAGGCGGCGAATGGCAGTTAATTGATCGAAATGGCCGTGTCCTGAAACGAAGCAAGGAATGGGTGGAGTACGAAGTCCCCGCGAACTAGGATCGGGATAGGGGTCCGGGTTGCTCCGGGACCCCTCCCACACCACCTAGCATGCGGGTCCGCACTAGGCGGTTCGATTCTTGGCAGTAAGCTTCGTCCAGATTCCTAACAGACTGGGCAATCCCCGTTCTTCCAAGAGTGCCCTCGAGAGTGCTTGATGCACCGCTTGACTGGAAGAGAGCACCCGAGGCCCTTTGCTGCTCATACCGTGGGAGTAGGCTTCGTGTTCGGGGACGCCCAGCTTCATCAGATTTGCGGCCCGCGTGCGGCCGTTCTTCCAATTCACCCAGATGCACATCCGGATGCGGCGACGGACCCACTTGTCCAGATCGCTGAAGAAGCTCTTGATAGGCACCAGCCGAAAGTACCCGACCCAGCCTTGGAAGTACCGACGAAGCTCGGAGTTACCCCCGACCGCGTGCGTCTTTCGGGCAATCCGTGTCGTCGACGAGGAGGTTAAGGCTACAAAAAGGGTATGCAGGCAGCTGGCGAACATCGGAATGTTTCGGGCACCCGGAAAACATGCTGCTTGGCCTGTCGACCGGCTGGGACGGCCCCACAGGTTTAACGCCCGCAGCAGGATTCTGGTCTGCGGCAGCTCTATTCGGGGCAGTCGGGGGGTCTTGGCGTGCCTTTTGCCAGGAACCGGCAAGAAAGCCCAGCAAGACACACAAGAAAGCGACTGACGGTGGTTCTGGCGCTGGGCGACCCAACGAGTCTTCCTCGCAGGAGGCCGCCAGACGCGAAGCTAGGGGGCCTAAAATTCATATTGCCCATCTTGACGCATTGTCGGGGTTTTGATGTTACATGGCAGGCGGTTCGTTGCGGAATGAGCATCCGGCGGGCTGACGTTGCCCTGCGTGCCCAGTCGCGCTGGGGCCGACTCTTTCCCCGGCGCGCGGCGAGAGCTACAAAGGGACGCAGCGAAAACGTCGATTCCGAGCATGGAGACAAGCAAGATGGACACTCTGGACGGCATCCGCATCCGCCGGAGCATCCGCCAGTACCTCGACAAGCCCGTGCCCCAGGACGTGCTCCGGCAAGTCCTGGCTTCAGCCATGTACGCGCCCAGTGCCTGCAATCAGCAGCCCTGGCAGTTTGTGGTCATTGAGGATCGCCAGTTGCTCCGCGAGGTTTCCCAGATCAACTCGTGCGCCGCGATGACCGCGGAGGCCCCCGTCGCGATCTTGGTCTGCCTGCTGAGCAACCGCCGCAGGAAGAGCGACGGGCAGACCGCGTACATCACGATGGCGAGGGTAGTCGCCGAGGTCTCCAGGATGCTTCCGCGTGCTCAGCGGCCCGTCTTGAAGGAAGCGGAAGGGCCGCAGACAGAATCGCGAACGAAAGGGTTTCGTCTACAAGCCCCAAGAACATCTAACGTTGTTGCCGGTATCGGAAAAATCGGGAGGATCAAACAATGAAACTGCACTCCGTGGCATGCGTCCTGTCCTTGTTCGCGACATCCGCCCCTGCCACGCCGCCGGACATCCCCAGCCTGCCCTGGCAGGAGCGTTCGGATTGGATCAACGTGAAGACCGACGTTACGCTGCCCGCGGTCGGCGATGGCCGGGCCGACGACACGGCGGCGATCCAAGCGGCGTTGGACCTCGGGCGGCAGTCAAAGGCCGTTTACATTCCTCCGGGAACGTACCGCATCACCCAGACCCTGGTCTTCCAAGGGCCGGCGGTTGGCTGTCTGGTGGTTGGTCACGGGCGGGACACGAGGCTCGTCTGGGACGGCCCGCAGGGCGGTCGCATGTTCTGGAGCAACGGCGTGGCCTACAGCCGCTACGTGGGTTTGAGCTGGGACGGCCGGGGCAAGGCGGCCGTTGGCTTCGACCACGCCGCCCAACAGCGGTTCGAGACGGAGGTCCGCCACGAGCACGAGTCCTTCCGCAACTTCACCGAGTACGGCATCCGCGTAGGGCACCAGCAGAAGGTGGCTTCAGCCGAAATCCTGTACCGCAACTGCCTGTTCGAGGACTGTGGCACCGCCCTGGCCTTTCTGTCCTTTAACGACTACGACAACACGGTGGACGGCTGTGAGTTCCGCAACTGCGGCACGGGCGTGCTCGATCATAAGGGCAACTTCTACGCCCGCAACTGCCACTTCGAGGGCAGTCGGCAGGCAGACTTCCTCGTCGGCAGCGAGCATGGCAGCTCGATCCGCCGCTGCACGTCGGTCGGCTCGCGGCGATTTGTCGAGGAGCTGGGCACGATCGCGCCGCTCACGATTCAGGACTGCCACGTGGCGGATTGGACCGATGAGGAGGGGGCCGTGCATCTGAACGGCAGTCCGGTGCTCATGTTCGATTGTTCGTTCAGCCGGTCGTCTCTCAAGGGGCGGCCATTCGGCCAGGCGCCGGTGCGGCTGGTCAACCCGGCGCAGAAGCTGATCACGAGCAACAACCGGCCCGGCGCAAGGGACGGCTTGGTCGGCGGGACGTCGTCGGCGAAGCTCTATGAAATTCCGGACAGCCAGCGGCGGTCCGGCGCGATCACCTCGGCGGATCGGCGGTTCTTGCGCGATTCGGCCAGCGTGCCCGGCCGAGTCTTCGACGCCGTACGCGATTTCGGCGCCCAGGGGGACGGCCAGGCCGATGACACGGCCGCGATCCAAGGAGCGATCGATGCGGCGCGGCAGGCGGGCCGGGGCGCGATCGCTTACCTCCCGACCGGACGCTACGTTGTTTCCCAAACCCTCGCCGTGACCGGCCGTGACTACTGGTTCGGCGGCAGCGGATTCCGTTGCGGCTTGGTCTGGCGTGGACAGGCCGGCCGGCCGCTGATCGAGGTCTCTGACGCGCAACACGTCACGCTGGCGAACCTGGCTGTGGGCAACCACGATTTCGGACCAATGAACCATGGTGATGACATCCGTGTGACTTCGCCTTCCGGCGTGCCCTGCCTCGTCACCCTCGACGAAGTGTACGGATACGGTATGTACCAAAAAGCTCCCGACGCCCACGGCCTGCACTTCGACCGCCTGTCGGGCGGCAGCGTGGTGGACGCCGTTCACGTCCAAGGCAACCTTCGTATCACCGGCTGCGAGAGCGTCCTGCTCTTGTTCCGGACCTCGTACGAGGGCACGGTGACAATCGAGGGGCCGGCTAGCGTACAAGACGGCTTCATCGGGTTTCTGACCAGGCTGGCGACCCAATCGAAACCGACCTTGCGGGTCCGGGACAATCGCTCCGTGGTGATGAGCGACTTTTACAACGAACAGAGCGATCAGCACCTGATCTTCGAGGGCGCGGCCGGTCAGGCCGCAGGGGCCGTGACGATCCAAGGCCCGAAGATGCACATGTTCACCCAAGAGCCGGTCTTCGACATCCGCGACTATGCGGGGCGGATCTACTATGGCCAGAGCCAATTCTATGTGGAGCCCAAGGAGCCGCGGTTTGTGTCCCGGGGAACGCGCCCCGTGCGTCTGATCCTGGCCGGTCACTTCTGGTACGATACGAAGCCGCGTTTCGAGCTGGGGCCGGAGGTGAAGCTGACGATGATGGCCAACCGCGAAGTTCCGGATGTGGGCGTGGACGATGAATCGGTCAGTGCGCTGGCAGCGGCACTCCATGATCTGCGGCGACTCGGAGAATTAGATCAACGGTTAGCGTCCGGGTCTTTGATTTCCACACAGGCTCAACCATGAACGATCTCGCAGTTCGATCACTGCCTTTGGCATTGGTGTGCCTCTTGGGGGCGTCACTTTCCGGCCGCGCCGACGATTGGCCGCAGTGGCTCGGCCCGCTGCGCGATGGTGTCTGGCGCGAAGACGGCGTCGTGGAGCGATTCCCGCCCGCGGGACCGCCGGTCCGGTGGCGGACGCCGATCGGTCCCGGGTTCTCCGGGCCGGCCGTCGCCGGCTGTCGAGTGTTCCTGATGGATCGCGCCGTGCAGGAAGGAGCCTCCGCCGACGTGAAGACCCGATGGGACTACCGCGACAAGACGCAGGGCCAGGAGCGCGTGTTATGCCTGGACGAGGCCACCGGCAAGGTCCTCTGGCGGCACGCTTGGCCGTGCGCGTATGAAACCGCCTACGGCTTCGGGCCGAGGGCCACGCCGACCGTCTGCGGCGATCGAGTCTATGCGCTCGGCGCCATGGGCGACCTGTGGTGTCTGGAGTCGGCCACGGGCCGGGTCGTGTGGCAGAAGAACTTCGTTCGCGACTACCACGCTGGAGTCCCGCTGTACGGCTTCGCCAGCGCTCCGCTGGTCGATGGCGACCGGCTGATCGTGATGGTCGGCGGGGAGGGCCAGTTGGTGATGGCCCTGGATCGGCAGACGGGCCGGCAGTTGTGGAAGGCCGGCACGGCGTCGGAGCCAGGCTACTGTGCGCCCCTGATCCGCTCGCTCGCAGGCCGGCGGCAGCTTGTCATCTGGCATGGGGACGGCCTGGCGGGATTGGAACCCGAGTCGGGTAAAGAACTGTGGTCGGTTCCGCACCACATCTCGCTCGGGATCGCCATTTCGACACCGGCCATCGCGGACAACCGGCTCGTCGTGTCCAGTCAATACAATGGCGCGATGATGCTTGAGTTCCGGCCCGGGGAAACGGCGCCCACGGTTCTGTGGCAGGCCTCGGCGAGTTCCGCGCCGGAACGGCAATGGAAAAAGGCCGGTTTCAACACCACCATGAGCACGGTGCTGCTGCTCGACGGTCATGTCTATGGCGTCTCGTTGTACGGTGAGACGTGCTGCTTGGACGGGGACACGGGCCAGCGTGTTTGGACGACGCTTCAGCCGACCAGCGGCGGGACCGAGCCCCGCGAACGCTGGAGCACGTTGTTCATGGTGCCGCAGGGCGACAGGATCTTCATCTGGAACGATCATGGCGACCTGATTCTCGCCCGCCTGACGCCCGCCGGCTACCAGGAGATCAGTCGAGTCCACGTTTTGAAGCCCGACATGCCCTCGACGGGCAGCGGCGGCCGCTTGGTCGTGTGGTCGCATCCGGCCTTTGCCAACCGCTGCCTGTACGTGCGCAACAACCACGAGATCGTCTGCATGTCCCTCGCCGCACAGTCCCATCCGTTGGGAAGCGAGGGAAACAGAAACCAGGAGCCAACGCCATAAATCGGAACGTAGGCCAGCCACGATGCACCGAATGACTCCCCTTACGAGGACCCGTCCATGCAAAAAACACTGGTACTCTGCGGACTCGTGATGATTTTGCTTGCTCCGCCTTCGCGCCGATTGCTGCTCGCCGAGCCGGCCACGCCCCTGGCCTTCGACGTCAAGCTTGACGTCGTCCAGCAGGGACTCCGTCCCGACTTCTGCTGGTTCCATCCGCGAGTGGCCGCGATTCCCGGGGCCGGGCGCGAGGGCCGGCCCGCGGTGGTGATGACGCTCCAGAAACATCTGGGCGTCTCGGATCATTACTCGGGCCTGTGGATGATGCGGACCGACGACCTGGGCCAGACCTGGACTGGGCCGACCGAGATCCCGGAGTTGGCGTGGGTCACGGAACCGGGCGGAGTTGTGACGGCCGTGGCCGATGTCACACCGGGCTGGCACCCGCTGTCCGGCAAGCTCATCGCGATGGGTTGCACCGTGCGGTATGGCAAGAAAGGCGAGCAGCTGTCCGACGTGCAGCGATTCAGCCAGACGGCGTACGCGGTCTATGACCCGAAGACCGGCGCATGGTCGAAATGGCAGATCCTGGAGTTGCCCGGGGATGACAAATTCAACATGGCGCGCAACGCCTGTGCGCAGTGGCTCGTTCTGCCGGACGGGACCCTGCTGGTGCCCATCTACTTTGCCAAGGCGTCCGATGTGCCGGCGAGCGTCACCGTCCTCCACTGCGCGTTTGACGGCCAGAAGTTGACCTATCTGAAGCACGGGGACGAATTGTCCCTGAATATCGTGCGCGGCCTGTGTGAGCCTTCGATTATCGCCTTCCGGGATCGCTTCTATCTGACGATTCGCAACGACATCAAGGGCTATGCGACTGTCAGCAACGACGGCTTGCACCACCAACCAATAAAGCCTTGGACGTTCGACGACGGGAGCGAACTGGGCAGCTACAACACGCAGCAACACTGGCTGGCGCACCAGGACGGACTCTTCCTGGCTTATACCCGGCGCGGGGCTGACAACGACCACATTCCGCGCAATCGGGCGCCGATCTTCCTGGCGCAGGTCGATCCAGAGCGCCTGTGCGTCATCCGCACGAGCGAACGGGCGATCATCCCGGAACGTGGCGTGATGCTCGGGAACTTCGGGGCCGCGGCCATCGACGCGGGAGAATCCTGGGTGACCGATGCCGAGTACATGGCGCAAGGCCAGATTAGTCCGCGGGGGGCCAACGGGAGCGTGTTCGCCGCCCGGGTGCGATGGTCAAAGCCCAATGACCTCGTCCCTCGTAAGGCGAGATGAACATGGCACGCGGACATTTATCCTAGCGAAGATGAGAAAATCCATGCTGCAAGAAACTGGAAAACGAATGACGGCCTGCGGAATGCTCGTCCTGAGCGTCTTTGCCGCTGCGCCATTGCCCCTGCGGGCGATCGAACCCGCCGATCCCGAAATGACTGCGGAAGCCCGCGAGGTGCTGGACTATCTGGCGTCGATCTACGGCCAGAAGACCCTCATCGGCCAGGACAAGTTCTGGGAAGCCGATCGGTTCCACAAGACCACCGGCAAATACCCGGCCATTATCAGCTCCGACCTGAGCGGCTGGTCAAAGACGCGCTGGGACGAGCAGTACAAGCGGACCATCCAGCGTGCTGTCGATCAGTCGAAGGACTGGTGGCACGCGCAGGGCGGCATCGTGTCGTTTGCCTGGCACTGGGCCAATCCATTGACCACGGCGGGCACGTTCGAGGCAACGCGGCCCGGCTTCGCTCCGATCGACGTTGGGCAGATTGTCACGCCCGGCACCAAGGAGCACGAGACGGTCATGGAGGATCTGCGGCAGCACGCCGACTATCTGGACCAGTTCGCTAAGGCCCGGGTGCCGGTGCTCTGGCGTCCGCTGCACGAGATCGAGGGCGGCTGGTTCTGGTGGTCGGACACCAAGACGCCCGAAAATACAGCCAAGTTGTGGCGGATGATGTTCGATTATTTCGTTCATGAGCGAAAGCTGCACAATCTGATCTGGGTCTACAGCGCCGCCCTGAAGGCCGGCGACCACGGCAAGGACGTGGAGACCATCGAGTACCGCAAGCGGTTCTATCCCGGCGACAAGTACGTTGACATCGCGGGTATCGACATCTACACCAATGCCTGGTACGGCTGGGGCGACTTCCGCGAAGACAGTTTCCCGAAGGCGTTTCAGATCATGGGCCAAGTCACGCCCGGCAAGATGCTCGCGTCGTGCGAATGCCAGGGATTGCCCAATCCGGAGATCATGGCAAAGGACGGGCCACGGTGGCTATATTGCTTGCCGTGGTACGTGGGCAAGGACCCGAAATGGAATCCGCCGGATTGGGTTAAGAAGGTCCACGGCCATGAGGTGTTCGTCACGCTGGACCGGCTGCCGAAGTGGAGCCGACGCGATCAAGGGGCAGCTGGTATGCAACCGTGAAGGACACTGACAAAATGACCTGCCTGCTTAGCCACTGTCTGCTATGGGTCGCCGCCATCGCCTCCACGGCGGCAAGTCACGCCGCGGAACCGTATGCGATCCGGCTCGGCCGGTGGATGAGCGCGTCCGCGATCTGCTCGGGCGGATGCAAAGCCGACTCGAAGAGTGGCTTGCCGGATTCAACCGTCCGTTTGGTGAGTTTACGCCGTAGGGCAGTCGCAAGAAGACCAAGCAGTAGCCCAAGGAACCGATGATGAGACCTTACACCTGTGTTCTGCGCATCGCCATTCTGAGCCTGTGCCTCGGTTCCGCCGCGAGCGCCGTCGAACCAAGACCAAACGTCCTGTTCATCATCACGGACCAACAGTTCGCGGACGCGATGAGTTGCCGGATGGGTAGACAGTACGTCAACACGCCGACCATGGACGGCTTGGCCGCCCAGGGGATGCTGTTCATCCGTGCCTACAATCCCAACCCGCTCTGCATGCCGTCCCGGAACTCGCTCTTTACCGGCCTCTATCCGCACCAGACAGGCGTGACGACAAACGACAATCCCCGAGGCGGCTTGGACCCGGCAAAATTCATGTGCCTGGGCCGCTACTTCCGGGATGCCGGTTACGACACGGCTTACAGCGGCAAGTGGCACTTGTGTTTCAGCGCGAAAGACCCACACTCGCACGGTTTCGAAATCGTTACGGGCCAGAGCGCCGGCGGTCACGACGCCGGGGTGACCGAGGGTGCCCTGCAATTTCTCGCCCGGCCGCACGGCAAACCGTTTCTGCTGGTGGCGAGCTACCTGAACCCGCACAACATCTGCGAGTGGGCGCGCCGCCTGGCGGGGAGAGAACAACGACTGAACTGCGGCGAAATTGGCGAGCCACCGTCCTTGGATCAACTTCCACCGGCCCCCGTGAACCTCGCGCCGCCGAAAAACGAGCCGGACGGCATGACCCTGATGCGCCGCGCCTGCCAGGTGGAAGACGGGCCGTTTCCTGTGAGTCACTTCGCGCCGGAGGATTGGCGCAAGCACCGCTGGGGCTATTACCGCATGATCGAGTTGGTGGACCAGGAAATCGGCCGCGTGCTGGAATCCTTGCGCAAAGCAGGACTTGAAGAAGACACGCTGATCGTGTTCACCTCCGACCATGGCGAATGCGCTGGAGCGCACGGTTTCAATCAGAAGACCGTCTTCTACGACGAGTCGGCGCGCGTCCCGCTCATCGTCGCCTGGAAGGGGAAAACGTCACCGGGCACTTGCGACAAGCTGGTAAACACGGGCATTGATGTCCTCCCCACGCTGCTGGCTGCCGCGGGATTGGAATCGACGAAAGAGCTTCCGGGCCGCAGCCTGCTGCCGTTGGCCCTTGGCAAGGAAATCCGCGACTGGCGCGATCACGTCGTCGTCCAGAACCACATGGTTCAGAGCGGTGTGATCGACGGAATGAAACCCACGCTGGAAGGCCGAATGGTCCGCACGGAGCGATACAAGTATTGTGTTTACAGCCACGGTCAACGGCGCGAGTCCCTCGTCGATTTGCAGACCGATCCCGGCGAGACGACCGATCTGGCCACCGATCCGAAGTATCGCGAGATTCTCGTCCAGCATCGCGAACTGCTCAGTCGGTTCGGTCGGGAACAGGACGACCCGCTGGCTGCCGGGTTGTTGGCCGACGACGCGAAGCCAATTCCGTTCCCTGCGGATAGTTCGGCGACGAAAACCGACACGAAGGCGACGAAGAAACGGCAACGGCAGTAGTTTCACTCGCTCAAGGGACTTCACGATGAAATGCATCCTTCACGCTCTCACCACCCTGTTGCTGGCCTCGCCGGCCGTCCTGCACGGGGCGGACGCGCCGCCGAAGCTCAACTTCCTCTTCATCACCGCCGACGACATGAACTATGACTCGGCCGGATGCTACGGCTGTCCGGTCAAGGACCTGACGCCGAATCTCGATCGGCTGGCCTCCGAGGGGATACGGTTCCACTACGCTTATTCCACGGTGGCCGTGTGCCAGCCGGTGCGCGAGATCATGCACACGGGCCTGTACCCGCATCGCAACGGCGCGATGGGATTCTTTCCCTTAAGACCCCATGTCCGCACGCTGAATCAGCAGCTGCACGACGCCGGCTACCTGATCTCGATGATCGGCAAGAACTCACACTACCAGCCCGCAGAGAAGTTCTGCGTGGATTACGCCCAGACGCGCATCAGCCGTTCGCCAGCCCAGTTGGCGACGGCCACCCACGAATTCCTGACGCTGGCCCGCCAGCAAGGTCAACCCTTCTTCCACCACGTCAACTGCACCGACCCGCATCGGCCGTTCATCGGCGCCGGCGGGCCGGACGACCTGGCCGGCGGCGATGCCCCGAGCCTTTATGTCCGGCCGGAGGAGGTTCGCGGCGTTCCTGGCTTCCTGGAAGACCTGCCGCAGGTCCGCCGCGAAGTGGCCACGTATTACACCAGCGTCCGCCGACTGGATGACTGCGTGGGCGCCGTGTTGCAGGCTTTGAAGGACGAGGGGGCGGTGGAGAACACGCTGGTCATGTTCTACGGCGGCGACCACGGCATGGCGTTCCCGTTCGCGAAATCCAACGACTACGAGAACAGTTCGCGCGGCGCGTTGATCCTGCGCTGGCCCGGAGTCATCCAACCCGGAGGCGTCGACCGCGAACAACTCGTCTCGACGCTCGATTTCACGCCCACGTTGCTGGACGCCGCCCGATTGGCGCCGCTGCCCGGCATTGACGGCCGTTCCTTTCTGCCGGCGATGAAGGGAGCAAAAATGAGCGGCTGGGATCGGGTCTTTACCTTCTACAATGCCAACTCCGCAAATCAGTGGTTTCCGATGCGGTGTGTCCGTACCAAGGATCGCTCGTACATCTGGAACGCCTGGAGCGACGGCCAGACTCAATACCGAGCCGAGAACATGAACGGCCTGACGTGGAAAGCCATGCTTGCCGCCGCTGGTTCCGATCCGGCGATCCAGGCCCGCACCGACTTCTACCTCCACCGCGTGCCGGAGGAGTTCTACGACCTGACCGACGACCGTTGCGAGCGGCAGAACCTGATCCAAGATCCGTCCCGCCAAGCAGAAATCGCGTCCTTGCACCAGGAGTTGCTGACCCTGATGCAGCGGACGGACGATCCGCTGGCGGAAGCCTTCGCCCAGCGGGACAAACCGGAAGTCCTCGCCGCTGCCCGACAGAAGCTGATGGACGAATATCCGCGACCGCCAAGGGCGAAGGCCGAAGCCAAGGTCAAGAGAGCGGCAGCCAAGACGGGCTCAACGCCTCCCAAGGTCGCGGTCGGCAAAGACCTCATCGCGTTCGTTTTGCCGCAGGCTGTTTTGGCCACCGAACCGGTGACGGTGGGTATCCGGCATCAGTTCCCAGAAGATGCCGGCCAGCAGCTCATCACCGTGACCATGCTCGCCGCGGCGGACAACCAACGATTGGATCGTAAGGTGGTGCAGGCCCAGGGCGCGGGCGAGATCGAGGTGACCTTCACCGTGCCGGCCGGACAAACCAGCCAGTCGATCAAGTTCGCCGCCTTCGTGGGCGAGAACTTCGCCGGCACCCCGCAGCGCATTCGCAGCGCACCACTAACGGTAAGGAACTAATTGATGAATGCACGTTCTTTCTGCCGTTGCTGTGCTGGCTTTGCCGTGCTCCTCGCTGTCGCGTCCGCGGCGCAGCCCGCCGACGTGGGCGTTCCCGGTGCCTGGGGCTGGGCAGCAGCGACACCCGGCGGCCGAGGCGGGAAGATCCTGAGGGTAACGAGCCTACAAGCCTCTGGATCAGGCTCGCTCCGTGACGCCCTGGAAGCGGATGGCCCGCGAATCGTCGTCTTTGAAGTGGGCGGTGTCATCGATCTGGGAAAGAGCACGCTGAGCATCAGGAATCCGCATGTGACCGTGGCCGGACAGACTGCCCCTGCACCGGGGATCACGATCATCAAGGGCGGCATCGGCATCCAGACGCACGACGTAATCTTGCAGCATCTGCGTGTCAGGCCCGGCGAGGCCGGCGCAGCCAAGAAGAGCGGCTGGGAAGTGGATGCCATCGCCACCAGCGGCGGAGCCCACGACGTCGTAATCGAGCATTGCTCCACCAGTTGGGCGACCGACGAGAACCTGTCCGCTTCTGGCGAGCGTTTCAGCGGCGCGACGGTCGAAGAATGGAGAAAGGGAACCTCGCACCGGGTGACGATCAGCCATTGCATCATCGCCGAGGGACTAGACCGCAGCACGCACGGCAAAGGGGCGCACTCCAAAGGCAGCCTGATTCACGACAACGCGACGGACATCGCCGTGATCGCCAACTTGTACGCCAGCAACGGGCAGCGGAACCCGTACTTTAAGGGCGGAGTCCGAGGCGTGGTGGTGAACAACCTGATCGACAATCCGGGCTCGGCGGCCATCCACTACGGCCTGCAACTCGGCGAGTGGGGTTTGCATCCGTGGGTTTCCGGCCAGATCGCGATTGTAGGCAACGTCTTGAATCATGGTCCCGACACACAAGCTGGGTTGGCGCTGTTCAGCACCAACGGTACGCCCTGCGAGGTCTTCCTTGACGACAATCTGGCCTTCGACCGAGCGGGAAATCCCGTCCGCTTGACGTCGGGCGCCTACACATCCAAGGCCTCGGCTCCGACTTGGCCAACCGGTTTGCGGAGCATTCCCGCCAGCGAGGTGAAGGAGTACGTCCTGGCCAACGCCGGAGCACGGCCGTGGGACCGGGACGCCGTCGATCGCCGCATCATCCAGCAGATCCGCGACGGCGCAGGCAAGATTCCGGACAGCGAGCAGGAAGTGGGCGGTTATCCGAACGTGGCGGAGACGCGACGCGCGTTTGATGCCAGCGAGTGGGATCTGGCCACGATGACGAGCCGGTAGGCTGGCGCCGCGAGGTGGGATGTTCGGACCGGCATCTGCCGGCAGCAAAACGGCGGCGTGACCGGACGGGGGGGCGAGGGCATAGATTGCGAGGAAAACTGGCCGCACGAGATGATGAAAGGGGACCTTTCGAGGCCCGCTGCGCGGGGCAAACGCCAACCGTCCTGGTCGCGTCGGTGTGTCGGACCGACGCGTGCCAGCTCTGATCAGAGCGCGTACGGGCCTTGACGTAGGATGTTGCGGTTGTCGATAGTAGCGGACACAGGGAGTTCCGCATTTGCGATCCCTGCGAGCGAACGGGACGTGACTGACCGGGTGTGGGAGCGTGTCCGGATGCTGTTGTCGCCCAGAACGATGAGGTGGCCCGCCGGCGTGGTATGACTGAACCGAGGACCTGATGGACGCCCATCTCGACGCACTTCTTGCGGCTTTCGTGCGTCTCGGCGAACCCGAGCCTGCCGACGTGATTTCCTTCCTCCGGACACTGCCCGAACCCGGCATGCTACCTTCTCCGTGGGATACGTGGACCCTGATCGGCCTTGTTCGGCACCGTAGGCGGCAGCTCTGGGTCGCTCAGATCGTCCGCACCCGGTTGCGGGGAGCCCCGGCCGACCTAGCCGCCATGGGCGCGCTGGGCCACCCGGACGGTGTGCAGCAACGCGGCCCAGTGCCGGGGATGCCTGAGTGGGAGTACTTCTTTCACGGCCGCGGATGCTGCATCAGCCACAAGGTGGACGGCGACGCTATCGACGTCGACTTCTGGGATGGCGCAGCGGATTACTTCGACACATTCTTCTACGAGAACTACCTTGAATCGCTTCGCCGACCGGAATCACCCGAACAGCGGCTGCGGGAGTTGCACCCGTCGGCCCGCGCGGTGAGCATCGCCGTCGCCAACCTGCTTGCCATCGGCGCGCTGACCCCGCAACCGGGCGAGAGCTGCCACCCGTACCGCCTCGCCGACGAGGTGACGGCCGTCGCCGACGACATCGATTCATTCTGCAACGCCTGGCCCCACCAAGATCACCAAGTCTGGCTTGCCGCCCTGATCGGTGACTGGCTGGCGGCAGACGAGGCGGCCGCCGGACGGCAGGAGCTGACCGCGATCACCGAGCCACGAGCCGCACGCTGCCGCGAGATTCGGCGGCAGCGGCTTCGCCGGGAGTTGGGTGAGAAGCCCCGGGGAGCTGACGCCCTTCAGGCGCTTGCGGACCTACGGGCACCGGACCTCGACCAATGCCTGGCGGACGTTTTGAGCGGCCCGCCGAGTGGGTTGATCTCGGCCGCGCTGGATGTCATTGGGCAGCAGGACGATCCGCGCTGGTGCGATCGCGTCCACGAGCTGTTTTCTCGCATCGATCCGGCTGGCCAGATCCCAGAGCCACACATCTGGATGACGTCGGTCAAGTTTCTTCTCCGCCACGACTACCGTACGGCTGAGGTGATCGCCTCGCTGGCCAAGGCGGGCAGAACAGAGGTGGGCGAGGCTGTCTTACTGTCGCTCGAACACGCCCCCAAGCTGGCCCTGCCGCTCATTCGCAAGGGGTTGCTGGCTGACGTGCCAATCGATCGCACGCAGGTCGCCGCCATCCTGACCCTTATCAACGCGCCGTGGAGCAGACGGGAGCTGCTGGGGGCCTTGGAGGCGTCGGATGATCAGGAGAAAACCGCTGACATCCGAGCGGCCTTGCTCGAGTTTGGGGATGCGCAGGCCCAGAAGGTTGTCCTCGCTTGGGAGGAGCGAAACCCGCACGAGAACGAAATCGGCAGTTACCTGGAAATCGGCGGCCGCAGGCTGGGACCTTTCTACACGTTGGGCGAACTCTGGCTCAAGGACCGTACCTCGTGGATCAGCTACGAGATGGACAAACTCCACGACAGGGTCATGAAGGTTAAGGACATAGTTCCGCCCGAGCCGCCTGAGTCCCCCCGGTCGCGACCGTGACGGAAGTTTCGGGTGAGTGGGTGATGAGAACGATCACCAGCGCGCATCGGTCACATCGACCGGTGCGATTTCTCGGCGATCGTATGGCCGCGGCCGAGCGGATCGTTGCCCTGCGAATCTGAATCAGAGCCTGTTCGCTTCCGGCGAAACGGCCTTCGCGAAATAGCGGACGTAGTCAAACTCGGCGACAGCGGGCAGCTTCGAGTCGTCCACGGACTTCGTGCCGCCCAACGGCGCCGCGACGCTAGTCAGCCATATATTCTGCGGGCCATGCGGAATGACGGTCGCGTCCAGCGATTGGACCAACCGCCCGTCGAAGTAGTAGTCGATCCGCTGCGGCGTGAACTCGCAGCCCCAGACGTGGAACTCTGCCGCTAGGTCCGGCGTCGTGATCCGCTTGTACCCGTGGCTGACGTGCGGCCCTGGTTTCCAACGATGCAAGTTCACCGAGTAGGACGTGAGGTTCACCGAATCCTGCTCGCAGACGTCGATTTCCTGTACCACCACTGCTTCGTCCGCCGTCTTTCGCCAGTCGTGCAGCATCATCCAGAACGACGTGTGCCAGCCGGCTCCAGGCGGGCAACGGAACCGGGCCTCGTAATAGCCATACTGAAAAGTCTCGCGGCTGATCACGCCGCCCGCCGTGTACTCGAACTCGCCCTGCTTTCCCTTTTTCAAGGCCAGACGCAGGCAACCGTCTGCCACCGAGACGTTTTCGGCACGCTGCACGCTCCAGAAACGGGTATCCACGCGATAAGTCCATTTCCCCGTGTCCAACCGGTCGCCGTCGAATTCATCATGCCACGCCAGCCGGTAGTCAGGACCGATGGGCGATGTTGGCTTCAATTCATCGGCGGGCGATCCAACTGGCCACGCAAGCAGCAGTCCCAGGATCAGCGTCTGACAGATGGATTGTTTGGTCATGGACCTTCCTTTCAAGTCATGGACCACGGACCGGCTCGTTGATTGAGTCCGGCGAAGCGCGGCGGTTACGGAGCGTGATGGCGCGGGGGCTGAATGATCAGCTCGTCGATGGTGCGGCCGACTTCCTCGTCGGCACCGGCGACGAGTTCCAGCAGGACGTGGGTGGAACTGTCGGGCTCGGATCGCCACTCGTTGGTGCCGTTGGGAAAGATATGGTTATAGCCTTCGGTACGTCGCCGCCAGAACGGGGCATCGGGACGTACGGCGTACAGGACCGCGATCGGGTCCCAACTCGGTCGGGCCGGCTGTTTGCCGAGGTACAACTCATAGGCCCGCCGCACAGGATTCTCCGGCGGCGTCTCCTTGAGACGTGAGCCCGTGAGGATGTTGTCGCCGAGGCCGGAGAAAACGACTTCGATGGGCCAGTCGCGTGCGGCCTCGACCGTCGCGGCAGGGTCGGTCTTGAAGTTGCCGAACACGCGGGGATCGTGGTGGCTCGGATAACGCCCACCCATGCACACCCAACGGATGACCTTGCGCCGGACGAGTTCGGGGCCGGCTAGGCCGCTGTGGCTGTCGGGACCGCTGCGCAACAGATTGCGGATGTTGGTCAGATCGCCGACGCTGACGATGACCACGCTGTGGTCGGGTTGCGAAGCGAGCGTCCGCCGGTACACCGCGGTTGCGTCCAGGGCGTCGGCGTTTGCCTGCCACCGCGTCGCGACAGATTCGGCTATGGCGCGGGCGTATTTCGAGCCGGCATGGCTATCGACGGCGTCACGCTTCGGGGCGCCGATCGGCAGATCGGGCCGACCGTAGTAGCGGTTGATGACCTCGATGTACGGCACGGACCAGCGGTAGAGCGAGCTGGCGGCGATCGCCAGGATCTCCGCTTCGCCGCGGTCGGCCAGTACGTGCAACAGCGCCAGCGCGCCGGCATCGTCGCAATCGCTGTCCATGTCGGTATCGAGAATGATGCGTACGGGCGGTTGCTTCTCGACGAATCGGCCACCAGTGGACGGTTCCGCGGCGTGCGCGAACCAAGCCACGCCTGCCCAGGCCGCGATCCCCTGCAACGCCGCGCGACGCGTGATTGGGCGGTTCAAAGTCATGATCGGGTTCTCCCAGTCAAGAAGCGGAGGAAGCGTTGGTAAGCTTCCATCAGCTTACCAACTTACCATTCCCAGACCAGCTGGCGGTGCGATCGCCTTGCGCAAGGCCCTTACTGTCGCTGTTCCCGCCGTAGTCGTTTGGTAGAATCGTGCGCAGATCGACTGGAGCATTCGCGTTTGCCTCTGCCGGATGCCCGTGTATTTGACGTCACGCTGGAAAGGACATGACCATGAGACGAAGCTCGTCGTTGATTCCCGCCGTGTTGCTGCCCACCTTGGTTGTCTTTCTTGTTGTTTCCTGGGCCCTACGGGCTGCCGAGCCGGAGCCGAAACAGAGACTCTTCCGCCCCGACGCCCCCGACATGCCCGCTTACAGCCTGCCGGATGTGCTCACGGCGATCGACGGCAGAAAGATCGCCACAGCCCAAGACTGGATCACGATCCGTCGCCCCGAAATCCTGGAACTTTTCCGCCAGCATGTCTACGGGCGAGTCCCGGCGACTGAGTACCAGAAGAATTACCGGCTCGTCCGCCAGGACCCCGGCGCGATGGACGGCGCCGCGACGCTCAAGCAGATCGAGATCACGATTACCGCGACGGGCAAGTCGCTCACGATTCACCTCGCGCTGTTCGTTCCCAACAAACCGGCAAAGCCCGTCCCGACCTTTCTGCTCATCTGCAACCGCGGCCCGGAGAACATTGACCCCACGCGAAAGACGAAGAGCGAGTTCTGGCCGGCCGAGGAGGTGATCGCGCGGGGCTATGGGATTGCCGCCTTCCACAACGCGGACGTGGACCCCGACAAGAACGATGGATTTAAGGACGGCATCCACGCCCTGCTCGACCAGGGCGGACGTGCGCCCGACGCCTGGGGCACGATCGCCGCCTGGGCTTGGGGCGCGAGCCGCTGCCTGGACTACTCGAGACCGATCCTTGGCTGTTTGGCAAACAAGGCCTGGGCCTCTCGCCGGAAATGCCCGCGATCGGCGAGTCCTTGCATGGCGACGGCGCTCACTACCACATCCGCGAGGGCAAGCACAACCTTACGGTCTTCGACTGGACATGCTACCTGGACTTTGCCGACCGAGTGTTCGGAAAGGCCAAATGAAACGCAAGATAGAGGGCGCCCGCCAGGACTCTGGCTTGGGGCGGTTCTGCCCTGGGCCGCGCTCGTCCGTTCACCAACCTGGAGAATTGCTGCCATGCGACGACTTCTCGGCGTGCTCGTGACAACGGCCCTGACGCTCGCGGCCTCCGCCGCTTGCGCTCAGGATCGCCCGAACATCGTGATCTTTCACTGCCACGACCTGGGGCAGTACCTCCATTGCTACGGCGTCAAGACCGTATGCACGCCCAACTTCGACAAGTTCGCGGAGCAGGGTGTGCGGTTCGCTCGTTCTTTCTGCACCCAACCCGGTTGCAGCGCGTCGCGGGCATCCCTGTTCACGGGGCGGTATCCACACAGTAACGGCGTCATGGGATTGACACACGCCAACTTTGCGTGGGATTTGCGCCCCGAAGAGAAACACCTCGCCCAGTTTCTCAAGGAAGCCGGGTATGCCACCGTCGCGGTCGGCGTCGTTCACGAAACCCGCTCGGGAACGCAGCGGTGCGGTTACGAGAAACACATCAAGCAGGCCAAGGCGGCCGAGGGAACAACGGCGGCCATCGCGGAATTGAGACGCCTCGCGGCGGCAAAACAGCCGTTCTTTCTGTACGCGGGGTTCATCGAACCGCACCGTTTGCCCTACCCTAAAGACTCGGGCCCGTTGGCGGGTGAGCACGGTTTTCCTGGTCCTCATCTGGAGCCGGACGAGTCGCTGGGCATCGACGTGCCGGGCTACCTGCGCGGCACGGAAGGCACGCGACAGGAATTGGCCGGCCTGCAAGGCGCTGTGCGACACGTGGACGAACAGTTTGGCCGCTGGCTGCAAACGCTGCATGAACTTCAGTTGGAGTCGAACACGCTGGTGATCGCCACCACAGACCACGGCATCGCAATGCCGCGTGCCAAGTGCAGCGTGTATGAGCCCGGGCTGCAGGTCGCCTTGCTGCTGCGGCAAGCGGGTCGCCCGGGCTGGCACGGCGGCGTCGTCCGCAAGGAGATGGTTTCGAACATCGACGTCCTGCCGACCGTCCTGGACCTGGTTATGATTCCCATACCCGCCAACGTACAGGGACGCTCGTTTGCGCCGTTGCTGGACGATCGCCCTTACGTGGCCAACGCGGCGATCTTTGGCGAGCTGACGTATCACGGCTACTACGACCCGCAACGGAGTATCCGCACCGAGACGCACAAACTGATCGCCAACTTCTCGACGGCGCCGTCGTTCCAGGACCCGTCGCAGCAGTGGCGTCCAAGGTCCGATCCGCTCGTGCCTGAGAACCCAGCCGCCGCATTCCATCCGCACCTGGAACTGTACGACCTGGTACAGGACCCATGGGAACAGGTCAATCTTGCAGACAAGCCGGAGCACGCAGCCGTCCGTCAGTATCTGGCGCGCCGCCTGTACCAGCACATGGTCGAGACCGATGATCCGCTCCTGCGCGGCGCCGTCACGCCGCCACACCACGAGACGACGTTGAAGTTGCTGCAGGGTGGGCCGCCCGGATCGAAAGGGACGCCATGAGAAACGCCCGTCAGTTATGGTTATCCACCCTGCTTTCCGTCCTGGCGATTGGCGCCCCAGCAGCGGCGCAAACGGGCCCGCAGCAAGACGGTTGCTGCACGGATTCGCGCCGGTCAACCTACCCGATGTGAGGCATTGCTATGCACCGAAGATTTTCACAATCGACGCTATACATCTTCGTTGTCGCCATCTTGTGCCGACTCACTGGCGGCGCCGCGACTGCAGAAATTCCGACGTGGCAATGGGCCGGTTGGGGTGGCGGAGGATTCTACTGGACGTGCGTCTGGCACCCGACGAAAGACGGCGTTATCTACATGGGCGGCGATGTGACGGGCGTCTATAAGACGGAGGACAAAGGGCTGCACTGGCGTTTGAGCACCCGCGGCCTGACCGACTACGAGGTCTACTCATTGGCCATCGCCCCGAAGAGTCCCGAGACGGTTTACGTCGGCACGCCGTCGGGTTACTGCAAGAGCACCGACGGTGGCGAACACTGGGAGTTCCTCCAGGCCACCGGCAAGGACGCCCAGGCCATCACCGCCGAGCGGCACAAGACCGTGCGCGGGCTGGCTGTCGATCCGACCAATAGCTCGGTCCTCTATGCGGGCACACCAAGAGGCGGCCTATTCAAGAGCAGCGACGGCGGCCAAACGTGGCGCCAACTCAACTATCTGCTGGCCATCGAGGAGAAGCCCACCGAACCGAACACGACGTCGCGGGCCTTTACGGGCCAGGGCGCGCTGGTGTTGAGCTACGACAGCGACGAGGCGGACTGGAACCGAAACGGCCGCATGGAAAAGCATTTCGATCCGCCCGCCGATTGGTCGAGCTATACAAAGCTCAGTGCGCGATTCTTCGTGCCGCCCAAGACGCCGCGGCTCGAAGGCGAGCTGGCGATCCAGACCGGCGGCAAGTGGGCCTGGCAAGGTGGGCCCTTCGTAGCCGCCAAGCCGGGTGACTGGACCGAGCTGTCGCTGCCACTAACGGGCCTGAAGGATCTGGGTCAGGTGCGAGTCGTCTACTTCCTCGTTCGCTCGGTGCAGACGGGTTACCAGGGCACGATTCATCTCGACCACGTCGTGCTCCACGGCGGACCCAAGGGCGACGTTGTGCTGTCCGATTGGGAGCAGGCGGGCGATACCGAAGGTTGGATCGCCAACCGCAAGATCAAGGACGCAACGTTCATTGTCGGCGCCAACCAGTCGGCCACGCCCGCCGCCATTCGCCCCAGCGGTGTGTTCCGGTCCGTCGCGGTTAGCCCGGCCAATCCGCAAATCGTGCTCGCTGCCAGCAGCCTTTTCGGCCTGCTCAAGAGCGAAGACGCTGGCGAGACGTGGCGGGCACTGCCGACACCATCGAATGCCTGGAGCGTGGCGCCGGCAGCCGATGACGAAGCACTGCTCTATGCGGGGTTTGGTGAAGACGGCGTGCAGAAATCGACGGATGGCGGCAAGACATGGTTGGCCGGCGCCGGCTTTCCAACCGGCTTCATCGCCGTGGAGGTGGTTGTTGATCCCAAGAAGCCCGACGACCTCTACTGCATTGCGGCCAAAGGCTGGGACGGGCGCTTCTGCCGTTCCAGCGACGGCGGCAAGACATGGCAACTAACGCGCATGCTGCGAGGCGACCGGGAAGGCGATCCGACCAATCCGGAGGATTACAAGACCGAAACGCCTTTGAGTACGCCCACGAACCTGGCCATCAACCCGCGCAATTCGCAGGAGCTGTTCATCTCGGCGAATTGGCGACCGTGTTTCAGTGCCGACGGCGGCCGGACCTGGCAGGAACGCGACCGCGGCGCTGATATCACGTGTGTTCAAGACATTCGCTTCGACGGCAACAAGGTCTACGTTGCATCGATGGACGAAGGCCTGACCATGAGCGAGGACGGGGGAGCTCATTGGCATCAACTCTGCCCACGAAGCTACTCGACGGCGCTGAACGGACACCAGTGGCGCGTGGCCGTCTGGCCGAACGAGAAGGGCGGCAAGATCCTCAGCACATGTTCGCCGTGGGCTGAGCCACCCAACCGCGTCATCATCAGCGAAGACGGGGGCAAGAGTTTCCAGATCGCACAGACCGGCCTGCCCGATTACCGCGCAACGATCAACTGCATGTGGGGCCAGAGTTACGCTCGGGCACTGGCCGTCGATCCGCAGAATCCGAAGATCGTTTACCTGGGCATGGACGGTGACCCTGAAGCGGCGCAGGGCCGCGCAGGCGGCGGCGTCTTCAAATCGACCGACGGCGGCTACACCTGGACGCAACTGGCCAACCAGCCGGGCAGCCGTCGGGTGTTCTTCGGGCTAGTCGTAGACCCGACCGAGCCGCGTCGTCTCTTTTGGGGCGCCTGCGGCGAACGTGGCGGGCTGTACGTCAGCGAAGACGGCGGCGAAAGCTGGGAGCATGTCTTTAAGAATGAAACGTGGATTTTCAATGTTCTCGTTTCACCCAAGGGAACCGTGTTCTGCCCCGGCTCGAATCTCTGGAAGAGCACGGATCACGGCCGGACCTGGAAGAAGATTAGCAACTTCAAGGAATTGCACGCGATCGTCGGCTTGGAGGTCGACCCGCGCGATGAGGACACGCTTTGGCTATCGCGCGTTACCTGGGGAGCACAGGCGGCCGGCGGCGTTTACAGGACCCGCGACGGCGGCGCGACGTGGCAGGAGATCACCGGCGATTTGCCCTACTGCAAGCCGCTCGTACTGCGACTGAACCCGGAGACCCGCGAACTCTGGTCCGGGGGCGTCGGGCTGTTCAAGACGAAACAGTGAAATGCCACGAACACAGCCGGCGGAACATGACTCGGCCGATCCGCGGGATTGGAATTGCCATGGCCGCGTTCACGTCGCGCTGGGCCTGGTCTTCGAGCGCGGATACGCACGCTGGCAGATGGGCGACGGGCTGGTCAGCCCGTGGTGGGAAGGCGACCGGCTCTACCTGTTCGCCGGGAGGTCCGTCCACGTGATGGACCTGCCGGTGCGAGATCGGCGGGACGATCCGCAGCCGAGTCGTGAAGGCGGCTTGTAGTACAGGGACACCGTCCCGATCATCCGGTCGATGACTTCCTCGCCCACGGCGTCGCCGGTCAGGATTTGGGAGACCTGAAAACGCACGTCGCCGTCGTCGCAATCCAGCTCGAACTTGCCGACCCGCAGGCCGTAGTTGGCCCGGGCGACCGCCTCGGCGACGGCTGGTCGGCAGCCTGCGGGAACCCGCAACGGCGAATAGCCGAAAACCTGAAACAGATCCGCCTCGGCCTCGACACGGGCCACAATCCGGTATGTGGCGACCACACCCCGCAGATCCGTCCGAACGGACAGGTCGTCGCCGGTCGCGTACCCGATTTCGCGCTCGTCCAGCAGGTGGATCAGCTCTTCAAAGGCGGCAGTCATGGCAGGGCCCTTTCGCGAACGTTGGTGAGATCTTCTTCCCCGGCGTGTCCTTGCCAGCATTCATTATTCGCCGGAGCCGTGACACGGTTGGTCACGGGAGGCAAGAAACAGGGACAACGTGGCCGCCTGCCCTCGGCACGCGCCGCCCGCGCGTCCCCAGGCAGCTGCAACTAGCCACGCCTCCAGTGATTTTCAAGGCGCGGATATCTTGTATCTGGCTTGGCGACGGGCTATCATGCGTCTATCATGCGCCTGCGCCGACAAGGATGCTGACCGAACTCAGCGGACTCGTTCAGCACGGCGACCTAAGGATTTGTCCTCCCCTCTTCATCCATCGAACGAGAGGTGTTGCTATGTCCCGGCACCTTGCGTCAGGTCTGCGACTGCTGGCTTGCGTTTGGCTGCTGCCAGGTTTTGGATGCACTTCACATCAGGAGCATGAGGCAAAGCAATCCCAGGGCCCCGCTGTTCACCATCCCCATGACTCGCCCGAGAAAAGCAGCGACGTTCCGCAATCGCAAACGTTGTCGGAGCGTACCCTAAGCCTCTGGCAACGAGACATCGACAGCTATCGGCGTAACACTAAAGACCCGCCCTCGCTTCGTCCGCAGGCGGAAGAGTTCATGCGGAATGTCCTGCTCGGCAGGTTGCCGCATCCCGGTGGCGCAGGGTATGCGAAGATAGCCCAGGCTGGCAAGAGACTGTTTGAGCAAGGCTCCCAAGACGCGTTGCTGAGGGCGTACTATGGCAGAGCCGTGTGCAGCGACAAAGGATGCTTTGAGGCGATGCCCATCCTCGTTGAAAGCCTTAATGCTTGGGCACAGTCGGGGTATCCCGGCGAACACCGAAGGATGGCAGTATTTACGCTGCTTTCTGAAGCCAAGATCTACGCCAAGGCCCTCGACTGGCCACGGCTTCGCCAGGAAGCAGCCTGGTTAGCCGCCGAACTCGTCCGTGACGAGACGATCACCGCCGAAATGTGGCGGCTCGTATTCGACGAGTTACGTCCGCTAACGAGTTGCGAGCGCGATCGGGTCTGGGAGGACGCGGTCGCGATCTCCGAGGCTTGCCGCAAGGAGCCGAAGGCTGATCCCTGGATTGTCCACATGTTGACGGGCCAAGCCTACGTCGCGCGGGCTTGGCATCATCGCGGCGGAGAGTGGGCCTATAAGGTAGCGCCGGAGGGCTGGAAACTCTTCGGCGAGAACCTGGAAAAGGCTGCCGAGGAATTCGCTGCGGCCTTGAAACTGCATCCGGAGTGGCCCGAGGCCTCCGCCTGCATGATCCAGGTAGCGATGGGAGGGGCAAGCGAACAAACGCCTCAAGCTTGGTTTGACCAGGCCGTGGCTGCCGAGCTCGACTACATGCCGGCTTATGCCAAGCTGCGCTGGGCGCTGCGTCCCCGTTGGGGCGGCAGCCACGAGGCCCTGTACCAGTTCGGCTGCTCCTGTGCCGACACCAGGCGTTACGACACGATGGTACCGTTCGTCTTGTTACAGGCGTTGAACGACATCGATGAAGAACGCGGCTTCGACTGCCAGGTCTGGCGACGGGAAGGCGTGTATGCACGCGTGAAACAGGTACTCGAGGGCATGGCCAATGAGCCTTCCCGCGCCGATGGCGACGGCCTTTACCCATGGCGGTCAGCCCTTATGGGCCTCCATGTTGCGCTGGCCGAACGCGCCGGAGAGTATCAGGAAGCTCGCCGTCTGGCCGATGGACTGGGCGACCACTTCAAGCGCCACCTGTTCGATTCTTGGTGCGCGCACCCCGAGGCCGTGCTGGCGAGTATTTACGCATTTACAGGAAAGGGCGCTGCAGACATCACCGCAGCGTGGCAGACGCTGAACGAGGCGCCCAAGCCATTTACAAATCAAACGCTCGAAACGGCGCGGAGTTTGTTCGAGAAGGCTCTCGCAGCCGACGACAACAAGCGGTCGATGGCGTACTGTCGGGCGCGACTGATGGAAATGGACGGTCGACTGGCCTTCGGCGCGGGCGAGTGGTTCGAGAAGAAATTTGATCCGCATTTGCTTTGCTGGCTACTGACCAAGGGAACTTGGTCGCAAGAGAGCGAGAACTCGGCCATCGGCCATGCTCGCAGAGCCTCCGGCCCCGTCCGCGTGCGGCCGTTCTTCGTCCCCCTTTTTCCGCTGGAGATCGAGTTCGACGTGGAGGTGATCCAGCCGCCTCCGTTTTCTCTGACCGTGGGACTGTTTATTCCCGATGGCAACCGGATGGGAATCAGTGAAGAAACCAGTCATCAATTCTTTATACGCACGCGCGATAACCAGGCTGGTATCGAAATCTCAGGAGACTCCAAGACCGTCCCTTGCCCGCTGCAACCGGTCAATCGCATCCGTGTGCAGCTCGCCGAGGAACGGGCCGTCCTGTATGTCAACGACCAGCTCTGCCTTGACCGGACAGAAAAGAACTTCCATCCCCAGCCTGCTTTTGATTTCGGGTGCCTCGACTACCTCTATCCGCACATGGGGGTACGCGTGAGCAACGTGCGAATGCGTAAGTGGGAGCCGCCCAAGGACAATCTAGCCCCGAAGGATGAGCCGGCCCCGAAGGATGAGCCGGCGGCAAAGAAGACCGTATGAGATCCACATTCGTCAGGCCATCTGTCGAGTGATTTGGGACTCCTCGGCATCAGGGCTATGGATAGACCTTGTCCACAAAAACGAACGAGGGGGCTACGCCCAGCGACCGAACACCACCGGTTATCCTCTTGGGTCAAACTGCTGCAGAATTCCAGCACGCAGGCAACCAGGCAAGTTCGCCCGTGTCGCGTTCACAGGGGGCGTTGTGGCCAGTGGCACCGGCGTCGCGACATAGCCGGCTGGCCGCCATCCGGCAGGTGTGCCCCGTCCGCCAGACAGTACTGCCCCGGCGTCGCGACGTGGGCACGGAGGTCGCGCTCGCCGTTTTCCGCGGGTTGCGGACGGCACGGGACGGGGTATAGTTGGCCCATGTGGGAGTGGTCGATGTCGGGATGGCTCGGCGGCATCAGTAGGTTCCCCAGATTTGCGACATCGCGTGGCATCGCCTGTTGGGTCGCGTTACTCGTAGTCTCGTGGATCAATTAGACTTGCCGGTGTGTCGGCAGGGTGCCAATCGTTACCAGTTTCGGCCGTTTCGGCCGTTTCGGCCGTGCGGCCGGCGCGCTGGACGAAATCAGAAGTAGAAATGAGGTGTCATCATGATCAGAAAGACTGCTGTTCCGTCTACCCACAGGGTATGCGGCGTCGCGGCGCTGCTCTTTGTCGTTTCCGTGACGGGCATGGCGGCGACTACCGATTCGGGCGTCGTGCCACCGCAGACGCTACCACTCCTTAGCATCAAGGACTTCCGATTCGTGGGTGCCTTTCGACTGCCGTCACGGAAGTACGGCCAGTCGGATCTTAACTACTCGGCATGGTGTACGTTTCCGGCCCGAAAGGCCCGCAACTTCTCGTCAACGCCTATGAGTACTACGATGCCCCAGGCGACAACACGCTGTCGATGCTCGTCGTCCGCGACGCCAACCATCTGCCAGGGTCTGTCATCGACGGGTATTTCGAGGTGCAGGGCCGGCCCGGACACACCGCCGGTTGGATGTCACCCATCTCCGCCTCTTGGCAGCCGCTCCTCGGCGGTGACTTCCTGGCTGGCAATTCCAGCGGTATCCCGATCATCTCCCGCACCTCGGTCGGTCCATCGGCGTTCGTCTTCAACCCGCTGAACATCGTCGGTACGGGAGCCGTATCCACGTCCATCGCCACGACCAAGCTACTTGATTTCAGCCTCGCCCATCCGCTGCACGATGACCTCTCCAACAAATCGCGTAAGAATGACCTGTGGAATCATCTTTCGCGAGCCGTCTACGGGATCGTCGTTCCGGGAACGCGCACCTATGCGACATTTGGCCATTCCGGGGGCAACGCGAGCGGCGTCGGATACAAGATTGTCCAGGACAACGGCCAGCGAACCGGGGGGTACAGTTCCTTCGCGGTGAAGGACAACTACCACTACTACTGGCTGTGGGACGTCAACCAGCTGGCTCGCGTCAGGGCCGGGGACATGCAGCCCCATGCCGTGCGGCCCTACGAATATGGGATCTTTCGGACGCCCTTCGCAGGCTCATCGAACTCCTTGGGAGGAGGGGCGTTCGATGCGTCCACCGGTCGGATCTACCTGACGGCGCAACAGGCGGATCGCCAACAGGGAACGTATGCCAACCCGCCGATCGTCATGGCCTACCAAGCCGTCGTCCCGCCGCCCCCACAGGTCAAGGCCCCGTCTCGGTAGAAGTCTGCCGCAGTTCGCTGTGGGCGACAGCCGCCTGACGGCGATTCGGCAGGGGCTGACCTCGCCGCCCCCCGGCAGTCGGTCGGCCACACACCCGCCGGCGACGGGCCGTCAGCCACTTGGCCGCGTCGCCCAAGCCAGCCGGTACACGCGGCTACTTGGGTTGCTTCGGGAACAGCTCGCCGATCGCCTCCAAAGTGCGTTCGATCAGCGTTTGGCCTCCCTCCGGGCCGATCATGTTGACCAGCACCTCCGCGCTGTAGCCGCCCGCCTGGACAGCGCGCGGCGTGGGCACGTAGCCGGCATAGCCGGCGGGGCTGGCCAACTCGATCAGAATCGTCTGGGGAGCCTCGCTGCGGGCCTGAATCTGGACTCCATAATCGAGGAACAACTCGAACGGATTGGTAGCAATCGCCACATCGCCCAGACGCAAGACGTGCATCTCGATCGGGAAAGTCTTCCATTGGCCCTTTTGCTGGGCCAGGTAGCGTTCGACGATCAGCCCCTGGTATCCACGCCAGTACCACTCCTGGTGGCCTTTCACCTTGTTGGCATCCATCTCGTCGCAGATCTTCCTGGCCGACTCGTACTCGGCCGTTGTGACGATCCGCGCCGGCAGCTCGACCTGCCGAACCAGGTGGACCAACGGCACCTCCGTGCGGACGTCCTTGGCGATCAGCGGGGCTACGTCGTCGAAGGCCGCGACGATCCGGCGCGCCATTTCCCGCGTATGATCCAACCCGCGAAGTCGCTCCATGCGCGACTCGGCCTCCTTGCGAAACTGGGGCCTGGGGGTCTGGTCGCCTGCCGGAGCCACGAATCCCAGCACGCACAGTTCCGGCCCGTGCCGCTGATGAAGCAACTCGCGCACGCCGTGCCAGAAATCGGCGCTGATTACGGGGCCGCCGGCCGCTTGTGCTGTGCAGGCCATCGTAATGGCCGTCGCCTTGAGCCGCCGCTGGGCATCGTAGAAACACAGAATATCGACGGCGTGATCCTCGTACCCTTCGATGTGGCTGAACTTCGGGTCGTTGGTGTTGCCGTGCATCTGGGCCGTCCCGTCGCGGTAGGCCACGCGGCGATTGTGGCCGACGACGGCGTGGCCCAATCCCCAGGCGATCGCTCCCGCGGCCCGGGTGGCCCAAGCCTTCGTGACTGCGTCGCCCATGCGCTGGTAGAGAAATGGCAGGTAGTCCTTCGGCTGCACGGCGTCGCCGTAGTCTTTGTCGTTGTAAGGGCTCTTGAGCACCATCGCCGACGTATGGGTGTGGATGGCGGCCAGCGATAGCTTGTTGATGTCGAAGCCGGGCTGGCGGGCGGCCAGGTATTGGCGGAATCCCTCTTGGACCCCGGGCAAGATGCACAAGTCACAGGAGACCAAGACCGCCTGGTCGAGCACGCGTTCGCCCTGCCGCGATTCCAAGGCCAGCACGTTGGCGGTGCAGCGGTCTCGAATCGTGGTGGCGATGTTCACGCCCTCTTGGGCCACGGGTGGCTCGGGAGTGATGTCGGCCGTGGCGGCACCGATCCACAATTCGGCCGCAGAGGCCGACGAGAAGGCCAGCGCCAACGACAGGACACAAGCGGCGATCACCAGCGGGAAGCAGACGACAATGCATCGAGCGCAGGCAGCTTTCATCATTTCCTCCGGGGTTGGCAGGCGGGGCGGGGTGTGTCAGCGGTTGCCCAGAGTCTACCCCATGGCGTCGGCGCCTGTCCAACATTCTGTCCGATCGCCGCCTGGCTGCGATCCGGCAGGTGCTGGCCACAGGCAGTCGCTCAGCCACACGATCGCCGCCGATGTGGCCCAGTTTCGCCCGTGTCGCGTTGTGCCGCCCCCGACCCAGGGTTAACGTCGGGGACCCTGAAGCCCTGTCGTCGACACGCAATACCTCACACTCGCATTTCGAGCGGGCCCCATCCCTTGCGCGGCTCGCGCCAAGCCAGTGCGTTGACAGCGGGGTCGTTCGTGATCTCGCCCTGTTCGTTGAGTTCGAGTTTCTTGCCGGCGCGGGCACAGAGGTTGCCCAATTGAATGTTGGCCGTCATCGGTCCCGAATAGCCGAAGTTGGACTGGCTGAACTCGCGCGGCTTGTCGCCCTGACAGGCCTGGATGAACTCGCTGTGGTGCCCCGGCGACCGTTCCAGCAACCGCGCCGGCTTGCCAAACTCCTTCATTTTCGCCTCCGGGATCAGTCGCGGACTGTCCCAATAGTCGCCTTCGACGAGCATCTTGCCATTGGTGCCGATGATCAAGTTGCCGGTACGCGGCAGCTTGCGGCCATCGGCCGTCAGCTCTTCCGGAGTGGCAGGCATATTGTCCGCGCCATCCGCCAGTTTGCCCTCATACCAGTACGTAGTAAATCCGGGCCGGTCGGCCTTGGGGCGGAAGGTCATCTTGATGGTCATGCCCGCCGGGAACTGGTCCTTACACGGCCCGGTCATGAAGATCGGCTCGGCGGTAGCCGCGTAGCCGGGGTCCATGATCGCATAGATGCCGTCGGTGGTATGGCAGGCCATGTCGCCCAGCGCGCCGGAGCCGAAGTCGACGACACCGCGCCAGACGAAGGAATGGTACGCCCCATTGACGAAGGGTCGCATAGGGGCCGGGCCGATCCACGCATCCCAGTCCAGCGTCTCCGGCACGGGGTCGGTTTTGTCGGGCCGGTCGCCGCCCTGCGGCCAGATCGGGCGGTTGGTCCAGGTGTGGAACTCCAGCACGTCACCGATGGCGCCGCCTTTGATGAACTCGTAAGCGGTGCGCCACCCGTTCCCGCCGTGGCCCTGGTTGCCCATTTGCGTGACGACTTGGGGATTCTTCTTGTAGGCCGCCGCCAACAGTTGTGCTTCCCGCACGGACCACGTCAAAGGCTTCTCGGTATAGCAGTTGATACCCAGCGAGACGGCCGTCATCGACGGGGCAAAATGGCTGTGGTCTGGCGTGGCGACGAAGACCACGTCCAGATCCTTGGCGTGTTTTTCAAACATCTTGCGCCAGTCGGTGTAGCCCGCGGCCTGCCCCCAGCCCTCCTTGCCCAAAACGCCACTCCAGCGGGTCTTGTCTACCTCGGCAAAACAAACGCAATTGAGGCCCATCCCGTGGGCTTGACCGGTGTGCGAACCGGCCTGCCCGCCGGCAGCGACGAAGCCGACGTTCAGCTTCTCGTTGACCGATTTGGCGCGGGCCAGTCGCGGCATGCCCCACGACAAAGTCGCCGCAGCGACTCCGGCCTGGGTGATGAACTGACGACGGTTGGTACGCTGGTACATGTGATGCTCTCCAGTTGTAGGAATTTCACGCAGAAGAATGCACGCACGATACGGGCACAACATAACCACCGGTCGCCAGCGTGGGGCAGTGGGAACGGCAGGTGGCTCGCAGTTGAGTCTGGCAAACTGCCAAATCCTCGGCTTACAGGTGGAACATAGCTGCAAAGCGACTCCCAGTCCAATTCGTGGCGTAACCGGCCACGTAGCAGCTTACGAAATTTCTGTGACTCAGTCGAGCCGCTTGTCGCCAAAGTACGCGACTCGCGTCACCGACAACCAGTGCCAAGGCAACGCTTCAAGACAACGCTTCGGGGCTCGTCCGCGCCGCCTATGGGGTGCTACAATCATCCGTTTCTGCCCGACGAATTCGGCGTCAACATGCTCGCTCCACTGATGCCCTGAGAAAATTGCGATTACCATGACCAGCCTGAATTACTTGCTCCGCGCGTTCGTGTTACTTGCTCTGTTCGTCTGCCTGTCTCAGGGCTGCGGCAAGTCCGGCTCCCCGACAGCGGACCCGGAGCCATTCAAAGCGGCGGTGGCCCAGTATCTGGAACAGAACAACATGGCGATGGCCTTGAAGCAAATCAAGGCTGGCCCGACGATCGAGGGCAAGACCGCCACGCTCACGGCTTCGCTCCAGCATGCGACCATTCCGGGGCCGGCGGTGACCTGGACGTTTCGTTTCGAGCAAGACGCCGACGGAACCTGGAACGCGGTTAGCCACAAATGACCGGAACCCGCGACTCATCGGGCTATGCAGTACAGTCGCGATGCGGTGCGTAGCAGCAGCTTGCCGTCGGCCACGGCTGGTGTGCTCAGGCAGAGTTCATCCAGCCGATTGATGCCGACCACCTTG
>Ga0351873_10054_pt1 | contig 34099 bp, 26 predicted proteins | sample TotcelFGM3001N11_FD_206764 | JGI IMG/M metagenome (GOLD analysis project Ga0351873, IMG submission 206764) | Enriched cells from coal bed in the Powder River Basin, Montana, United States - Total cells FGM rep2 HSBNCT.FGM.300.1.N11 ... | reverse complement strand
ATGGGCGCCCGCATGGTGCGCGAGGTCGCTTCAAAAACGAACGATGTTGCCGGCGACGGCACCACGTCCGCGACCGTGCTGGCGGATGCCATTTTTACCGAAGGCTTGCGGGCCGTCGTGGCGGGCGTGAACCCGGTTTACCTGAAAAACGGCATCGAAAAGGCCGTGGACGACGTGTCGGCGCAACTCAAGGCCAAGAGCGTCAAGGTCAAGGACCGCAAGGAGATGGCTCAGGTGGCCGCCATCGCGGGCAACAACGATCCGGAGATCGGGGAGTTGGTCTCCGAGGCGATGGATCGGGTCGGCAAGGACGGCGTCGTGACGATCGAAGAAGGCAAGAGCATGCAGACCGAGGTCGAGTGGGTCGAAGGGATGCAGTTTGACCGCGGTTATCTGTCGCCCTATTTTGTGAGCAGCCCGCAAACGATGGAATGCGTCTTGGAAGACGTCTATATCTTGATTCACGAAAAGAAGATTTCCAGCATTCGCGAAATGGTCCCGCTGTTGGAAAAAGTCGCCCGGGCGGGCAAGCCGCTGCTGATTATCGCTGAGGATGTCGAAGGCGAAGCGTTGGCGACGCTTGTCGTTAATCGCCTTCGCGGCACATTCAAGTGCTGTGCCGTCAAGGCGCCGGCGTACGGCGACCGGCGGAAATCCATGCTCGAAGACATCTCGATTTTGACCGGCGGCAAAGCGATCTTCGACAATCTTGGAATCAAACTCGAAGGCATGGACCTGGACATGCTGGGACGAGCCAAGCGGGTGATCATCGACAAGGACAACACGACGATTGTCGAAGGTGCCGGAAAAGCGGAAGAGATCAAGGCGCGCATCGCCCAGATTGAAAACGAACACGAGAAAACGACCAGCGATTACGATCGCGAGAAGTTGCAGGAGCGGAAAGCGAAGTTGACCGGTGGCGTGGCCAAAATCTCCATCGGTGGGGCGACCGAGGCCGAAGTCAAGGAAAAGAAACTGCGTTTCGAAGACGCGTTGAACGCGACGCGTGCCGCTGTTCAAGAGGGGGTTTCTACGGGTGGCGGCGTGGCTTTGTTACGCGCAGCGGCCGCTTGCAAGCCCCAGGGCTTGAATGAAGACCAGCAGACGGGCTATCAGATCGTGCTTCGAGCCTGCCGCTCGCCCATCACCTGGATCGCCGAAAACGCAGGAAAAGACGGGTCGCTGATCTGCGAAAAAGTGGCCGCGGGCAAGGGCAACTTTGGCTATAACGCCGCCACCGATACCTTCGAGGATTTGGTTGCCGCCGGCGTGATCGATCCGACCAAAGTCGTGCGCACGGGTTTGCAGAATGCGGCGAGCGTGGCGACGTTGCTGCTGACCAGCGACGCGTTGATCACGGACAAGCCCAAAGACGAGGGCAAGTAGTAACGCAAATACGGCGGCCCCGTGCGAATCGCCGGCACTCGGGCGGGTTCCCCCTTTTTCATCCGCACGTCAACACGTGCATTACATAGCGTGCGCGGCACGCCAAAAAAGGCAGGCCGACAGCCGGCGCATCGTCCGGCTGCCGGCCGCCTTTTTTTCTTTGGCGAGATCTCTGCGCAACGTTGCGCAGCACCACCTCGTGGAGAGATGGCCCATGACCGAGCGTCGCAGGCAGGAAGCGGTTCGGTTTGGTGCCTTCGGAAATGCCGTCTGACCACCCAGAAGATCGCGAGGGAAGCAACGCCCCGCTGACGACACTCCGTCCTTGCCGAACCCTCTCTATCGTTCCTGAAACGCTCGACCGTAGCGTTCGCCGCGACTCCCACAGCCACGGCCAACCTGCGGCAGCAACACGAGTGACATCCTGTCCCTCGTGTGTGGAGTCATCATCGTAAATATGCTGCTCGGTTCTGACCGAAAAAGTCAGCCGGACCGCTACGGATTGCGAGAAACTCCCAGCTTGCGACGATCTTAACGATTGTACCGCTCCGACTATGCCAAGTGTTCGCGGCGGAGTGCCAGCAGCGAGTTGAGAGCCGGCTTGGGCAGGCCCTGAGTATTGAACAGACCGCCGTGAGCAAGGCGGTGCGAAGCGGAATCGAAGACTTGATTCCAGATCAGCGCTTGGACGGGCTGTTTGGCCAGCAGGGCGGGAAACAATTGATCCACCACTCGCTTCTGCGTCTGCGGCGAGGGGCCGCCGGGAAATGCCCGCGACAGAATCTCACTGCGGTCCGTCGCCAAACTGTCGGCGTCGGCGCCGCTGGGTATCGTGACCATCGGAATCAACGGCAAACCGAGCAGGGCCCACACGTCGAGGTGCTCCGTAACTTCCAGCACGTCGCGCGGGAGCGTGCCGTGGGGCCAGTAGCCATAATCGATCTCCAAACCGATTCCTGCGATCTCCAGGTCGGCACGCAGCAAGAAATCCACGAACTGGAGCGGCGCCATCGTCGCTTGTTGAAATGCCACCGATTCGCCCCACGGCTGGTCGATGCTGATAAAAACGGGCGTGCGAGGGTCTCGGCGACGAGCGATTTCGATCAAGCTCGCCGTCAGCCGCAGGTTCTGTTCGTCGGACAGCCAGGGGGCGGTCGTCGTGGCTGCCACGGCGTGCCACAGATGAACTTGACCCCGGTAACGGTCCATGGCGGCCTCGACGAATTTGCGCGCGGCTTTGACCACCGCGAACAAATCCGCCGGCGATGCGGCGACCCAATCCGGCAGGCTGGGCCGGTCCAGTCGTATCAGCGGGCCGCCGATGACTTTCAACCCATAGCGATAGCACCATTGCACGTGCTTGTCGTACCGTGTCCAATCCCAACGATCGGGTTCGGCCTGGATGTCGCGCCAGCAAAAGGGCACGACCGCCGCGTTAAACGTGGCTCGAAACATGGGTTCGGCGTTGGCGGGGATGGGTACATTGCCCACGTTTCCCGCCAGCAGCGTCGCGAGGGGCTGCGTCGCTTCGCGACGATATCGAAGTGCCTGACGAGCGTACTCGGCACCCAACAGCAGCATCGCATCCAGGCCCTGACGGATCGCGGTTTCCGCCGCCTCGGCCGCCGCTTGCCGATCATGCGGCAAGGTCGCCGCGCGGATATATGTCTGACACGCGGCATGGATTTGCGAGGCCAAGGTCTCCGGCAACTGCAATCCGGCGTACTTCCAAGACTCGGCTTTCGAGCGCAATCGGTTGATCGTGCCCCGAGCCAGCTCGACCACTAGATCATACGGCCGCTCACGTTCCATCAGTGTCGCCGTGCATAGCAGCAGTTCGCCGTGGCCGTCCACTGGCCAAGGGATGTATACTTTGCCGGACTCGTCGAGCTCGCGTTCCAGCCGCAACAGGCAATCGCCCTCCCACGTCTTCCGGCAAAACGTCGGCAGGCTATCCAGGCCCGCGACATAGGTGCGGTCAATGGCACCGTCGGCAAGTCGTGCGAGCGGGGGGGTGACGAGACGAAGAAAACCCATGCTCGCAGATTCCTTGCCAAACGGCGTTGCGGAACGGTGCCCGAAATCGGCCCGTACTGTCGAAGGACGGACATTATCCGGTCGATACCGTCTCTTACGGCAGGCCGGCAAATGCTATATTTAGCGTTTTCAGATGAATATTGCTAGCGTGGTTTCACCAACGTAAGGAGGCATTGATGAGGGAGTCCGTCACACAGACGAATTTGACGCTGGGCCCGGTCCGCCGCGGAAAAGTGCGAGACATCTACGATTTGGGCGACCGGCTGCTGATGATCAGCAGCGATCGAATCAGCGCGTTCGATTGGGTTCTGCCCACGCCCATTCCGGACAAAGGACGCGTCTTGACGCAAATCAGCGCGTTTTGGTTCGACCTGCTGCAGACGCCCAACCACTTGCTGTCGCTGGAAGTCGGGTCGCTCGGATTGTCCGACGCCGACGCCGCCAGCCTGGCGGGACGCAGTATGATCGTCCGCAAATGCGACGTCGTGCCGATCGAATGCGTCGTGCGCGGCTACTTGGAGGGGTCCGGCTGGAAAGAATATCAGCAGACTCAGTCGGTCTGCGGCATTGCCCTGCCTGCGGGACTCCAGCAGGGTTCGCCGTTGGCCGAGCCGATCTTTACCCCGGCCACCAAGGAGGAGAGCGGGCACGACATCAACATTTCGTACGAGCAAATGGTGGAAATCGTCGGGTCGGAGACGGCTGCGGAACTGCGGCGGCGGAGCATCGACATTTACTGCCAGGGGGCGGATTATGCACACACGAGAGGAATCCTGATCGCCGACACGAAATTCGAGTGGGGGCGCGTCGACGGCCAACTGATCTTGATCGACGAAGTGCTGACGCCCGACAGTTCCCGATTCTGGCCGGCCGACCAATACGCGCCGGGACGCAGTCAGCCGTCCTTCGACAAACAGTTCGTGCGGGACTACCTGAGCTCAACCGGCTGGGACAAAAACAGCGATCCGCCGTCCCTGCCGGAAGAAATCGTGAGCAAGACGCGCGAAATGTACATCGCGGCTTACGAACGGCTGACCGGCAACGTGTTCCAGTGGAAGTAGCCCCGGGCAAACTTCCCTTCCGATTCTATCTCGGCGCACTGCCCGGTTGCAGTGCGAGCGGGCCGGCGAGGCCCTCGTAAACACTGAATTCGGCCCACACGGGCAGATGATCGGACACCTCGAGCGCTTGCGCCGTCGTCAAGCTGAATTCCTGCATCAGATCGAGCACGCCCCAGCGGCCGGTAAATTCGATCGTATTCCGGCGGTCGAATACGATGTTGTCGTACGTCTTGGTCCCGCGGGTATTCGTCGGCACGCCGGAGACCGTCCAAGCGATCCCCGGCAGACGGCCCAATTCGCCCATTTGATCTTCGCTGACGTTCAAATCGCCCAGCAGAATCACGTCGTCCTCGCCGGTTCCGTTCTGCTGGACGCCGACGAAGACCTGGGCCAAGGCGTCCAACTCGGTGGACGTCTCGTCCGGGTCGGTATGAATGTTGACCAGGGTAAAAGTGAAAGCTTGACTCGGCGGTACGCCGCGAGCCCGGAAACGGGCCGCCATCGGCTCGCGATGCAGCAAATCCTGCGGATCGGGAACCGTATAGATCGAGCGTGGATCGACCTCGATCCGCGTCGTATCGAACACAAAGGCGTATTGCTCTTTGCTGCTGGTTCGGCCCAGTCGCGGACCGACGACCACGTCGTAGCGGACTCCCGTCGAATTGATCAGCGATACGAATTGCGGCATCACGGTGTCGTCGACCGACCGGATCTCTTGAATCGCCACCAAGTCGAAACGGCGAACGACCTCGGCCAGAACTTGCATGACATGCGGTTTTTGCAGCTTCGAAATGCCGAACACTTGGATGTTGAACGTGGCGATTCGAATCGTCGGCTGGTACGGCGAAACGGGGGACAGCGGCCGAGCCTGCGGCTCCATCCCCGTGCCGAGCGTCGCCTCGGACGGGGTGCTGGCCGGAACCGCGGCGGGACCAGCGGCGGCGGATGCCCTGCCGGCGGACGCGTCCGCCGGCGCAAGGCTCTGGGCCGCCAGCCGCCGAATTACCTCTTGAACGGAGCCACTGCCGCCGGTTTCGGTCGTCCCATCTGATGCGGCCACGACGCGTTCGCGGACCGCTTGCCTGACCTCGGCGGCCCGCTGGCGGTCGATGGCCACGCTGGGCCGCCCATTGGACCATTGGAGCGTCAGGATGCCCGAGCCAAGCAGGCCGGCCGCCAGGAGCACCAGCAGGAGCGGTGTTCCCAACCGGCTTCTTAGCAATTCGCGCAACGGCAGGGGCAGACCCGCGGTGGCAACATACATCAAACCTCGAGACGCCGATTTCTTTCGGGAGCGCGCCATCCTTGGCCTCCGTCGGCGGATTCGCCGCGGTCGAAAAGACAGAAAGGAAATGAGCGGCGAGGCTTGTACCAGAAGAGCCGCTGCGCGACAAGTTCATTTCGACCGCACGCAAGGTGACGGCGCGGTGCGAGTTCTTTTTCTATCTGCAGTGCTGGCGGAGCTCGAATTCCCAAAACAGGCCCCACCGAAGAAACAGGGGTGGTCAGCCGGGGCATCCGCGACATCAGCGGGAGTTAATCGCTTCGGAAGACTGCGATCACGTCGTGCTGAGCGTGAGCAAGATAAGAGCGGAAGAATCCGCAGAAACCTGTGGCATTGCGTCCTGTTGGTGACGACCGAAGGTCGCGTTAAGATGGAAACATCCAGGTTCGTCCGCGCACGAAGGACGCATCTCGAGTTCCTCCCCCGCACGAGAAGGGGCAACACATGGTGATCGGTGTGGACTTCGACAACACGATCGTATGTTACGATCGGCTGTTTCATTGCGTGGCGGCCGAGCGGGCTCTGATTCCCGCCACGCTGTCGGCGGACAAAGAGTCGATTCGCAACTATCTTCGCGAGCAAGGCCGAGAGGACGATTGGACCGAACTGCAGGGGCTGGTGTACGGGGTGCGGATCGGCGAAGCGGAGCCATTCCCCGGGGTGCGAGAATTCTTCTTAGCATGCCGCCGACGGGGCATTCCCGTCCATATCGTCAGTCACAAGACCCGGTTGCCTGTGCGCGGCCCCCAGGTGGATCTGCATCAGGCGGCACGCGGCTGGCTGGAAAGCCGGGGATTCCACGAGGATGCGGAGATCGGATTGCCGGCCGAACAGGTCTTCTTTGCGGAAACCAAGCAGGGCAAGCTGCAGCGAATCGGCGACTTGAGATGTTCGCATTACGTCGATGACCTGCCCGAGTTTCTGCTCGAGCCGGCTTTCCCTGCCGAAGTCGAACGGGTACTCTTTGATCCTTGGAACCGGCATGGTGGCCGGGTTCCGTTTGCGCGGGTGCCGAGTTGGGATGCCGCGCGGCACCACCTCGTGCCTGGGCACACGCTGTGAACGAACGGGCAACACCAATCGAATCCTCCGATCCGCAGCAAGCGACCTTGAGAAGCTTCTTGGCGCGGCATGGATTGTGGCCGGTCGAGGCGAGCGAGCGGTCGCCGTCCGACGTCGCAACCGGCACGATCGAGCGGTTGCACGGTGGAGCGAATAACGCCGTCTTTCGCGTCGACGTGCCTGCGGGGATCTTCCTGCTGAAGCAATACTTTGCACAACGGGACGACGACCGCGACCGCTTTGGCGCCGAGGTCGCCTTTTGCCGGTTTGCCTGGGATCGCGGCATTCGCGCCGGGCCGAAATTGTTGGCTAGTTGCCGCGAGCAACGGCTGGCGCTGTTCGAGTTCATCGCCGGGCGCCCGGTCAGCCCGCCCGAAATCGACGCCGTCCTGATCGGCCAAGCAGTGCGGTTCTGCCGCCAATTGCAGGACGTGCAGGCGGACCCGGAGGCCGCGGCCTTGCCGGCGGCCGCCGAGTCGTGCTTCAGCATCCAACAGCATTTGGCCTGTGTCGAGCGACGGATTCGCCGTTTGCAGATGATCGAGCCGTCGTCGGACCTGGAACGAGATGCGATGCGTTTCGCGCGCGGTGATCTCCACCGTCGATGGGAAGAGACGCGGGACGGGACATTGCGCCAGTGCCACGCGTGGGGAGCGGCGCCGGAACAAGAGCTCCAGATCGCCGATCGGGTCCTGTCGCCGTCGGATTTCGGTTTTCACAACGCCTTGCTGGATCCCGAGGGCAACGTGCGGTTCTTGGATTTCGAATACGCCGGCTGGGACGACCCGGCAAAGCTGGTCTGTGATTTTTTCTGTCAGGTCGACGTCCCCGTATCGCGTTCGTTTCTGCGCGGCTTTGCGGAAGCAATCGCCGAGCGACTGCCGAATCCCCCGCGCATCGTCCAACGCATCGAACTCCTGTTGCCGGTATACCAAGTCAAGTGGTGCTGTATTGTGTTAAATGAGTTCCTGCCCGAGGCGCGGGCTCGCCGACGTTTTAGTGCGGCGGATGTCCGTCCCGACCGTCAACCTGCGCTACAATTGCAGAAGGCTCAAACACTGCTTGACGAAGTCAACCCGATCCCCCTAAGATCGCAGGCGAACTGAGGAACAATCCATGGCCGTCGTGCTCAGCCATCTCCGCTTTCTTTTAACACAACGAGAGTTCTTTCCCGCGGGCGCACCGGGCGGTCGTGCGCTCATCCTAGGCGTTCAGGACGTCCACGCGACGCATGACCAGCTGGCCGCCACCATAAGAGACAGCGGAATGAACACCATCTCGATCCCCGCCGCCGAGCGTGCGTACACGGAATCTCAAGTCGTTCGCGGCGACCGCCGTTTTGCTCACGTCAAGGACCTGTTTCGAATGCTCGGCTATGCGCGGGTCGATACGCTGGACTTCAGCGAAGCCGAGCGGCCGGATTTGGTCCACGATCTCAACGAGCCGATTCCAGCTGACTGGGCGGGGCAGTACGATCTGCTGTTGGACGTCGGCGTCGTCGAGCACGTCTGCGACGTGTACCAAGCGCTGGCGAACTGTATGGCACTGGTCAAACCGGGAGGCAGCGCGATCCACATCGTGCCGCTGAGCGGCTGGCACAACATGGTCTTTTTCAACTTCCAGCCGCCGTATTTTGCGGAAGTCTACGGGGCCAACGGATTCGAGCCGACGCAAACGTTCATCAACTTCTATCCGCAGTACGACGAGTGGCGCGATCGGCCGATGGTGTACCGGGAGTATCGCTACGGCGACGAGATGGTCTTTCTCGAGCCGCGAAAGTTCAGCAACATCTGCTTCTTTGCCCGCCGGGCCCGCGCCGTCGAGCCGTTCGTCAAGCCCCTGCAGGGTTTCTATCTGCGCTATCACGGCGAACGCGATGCGGATGGCGGCCAACGCGTTGCGGCGGAACTCGATGGACGGCTGGCCGCCGACGTGAAAAGACGCTTGCCCAACTGGCTGCTGAGACCGCTGCTGACGTTGAATCGCTGGCGCCTGAGCATGGAAGACGCCCTGTTGCCCTACGCGATACGCGAACGCTTGTGGTGTTGGCGGCGGCAACGTTACTTGCGTGCGCTGGATCGGACCCGCGAGCGAAAAACGCTACGTATCTAAGTAACGGTTCAGGTTGCTTTGAACACACGTGACCGAGCCTCGGTCGCGACCTGATTGATTTTGGAATGTTGGATCGCTATGCCCACAGAACCTCGTACCATCGTCGTCCTCGGCGCCAATGCGTTTTCGGGCCAGGACTTCGTCGACCTGCTCCTCGACGACCCCCGGAATCGCGTCATCGGCGTCAGCCGGTCGCCGGAACGGACGGAGTTGTTTCTGCGATACCGGCAGCGGGCCGATCTGGACGCCTATCGCTATGCCCAGATCGACTTGAACCAGCAGATGCCGCAGTTGCTGGAACTGCTGGATGCCGAGCGTCCGGCGTGGATCGTGAACTTTGCGGCGCAAAGCGAGGTTGCGCCGAGTTGGGAGCACCCGGAGCATTGGTTCCGGACGAACACCGTGGCTTTGGCCCAGTTGGTCAATCACTTGCGCGGACGGGACTACCTGGAGCGATATCTGCATGTCTCTTCCCCGGAGGTCTACGGCACTTGCGCCGGCCGCGTGCTCGAGTCGGCTCCGCTGAATCCCAGCACGCCTTATGCGGCGTCGAAAGCCGCCGCCGATTTGTTGTTGGAGACCTATCGCCGCCAGTTCGGCTTTCCGTTGCTAACCGTGCGCGCCACCAACGTGTACGGAGCGCGGCAGCAGCTGTTCAAAATCATCCCGCGCGCGGCGATCTACATAAAACTGGGCCAACGCATTCCGCTGCACGGGGGCGGCACCGCCGTCAAGTCGTATATCCACGTGCGGGACGTGTCGCGCGGCGAACTGGCGATCCTCCAACACGGTGAAATCGGCACCTGCTATCACTTGTCTCCGGCCGGCGGCATCGCGGTTCGCGACGTCGTCCAGACGATTGCCGAGCGTCTGGGAAAGACACTGGCCGACGTCGTAACCATCGTCGGCGAGCGGCCCGGCCAGGATGCGGCTTACGTCATCGATTCCACGCGTGCCCGCTCGGCATTGCGTTGGCGTCCTCAAATCGAGTTTTCCGACGGGATCGACGAAGTGGTCCGCTGGGTCGAGCGGTACTGGGCCGAGATCCGAGCGCAGCCGCTCGATTATCAACATCGTCCGTGAGAACGCCATGCCTGCTTGTCGCATCTGCCTGCACGCTACCGAGCTGCTGCTGGATTTCGGTCCGCAGCCGTTGTGCAACCGGTTCCTCAGGGAGGCTTCGGTCGCCGAGGTGCGGCATCCGCTCCGGCTGGACCAGTGCCCCCAATGCGGGCTGCTGCAACTTGCCGAACCTGTGCCCGCCGAGGTCCTGAAACCGCCTCAGCCGATGTTGTACAACGAGCCGGAGTGGCATCTCGACCAGCTGGTCAAGCAGATCGCCGCGCTGCCGGGCGTCGAAGCGGATGCGAACATCTGCGGCCTGACGTACAAAGAGGCGTCGACGATCGCGCGGCTGCGACAGCGTGGGTTTTTGAACGCCCTCTGCCTGGACGTCCGCCGCGATCTGGGCATCCAAGATCCGGCGGCGGGCGTCGAGACCGTTCAGGAGCAGATTAGCTCCGGCGTCCTGAGCGGCCAAGCCGCTCGGCGAGGACGCTACCAGGTCGTGATCGCTCGTCACATTCTGGAGCACGCCCACGATCTGCAGAGATTTGTTGGCGGATTGCGAGGCCTGCTGGCGGCGGGCGGCTATTTGATCTTCGAGATCCCGGATTTCACCGCCAGCGTGCAAGGCGGGAATTACGCGACGATCTGGGAAGAGCACGTGGTGTATTTCACCAAAGCGACCTTTCCGGCAGTTCTGCAGCGATTGGGGCTCGTGGTGCGCGAGCTGTTCACGTACCCTTCGGCCTTGGAAGACCTGTTGGTTGGGGTCGCGCAAGCGGCGGACCTGGGGCGTGATTCCGCGGCCCAGGACACCGACGTATCGGCGGAGTTGATGCAGGGCCAGCGGTATGCCGCGATGCTGCCCGCCGTTCGGGAAGCATGGCGTCACGTGTTGGCTGGCGAGCGCGCGGCGGGACGCCAAGTGGCCTTGCTGGGCGCGGGGCATTTGGCGATCATGTTCCTCAACCTGTTGGAACTTCGCGACGTTGTCGATTTCGTGGTGGACGACGATCCGGCCAAGAGCAATCAGTCTCTGCCTGGATCGCGACTGCAGGTCTATCCGTCGGACGCTTTGTACGAGCGACCTGTCCGAATGTGCCTGACGTCGGTGGCCCCGGAGAACGAAAGCAAGGTGTTGGCACGCCATCATCGGTTTCTGGCGTTGGGCGGCCGCTTGGTCTCGATTTTTCCCGGTACCGAACGGCACTTATGAACCTTATGGGCTCGGATTGAGAATTGTTCGGGATGACGTTTCCGCAAACGGGAACGAAGGAGTGATCCAATGGCTTACGTCGATTTCGTGACCCGCCTGCACAAGGCGACCGCCCGCGATTACCTGGGCCGCGTGAACGCTCACGACAAGGCCGCGTGTGCCGAGATCGCGGGGCGGTGGGATCGCGATTACTGGGACGGCGAGCGCCACTTGGGCTATGGCGGCTACCGCTACGACGGCCGCTGGCGTCCGGTGGCCGAGGCCATGGTCCGCCATTATCAACTCGCCGAGGACGCCCGGATTCTGGACGTTGGCTGCGGGAAGGGATTCTTGTTGTACGAGTTCACCCAGGTCTTGCCGCGCGCCACGGTGGCGGGAATCGACATCTCGCGCTATGCCCTGGACCACGCCAAAGAGGAAGTGCGGCCGCATTTGGTTTTGGGCACGGCGGCGCAGCTTCCCTGGGAGGATCGCTCGTTCGACTTGGTGTTCTCCATCAATGCGTTGCACAACTTGTTCAATGACGAACTCTGGTCCGCCATTCGCGAAATCGAGCGCGTCGGCCGGCAGGCCAAGCACATCACGGTCGAATCCTATCGCAACGAACGCGAAAAGGTGAACCTGTTGTACTGGCAGCTGACGTGCCGTGCCTTTTTGGCGACGCGCGAATGGGAGTGGTTGTTCGAGCACGCCGGTTATACGGGGGATTGGGGCTTCATCTTTTTCGAGTGAACGCAGATTTTCGCAGGGAAGACGCATGGCGAACTGGCGAGAAGTCAGCCCGGACGTGTGGTACGGCACGCGGCCGCTGGCGCACGTATCCGCAGCGGATCTGCAGTGGCTGCAGGACCGGGCTCGAACCAGCCCCCGCGGTCGTGCGCGGCTGTGCGCCCATCCCCACCCTGAAGCCGCACTGCACGAAATGCTGATCTGTCTGACCCGCACGTCTTATGTGCGGCCGCATCGGCATCGCAAGCCGGAGTCCGCTCACATCATCCGCGGTGCCTGCGACCTGGTGTTTTTCGACGAGCAAGGCGGCGTCGCCGAGGTGCTTGCGTTGAGCGAGCTTGCGCGCGGGAACCCGTTCTTCGTCCGGATCGAGGAACCGCTCTATCACACCTACCTGCTGAAGACAGACTTCCTGCTGTTCCACGAGACGACTCCGGGGCCGCTGGACCGGCGTTTAACCGAGTTCGCGCCCTGGGCGCCGGACGAAGGCGAGTTCGCAGCCGAGTTCCTCGATCAACTGCGAAGCTGCATCGAGAGAGCGTCGTGAATTCTTGACATCCAGGGTAAAAATGCATATATTTCCTCGGCAATGATTCTTGCGGCATTGGCTCTCGACGGATTGTGCGGCAAGGCTGTCCGGCGGTCATGACCGCTTTCTGCGGGGCATTAAAGGCCATGTTCGAGTTCTTCCAAAACCTCTTCAACACCGCCGACTTTCCGCCGCGATGGCGTTGTGGTGAGTGGACTCCGGGGCATGGATGGCTGCACATCCTGTCTGATGCAGCGATTTGGTCGGCTTACTATGCCATTCCCTTTGTCCTCGCCTATGTCGCCTACCGGCGCAGGGATGTTCCCTTCCGACTGCTGTTTTGGCTGTTTGGGGCCTTCATTCTCGCCTGCGGCACCACGCATCTGCTGGAGGCGCTTGTTTTTTGGTGGCCGGCCTACCGGTTTCTGGGGCTCGTCAAGCTGGCCACCGCCATCGCTTCCTGGGCTACGGTGATCGCGTTGATCCCGCTGATTCCCAAGACCCTGCAGTTGCGAACTCCCAATCAATTAGAAGAGGAAGTCATCAAGCGGACGTCGGAGCTGGCGGCGGCCAATGCATCGCTGGAGCGGGAAATCGCGGAACGAAAGCGCGCCGAAGACGAGATCCGAAAGCTCAATGGCGAGTTGTGTGATGCCGACCAGCGGAAGGACGAATTCCTGGCGATGCTCGCGCACGAGCTGCGCAATCCCTTGGCGCCGATCCGCAGCGGCCTGGAACTTCTGGCAATGCGCGGCGAGAAAAGCGAACTCGTGCCGTTGATGCAGGACCAGGTGAGCCATCTCGTGCGTTTGGTGGACGACTTGCTCCACGTATCTCGCCTGCTGGGCCGGAAGGTGGAGTTACGGCGCGAGTTGGTGCGAGTCGATAAGGTGGTCGAACAAGCCATCGCGATAGCCCGTCCGTCGATTGACGCTCATCAGCACGTGCTCGCCGTGTCCCTGCCGACAGAGCCGATCTGGCTGGACGCCGATCCGGTTCGCCTCGTAGAGGTCGTGGCAAATCTGTTGCACAACGCAGCCAAGTACACTCCGTCGGGCGGAGAGGTCAACTTGGTGGTCGAACGCCAAGCGGACGAGGCGGTCGTTCGTGTCATCGATACGGGAGTGGGAATCGAGCCGGATCTGTTACCGCTGGTTTTCGATCTGTTTGTCCAAGGGCAGCGGCCGATCGACCGTTCCCTGGGCGGCTTGGGCATCGGCCTCACCGTGGTCCGCAATCTCGTGGAAATGCACGGCGGGACCGTCGAGGCGCGCAGTGGCGGGCCGGGACAAGGAGCGGAGTTCATCGTCCACTTGCCTGCGACGCCGGCCGGGGAGAAGAAAGGCCCAGCGAGCCAGGAACCAGATCCGACGCGACCTCATCGGGTATTGATCGTCGAAGACCATCCCGTTGCCGCAAAAATGCTCGCTTTGGCGCTCAGGGAGGCAGGGAATCACGAAGTTCGGGTAGTCGATGACGGCTACGCGGCGCTGGAGACGGCGCAAGCATTTCGACCGGAACTTGTGCTGCTGGACATCGGCCTGCCGGGAATCGACGGATACGAGGTCGCGATGCGGCTGCGGAAAATGCCGGATGGCGACAAGTTTTTCATCGTGGCCGTCACCGGCTACGGGCAAGAGGAGGATCGTCGTCGCTCCCAAGAAGCCGGATTTGATGAACACCTGCTCAAGCCGGTCGCATTGGACAGGCTGAGGGACTTGTTCCGGCATCCAAAACTGCTTCACCAACGCCTGGCCTGACCACGGAACTTCCCCGACAGGTTGTCGCTCGACAGGTCATTGCCGAAAGCGGCAGGGTGTGGAAGAATGAAGCCGTAGACCGGCGTCCGCACGGCGGTCCACGCTTCGAGACTCTGGCGGATCCGTCGCATGTACGTCTTGGAAAACCCCGTTCTGCAACGCGAGTTGTTGGTAAATCTCCGCACGGTGCGGGCGTTTTTCCTGTTGTTCTTCTATCAAGCCTTGTTGGCCACGCTGGTCTATTTCGCTTGGCCCCAGGACACGCGGCTCGACTTGACGTCCAATCCAGCCGCAGCACGCAACCTGGTCGATTTGTTCTTCATCGGCCAGTACGTACTGGCTTCGCTGATGGCCCCCAGCTTTGCCGGCGGCGCGATTACCGGCGAGAAGGAACGGAAGACGTACGAGTTGCTGTTATCCAGTCCATTGCGGCCTGCCGCGATTGTGGCGGGCAAGCTGATCGCTTCGCTGACGCACTTGGCCGTGCTGATTTTTGCGTCGCTGCCGATCGTGATGCTGTGCCTGCCGCTGGGCGGCGTGTCGTTCTATGAGGTCCTGGCCGCCTACCTGGGGCTGATCGTGTCCGTGATCACGTTCGGTATGATCAGCATCGCCTGCAGCAGCTATTTCCATCGCACGGCCGCGGCCCTGGTCGTCTCGTACCTGCTGATCCTGCCGCTGGCGCTCAGCGGCGTGCTGCTGTGGCGCTGGCTGTCGGACGTGGGCGCCTTGCGTCTGCTGCTGACGGTGACCGTCCTGCCGAGTGCCGGCGCGGCTATCTGCATTTTCCTGTTTGTTAACACGTGTACGCGTCTGTTGTACCCGCCGGACGTGGGCAGCGAAGGCCGGGAAGTGGTGGACTTGGAGCAGGAAGCCTGCGAAGCGGTGGGACTGGTGATCCAGCGAGATCAGTTTCCGGACAGGCTGTTCGCTCCGGCCCGACGCGACTTTCTGCTGCCCGACGGGGCCAATCCGGTCTACGACAAGGAAATGCGAAACGAAATCTTCAGCCAAGGCACCTTGATGCTGCGGGTGGTGATTCAGGTCAGCATGGTGTTGGCGATTCCGTTGATGGCGTTCTGTTTGTTCATCTGGCCGCAGTACGCACCTTGGTACCTCAGTTATGTGTTAGTGTTCAACATGCTGGTCGGTCCGGTGTTTTCCGCCGGGACGGTGACCAGCGAACGTGAGCGGCAGACGCTGGACTTGTTGCTGACCACACCGATCACGCCGTGGCAGATCCTGTGGGGCAAGCTGATCGCCGGGCTGCGGGTATCCAGTGTGCTGACGATGTTTCTGCTGTGGCCGGTACTACTGGCGTGTCTGATGATCGACAGCTACTGGACGAACATCCCGGCCGTGGGCGGCTATCTCTGCATCGTCCTGTTGAGTTGCCTGACGACGGCGGTAATTGCCTTGTTCTGTTCGGTGTTATTTCAGAAAACGTCGATCAGTCTGATGACGTCGTACCTGGTGATCGCCGTCCTGTTTTGTGCGCCGGTGGCAGCAAGGTTCTTTGCCGAGGGATTCTTTCCGGATCACGAAGCCACGCCGTACGTGATCCGCGCCGGGTTGACCAGTCCCTTTGCGGCGACATTTGCGATTCCGTTAGATGTCGGCATCACGGCGGATGCAATCCAGCCGACCCTTGCAGGCGACTTGCCGTTGGTGGCCGGTTTCGGCGTCTTCACCGCCGGGTTGAATCTGGCTCTGCTATCGGCCATGATTTGGTTGTTCAACGTGCGTTGGCGCGTGTCGCAATGAAGCGAGTCTCTACGTCATGATCACCCTGCATTATCCAATCGAAAATACCGGCGAGGTTTTCACTCCCGCACTGATCGTGTTCCGCGAGCTTGTGGAGCGGAACGTCGAGGCGATGATTCGTATCGCCGGCCGGCCCGATCGCTTACGGCCGCATTGCAAAACGCACAAGATCGCGGAGGTTACCGGACTGGAACTTGCTCGAGGCATCGTCAAGCACAAGTGTGCGACGCCGGCCGAAGCCGAGATGCTGGCGAGGGCCGGCGTGCGGGATATCTTCCTGGCCTATAACCTGGTCGGGCCGAATATTCAGCGAGCCGTGCGTTTGCTGCAAGCGTACGGCGGCATTCGGCTCGCCGTCACCGCGGATCATCCGCAGCCGATGGCTGACTTGGGTGCTGCGATGCATCACAGCGGGCTGACGGTCGATGTTCTGCTGGACCTCGATACGGGCATGCACCGCACGGGCTTGGCCGCCGGCCCGGAGGCTCGAACCCTGTACGAGCAAATCACCGCGACGCCGGGGCTGGCCCCGGGCGGATTGCACGTCTACGACGGCCACAACCATCAGACTTCCGTCATGGAACGTCGGGCGGCGGTTCATGCAGCCTGGGACCGCGTCAGCGCCTTTCGCGACGAGCTGGTGTCGGCCGGCCTGCCGGTGCCCCGGATTGTGGCCGGCGGAACAGGCACTTTTCCCATTTACGCGGCGATCGACGATCCCACGCTGGAGTTGAGTCCCGGCACCTGCGTGTTCCACGATGCCGGGTACACCGCCGCGTACCCGGACCTGCAGTTTGAGATTGCCGCCGTGCTGCTGACACGTGTCGTCAGTCGCCCGAGTCCGGATCGGGTGACCGTCGACTTGGGTTACAAAGCCTGCGCTTCGGATCCTCCGGCCGGCAAGCGGTTGGTGTTTCCCGCCCTGCCCGACGCCCAGCAGGTTTTGCAGAACGAAGAGCACCTGGTTTTGCAGACGCCGCTTGCGTCCCGATTCCAGCCGGGCGACGAACTGATCGCCATCCCTTGGCACATCTGCCCGACTACGGCGCTGCACAAACAGGTTTACGTGGTTGTCGGCGGGCGAGTGGTCGGCCGCTGGGACGTTGCCGCCCGGGATCGCCAGCTGACAATCTGATGGGCCGTCAACCAGACACGCAACCATTGCGGAAGCTCGGCATTTCACTTAGTCTTTCACTTAATCTTTCACTTAATCTCCAAAGAGCGATACGATGACAGCACGAATGGCTCGCAGGCGTTTTCTTCAGGCGGGGGCGGCCACGGCCGTCGGTTTGGGTTGGGCGGCACGTCTGCCGGGTGACGAGCCGGCGCCGCGCGGCACAGGGGAACGCCTTACCGAACCCGCCCGCGAGATTCCTGTGGTCGAGTCGGCCGATGTCGTGGTCTGTGGCGGCGGTCCGGCCGGCGTTGCGGCAGCCATCGCGGCGGCGCGCACCGGGGCCAGCGTACGGCTGATCGAAAATCACGGCCAGTTGGGCGGGATCTGGACTACCGGGTTGCTGTCCTGGATCATCGACGCCGGTAACAAAGGCGGCGTGATGGAACAGATGGTCGAACGGCTCAACGCCCGCGGCGTCTTGCTGGGCGTAACGCCTTGGAACCGCCGCGGGTCGATGCCTTACGACGTGGAGCAGATGAAACTGGTCCTGGAACAGTGGTGCCTGGAGGCCGGTATCAAGATTCGGCTGCACACCCGTGTGGTAGGGACGGTAAAAGACGATCGCCGCGTGACGCACTGCATTACGGAATCCAAGTCCGGTCGCGAGGCGTTTGCCGCCCGGGCGTTCGTGGATTGCACGGGCGACGGCGATCTAGCCGCGCTGGCCGGCTGTGGATTCGATTGGGGCCGGCCCGCCGAAGGGCCCGGGGCCTTGGGCGCGGATCGTGTGGGCGAGACCCAGCCGTTCAGTCTGATGATGCTGATCACCGGCATCGACCCTGTGGCGACCGCTGATTATTATGAGCGCGCGGGCCGCACGTGGGCCGCGCCGAAAGACGCGCTGCTGGCCCAGTTTCAGCGCGCCGGCTTGGTCTCGTCGTACGGAAACCCGACGGTCTTCAAGATCCACGACGACCTGTACGCCTGGATGATCAACCACGAGTACGGCGCGAGAGGCATCGACGCCCAGGAAGTGACCGATGCCACGCTCCGCGCCCGCGCGGAGCTGCACACCCTGGTCGATGCGCTGCGGTCGCTCGGCGATCCGTGGCAAAACATCAAGATCGTCGCCACGGCGGCCCAGATCGGCGTCCGCGAGGGCCGCCGCATTCACGGCCGCTACACGGTTTCCGTGGACGACATGCTCGACGGGGTCAAGCACCAGGATGCCGTCTGCCGCGTAACCTTCGGGCTGGACGTGCATTCGACCAGCAAGCAGCATTCGACGGGGATCGAGCGCCCGAGCGTCAAACGTTCCACGCAGCCTTATGACATCCCGCTACGGGCCCTGATCGCCCAGGACGCGGACGGCCTGTTGATGGCTGGACGGTGCATCAGCGGCGATTTCCTGGCACACTCCAGCTATCGCGTCACCGGCAACTCCGTCGCTCTAGGCGAAGCAGCCGGAACAACCGCCGCCTTGGCGGCGCGGCAGCAATGCCTGCCGCATGAAGTGAAATGGGAAGATCTGGCGGCGAGCTTTGTCAATTGAAAGCGACCGGAAAAACACGGAAGAAGCGGGTTATAAATTCGGGGTTATAAATGGAACAAATGAGTCGCGCGCTTCATTTATAACCCCCAATTTATAACCCACCTCTTCTTCAAACGGCAGATCAAAAATCAGGCGAAATCATCTCCTGGCCGGCCTTGGTCATCAAGGCATCGAATGTCTGCGGCGCGGTGCTGTCGCTGATGAAACGGACGGAGCCGTCGCACATCGCTGCCATCAGGCCGCCAGGATGACGACTGCTCGGCGAATTGCCGCCGGGTGAGCCAAGCGGGTACGTGATGGTGCTCGCGTCCAGATCTTTCGGTTCGGCCCAGTTGACCTGTGTGCCGGACACTTCTACGACCATCAAGGTGTTGGAGGTGCCGTCGAGGATCTCCCGGATCTTACACGCCTTGCCTCCGTCAAATACCGTGTTCGGGCCCGTGATGACCATATAGTTGGTCTCGGTCGATCCCGGCGAGCCGGCCGGATTGGACGGACAGACATATACCGGGACCGCCTGATTCGTGACCGCCAGATTGTTCGGACTGTTCCACGGTTCGTCAAAGTCGTATTGGTCGTAAATGTAGGACTGTTCCAAGAACGGGAGAATTAACACCCGCCAGCTGTGTTTCGGCTGGCCGTCCTCGTCGGGAATGTACGCCGGTGGAAATGTGCCATAGACGTCGTGATAGTTGTGGAAAGCCAACGCGATCTGCTTGAGGTGATTGCTGCACTGCGCCCGGCGAGCAGCTTCGCGAGCCGACTGAATGGCCGGCAGCAGCAGCGCGACCAGAATGCCGCCGCATACGAGCATGCCGAACAGACAGGCCACGATGATCACCACAATTGCCACCCCGCTGCCGGAACTCCTGGACGGCGGCGCGTCGACCGGCTGGACCGTAGCGGCCGAGACCGGATCGGGAATCGTGATCTTCTGCCCGCAACCGGCGCAAGGCCCGGATTGCCCCGCGTATTGATCCGCGACGCTGGTCTGTTTGCCACAATGAGGACAGGTAAAGGAAATGGGCATAATGGTCGTCCTATGCTAGATGTGTTTGGCGTTGTCTTCGCGGATTTGATCGTCGCGCTGGTCTGCCAGCCTGCGGAGCATGTGCTTGATGTCCATCGAGCCGCGAATGGCGACATAGACGGTGACGCTGGAATACCAAACCAGTACGGCCAGCGTCAGCAGGGCCCAGAACGGATGGTTGTTCAGCATGTCGATTGGATTCATCGGATGCCTCCGTCGGCGGAAGGTCGGAACGGTTCTGAGGAATCCAGCTTGGACTCGGCACCCGCCTGATGCGATGGATTCATGGCGGTGGGAAGTGCGGACGGGCCCCAAGATCGCGGCTTGAGCAACGACCCGACGATCATCGCCAAGCCGGTGGCCAGGAACGTACCGATGTTCACAAAGTTATCCCCGATGTAGTGTTTGACAATTCCCTCGGTCATCAGCTGGCCTTCGCGGAACATCTGCGCTCCGGCCGCGTCCAGCATCGGCACTTTGATGAACAGGTTCAACGACAGCGACAAGACCGGTAGCGCGGCGCCCACAACGATGGCGGCGATCGCGCCCCAGTTGTTGGCGCGTCTCCAGTAACAGCAGGCGATCAGCAATACGGACATGCTGGCCAAGTAGATCGCTCCCGTCGTCTGCAAATACTCCCAAAGGTTCCCTTCTAGTTTATACCACAGGCCCCAAAATAACAAAAACACGCCGATCAAAGCCACGATGCAGCGGTTCCACAGGATGCCTCGTTTCTCGGACCATTTCGTGCGGCGGAACGGGGCCAGGATGTCGTTGTAGATCACGCTGCCCCATGTCAGCATGTAGGCCGAATCCGTGGACATGTCCGCTGCCAGCATGGCCGCGACCAGCACGCCCATCATTCCGGCAGGGACGATCTGAGCGAGGAAGAACGGCATGGCGAACAGCGAGCCGTCCTTTTCACCGAACTGCAGTCCGATCGTCTCGACCACCGCCGGATCGATCATGGCCAAGGCCGCGATGCCCCACAGGCCGGGAATGATCCAGCGGCAGATAAAGAAAAAGGCCGTGCCGGTGTACACCTGGCGTCCCGTCTTGCTGTCCTTGGCGGACAGCAGTCGGGCGATGCAAGTCTGCCAAGTCAGCACGGCCGCCGTGTTGGTGAACAGGTTAGAAACCACAAAGGCCCAGCCCAGATCCGGGGCGATGAAGGGATTGAAGCCGCCGGGGCCGTGATTCGTTTCCACGGCGGCGATCATCGTGTCCCAGCCCACCTGGGTCAGCACCAGGATCGTGACCACCAGCATCCCGGCACTCATCACGATGAATTGCAGAAAGTCGGTTACCAGCACCGACAACATGCCGCCCAAGATCGTATAGACCGCCACGCCCAACAGCAGCACCGTCATCGCGATCTCGAGGTATCGCAGATTCAAGCCACAGCAGACGACCAGGAACTGGCCGCCGACCCGCAGGAACACGCCCATATTCAGCAGGCCGCCCAGGACGATGACGACGCCCGCCAGCCAGCGGACGAATTTTCCATAGCGTTTTTCGAACAACTCGGGAATCGTGATGGCGCCCGAGTCGCGGAGCGGTTTGACGCAGAAGCCGGTCCAGCCGATGACGAACATGGCCACCGCGTTGGCGATGCCGGGAATCGAGCCGGCGAAACCGCGGGTATAGCCGGCTTGGGCCGTGTACATGCAGGTCACGATCCCGAATTCCGTGGCCGCCAGCGAGGCGATGCCCAGGAACACGTTCATCTCACGGCCGGCGAGCAGAAAGTGGTCCACGCGCGAGACGTACTTCCGCACCATGATCCCGGCAATCATGGTCGCCAGCAAATACGTCCCGACGATGCTGCCGTCGATCCAGGTGAATTGGGTCATCAGCTCGATCTCCTTACTCTTTCACGTCTGCCCAGCACTGCTGCAAGTACTCGCGGCTCTTGGCCAGCGCGGCCGACATCGCTTCGGGCTCCAGGTCGCCGTGCATGAAGGGATTGACGTAGCCACGGTAGCGAATCTTGGCCAGCGACGCGAGCCAGGGCCGAAAATCGGTCGGTCCGTGGCCGGGCAGTTGGGCAACGCTTCCGGCGTGTTGCCAGGCGTAGAAGAAGAACAGTTGATCGCCACAGATCGCAATCGCGTCTTCGACCGACGCCTTGATCGCTTGCAAGTGATATGGCGCCAGCGCGATTCCCAGCCGAGGCGACCGATTCGCGTCCACGAACGCTTTGAGCGAATCGACGGTATTCAGCAGCGCATGTCCGTGGTTTTCGATGGCCACATAAGAATTGTACTTCTCGGCCAATTCCGCTTGGGGTTTCAAACCTTCGATAAACGCTTTCATCCGCGTGGTCAACTCTTCGGGTGGGCACGGCCCCGCACTGCCCTGCACCGCCACGCCGCCCCCGGCTTCGCCGAGCAGTTGGGCGTATCGCGCGTAGCCGCCCGCATAGACGGAGAAGGCGAACAGCTTCAGCTGCTGTGCGTCCAGCATTTTGCGCAGTCCGTCTGCTCCCAATCGCTTCGCCACGTCATCCAAGTGCGGACAGCCCTGGTGCGCCGACCAGACGTCGACGGCCTCGAATCCCAATTTAGCAATTTGCTCGCAAGCTTGTTCGACGGGCAGATGCAAATAATGAATCGAGGACGTCGACAATCGCATCGTCCAGGGGCTCGACTCGTCGGCGGCGGCAGATTGCCGCGGAGCCAGGGCGGCACAGCCGGCGGCAGCCAGCTGCCCCAGGAACATTCGACGGCTTGGCTGACCAGTGCTTTCGCGGATCAGACGAACGTTGTTCATGATTGTCGCTCCACGGAGGGAAAGGTTTGGAAGGTCGATTGTCTTGACGGATGACCGAAAGTGCCCTCAGTGTAGCTTGATGGTACGCCAAAAGAAACTGCGGACGAAGGCTTCCCCCCTTGCTCGTTCGCTGCGCATCGCTCGCGTGACTTTCAAGCAGGTCGGCACACGTCCAACTCGCCCTGCATTGCACCAGCCATCCCGTGATTTGCACCAAACCCGCTCATTACTTGCCACGAAAATAGGTCCACGCAGAAATGTTTTTACCGAGCGGCATGAAATTCGCTCGATAGTCATTGTGTTCGTCGCGTAAAAGGCATTACGTCTTCGTCGGCGGTGAACCGCTTCGCGGCTGAACGACATGTGTTGGACTCGTCTGCCGAATCGCTTTTCTGCGTGCGGAGCTTATCATGAACATCCTCGAACTGTCCTTGACGGTTGCCGTGTCGCTCGTCGGGCTGGACCCGGTGGAGAACCTTGTTCACGAGCGAGTGGATCTAATCGAACTGAACCACTGTTACGACGAGTCGGGAAAGCATGTTTTCGACCAGTTGATTTTTTACGACTGGTCGCCCACCAGTCGGGTCTACCAGGTGCTGGCCTGGCGATTGGTCAAACGCCCGTCGCACGTTCCGCAATATGATGTGCAGCGTGACGATTTCGTGCTTACGTGGCAGGACGGTCCCATCTTTCGTCGCGTGCGCGCCACCACATTTCGCGAGACATGGACCCAGCACGATCCGGAACTTGTCGCGCGCGCGAATCTGCCCAAAGAGAACCGGCGTGGCCTGTTGACGCCGGGAGCGAATACCTGGAGGCAGTAAAGCACTGTCATGGCTGCCAGTGGTGGCGTCTTCTCGTCCCCGCCACCTTTTTCTAGTCGGTCGTCGGAATGCCCGGTGCCGGTAGCCGCCGTTGCATACTTGGTCACAGCGTCCAGGGTTCGCGCAGGGCGCGGTGCATCATCCTCGCGGCGGTTTCGTCGCCGATGATCGTTTCCCGAACCGGATCCCATTGGATCGTGCGGCCGGTGCGGATGGCGATGTCGCCCAGGTGGCTGATGAAATCGGATTGCACGGCGGAATCGATATCGCTGGCCGGCGGCTTGCGCGTGAGGCAGCCTTGGATGAAGTTGGCGTAGTGGTTGTGGTGCTGCAACAGGTGGATTTCCTCCGGCTTGATCTTTACGTCCAGCAACGATGCCGGTTCGGCCGCCAGTGTCTGCCGGCCGCGGCCCGCCTGGATCCAGCCTTCGGTTCCGACGAACGTCGTCAGGTCCGACCCGGCCTTGAGCGTGAACTCGGCGCCGCCCGCGTATCGCCCCCTTACGTCCCAATCGACGACCGTGTCGAACAGGCCGGCGGTCGGAATCACGCCGGTGCCTTCGTATTCGATCGGAATCTGCGGGTAGCCCCAGTGGGCGATGTCCAGCGGATGGGCGCCCCAACCGGCGATGAAACCGATTGCATAGTCGTAGATGTGCCAGCGTCCGCCGCCGATTACGCGGTCGCGCGTGTACGGCATCACGGGAGCCGGGCCGAGCCAGAGATCGTAATCCAAGCCGTCCGGCACCGGCTGGGGCGTCGGGTCGCCGCCGCGAGCGCCGTTGGGGGCGATGACGTGGAGCGCTTTGATCTCGCCGAGGTATCCGTTGCGGACCAACTCGCAGGCGAAACCGCAGTGGGCGCTGAACGAGCGCTGCTGCGTGCCGTACTGGAAAATCGCCGCGTGGCGATGGACCGCGGCCCGCAACGTCTTGTTCTGCTCGATGCTGATCCCCAGCGGCTTCTCGCAATAAACATCCTTGCCCGCGCGCACCGCCGCCAGCGAGATCGGCACGTGCCAATGGTCGGGCGTGGCAATCACGACGGCGTCGATATCGCCGCGCGCCAGAACTTCGCGGAAATCATTGTACGCTTGACACCCTTTCGTGCCGTAACGCTGGTCGACCATCTCCCGGCGCGACTCGCGCCGGTCCTGGAACGGGTCGCACACGGCCAGCACCTGGCAGGTATCCACGCCCAAGAAAGCGCCGAGGATTCCGCCCCCTTGCCCGCCGACGCCGATGTGCGCGGTGGTAACGCGCTGGCTGGGGGTGTTCGCACCGAACACAATGCGCGCGGGCAGAACCAGCGGCGCCGCGACGGCGGCCCCGGCGGACTTGAGAAAGTTGCGACGTGTCGTCATCGGATTGAGCTCCTTGGTTTGAATGTCAGTCTACCTTGCCATAAATCTCCAGCTCGCGAATGGCCGGGCTGGGGCCGTACGCCCCGGTGATGTTCAACTGGATGGCCGTGCAACGCGTGGCCGGCAAGACGACCATCAGTACGTTGTCGCGATACGGCGCGTCCGTCACGGTCTTCACGACGCGGTCGTCGCAGACGATCTCGAAGTCCTTCGGTGCATAATTCTGATGGTGGAAGCCGATAATGCGAATCGCACGCACCGTGGCGGGTTGCTTCATCTGGATGCGCAGCTGGTACAGCCGCTGGTTGTCGACCTCGTCCCAGTATGTATTTCGGTTTCCGTCGATCGCCGCTGCGGGCGGCCCTCCCTGGCCGTCCGACGAGAGACCATCCGGATTGGTCGCGGTGCCGCCCAGGGCAAGGTTCGGCAGGCCGGTCACGTCGAACTCGAGCGCCTCCAGCCGGCTCGCGCCACGGGCCGCCAGGGCTTTCAGTTTCGGGTCGGCGGCGGTTTCTGCCACTGCCTGCAAATCCGCCAGCGGAGCGCCGGTCGGCCAGTCGGTCAGCGCCCGCACCGCGGCAAGCTGCGCGTCGGCATCGCCGCTTTGCAGCGCCTCGCGCAGAGTCGCCAGCGCCGTGTCCCCGCCCAGCACGCCCAGTACCGCCAGCAGCGACGCCTTGCGCGGACCGCTGGCCTGCGCCGCGGCATCGGCCAGCGTCTGGGCGTCGTCCGTGCGGCGATATAGTGCGGCCAGCGCCGCTTCAATCGGCTGGCGGTCGGCGGCCGTGTCCAGCAAGGCAACCAATTGCGGGCCGTCCTCCGCGTCGGCGAGTTTGCCCAGGGCGCCGATCGCATCGGCGTCGCCCGTTTCGGCGAGCGCAAACAGCGCGGGCACCGCCGACTTGGCCCCGCGCGCCACCAGCGCGCGGATGGTTTCCGGCTGCGGAGTCCGGACCAGCGTGGCATCCACGTCCGGACCGCACAGACGCGTCAAGGCATCGGCGATCGTTTGCCGCTCGTCCTTGTCCGCCGTTGCGAGCAGTCCCAGCAACACGGGCACCGAGGAGGCGTCGCCGAGCGTCCCGATGGCCGCCAGGGCCGCGCGCCGCACCGCCGGATCGTCGCTGGCTGCCGCCTGGGTCACCGCCGACAGTACGGCGGTCTCGCCGCTGTCGCGCAGCGCGCTCAGCAGCGGCACCTGCAACTCGGCCGGCAAACTCGGCAAACGCTCGGCGGCGGCTTTCAACGCGGCAGGGTCGCGCAACAACCCGATGGCTGCAAGCTGCAAGGCCGGATCGCTGCCGGACAGAGCAGCCTGGACCGCGGCGCCGCCTTGATCGCCCAACGCATTGACCCGGCCGATAAAAGCGGCCACCCGGATCGCCTTGGGCTGGTCGGCGGCAGACAGCTGTTCGAGCACCGCCACGGTACGCAGCTGCAACGCGCACCGCAACAGGGCCGACGATGGCTGCGGCCTCGCAGCCTGTAACGCTTCGAGTGCCAAAGGCGTTCCGATCGCGGCGAGCGCGTCCGCTGAATCGGGCAACAGCCCGACCAACAGCGGCACCGCCTGCTCGTCCCGGCGTGCGCCGAGCGAATTGATGATCCCCTGCCGCAACGTGCCGGTGGCGCCGGGCAGCGCAGCCCGCAAGGCGGCGAGCGACTCGTCGCCCGAAATTCGTTCCAGCGCGCTGCGGGCCGCCAGCGCAAGCTCGGGCCTCGCCAGTTGCCGTGCCAACACGGGCACCTCGGCGGCCGTGCCGATCAGACCGAGCTGCTCGCACGCGAACTTCTTGCCGTCGAGCGTGGCGTCCGACTCGACGAGTGCGGCCAGTTGCGGCGACATCTCCCGCGGAGCCGTCTGCACCAAGCTGGCGACCTCCAGCAGGATCTCACGGCTCTGGCCGTATTCATAGCCGGCCAGCGGCGTCAGCACGTCCCGGGGCGCGACTTGTCCAGTGGCGGCCCATTCCGCGCCGCGACAGAGCAGGGTTTGGAAGCCCGGGTTGTCCATGAACGCGGCGCTGTGGCCCAGCAGCAGCGCAAAGCCGCGGCCTTGGCCGAATTGGGTGACCAGCGCAAGCGGCTGGTCGTCGCCGGTCGCCAACACCCGCGCCGCCGGGTGGATGCCGGGTTTCTGCCACAGTTCGTCGGTCGTGCTGAACGGCGCCACGCCGCACGTGATCGGATGGTCGGCGACCGGTTTGACGGTGAAACGATGCGGCGCGCCGTGGTTGGTTTCACCGAGTTCCCACCACGCTCCGGCAATCTGCTGGTATTCCGGCCAATCGCCGAACGAGGAACCGCCGGCGTGGACGACGACAAATCCTTTGCCGTTGCGGACGAAGTCCAGGAAAGCGGACCGCGTGGACTCGGGCCAACTCGTGCCGGCCGGCTTGCCCCACGTATTCCAATCGCTGACGATCACGTCGTACTTGCCCAGCGTGGCGGCGTCGGCCTGTTCGGGATACTCCGTCACGTCCACCGCGAAGCGGCCGCCGGCTTCGAGGATCGCCTTCATTTTCGGCGTGGTTTCGCGCCAGTTGTGATTGTTTTGTCCCGTGAAGATCAATGCCCGCAAACCATCCGCCGCCGCAGACCGGCCCAAAAACAACCCCAAGAACAGCAAGAACGCAACTATCGGCTTCCGATTCATTTCGCGCAACTCCTTCTCAACAGATCACGTGTCTTGATCACTACCGGCTGCGGCGGCGTCTCGTCTGTCGTCGCAGAGATCTCAAGCCTCTTGGCGCGGGTTACAGGCTCAGTACTCCCGTTTCGATTTGACGCCGGGCATGGGGGACGGGTAGTTGCCGTCGTCCTGCAGCTGCAACGGCGCGGGGCCCTCGGCGGTCAGCTTATCAACGTCCGGCGCGAATTCGTGATCGCTGTTCAGGATCTCGTCATAGGTGACGATCCGGCCGACGTGCGCAGCCATGCGGCCCATTGAGGTCACCAGGCTGGCTTCGGCCCCGCGTTTCGCTTCGTTGTACGGCTTGTCCTGGCGAATTGCTTCGATCAAGTCGTCCCATTCCAGCTGGTACGGATTCGGCTCGGGCTGCGGAAAGGCCCACAGCAATTCGTCCTCCGTCATGTTGTGGCCTTTGTACGTCCGCACTTTGCCCGGCGTGTGCGCGGACGTCGAGATCACCGCTGCGCCCTTGGTGCCATGGGCAAAGCTGGCGAACTCGTTGTAACAGCCGGGCATCTGGCGGCCGTAATAGAACAGCTTGGTGCCGTCCGGATAAGTGTATTCGACCCCGTAGGTGTCCAGGTTCTGGTCCACGTTGTTGCCCCGATAGTGGCGGCCGCCCGTCGCGTGCGCCTTGACGGGCCACGCTCCCTTGATCCACGAGCACTCGTCGATCTGGTGGATGTAGTAATCGCTGTACACGCCGCCGCTGGCCCACAGAAAGCTGTGAAAACGCTGGATCTGGTACATCACCTCGCTCATGTTGTCCGGCTTCGGCCCGGTCATCCCGCCGCCTCCGCCCATGCGGTAGCCTCGCAGCGCGATCAAGTCGCCGATCTCGCCGTCCTGGATCCGCTGCAACAGTTGCTGCCGCCCGCGGCAATGCCGGACCATCAGCCCGACGCCGACCTTCAGGTTCTTCTGGTCAGCCTGTTCGGCCAACGCGATCATCTTGCGGGTCGTCGGGCCGTCGACCGTGACGGGCTTTTCCATGAACACGTGCAGGCCCTTGGAAATGGCATACGCGAAATGCATCCAGCGGAACGCGGGCGGCGTGGCCGAGATCACGATATCGCCCGGCTTCAGGCAGTCCATCGCCTTCTTGTAGCTGTCGAAGCCGAGGAATTTGCGGTCCTCCGGCACATCGAACTTGTCGCCGAACCGCAGCAGGTTCTTGTGGCTGGAATTCAGCTTGTGCTCGAACACGTCGGCCATCGCGACCAGCTTGGTCTGACCGTTGGGGACCGACAGCGCATTGCTGGCCGCACCCGTGCCGCGGCCGCCGCAGCCGACCAAGGCGACTTGAATCGTGCTGTCTTCCGCGGCATGGACGCGGGGAACGGCCAAGCTGGCGACCAGCGCCGAGGCGGCGGCCGTGCGGCCGGTGTACTGCAGGAACTCGCGGCGGGAGGGGGCAAGCGGTGACGCTTTGGGCATGGTGGAATCTCTCCTGGGAAGGGAAACCGAAATTTGGATAAACGGGACGCCTCGCTCGCAAACGGCCGGCGCCACGCCATCGCCCCGACCGTAGGGCGACGGACGGATTGTACACTGTCGGCGATTGGATTGCATGCCCACCATACGCCCCCAACCTGCTATCATGTGCGAGTTGTGCTTGGTCCGCAGCCGAACCCTTGCCGCAGGTACTTCGCGAAGCAGACTTGGCCTCGGACACCGACCTGGTATTGCGGCCGCAAGCCGTTTGAAACGACGAGGAGCCGAAGATGAAGACCGCTCGAATTCCACGGGAGCCGCGTCTGGCGTGCCTGTTCGCAAGCGTGCTGGTAGTGATCTTCGCGCCGCACGGGAACGCCGCACCGCCCGTGTCGGCCGAATTGCCCGAGTTCGTCCGGCAAGTGGACCTGATTCATTTCTCGCATACCGACTATGGGTTCACCGACCATCCGGCCGTTTGCCGCGACATGCAGCGGCGGTACCTCGATATCGCCTTGGACGCGGCGTTGGCCACGCAGGACCTGCCGGACGACGCACGGTTTCGCTGGACGGCGGAAACCACGGTGGCGGTGGAGGACTGGTGGCGCACCGCAGGGCCCGCTCGACGCGATCAATTCCTTCACGCCGTCCGAACGGGACAGCTCGAAGTCACCGCCTTGCCGTTCAATAACACGCCGTTCTTGACCCGCGACCAGTGGCAGGTCATGACCCACTGGCTGCCGGAGGATTTGTGGGAGAAACTCCAGCCGCAGACGGCGGTGCAGAACGACGTCAACGGCTTCCCGCGAGCCGGCGCCGCGACCCTGCTCGACCGCGGCGTGCGCTACCTGTTCTCGGGCATCAACAGCGACAGCGGGGGCCCGCCCCTGCCGCGGCTGACGGCGTTCTGGTGGCAACAGCCGGATGGAAGGAAGCTGTTCGTATGGATGAGCCTGACCTACGGCGACGGGTTTTTCTTTTTCGAGACCGAGGAGTGGCGCCGCGGGCCGCTGCCGCTGGCGGCGGATGCCAGGTATCGTCCGCCGCGGGCGGGAGACGTGCTGCGGACGGACGAAGCGTCGTTGCGCCGGGCGCACCAGCAATGCGTCGCTCGTCTGCGCCAGTTCGAGCGCAACGGCTATCGCCATCCCGTGCTGCCGATCTCGATGACCAGCATGTGGCGTTACGACAACGATCCGCCGTTCCCACCACTCTCCGCTTTTGTCGCCGCTTGGAACCAATTGGAACTTCAGCCGAAGTTGCGGCTGACGACCGCCACCGAAGCGATGCGGGACTTGGAGCGAGCCGCCGGGGCCACGGCGCCCGTGTACGCGGGCGAGTGGACCGACTGGTGGGCCAACGGCACGGCCTGTGCGCCGCGTGAAGTGGCCGCGAGCCGGTTCGCCAAACGATTCCTAGCCGCCGCCCAATCCCCGGTCTGGGGAGCGTTGGATGTGGTCAGCCGCGAGCGGATTACCGAATTACAGAAAGACGTCTGCTTGTTCGACGAGCATACCTGGGGCTCGGGCATGAGCGTGGGACTGCCTTACAGCCTTGACGCCCAAGGCCAATTCAACGAAAAGGCCCGCTTCACCTGGCGTCCCATGGCCCTGGCCGAATGGCTGCTGGGCCAACGGGCGCGAACCCGGCTGGTCAGCGAGGGCGAGGGCCTGTGGCTGGCGAATCCGGCCCCGGCGGCGTTCAGCGGTTGGGCACACCTGATCACGTCCTGCCTGCGCGACGATTACCGCTCGGTGACGGACGCAGCCACGGGCGAGCGGCGGCAGTTGGTCTTCGAGCCGGGTCCGCTGTGGGGCCGCCCGCAGCAGCCCGCCGACCTGAGTCGCGAAGACGTCTCGGCGACATTTCCCGACCGGGTGCCGAATCGCTTCGCCCGCTTTTGGGTCGAGCATCTGGACGCCGCCGGCGTGCGGCGGTTCGAACTGAGCAAAGAGTCCGTCGAAGATGCGCCACCTTCTTCGAGTCCGCCGCCCACGGTCGAGACCGGTGACGCCGGCTGGCCGGTGTCCGCTACGTGGCCTGGCATGAGCCAGCCGCTGTTTGTGAACGGACTGGGCGATTTCGTCAGCGTCAAAGTCAACGGCTTTGCCCCGCGTTGGGTGTTGCGGGATATCATGGAGACCGGCGACAGCACACGGCGAGCGCAGCTGCAGAAGGAGAAGCTCGAGTTGATCGCGGCCACCGCCGCAGTGCCGACGACCGTCCAGGACGGTCCCCATACGATCCGCTACACCCAGCCGCTGGAGCACCCGCGGTTGCAGTGGGCCACGCGCCAGCTGGAGATCTGGAAACGTGAGCCGCGCGCCCGGCTGACGTTTCGGCTGAACCGCATATCCTCGTTCGATCCGGAATTGCTGTGCATCGTCAGCCCGCTGCCCTGCGACGGCGTGCTGCCGCGGTTCAGCAGCGGCGGCATGGGATTCACGCCGTTCGCCGACCAGATGCCGGGCGCCTGCCGCGACTATTTCGCGATCGACGGTTGGGCCCATTACGCCACGCCCGACGGCCATTGGCTGTGGGTCACCCGCGACGCGCCGCTGGTGACACTCGACGGTCCCCATCTCAAATCACGGATTACGGAGCCCCCGCTCCGCTCGGGCCGCGTCTTGGCGATCGTCTACGACAATTGCTGGTACACGAATTTCCAGGGCGACAGTCCCGGCGTGATGGAGTTCCAATTCGACTTGGTGTGGCGGCGGCAACTGGACGGCGACCGCGCAGCGGAAACGCTCGCGGACGCCTTGGTCACCGAGCCGGTGATCGTGATCAACCCCTTTCTGCCGGAGGATCCTCTGCTGATCCGGCATCTATACCAGCCGTGAGCGACGTTCCAGAACCGGAACCAAAACGGCCTTGCTTGTTCGTGTTATGAGACCAAAGGACAGTGACCTATGACCATTCAGACGAAGTTCCAGTTGACAAGGCGGACAACGCGACTCCTACCTGGAGCTGGCGAGGTGTTTGGGAAGCCATCGTTCCATGGAACTCGAACCGTCCGTTGACCGCTGGTCGTCGGGCCCGCTGGATTGACCTCGCAGTTGCCTTTTCATCACCTCTTCGCCGCGCTCCGCCGCTTCTCAATGGCTGGCAATTTGGCTAACATCCAGTGGTTTCCCTTGCGATGCGTCGGACGCTTTGACCACCATCCAAACTACCGGTAGCAGCCAATGACCACGTTCCATTCAGATCAATCCGGCCTTCGGGACAACCACACTCGTGGAACAGTCGCCGACTTTTTGTGCGAGAAGATCCGCGATGGTTCGACGCTCTCCATCGTTTCCGCCTCGTCCACGGCCTTGGCCTCGGCGAGACAGGCAACAACATCGAACTCAATCTGATCGCAGACAGCAATCGAGACCGCCAAGAACTAAAGCAGTGGTTTTCCGAGATTTGGAATGACCAATCGCTGGTCAGAGACGTCAAGGCTGACGTTCTGCAGTATCTGCAACGGTTGTACGCAAATCAATCGCCGCAGTTCATTTACTACCTGACGCTGTTCCACCTGTTTCGCGACTTTCTCGACGGCGATCGGGATATCGACGACGCCTTGCGTCGCTTGGCATTGCCCGACACCGGCATCTGGAAGGCACTGTTTTCGTTTCAAAAGGATGGCGCCAAGGCGGCGATCAACAAGATCCTCAGCTACAACGGCTGCATCCTGGCCGACAGCGTTGGTTTGGGAAAGACCTACACCGCATTGGCAGTGATCAAGTATTTCGAATTGCGTAACGAACGGGTGCTCGTCCTTTGCCCGAAAAAACTCCGCAGAAACTGGACCGTGTACCGTTCCAACAGCACGCTCAACCCGTTTGCGGACGACCGGTTCCGCTTCGACGTGCTTCACCACACGGACTTGTCCCGGACGGGCGGCGACTCGAATGGCATCGACTTGGCCGACTTGAACTGGGGAGCCTACGACTTGGTCGTTATCGACGAGTCGCACAACTTCCGCAACAACAAGCTGGCCACCCAGCGCCCAGGCGACCCTGAACCGCGCCGCAGCCGATATCAACGGCTGATGGAAGACATTATTTCCGCGGGAGTGCGTACCAAAGTACTGTTGCTGTCGGCAACTCCCGTGAACAACCAGTTATCCGATCTTCGCAACCAGATCTCGTTCATCGCAGGAGACGATGTTGCCCGAAATGACACCGCCGATGCCGCCTTTGCCGAGAGCCTGAAAATTCCTTCCGTCAAAGAGACAACGCGGCAGGCCCAAGCCCAGTAAGCCAGTTGGAGGACTTGATCAAGGAAGACCTGCTGTTCCGCGACCGGCAGTTAAAGCGATTGAAGGACGAAATCCTCGACCTCGAGGACTTCGATGACACCGTCTCGCTGACCGATTTCTCGCTGGACGAATTCCGGCTCGATCTGTTGCGGTATCTGGAAGCGAATCGCAGCGAGCTGGAAGAATCGGCCGCGGGCGTCTACGCTGTGGTTCCGCCGAAACGTGAAGTGCCGGTTGCGCAACCGGGCGTACTGTTCTGCCTGCGGCATCGCATCGGCTCCGGTGCGGATTCGGCGTCACCTCGCCCCCGCGACTCGTCACAACTGAACCCGCTGGCCCCGTACTACCTGGTGTACGTTTTGGACGACGGTACGGTCCGTTTCACGTTCGCGCAGCCGAAACAGGTAATGTTGCTGCTGCGCGACCTGGCGGCGGAAGAGCCGCAGGCTTTCGAGCGGCTTTGCAGCCTGTTCGACGCCCGCACTTCGGACGGCGCAGACATGAGCCACTACGACGAACTGCTGAAAAAGGCCCTGGCCTCGATCGAAAACACCTTTCAAAGGCGCGCCGCCACCGGCCTGCTTTCCGGCCGCAACGCCGTGCTGCCGACCGCGGACCAGACGCCTGCGGCAGACGGCGACGATTTTGATTTGGTTACCTGGTTGGTAATCCTGAAGGAGACGCTATGAGCAAAGCAATGATACCCGCCGACTATGCTGAATTCCTCACCGGGTTGAAGGACCGTATCCGCAACGCCCAGATCACCGCCGCCCGCGCCGTCAACCGCGAATTGATCCTGCTCTACTGGGACATCGGCCGCGCGATTGCCGAAAAACAGCATACCGCCCGTTGGGGGATTCCGTTGTGGAACGCCTCGCCGCCGACCTGCGGGCCGAATTCCCCGATATGCGGGGGTTTTCGGCAGATAATGTGTGGCGGATGCGGCAGTTGTACGAAGAGTACACTGCCCCGCAGTTTCTGGAACAGGCTGTTCCAGAATTAGCCGATGTGAGGGGGAGCGACTTTCTGGAACAGGCTGTTCCAGAATTAAGTACTATAG
>Ga0351873_10051_pt1 | contig 35392 bp, 29 predicted proteins | sample TotcelFGM3001N11_FD_206764 | JGI IMG/M metagenome (GOLD analysis project Ga0351873, IMG submission 206764) | Enriched cells from coal bed in the Powder River Basin, Montana, United States - Total cells FGM rep2 HSBNCT.FGM.300.1.N11 ... | reverse complement strand
AGGGAGGAGCCGACACGGCTCCATTACGGCGTCCTCAGCAGCCGCTCAACGCCAAGACAAAGGCGAGAAACAGCATTCCCCAGCAGAAACGTTTCATTGCGCTAACTCCAGTCCTGCGGGCGTTGATTCGCACAGCCAGCAGCGATTATAGCAGCTTCGTGAATGGTTCTGTGACCGGGCGCTTGGATTATTGTCGGAGCCGACCGGGATTTGTCGGTAATTTCAAGAAAATCAATACCAACCACTTCACCGTGGTCATCTACCGGGACGAGAGACATTCTCACCCGGGCCCTGCAGCCCTAGCACCTGAAGTCGTCGCACTACGACACTCGCCGCGTCACCTTTCCTGCAAGAGCAGCGTAATGCTCGTCGCTCTTGGCGGTGCGTGCCTGCCTGTGGTAAGATGCTATCGGCGGTTGTGCCGCCCGTGTAAATACGCAGCAGTTCGCGCCCACAGGAGGCTTACCGATGTCCACTGACTACGAGGTGTTGAACCCACAGGTACTTGAGGCCGCCAGGGAGTGTGCCGCGCGCGGCCCCGGCTATTGCCAGCAGAGGCCGGTATTTGATCTGGTCGCTAGCAAGTTCGGCGGCGGCATGTTTAGGAAGCCCGATCTCGATGTCGAGCAAGCCATCCTGACTTGCTGGCACGACCTTTTTCGAGAAGGCACTCTTTCGCCGGGGTACGACCTCGACAATCCCGACCCGCCGTTCTTCCACATCCCCGACAGGACCGCTTGAGATAAGCGGTCTGGCCAATGAGGCGGGCACTTTGAGTTGTGAAGGCAGGAACTTGTGTGCTCGGTGACTTCGGGTTGGTGTTCCAGGATGTGGCCTCCGCCTTGACGGCTCGGCCTGAAGGCATCACCCCCCCGATGGCGCAGAATTACCGGACCCCGGAGTTGGTGAAGTATCAAGTCACCGGTAAGCCGCCGCCACCCGCTAGTGACGTGTTTCAACTCGGCCTCGTAGCCTCTGAACTGTTTACAGGGAAAAACCCACTCCGACCCGGCGGGCCGACGAAGCCCGTCGAACTGGAGCTGCTTCCTCACTCGCCTGACCCAGTGTGGGAGACAATAAAGGTCCGGCTCGAAGAGATGATCGTTCTTGAGACGGAAACCCGCTTGCCAGCGTATTCCCTCCTGCCTCTCTGGCTGAACCTTTATAGCGCTGTGCTCCGTCGTCAGAGGCCAAGACAACGTGCCCCCATTGTGCGCGGGCACTCGGCTCACGGCAGCGAATCTTAAAGTCCTGCTCATGGTCAAGACGCCTGCGACGATCCTGCAACTCCGCTTTCTTGCTCCGCAAGAACACTTGCGGCGAATGTTCGGCAGCCGAGGGGGCTTTGCCCATCTTCGGAACGTAAGTCTTTTGCGATTGACAACTTGCACCTGACAGCGACAATTTCGAAATGCTTCACAACCAGCACAGGCTGCCACGCTGTGCAACCGCCGTTTGGCTGGTGGTGTGCAAGTGGGACTGCGCACCGCAATAAGAAAAAGACAAGGGAGAACGATTTGATGGCCTTTACCCAATTACAAGCGGCCCGAGCCGGTGAGATCACGCCGGAGATGAAGTTCGTTGCCGAGGGTGAGAACTTGGATCCGGAACTGGTTCGCAGCGAAGTGGCGGCCGGCCGGATGGTGATCCCCGCCAACAAAGTCCACTTGGCCGGCAAGCTCGAGCCGCTGGGAATCGGCATCGCCGCCCGCTGCAAGATCAACGCCAACATCGGCAACTCGGCGGTCACCGGCGATGTGAGCGGCGAATTGGAAAAGCTGCACACGTCGATCCATTACGGGGCGGACACGGTGATGGATCTGTCGACCGGCAAAGACATCGACGAGATCCGCGCGGAAATCATCGCCGCTTCGCCGGTGCCCATCGGCACCGTGCCGATGTACCAGATGCTGGAAGAACTGGGCGGGCGTATCGAGGATATGACGCCGCAGCATTTTCTGGACATGGTGGAACACCAGGCCAAACAAGGCGTGGACTACATGACCGTCCACTGCGGCGTGCTGCGGGAACATCTGCCGCTGACCGCCCATCGCGTCACGGGTATCGTCAGCCGCGGCGGAGCGCTGATTGCCCGCTGGATGATGACCCACGGCAAGCAGAACCCGTTGTACGATTCGTTCGACGATTTGTGCGCAATCATGCGGCAATACGATGTGACGTGGAGCCTGGGCGACGGCCTGCGGCCGGGCTCGCTGGCCGACGCCAGCGACGAGGCGCAATTCGCCGAACTGGAAGTCTTGGGAGAGCTGGTCCAGCGCAGCTGGGCCAATGGCACCCAAGTGATGGTCGAGGGGCCGGGGCACATCCCGATGGATCAGATCGAGATGAATGTGCGGAAGCAGATCGAGATCTGTCACGGTGCGCCCTTCTACGTGCTGGGCCCGTTGGTCACCGACATCGCCCCCGGATACGACCACATTACCAGCGCCATCGGCGCGGCCATTGCCGGCTGGACCGGCGCCGCGATGCTGTGCTACGTAACGCCCAAAGAGCACCTGGGCCTGCCGAACAACGAAGACGTGAAGCAAGGTGTGATCGCCTACAAGATCGCCGCCCACGCCGCGGACGTCGCCCGGCGGCGGCCGGGCGCGCGGGACCGCGACGACGCGCTCAGCCGAGCGCGGTTCGCATTTGATTGGAACGAGCAGTTCCGCTTGGCGCTGGACCCCGAGACCGCGCGGGCCTATCACGACGAGACGCTGCCGCAATCCAGCTTTAAGGACGCACGTTTCTGCAGCATGTGCGGCCCCAAATACTGCTCGATGCGGATCAGCGAGGATATTCGGCATCCGGCGCCCGAAACCGAGGCACAACTCGTCCCGCTCGAGACCGCCGAGGCAAAGTCGTAACGAAAAGTGCTGGGACAAAGCGAGTGCGAAGATCCGCGCCGCTTGGCGGCGTGAGTTTCAGGCGGTGATCCCCATGAACATCTCCCCCGCCGACCTTGCCGTGTTTGCCGGTTTCTTTGCCGTGGTCATCAGCCTCAGCGTATGGAAGAGCCGCCGGGCCAAGGGGCATATTGAAGACAGCAGCGATTTTTTCTTGGCCGGCCGCGGGCTCACTTGGCCGCTGATCGGAATTTCGATCGTTGCGGCAAACATTTCGACCGAGCAGATGGTGGGAATGGCGGGGCAAGCGGCCGGCGCGATCGGACTGGCGGTCAGCGGTTGGCAGTTGATGGGCTCGGTGTTCATTGTGATCATTGCGATGACCTTGCTGCCCCGTTTCCTGCAAGCGGGCATTTACACGATGCCCGAATTCCTCGAATACCGCTACAATGCCACGGCGCGGGCGATCATGGCGATTCTGACGGTGGTCATCTACGCACTGGTGATGCTGCCGGCGGTGCTGTATTCCGGCGGGGTCACGCTGAAGGCGATCGCGGACATCGACCTGCACGTCGCGGTTTGGCTGATTGGCGTGGTGGGCACGATTTACTGCGCGTTCGGGGGCCTCAAAGCGATTGCCTGGGCCGATCTGATACAGGGCCTGGCGCTACTTGCCGGCGGGTTGCTGGTGTTCTTCCTGGGGCTGCAAGCGATCGGCGGCTGGGAAGCCTTTACCAGCCACAACGCCGACAAGTTACACATGGTGCTGCCTGCAGACAATCCAGATCTGCCCTGGACCGGCGTCGTCGGCGGGATGTGGATCGTAATGGTGTACTATTGCGGCCTGAATCAGTTTATCGTCCAGCGGAACTTGGCGGCCAAATCGCTGAAGCACGGCCAGCTGGGGATGATCTTTGCGGGCGGGCTCTGGCTGCTGGTTCCCTTTGCGATTGTGATGCCCGGGCTGATGGCCCAGCAGTTATTCGCCGATCGGTTGGCAGGCAAGTCCGACGCCGCTTTTCCGACGATGATCACCCAATTGGTCCAACCGGGTCTGCGCGGATTCATCTACGCAGCCATTGCCGGCGCGGTAACCAGCACCCTCGCCTCGCTGCTCAATTCCGCCTCGACCATCGCCACGATGGACGTTTATCGGAACATGGTCCACCCCGCCGCCTCGCAGACCAGGCTGGTATGGCTGGGTCGCGGACTGACGATCGTGTTCGTTCTTGCCGGATGCTCGCTCGCCCCGGCACTCGACAACCCTCGTTTTGGAGGGGTGTTCCAGTACATCCAGCAATTCCAGGGCTACATCTGGCCGGGCGTCGTGGGAGCCTTCCTAGGCGCCTTTCTGTTGCCCCGCGCGCCGCCGGCGGCCGGCGTCCTCGCGCTGGTTCTAGGGCCCGTGGCCTATGGCGTGCTTCAAGCGACAACACGGTCCGACCTGCGGCCCTGGGGGCATGAACTGCACTTCCTCATCCAGGTCTTGGTCGCCTTTGTATTCGTCGCGGGCGTGATGATCGCCGTCACCCTCGTCCAGCCGCTGGCCGCTCCAAAAGTGCTTCCGGTGCGTCAGGAAATGCCGTTCCGGACCGATCCTGTGGTGAAAATCGCGGGAACGCTCGTGATCCTCGCCGTGGCGGTGTTCTTTTTCGTTTTCTGGTAGTCACCCGAGCGACATGCGCGGCATGCCTCGCGAGTTTTGATCGTTTGCAGTGCAGAGCCGCGCGCCCCCGAAAGGGGGCCATCGCACAGATGCCAGCTTGTAACTTCTCGCACACATGCCATGATTAAAGGACAGACGGCAGGAGGTAGCTTACGGAGAGACGGTTCATGAAAGTCAGGTTGAAGATTTTGCATGGCACGTTGCAGGACGCGCACGGACATCGTGCCGCACAGGAAGTCAAAGTTCGCGGTCCACGATTTGTGATCGGCAGGGCCGACGACTGCTCGATGTGCTGCCGTAGCGATTCGGTGCTTCCGCATCACTGTGAGCTACTGGTCGATCGGCAGCGTGCGATCATTCGGCCGCTGTCGGACCAGGCGGGGACGTTCGTCAATGGCCGGCTCGTCGAACTTGAACAGACCTTGCAGTCCGGCGACCTCCTGCGCATTGGGCGGATGGATTTTGAAGTGCTGATCACGACAGAGCCAGTTCCCGCCCAGGCCACGGAGGAATTACAAGCCGGGCCGGCGAGTGATTCGGCTGCCGAGGAAATCAGTGATTTGCTGGTCCAAGCGGATGAACGCGAACGGATCGAACGGCAGGAGCACCCGGAACTGCGCGTGCTCCACTTGAAAGCAGCTGGCGAAGAGCCGGCTCAATCCGCGGCGGACGAAGCGGCCGCAGCCGCGGAGACCGCGAAACACAAGCCGGGCAAGAAGAAGCCCGGCAAGCTGCCGACGCGGCCGCAGAAAGACGAGATCAAGGGAGACGACTCGACGGAGGCCGCGCAAGCGGCGCTTCGCAAGCTGTTTTCCCGCTGAAAGGCCGGCAAGCAAGCCGGGCACCAGACTGCCAAATGAAACGGACAAATGAACCGGACTGGGAATGGGATTCCCGCCGAGCAGTTGCTATACTGGGCCTCAAAATGACGCGCATCTGTGACTTTGGGGCGAATCGGCAAACAGGTTAAGAGTATGAAAGTGATGGTCGTAGGCGCCGGCGAGGTGGGATTCCACATTGCCGACTTGCTGTGCCGAGAACGGCATGACGTGACCGTCGTCGAGCGGAGCGCACCGCACGCCAGGTACTTGCGCAACAAGCTGAACGCCTTGGTCATCGAGGGAAATGGGGCCAGCATCCAAGTGTTGGAAGAAGCGCACGTGGCCCGCATGGACATGTTCATTGCCGTCACGGACTTGGACGAAGTCAACTTGATCGCCTGTCTGCTCGCCCACGATCGCGGCGCGCGGCGGATCATTGCTCGGCTCAAAGCGCTGGAGTACACCAAGACGGAGTGGAAACGCAACGCGGACAAGTTGGGGATCGACTTGATCGTCAATCCGCAGATCGTGGTCGCCGAGGAGATCTTTCACGCCGTGTCCTACACGGCTGCTTGCGAGGTGGCCGAGTTCGCCCACGGCCGCGTGGTCTTCCTGGGGTATCCGATCCGGCAGAACAGCCCGCTGGCGGGCGTATCCATGCGCACGCTCGGCGAAATCCGGGGCCTGTATCGAATGGTCGTCACGGCCATCAGTCGGAACAACCGCACGATCATGCCCCGTGGCGAGGACGTGGTGGAACCGGGCGACACGCTGTATTTCGTCTGCAATAAACGCGATCTGCCGGCCATCACGGACCTGTTCGGCTTTGAAGAGCGAGAGACGAAGAACGTGTTCGTACTGGGCGGAGGCAAGATCGGCTCGGAGGTGGCGTCCAAGCTGGCTGCGCTGCGATACCGTGTCAAAATCATCGAACGAGATGCGGCGGATTGTGAGGAACTGGCCGCGCGCCTGGAAGGGGTGACCGTACTGAACACCCGGGGCACCGATATCGAAACCCTCAAGAACGAGGGGTTGGAACGGGGGGACGTCTTCATCGCCGTGACGCAAGACGACCAGTCGAATATCCTGTGCTCGTTATTGGCCAAACGGCACGGCGTCCGACGCGCGATTGCCTTGGTGAATCAGCCTGAATATGTGAATTTGGCGCCCACGCTGGGGATCGACTTCTGCATCAGTCCGCGGCTGGCCACGGCCAGCGCGATTCTGAAGAGCGTCCGGCAAGCCGGCGTGGTCAGCATGGCCATGCTGGAGCAGAGCGATTCCGAGGTCACCGAGTTCTTGCTGCCGCGCGAGAGTCCTGTGTTACATCAACCTCTGAAATCGCTCTCGGTTCCCCCGGGGGCCATCGTGGGAGCCATTGTGCGGGGCGACGATGCGATCGTACCCAGCGGCGAGGACCATTTCGAAGCTGGCGACCACGTCGTCGTGTTCAGCCTGCCGGAATCGGCCTCGGCGGTGGCCGAGTTTTTCTCCTGAGTTTCCCTCCTTCGTCACCTCCGGCGTCCCCGGTCCAGTCACGCATGAACATTCTTTTGACGTTGCGTATCCAAGGTGGTCTGTTGATGTTTCTGGGGGGCATGTTGCTGACCCCGGTTCCGGTTTCTTTTTGCTATCCCCAGCCTGACGCGTGGCACGACGGAGCGCTGTGGGCGTTCCTGATCGCTTCGCTGATCACGTTGATGGTCGGCCTGCTGATTTTCCGCCGTGTGCAGTTCCAAGGGGACATGACGTACCGCGAAGGCTTTGCGATCGTCACGTTCGGCTGGATCGCCTTCGCCGCCTTCGGTTCGCTGCCGTACCTGCTGGCCGACGTCAACGGCATCGTCCATCCGGCGGATGCGTTTTTCGAGTCCATGTCCGGATTCAGTACGACTGGTGCCACGGTCATCACCAACCTCGAGTCGCAGGCCCCCAGCATCCTGTTCTGGCGAGCCTTGACCCAGTGGCTGGGCGGGATGGGCATTATCGTGCTCAGCCTGGCGATCCTGCCGTTTCTGGGCGTAGGCGGGATGCAGTTGTTCGAGGCCGAAGCGCCCGGGCCGCAAAAGGACCGCCTCAGCCCGCGGATTCAGGACACGGCCAAGGTGCTGTGGAGCGTGTACGTGCTGATCACGGTTGCCGAAGCCTGCCTATTGTGGTTCGGCGGGATGTCGCTGTTCGAGTCGCTGTGTCACGCCCTGACGACAATGGCTACGGGCGGTTTCAGTACGCGAGACGCGAGCATTGCCGCTTATGGCAGTTATACGCACGTGGTGATCAGTGCGTTCATGCTCGTGGCCGGCGTCAATTTCTCCCTGCACTACTTCGCTCTCCGCGGGGACTTCCGGCGATACTGGCAGAGCGACGAGTTTCGGTTCTACATCGGCGTGATCGCCAGTGCCACGGCGCTGGTCACGCTCGTCACAGCCCTCGATTCGGGACTGCCGGGCCACGTATTGATCAAGCTGCGCGACGCCGCTTTCCAATCGATTTCGCTGATGACGACGACGGGTTTCGCCACCGCGGACTACGAGCGCTGGCCGGCCATGGCGCAATACATCCTGGTCGGGCTGATGTTCGTCGGCGGCTGCGCCGGTTCGACCGGCGGCAGCATGAAAGTGGTCCGCCTGCTACTGCTGAGCAAGCACGCGTTCCTGCAGTTGTCGCTGCTGATACATCCGCGCGAAGTCCGCAGTTTGAAGCTCGATCACAAGCCGGTCTCGCGCGAGGTGATCCAGAGCGTCCTGGGATTCTTCGCCCTGTTCGTGACGGTGTTCCTGGTCGCCTCGGTCGTGATGGCCGGCATTCTGCCGGCTGCGGCGGACGGAAGCGCGGACTTGGTGACCGCCGGCACGGCCGTGGTCGCGGCCTTGGGAAATGTGGGGCCCGGTCTGGGTTCGGTCGGCCCCACCGATACCTACACGCATGTTCCCGCCCTGGGCAAGATCGTGCTGGCCCTCTGCATGTTGGTCGGCCGCCTGGAAGTTTTTACCGTGCTCGTCCTGTTTTTTCCGTCATTTTGGCGGAAATGATATTGGCCGCCGGTGGCAAACGCTGCGACAAGTCATCGGCCGCGGGGCCGGTCCCTGGCCGTGACAGGCCCCCTTAGTCTCCTAACATCGCTGCCTTAGTTGGGCGAAAGTCTGTCAGCCGTGTAGCCCCCGGTCAACCAGCGAATCAGTTGCCGCCGCTTCGCTGTGGCCAGCAGCCGGCGTTCGCGTCGTTGGGCAACGGTCCAGTTGGCTCGGATCGTTTGGCAAGCATTTTTCACATCACCTTGTCGAGGCAGCGTTTGTCGGGGCAGCGTAGCGCTGTTGTTCATCTTCGGTCCTCCTTGTTCTGTGAATTCCGCTGTTCGTTGAATACCGCCGAATGCTTTTGTTACATCTTCGTTCGCGATAGTGTAGTAACAAATCGCGGCGGGAAGACCAGCAAAACCCTGGTTTTGGCATCCGGAAACGCGGCGGGGAAAGCTGCGACAGACGGGCGCTACAAGGCGATTTTCAGCGATCTTCCGCGCGTGTCACCAAAGTCCAGCAGCGGTGAATGCGTTTGTTGCGGAAGTCCGGCGGGATGGTTTGTGCCGTGATTTCGCGGATGCTGACGTGCCGCAGGATATCTTCATAAAGCTTGAAGCGGCGGAGATTGGTGGAAAAGTAGATCTTCCCCATGGGGGCCATTTGTTCGACAAGCAGATTGAGCAGCTCGGCGTGATGCAGCTGGACGTCCCAGACCTCGGTCAGTCGCTTGCTGTTGGAGAACGTGGGAGGATCGATCACGGCCAAATCAAAGGGAGGCTCGCGACGCGCCGCGCGGCGGCGCAGGAAGGCCACGGCGTCATCGCGGACGAACTGATGCGCCGTGCCGGTGAAGCCGTTCCGCCGCATGTTCTTCCGAGCCCAGTTGAGATAGGTGTTGGACAGGTCGACCGTCGTCGTGCTCGCCGCGCCGCCGCCCGCGGCATAGACCGTGAACGAACCGGTATAGCCGAATAGGTTCACGAAGTGTTTGCCCGCCGCCTCTGCGGCGACCATCGCGCGCGTCTGCCGGTGGTCCAGGAACAGGCCCGTATCGAGGTAATCACTCAAGTTAACCAGAAACTTGTGGCCTCCCTCGTGGACTTCCAGCATTTCACCGGCATCGTCCTGGCGCTCGTACTGCGACTTTCCCCGCTGCCGCTCGCGGCGTTTGAGAAACGTCTGGCTGTCCGGATCGACTCCTAAAGCGTCCGCGGCCGCGCGGACGATGAAGTCCAGCCAGACGCGATGCTCGGCCTCGGAACGATCGTGGGGCCGAACGAATTCGGCGACGTGAAGTTGCCCCTCGTACCAGTCGATCACCAGCGGCACGTCCGGAATGTCGCGATCGTAAAGGCGGAAGCAAGTAATCCCCTGACGCCGAGCCCATTTTCGCCAATGCTTTCCCATCCGGTCCAACCGATTGCGGAACATGACGGCTTGGTCTCGCCAGCGGGGCGGAATACTGAGCGGCTCCACGTGAACGTGCGCCGGGACGCCGGATATCTCGGCTGCGGCCGCCTCGCGCGAAAGTTCGACGGTGGCATCCTGCGCTGCCGTCGCGGCTACATCCTCCGCGGAATCCGCAGTCGCCGCGTCCGACGGCGTTCGGCGCGTGCCGCGATACATGTCGAAGCGGAGCAACCGGCACTCGATCGGGCCGTTAAACAGCCGCACTTTGCGCGAGGGCCGCAAGCCGATTTGCTTTGCCGCGTCGAGGTTCCCGGTAAAGACCCAGGCGGTGTATCCCGCGAAACGCTGCTTGAACGTGTCGCCAATGCGGCGATAGAGGGAGGCGATTCGATCGACCTTCAACCGCTCGTCGTACGGCGGGTTCATGACCAGCGTGCCCGTCGGCGTCGGCGGCTGACAGCATTCCACGTTGGCCACCTCGAATCGCACGTCGGCGGCCACGCCCGCACGCCGGGCATTTTCCTGCGCCATCGCGACGGCCTCGGCGTCAATGTCGGAACCGACGATGGAAAACGGCAGAGAGGGCAACTCGCCCCGCCGCAGCTCGGCCCGCACCGTGTCCTGCAGCGACCGGTCGAAGTCCTTCCATGTCTGGAACCCGAACCGCCGCCGGGGCATGCTGGGAACCATGTTTCTGGCCAGCAAGGCGGCTTCAATACAAAACGTCCCCGAGCCGCACATGGGATCCAGGAATGTCGACTGGCGGTCCCAGGCGGTGAGTCTCAGGATCCCCGCCGCCAGTACCTCGCCGACTGGAGCCTCACCCGTCATGACCCGATAGCCGCGACGGTGCAGCGAATCGCCGGACGAGTCGAGATACACAGTGGCCACATTTTGGGCCAGATGGATATTGATCCGCAAGTCCGGATCGTTCAGGTCGACCGACGGCCGCCGTCCCGTGCGCTCGCGGAACTGGTCGACAATGGCGTCTTTCGAGAGTTGGGCCACGAACAGAGAGTGCGTACAGAACGAACTCCATACCACCGGGTCAACGGCCAACGAACGCTCGGCGTCGAGGAAGCAGGACCAATCGATTTGTCGAACGCCGTCGTACAGCGCTCGCTCACTGTCGGCCGGAAAGTTGGCGATCGGTTTGAGGATCCGAATGGCCGTCCGGCAGCCAAGATTCGCGCGATACATCAGCCGCTGGTCGCCGAGGAACGTCACGAGTCGATGACCGGGCTGAACGTCGCTTGCCCCCAACTCCGTCAGTTCCGCTGCGAGGACTTGTTCCAGGCCCGAGAGTGTTTTGGCGTGCAGCGGAAAGAGCGTCATATCGTCCTAGGTAATCGTCGGGAACTTCGGTGAGCCCTGCGCAGGCCATCCGACGAAACGAAATTCTAATCCGCCACCGCCCTCGATGGCAACGCCCCGCAGCCGTCTTTTCGTCCGTTTCTCTGCCGTTGGGCCCACGACGCGACCTGCTTCTGTTCCGGCTGCGGACTACCTCGGTGTCTTCCTCCGCGTTTCCTCCACCGCCGCGTCCTGCCCGCCCCGCGATTCCCGCTCGTCTTCTTCGATCGCCAATTCGTAACAAGCAGCCTGCTCGGCGTTGCGGACAAGCAGATGGCGACCGTACAGGCTGGGATTATTCCAGGTCTTGCCGTCCAAGGCAGCGAACCGGCCCAACTCGCGGTAACCGGCCGGTGCGGCTTCGACCAACGCCACTTCGCCCGATTCGGCTTGCACCACCAACAGATCGTCGACGCCCAAGATCTGTCCTTGGCCGTAACGGCCCCCTTTCCAGACCCGCAGCCCGCTCGCAAAATCCACGCACTCGAGAATCCCATCCGACAGCCCGTAGACGTAGTCGCCGTACACGACGACGTTGGAGAACTTGGTCCGCAGGACGCGACTGTTCGACCAGACCTCGGCCGCTTGACACAAGCCGCCCGGCGCCGGCGTCAATTGCAGCAGCTTCGCTCCACCCATGTAGCCTTTGGATAACAGCACGCGGTCGTTCGGCAACGGCACCGCTTGCGACACATTGGCGCCGCCGTGGCTCGACCCCGGCCAGGGGTGCTTCCACAAGGTCTGACCGGAAACCGGATCGTGTCCGCTGACGTCGGATTCGTTGACAATCACAATTTGCCGCCGGCCGGCGAGCGTGGTCAGGACGGGCGAGCTGTAACTGGCCTGGGACTGGCCGCCCGTCCACACCAATCGGCCGCTGGCCTTGTCGAACGCAATAAGCGAGATCCAAGGACCCTGGAGCGGTCCGCCCAGCGGCACGACAACGAGGTCGCCGACGACCAATGGCGAATTTGCGCGTCCCCACTCGATGGCCCGTTGGTCTTCCTGCGGCGTGACGCCGATGCGGCCCAGCAGATCATCCGTCCAAATGGGCTGGCCGGTAGCTCCGTCCAGACAGCGCAAGACGCCGGTCGCACCCAAGGCAAACACGCGGCCCTGGTCGATCGTCGGCGTCGAACGCGGGCCGACGCCGCCCATCACCGTCTGATGCCGCGCTGCAACGGAGTGAAACCAGTGCGGCTGGCCGGTCGCCAGTTCGTAACACGTCACCAGCTCGTCGTCGCCCCGCTGTTCGAGCGTGACAGCAAAACCGTTCACTGCGGTCAGCGTCGACCAGCCCGCCCCGATTTCGCGGCGCCAAACCAACCGCGGCGGGTGCGCCCGCCAATCGCGGCACAACCGCAATCCCGTCACCCGAGCATTGCGTTGCGGACCGAGGAACTGGGGAAAGTCATCGGGCGTGGTGGTCGTTAAATCGACAGCCAAGCCGTCGGCACGGGGCCGAGCCAGCCGTTGATCGGCCTTGGATTGCCAACGCAAAGCGAGTTGCGGTACCAGATCGCCGCTGACCTGGTCGATCCGCAGGCAGGCGATCGCCACCGTCAACCCCAAGAGCAAAACACCCGCCACGCACCAGCGAAGCCGGCACGAATACGCGCTGAAGGCCGCAAACCAGACAACGACCGTCGTCACGGCGACCAATCCCGACACGAAGACGGCCACATTCAGATACGATTGCTCCCAACCGGCTCCCAAGATCCGATAGTGGAACAGGAACAACGCGGTCAAGGCCAGCGTGCAGATCGCCCCGCACCCAAACCCTGGAAAGCGGCGGCCAGCCCGCGTCGGCACAGCGGTTGCCGGGGACGATGTGTTGCTGTCAGTCACGGCTGCATTCCTCCCGAATCAGCGGCCGCGGCTGTCATGTCCGCGGTCACGCCGCCGCACGGCGCCGTCGCGCACCGCCCGCGCATCGCCCGTAATATGCGGCTGAGCGAATCCGCCGTTGGGAGCAGCTTCCGCGGCGATCGCCGTTGCGCCGGCGGGACTCGCCTCCGTGGCCGCGACTCCGCTCGGCGACTTGCCGGCTTTCTGCATTTTGGGAGGCTTGAAAAACTTGCCCAACGGGCCGGCCAACAGCGCCGGCGTCATGATCAACTGGGCCACCATGCCGGCGAACAGGATGCACAACATGAGATAGCCGAAGCGCTGGGTGGGCGTGAACGTGCTGAGCGCGAACACGGACAACCCTAAGCCGCTGATCGAAGCCGCTTGCGTGGTCGGTAACGCGGTGTGGCGATACGCATCCATGATCGCTTGATTGCGGTTGCCCTGCCGCCCATAACTCTCGCGGAACCAAGTCAGAAAATGGATCGTGTCGTCGACCGCGACACCCAACGCGATGCTGGCAGTCATCATCGAACCGACGTCCACGTTGATCCCCAACAAGCCCATGCTGCCGAAGATAACCACGACGGGCATGACGTTTGGCAACATCATCACCAACCCGGCCGGCGCGCTCCGCAATAGGAAGATCATGAACGGCGTGATCGTGATGAACGCCCAGAAGGTGCTCTCGATCAGGCTCTCCAGCAACGAACGTTGAGCCTTATACACCAGCGGCACGACGCCCGTGTACACCACGTGGATTGGATCGTCGCGCTGCGCGGCTGTTTTCGATACCGGCGAAATCGGATCGAATTCGTGCTGCCGGGCATCGATGAAGATCCGTGCATGCTGCTTGATAAACTCGACATCGTACGCCGGATTGTCGCAGACCAGCACCACGCAGTCGAACTTCTTACCCAGCAGATTGGCCCAGGCGTCGGACGAGTAAAAGCCAGGCTCGGCGGACGTCTTGTCCGGATTGTGCCAGTGACCGCCCTTGGCATACACGCCGGCACAAGTCATCAGGTCCTTGAGCGTCTGCGCGAACAGTTGGGTTTGATCCACCTGCCCCGGTCCTTCGTACTTGGGATTCAGCTCGGCGGCCGGTTTATCGGCGCCGGGTTCCTCTGCCGCCGCAACGCCTTGGCCCTGACCGTCGGCCGCCGCTTGGGCTTGGTTCTCCGCCGGATCGCTCAGCCCCAGAAAAGCCACACGCGTCTTGACAAAACCTTTGCCATCGCTGTGGGCGTCCAGTTCGCCCAACACTTGGTCCCGGAAACGATACGCCGACAACAACGGTTCGACAACCCGTTTCAATTCACCGACGAAGGCGCCATAGTCGACGTCCTGCAACGCGCCGACGCGGAGACTGATCCGCCATAATTCGCTGCCCAGGTTGGGATTCTGCTGCCGGACGGCTTCCAAAGTCTCGTGGCCGGCTCGAGGGGGCATCCCGCGATCGATCCGCAGATAGTCGGTCATCAAGTACTCGCCGCGGTGCTCTTCCAGCTTGCGGTTCATGACGCTGCGGATTGGATCTCGCAGGGTCGGGTAGCCCGCCGGCGGCAATTCGGGCGCAAACGTCGGCACGGACATCGCCTGGCCGACAACCCCCTGTCCCTGGGCACCCAACTGACGGGCCACCGCGTCCTGAATCCGCGCGGCGATTTCCAGTCGTTCCAAAAAGTCCAATTGCAGCCGTTGGCGGCGGAGCGATTCCGCCTCCGCCTCGGCCGACCGGTTTGCCTCTGGAGCCTCGTCCACGGGCTGGGCCGAACGAATCAACTCAGGACGGACGCGGACCACCAATTCCATCGGCACAAGCTTGGCAAGATGCGTTTCCAGCCAGCTGTAATCGCGGATAATCTTGGCGTCCCGATCAAAGAACTTGATCAAGTGAACGCTGGTATGAATTTGAAACAACCCCAGCGAACAAAAGCCAATGACCAGCACGCAGCCGAGCGTGACCAATCCCCAGCGGCGGATGATGAACGTGCCCAATCGCTCAAACAAACGTTCAACGCCCTGTTCGAATTTCGTCGGCTCGATGCGCGTCTGGCCCTTGGCGCGGTCCGGTGCGCGAGGCGGCCATAACTGCAACGCCGACGGCAGAAACGTGAATAACAAGGACAAGGTGGCCATGACTCCGATCGCGGCGTAGATGCCAAAGTTGCGGATCGGCACCAGGCTGCTGGTGGATAGCGATACGAGCCCCAGCGCCGTCGTGATCGCGCACAACGACGCCGCTTTGCTGCCCAGCCGGATCATCCTGTCCGGCGCCCCGGCCAGTCCCTGTTCATGGACGGTTTTCCGGTAGTAGTTTACCAAGTGCAACGAGCCGGACATCGCCAGCACGTAGACCAGCGACGGCATGGACATCATGATCGCGTCCACGGTCCCCCCGCTCCACCAGACGATGGCCAAGCTGTTCAGGGCCGCCAAGCCGCCGATGAAAAACAAAATACAGGTGACGCGGATGCTGCGGACCAGGAACAAGGACAGTCCAATCCCCACGATGGCCGATAGCACGATCAGACGCGCCAGCGTAATCTGGCCCTCTTCGTCGATGGCGACATTGTCCACCGGCGGTCCGCCCAGCTTCAAGTCCTCGTCGGAAATGCCGCATTCGACCGAGGCGAGATACCGCAAGCGGCCCAGCGGCCGCCCCATCAGCTGCCGGCCGATCACCCGCCGCAAATCCCGCTTGCCCACGTCGCTGAACGTCAAGATGAAACACGTCTGCTTGCCGTCCGCTCCGAACAAGGCGCCCGTCAAACGCTCCAGCGCGAGCTGGTGGGCTTCTTCCGCGGCATACTCGTCGTCCACGCCGCGCGGCCACAACGGACCGTCCTTGCGCGCCAATTGTTCCAAGGTGTCCGGGCCGGTGGTGATCGACTTGAACAACCTCGCCGCGAGCAGTTCCGGATTGTCGTGGAACGCGTTGGGCTGCTCCGGCGTTGACGGCAGACCAAACGTGGCGACAAGCTCGCCGTCGACTTCGGCCTGACCAAGCACGCTCTTGCGAAACGTGCGGTACAGCCAATTCAGCATGTTGCTCCGGCCCGTCCACCGGTACAGCTGGCCTTCGGGCGTGACGAAGTACCACAGATCATGGTCGCCGTGCAGCCATTTTTCGCCCCGCTGGCCCCAGTTCTCATGGTAATCGCCGATGGGGGTCAGGCCGAGTTGATCGGCCAATTCGCCCGCCCGCTGCTTGTCCAGTTCCAGCCGCTCGTCGGGGGTCAGATCTTCGAACGGCTTGCGCGCGAGTGCCGCCAGGGCCTCGGCCGGCGAGCCGGGATGATGATGCTCGGGCGGGGCGATCTTATGCTGAATACGATCCACCAACTTGTGGTACCGCGGATCGTCCACGGAGCAACCCGGCCACGTCACAATGACGAATTGTTCGCCCATGAAATGGCGGCCGAACCATTCCAATTCGGCCGTTTCCGCGAAATCCGAAGGCAACCAATCCTTGACGCGATTCGTCATCCGCTGCATGGACATCCGTGCTCCGCGCAGCGCAAAGGGCCCAAAGAAGCACACCACACAGATGATCAACAGCGCGTATCGAGCGAAGAATGAACGTTTCATGTGAACTTGCCGAACAAAGATCAGGTGATAGGAACCGCCTCAGATTACCTTTCCTATCGGCCAACGTCCATGCCAATCGTCACCACAGACGCTGCGACCCAACCAGCGGCCAAGCCCCAGGCCGCAGATTCGCCAAAGTTTCGCGAACTTCCCGCGGGCCGAACGTCCTGGTAGCCAGTAAATCAGGAAGGCTAGGTGGTTTGCGACAACGCCCAGGGCAGTTTGCTACGTTGAAGACCCCGATCGGAACGTCGTGTGGATGTTCCGATGCCAGCAAGAACCGCCAGATGGTTGCGGCTATGGACGGCAGAAGTTATAGTGGCACCGGTCGATCGTATCCTCGGTTTTAGGATCCTTCCGCCCGATCCTGCCACTGCAAAGAACCTACCTGGGAGAGAAAATGCATGTCAAGCCAATCACGTTTCCACCGTCGTGACTTTCTTAAGGCTTCGGGCCTGGGCCTCGCTGCGCTGTCCGGCGGCGTATGGAGCCAGCTGGCGGCTCAGGATTCCAAATCGCCCAACCAGAAGCTGAACGTCGCTTGTGTGGGCACGGCCAATCGGGCGGCGGCCAACGTCGGCGGCGTCGAAGGCGAGAACCTCGTGGCCTTGTGCGACGTGGACTCGAACTATCTCGAACGGTCCGCACAGCGTTTTCCAAACGCCCGCACCTATGCGGATTATCGCGAGATGCTGGACAAGGAAGCGGGCAAGATCGACGCCGTGGTGGTCGCCACCGCGGATCACAACCACGCCCCCGCCGCCATCCGGGCGATCCGGGCCGGCTTGCATGTGTACTGCGAAAAGCCACTGACGCACACGGTCCAGGAATCACGGATCCTCGCCGAAGCCGCCAAGAAGCACGGCGTGGCGACGCAGATGGGCACGCAGATCCATGCCGGCGACAACTATCGCCGCGTCGTCGAGATCATTCAATCCGGAGCGATCGGCGACGTGACCGAAGTCCACGTCTGGGTCGGCAAAGGCTGGGGCGGCGGCGAGCGTCCAGAAGTCGGCGAGGAACCGCCGAAGAATTTGAATTGGGACCTGTGGCTGGGCCCGGCGCCGGTTCGTCCGTTCTCGCCCGGCCGCTATCATCCGGCCCAATGGCGCCGCTGGTGGGATTTCGGGCAGGGCACACTGGGCGACATGGCTTGCCATTATATGGATCTGCCGTTCTGGGCGCTGCGGCTGCGGCATCCGACCAGCTGTGAAGCCGAAGGCCCCGAGGTCCATCCGGAAACGTGTCCGCTGGGACTGATCGTCCGCTACGAATTCCCCGAGCGCGAAGGCCTGCCCCCGGTGCGTTTCACCTGGTACGACGGCAACCTGATTCCGCGCGAAGTCGCCGGCGAACGCGTGCCGGGCAACGGCGTGATGTTTGTGGGCAGCGAAGGCAAGATGTACGCCGACTACGGCAACTACCGGCTGTTCCCGACCGACAAGTTCGCCAATTTCAAGCCGCCCGCACAAACCATTCCGCCGTCGATCGGCCATCATGCCGAATGGATCAAAGCGTGCAAAGATGGTTCGCCGACGACCTGCAACTTTGATTACTCCGGCGCTTTGACCGAAGCGGTTCTATTGGGAAACGTCGCCTATCGTGTCGGTCAGAAATTCCAGTGGGACGCCAAGGAGTTGCGAGCGGTCGACTGCCCGGCGGCGGACAAGTACATTCGCAAGGAGTACCGGCCGGGCTGGGAAGTTGCATGACGCGAATGCGGCTGCGAGTCAGCGAGGAAAGCGTTCCCGGCGGGTGATTAACTGCCTCTGACACAAGCTGTGCCCCGTCTGTTTTTCGTGGGACACGTCCCAAGGCACGTGTCCCACGAAGCGGGCGGCGTGCTGGCAAATGAGAGGGGCAAAAGCGATTTTGGAGCACTCACGGTGGTTCTCCTCATGGCCCGCAGCAATGGGGCATCAAGTTGACGCGCCTTCCGGCCGATCCAATTCGGCAAACAGGTCTTGGAGTTTTAGCTCGAATCCAGGCAGGACGTCTCCGCCCGTCAGCGATCCGGTTTCGTCGATGGATGTATATTCGATCGGCCCATAATAGATCCGCGCGGTCCGCGTGCGGGGATCGATGATCCAGACCAAACGCGTGCCACCGGCGAAGTATTCGTCAAGCTTGTTTCGCATCTCCTGTTCGGTGTTGCTTTCGGAAAGCACTTCGACGGCCAGGTCGGGGCTGACGGCGGGCACCGGATCGCGGCCGCGGGGCAAACGGTCCCAGCGAATGAACGAGACATCGGGAATGCGGATCCGGCTGCGCTGAATCCGGAGCATGCCGGCTTCACCGGCCGCGATCCCCAGGTTGCATCTCTCCAAATAGTTGCCAATCCTTCGGCCGATCTTCATCGCGAGCACAGATTCGTAGAAGCCCATCGGTTTCTCCACCAAGATGCCATCCACCAGTTCGCACAGCCGTTCCGTCCGCGCGTGGACATCGAGTACGTCCTTTTCGGTGGCGAGCCCCGGCCAAGGATACAGGTGGATCCGTTCCAGCGGGATTCCGCCCAGCCGCTGCTGCAAGTCCGCGAAGGTCCAGTCCATCGGATAGGCGAACGGTGGAGTGGGCGGCACAGACGCCGCGGGAACAACAGGCGAGGGTGAACACAAGGTTGTCTCCATCGGCAAATGCTCCTGCGGAGAAAGCGGGCATGACACCCACCATTCTATCGGTTCCGCCCCGCCGTATCCAGCACCCGATTAAATGGGACGTCGGGGCGGCGAATCATTATTAGCGTTCATCAGCGTAAATTAGCGGTCCCTTAGTTCTACAGCAGCGAACACCTGTGGCGGTAGCGGCGTGAGAACGGGAACGATTCTTCAAACTCGCTTTGCCCAACCAGGATGCATGCCGCGAGAGGTGGACCTCATGGGCTGACCAAGCGGATCTCGTACAGTTGCGGCCAGTTCTTGCCGGTGACGAACAGCCGGTCGTTCTCGGCGTCATAGGCAATGCCGTTGGCACATTGTTCGCGATCCAGGCCCGCAGGGACCAGCGTTTGCAAGTCGATCCAGCCCAGCACCTCGCCGCTGGCGGGAGAGATCCTCGCGAGGTAGTCCTTATACCAGATGTTGGCCAGAATCTCGCCGCCGACATATTCCAACTCGTTCAGGTTCGCCACGCGGCGGCCGCCGCTGCGAACGATCAACTGGCGAACGACACGAAATGTTTTCGGGTCCAGGAACCGCAAGGTGGACGAACCGTCGCTCATGATCAGATGCGTCCCGTCGTGCGTCAAGCCCCAGCCTTCGCCGGCATAGCGGAAACGCCGCAGTTCGCGAAACGTGGACTTGTCGTAGACGATGCCGATCTGGTTGCGCCACGTCAACTGGAATACTTCGCCGCCCCGCACGGTGATGCCTTCGCCGAACATGTTGTTCGGCAGACGCACGGCCTGTAACACGCGACCGGATTCCAGTTCCACCCGCCGCAGCGTCGATTCGCCGTACTGGCCGGTTCCCTCAAACAAGACGCCGTCTTCATACGCCAAGCCTTGTGTATAAGCCCTTGTGTCGTGCGGATAGCTGCGGACGATCTCGACACTCCAGCGAACCGTAGCCGGCTGATGAACGAGCGCCCAGACGGTCGCCAAGGCGGCGCACAGCAACAAGGCGGCTGCAATCATCGCCGCGCCGCGCCAGCGTCGGATGGGAGCGGCCTCGGACAACGGCGCCGGGGAAACGATTTCTTGGGACGGTCTTCGGGATCGCCGTTTAGTCATCAGAGGCACGAGATTTGATCCCAAGCTGTTGAGGTGGACGAACGGAACCGGCGGCATCCTAGGAACTCAACGCCACCTCTGCATGCTCTTCCGCCAAGCGGCGAATACGTTTGATCATCGAGTGCAAGCCGTTGCTCCGCGAGCGGCTCAGATGCTTGCCCAGATCCAGCCGCTCGAAAAGGCTCTCGATGTCCAACGATTGAATTTCCGGGCCCGTGCGGCCGGAACAGAGCATCAGCAGGATAGCCACCAGGCCGCGCACGATTTGCGAGTCGCTATCGGCGATAAAGCGGATCAACGGCGGATCGCCCGGCTCGACCTCCAACACCAGCCACACGTTGCTCACACACCCTTGGACTCGGTGCGTTTCCGTCTTCAGATCGCTCGGCATTTCCGCCAATTCGTCGCCCAACTCGATGATATAGCGATACCGATCTTCCCAATCATCCAGGAACTCAAAGTCTTCGACGATTTCGTCCAGCGTCAGCGTCTTCACTCGCCAATGTCCTTTCCTGCGCGTCGAGACGTTCGTGCGCAAGTTGCAGAAAGTGCTTCCGACCGTGTATTATACGGCTTTTTCCGGACTTGCCAACGCCATGAACTACCAGTTGGGATATTGCACGAACGTCCACGCGGGCGCCGATTTGGAGCGCACTTGCGATAATCTCCGCCAGCACGCGCTGGCCGTCAAACAAATCGTCAGCCCAGACGGGCCGTTGGGGATCGGGTTGTGGTTGAGTGCTGCGGCGGCCGGCGACCTGCGGCGAGGCAGCCGCGTGGACGAGTTTCGGACCTGGCTCGAATCGGCCGGCCTGCTGCCCTTCACCTTCAACGGGTTCCCCTACGGTGATTTCCACCAGCATGTCGTCAAGCACCGCGTATACCAGCCGGCATGGTTCGAGCGGGCACGACTCGACTATACGCTGGACTTGATCGCCATCCAGCATCGGTTGTTGCCGCCCGGCATGGAAGGCAGTATCTCCACCCTGCCCGTACAGTGGGGGCATCCGAGCCCGACGCCGGACCAGCTGGCCGGCAGTGCTCGGAACCTAGCCGCCGTCGCCGAATCCCTGAGGCGTCTCCACGACCAGACCGGGCGGCGGATCTACCTGTGCCTGGAACCGGAGCCGGGCTGTGTGCTCGAGCACAGCACCGACGTCGTGCGATTCTTCGAGCAGTCCCTGCTGCCGGGCCGCGACGAGCGTATGCTTCGGGAACATCTGCGCGTCTGTCACGATGTGTGCCATGCGGCCGTGATGTTTGAGGACCAGTCCGAGGCGATCGGCCGCTATCGTGCCGCGGGGATTGGGGTCGGCAAAGTCCAAGTGTCATCGGCCGTCGTCGCCGATCTGGACGCGTTGGCCGGCGATGATCGCCCGCGAGCGCTCGCCCAGCTGCGCGAGTTTGACGAACAGCGGTACTTGCACCAGACCTGTGTCCGGCCGGCGAAGGATGCCGCCCCGGAATTCTTCGAGGACTTGTCGCTGGCCTTACAAGCCTTCGGCGAGCGGCCTCTGCGGGGCCAATGGCGAGTGCATTTTCATGTACCCATCTACGTCGAGCGATTCGGTATGCTCGCGACATCACAATCCGACATCCAGGCCTGCTTGCTGGCGGTGCAAGGATGCGCGGAGTTGAGCCACCTGGAGATCGAGACGTATGCTTGGACGGTCCTGCCCAAACCGCTGCGGCGAGCGACGCTGGCCGAGGGCATCGCCGCCGAGATCCGCTGGTTTCAGGCACTTGCGGCCGACAGCGATGGCGGACCATCACGCAGCAGTTCGCAGACCGCGCGCCGAGAATGGTCGAGCAACTCGACATAATCCGGGTTTTCCAGGTCCTCGCCCATCAATTCGATGTCCAGGTCGCCGGCATACCCGCATCGCACCAGCGCGGCCACGATCGCGCGCAGCGGCAAAACGCCCGAGCCCAGCCGGCAGCGATTCTGTTCGCCGCAAGGCGGCTGCTTGGCGTCACCCAACTGGACCAGCGCAATCCAAGGCAGCAATTCCGGCAAACGATCCACGATGCCCGGCAAATGGCCCAGGTGGTAGGCGTCGAAAACCAGTTTGAGATGCGGGCTCTGGTGCGAACGGATCAAATCCAGCGTCTCGTCCAAGTCGGTCAGAAAAGTCCAACTGGAAGCACAGCCCCCATGCATCGGCTCGATGGCCAGTGTCACGCCGCACTGCTGAGCACACGGAAGCAGCTCCCGGAGCGCGTTGCGAAACAACCGCCGGGCGTGGTTGTGCGTGTGCCCCGCCCTCGCGCCGGTGTAAACCACCAGCGAACCGGCTTTCATGTCGGCGGTCAATTGCACCGCTTCCAAGGCGTCCTCGATGCTATCCTTGTAAGAACGTCCGTCGCTGCCCGTGAATCCACCGGCCCAGAGGACGGCGGAGACCGTCAAACCGTTGTCCTCGATCAACTCGATCGCCTTCGCCTCGCCAAAGTCCGACACCTTCTGCCGCCAGACGGCGATCGAATCATAGCCCGCTGCGGCGTAATGCCGAACATCTTCATCGAACGACCAACGGAGGGTCGTCAACTCGTTCATCGATAACCGAACCATCCTTGCGCCCCTTCGCGTTCACTGTTTCCGCTCAACAAATGCGTCAAGCACCCGTCAATCCGGCACGCCGGAGCCCGCGGTTTGACAACCGGGAACTCGGAGTGAAACTCGCTTGCAGGCCAAAAAACCTTCGAGTTTTCCTGGGGAGACGGGTAGCGAGACTGGCCGAAGTTGCGGTAGTATGCCGTATGGTGCGGAGTGTGTAAAGCGCGGAGCGGCAAGGATTGACGGATGCTGTTGCTACAGGCAAGATCGCCCAAGAAATCAGCAGCGGAGTCAGCCTTTTTTGAGGGCGGACGTTATCGAACGCCTAAAGTTCAAGCCAATTCCACGCAAAAAAACTGCGGGTTCGCGATCCCTGCCGCTGGGGCGGCCGCCGTTGGCACGAGGCTTGCACGTGGGCAATTCGTGGGATAACCCGCCGACATCGATTCGACCGCATGAACATCAGACAGCGCATGAACACCAGACAGGACGGGAGATAATGAAAAAAATTGAGGCGATTGTTCGGCATCATAAGCTGGACGAGATCAAAGCGGCCCTCGTCGAACAGGGCTTTCACGGGATGACCGTCACCGAAGTGCGTGGTTTCGGCAGGCAAAAGGGACAACGCGAGACATATCGCGGGGCCGAATACACGGTCGATTTCATCCCCAAACTGAAAATCGAAGTGGCGGTCAGTTCCGAAGACGCCGACAAAGTAATCGAAACCATCGTCGGGGCGGCCAAGACGGGGAGCATCGGCGACGGAAAAATCTTCGTCTACGATTTGGATAACGCTGTCCGGATCCGTACGGGCGAATCGGGCGGGTCGGCGTTGTGACCTCAAAACGGCTAGCTGTTTTTGGGCTTTAGGTCCGGACCGCTTCCCACGGTTTTCTCATATCCGTGGTCGGTCTTGACATACTTCGTAAAGCCCATTCGCTCGATCTGCTTGTCGTCAGACAGCGCTCGCTCGGCCCGCATGGGCGCCGACTTGCCGGCAATCCACGGCGGGAGGAACACTCTCCGCACCCGCTGGCCGGTCTCTGGATGAACGGTCAGCGGCGGGGCGGCCATCGGCTCGACCATCTCAAATCGCTCGCCAGCTTGTCCCTCGTCGTCGATCACTTCGTATACGTATCTGGGCATCGGCCGCACCTCCCCATCACACCATGAAGCATTCGTTTTCAGCGTACCATTTCGCCGCCCGCAAGTAAACTGCCGGGGTTCGGCTCTGGGGCTCGGCTCTGGCGGCTTGGCGGAGCCTGCTGGCCCGTCAACCCCGGCCGGCATGCCTGCTTTGTTGCACTGTCGTCAGTAAGTACAATCGCGTGGGATGTAATTTTTGCATCCCGACGATTGGCCCCCTGTAAGGAGTTTCTCATGAGTCGACTGAGTATTGCCCCGTTGCTGACGCTGGTGATCGCAAGCTGCCTGTTGGTTCGGCTGGCAACCGCCGAAGACGAGAAAGCGGGCTGGAAACCGCTCATGGACGGCAAGACGCTGACCGGCTGGCATGGCGTCGGAGACGGCCAGTGGACCGTCGAAGACGGCGCGTTCGTCGGCCGGGCGAACAACGAGAAACTGTACGGGCTGCTGGTCAGCGACACGACGTTTCGCGACGGTACCGTGCGATTCAAGTTCAAGTGCCTGTCCGGCGACAGCGGCTTCTATATCCGTACGATCATCAAGGAACCGGAAAAAGCGAATGGGCTGCAAGTGCAAGTCGGACGCACCAAGAGCGGCGTCGGCGGGATCTATGAAAGCTACGGTCGAGGTTGGGTCAGCAAGCCGTCCGACGAGTTGGAAGCATCGTTCACGAAAGATGACCAATGGAACGAGATGGTCATCGACGCCCAAGGCGGCAACGTCGTGGTGACGGTCAACGGCATCAAGAGCGCGGAACTCAAGGACGACGCCAGCCGGCCCGAGGGTCATTTCGCGCTGCAAATGCATGCGGGCTGCGTGATGCACGTGCTGTTCAAGGAGATCGAATTCCGCGAAGGTGCGGCGAAGTGATTGACTGTCGCTACGCCGGTTGCTGTTGCGTCAGGCAATGCAAGGTGCCGAACCCCAGCACCAGGTCCACCGCGTGGATGCCGACCACCGGTCGGTCGGGAAACAGTTCCGCGAGAATTCCCAACGCACGGCGGTCCGCGGGGTCGTTGAACGTCGGCACCAGCACGGCGGCGTTGGCGATGTAGAAATTCGCATAGCTGGCCGGCAGCCGTGTGTCACGCCAGTACAGCGGGGCCGGCATCGGCAGCGGGACGACCTGGATCTTCGCCCCGTTTTCCAGCCGCAGACCTTGCAGCCGCTCTCGGTTCTCTGCCAGCGGCCGATAGTTGACGTCCTGAGGATCGTCGCTCTGAACGAGCACGACCGTCGTCGGGTTGACAAATCGGCACAAGTCGTCGACATGGCCATGCGTATCGTCGCCTGCGATTCCGTGGCCCAGCCAGAGAATTTGCTGGACGCCCAGGAATCGCCGAAAAGCCAGCTCGTAGTCCGCGCGGCCCAATCCCGGGTTGCGAACCTGCGTGACCGGATCCAGATAACATTCTTCGGTCGTGATCAGGGTCCCGCGCCCGTTGACTTCGATCCCTCCTCCCTCGAGCACCAGCGGGCGGTCTTGGCATTGGGCGTCGAACAGCGGCAGACCGAGTTGACAGCTGGCCCGCTCCGGCACTCGGCGATCATGCTGCCAGTTGTCGTAATGGGCCCAAGCGTTGAAGTGGAAATGCACGATGGCGTTCTGGCGTCGATTCCGCACGGTACGCGATACGAAAGTCGGTCCCGAATCCCGCATCCACCCGCGATCCGTCTGCCAGTGAAAGAACTCGACTTGCTCCAAATCGGCTCGCGCGGTCTTCAGCACGCGCCGCGCCCTCGCTTCGACCGCGGGCGAATCGACCAGAATCCGCACCCGCTCGCCCGCCGCGATCTTGCGCACCAGCTCGCCGTAGACCCACGCAATGGCATTCATCTTGCCGGGCCAGTCGGTCGCGTTGTGCGGCCAGCCCAGCCATGTGGCCTCGTGCGGCTCCCATTCGGCCGGCATAAGGTAGCCCACTTGCTCTGGTGTCTTAGCGTTCTTCATCGACGTATCCTAGGCGAGTTCGGGAGTTCAGTGTAAGAAGTAGTGTCATAATCGGATTGGTACATCGCGTCTACGGCTGGCCGTTGCAACGGCGCATTTGGCCGCGTCGCACGGTAAGCCCAATCGGCCGCGAGTGGGAGAGGCATCCCCGCTCGCTGGCGTTTCACGTTTTCGGTCACGCTCAACCGCGTGCAATATAACGTATGTGCAAAACGGTTCTAATACCAGTTACTGCCCACTGACCACTGACCTCTGACCTCTGACCTCTGACCTCTGACAAATGACAAATGACAAATGACAAATGACAAATGACAAATGACAAACTTCATTCATCAACGTCACAAGCCGCCGTTGGACTTGCCCGGGACGAGTGAACTCGTTCTGGCCTGTCCGAAACTGCGCACCAACGTGAATCTAGCGCGGATCGTTCGCGCCGCCGGTTGCTGCGGTGTGCGGCGGATGATCGTTTGTGGCAAGCCGAAGATCGATCGCGAGATCGCCCGCGACGCGCTTGACCAGATCGTCCTCGAGCATCATCGTTCGCTGGCGCCTGTGCTGCGGGAACTCAAATCGCAGGGCTATGCGCTGGTGGGGCTGGAGCAGGCCGAAGGTTCTCAGTGCCTATATCACTTCTCGTTTCCCGTGCGGAGCGTGCTGGTTATCGGACACGAGCGGTTGGGGATTACCGACGACGTACTGGCCCTGTTGGACCATGTCGTGGAGATACCCGTGTACGGATTGCCACATGCTTATAACGTCGCGACAGCCACTAGTATGGCGTTATACGAATACTGCCGTCAGCGTGGTTAACGCGCTTAAATCAGTGCCCCGTCTGATCCGAACCGAAAAAAACTTAACTCCCATTTCGGGTTGTGTCATTTCCGCGACGGTGGTTTAAGCCTTTACCCGGTCAGCGATTGTCGCTGCTATCCCCACTTTTTGGAGGTTTTGGAAGATCCTTGATTTCTAGGTCGGCCCGTTCTTAGGATGGTGTAGGTTCCGCATAGAAGGCCGATCCGATGTCCCGAAAACAATATCCACAACTCAATCCACGGTACGCTCCAGTCGGGCACGTCACCGCGCAACGGACGGGCCCGTCGCGGCGCGTGGTTTTGGCCGGCCGCCGAGCCCGCTTGGCGGATGCCGTATTCAAGACGCCATTTGCTGCGTCGGAAAAATGGTACGAGCCGCGAACGGCTGAGGCAGGCGGCTATCGGTTTATCGTTCAGGAGCCTGGCGAAGGCTATCGCCATGCGGTGACGCCGGAGGAAATTTGCCAACGTCTGGAGCGGGCGCCGCGCGAACTTGTGCGGCCGTTGCAGGTCGTGCAACTCAGCCGACTGACGCGAAAGAAGAGTCTGTTTCCGTGTTACGGCATGCAGTGGGGCGGTGCGGTGTACCTGTATCCGATGCCCGCCGACTTGATCGAGTATGTGCCGCGTCCGCCGCTGCCTGCCGAACGGAATGAAGCCGCCATGTTCGGGGGCCGCTGGGAGCAAACGGCGACCGGCCTGTGGCAGTTGGTTTGGACCGAGCAAGCCATCAAGGATTATTATCTGAACAACATCCTGTTCCACGAACTGGGCCATTTGCATGATCGCCGCAACCGTCGGCATGCGGACCGAGAGCGGTTTGCCGAGTGGTTTGCCGTCCGCTATGGTTATCAGCCCAGTCGTTGTGCCGGCGCGCGTCGCACCAAGCCCGCCCGGCGGCGGCACCACGCCAAATAGCCCGGCGCTTTTCGCCTTGCTTTTCGCCTTGTAGGGTTGCCCGACGCTCTGCATAATTCTAGCTGCACTCAGCGACCGGCTACCGGCAGCCGCCCACGACGGGCCGCGGCCTGGACGACAACAGAAGGAATGGATATGGCAGACAAGGCAAAGCACGCGATCAGCCCAACCCGGGAGGAGGACTATCCCGAATGGTATCAGCAGGTAATCCGCGCAGCGGACTTGGCGGAGAACTCGCCGGTGCGCGGCTGCATGGTCATCAAGCCCTGGGGTTGGGGGATCTGGGAGAACATGCAGCGGGTGTTGGACGGAATGTTCAAGGCCACGGGACATGAGAACGCTTACTTTCCGTTGTTCATTCCGATGAGTTTCCTGGAAAAGGAAGCGGAGCACGTCGAAGGTTTTGCCAAGGAATGTGCGGTCGTTACGCATCACCGGCTGGAGCCGGGGCCGGACGGCGGGCTGGTGCCGGCGGGCAAGTTGGACGAGCCGCTGATCGTGCGGCCCACCAGCGAGACGATCATCGGTGCGATGTATGCCCAGTGGGTCCAGTCGTACCGCGACCTGCCGATCTTGATCAACCAATGGGCGAACGTGGTCCGCTGGGAGTTGCGCACGCGGCTGTTTTTGCGAACAACGGAGTTTCTGTGGCAAGAGGGCCACACGGCGCACGCCGCCGAGGTCGAGGCCCGTGAAGAAACGGCGCGCATGCTGGCCGTCTACGCCGATTTCGCCGAGAACTGGATGGCGATGCCGGTGATCCAAGGCGAGAAGACGGCTGGAGAGCGGTTTCCCGGTGCCGTGTCGACGCTGAGCATCGAGGCTATGATGCAGGACCGCAAAGCCCTGCAGGCCGGCACGTCGCACTTTTTGGGGCAGAATTTTTCGCGCGCCCAGGGGATCAAGTTCCAGGACCAGAACGGCCAGGAAGTCTTCGCCTGGACAACGTCTTGGGGCGTTTCCACGCGGCTGGTCGGAGCCCTGGTCATGGTCCACAGCGACGACGACGGTTTGGTATTGCCGCCGAGGCTGGCGCCCAAGCACGTGGTGATCCTGCCCATCTGCCGCAACGACGCAGAACGCGCCCAGGTCTTACCCTATTGCGAAAGCCTGATGCAGGAATTGAACGCCCAATCGTTCGGTGGCGGCAGCGTCCGGGCCTGGATCGATGATCGCGACCTGCGGGGTGGCGAGAAGAACTGGCAGCACGTCAAACGCGGCGTGCCGTTGCGAGCCGAGGTCGGTCCCCGCGATATCGCCAAGAATGCCGTCTTTCTGGGCCGCCGCGACAAGGCCGAGAAACTGGCCATCGGCCGCCAGGAACTGGTCCAAACCGTGGGCTCGATCCTGGACGAGATGCAGACCAACCTGTACCAGCGGGCATTCGCCTTGCGCGAGTCCAATACGCGCGTGATCGATGACGTGGACGAGTTCCGCGAGTTCTTCACGCCCAAGAACCCCGATGAACCGGAAATTCACGGCGGATTCGCCTCGTGCCATTGGGCGGAAGATGAGGCCGTCGATCGGCTGTTGGCGGAGTTGAAAGTCACCATTCGCTGTATTCCGCATCAAGCGGAACCGGAACCCGGCCGATGCATCTTTACCGGCAAGCCGAGCGCGGGGCGCGCGATCTTTGCCAAGGCGTACTAAACTCGATCGCAATTTGGTCGCTCCAAACATGGGTCAGATCCGCTCGCATTATCCGGTTGTCTTGTTGCTGGCCGCCTTCAGCCGCCATGAAGCGGCGCTGGATTGGGCGTGCCAGCAGGCCAGTCGCCTGTGGGGCCCCGTCCAACTGGCGAGCGAGGTGTTTGCCTTTGAATATACGGGGTATTACGAAGCGACGATGGGGACGGGGTTGAAGAAGGTGCTGTTCGCGTTCCGCGATTTGGTAGATCCGGCGATGCTGGCCGCAGCCAAGCACCAGACGAACGATTGGGAAGAGCAGTATCGCCGGCAGTACGGCGGAACGGAGCCGCGTCCGCTGAATTTGGATCCCGGTTATGTGACGGAAGCCAAACTTGTTTTGGCGACCACCAAGGACCGCGATCATCGCATTTATTTGGCACAAGGCATCTATGCCGAAGTGACGCTGCACTACCAGCGCGATCGGGGTTGGCAGTCGCGCGACTGGACGTACCCTGACTATCGCAGCGCTACGTGTCATGAATTCCTTACGCGCTGCCGCAATTTCCTGCGGGAAAGAAAACATGCTGTCTGAAGTTCCGCTCTGGTTCGTCACCGCGGTGCTTGCGCCGAGTTTGATCACGGCGCTGGCGGCCGCCTATCTCGTGCGCCGGTGGGCGCCCGGCTGGGGCTTGATCGACAAGCCGGCAGCGCGCAAGGTCCACCTCGTGCCGACGCCTTTGGGCGGCGGCTTGGCGATTTGGCTGGCCGTCGTCCTGCCGTTTGCCGTCGGCCAGCTGTTGCTGGGGCTGATCGCGGCCGGGATGGTTAGCCGCCGGTGGCTGCCGGACCAGGCCCAGTTGCACCTGGACGGTTTGCTCCAGCAGTCGCCTCGGCTATGGGTCCTGTTGGCTGCCGGCACCGTGCTGATGGCGATGGGGCTGCTCGATGATCGCTGGGGACTGGGCTGGAAGATCCGCTTGGCAGTCCAGTTTGGAGTGGCGGCAACCTGTGTGACCTTGCAGGATTGGCGGCTGACCGCGTTCATCAATGTCCCGTGGGTGACCTGGATGCTGTCCGTGCTGTGGATCGTCGCCCTGATCAATTCCTTCAATATGTTGGACAACATGGACGGCTTGTCCGCGGGCATTGCCGCCATCGCGGCCGGTCTGTTGGCGGCGGTGCTGTTGACAAACCCGGCCCCAGACACGCACCAGCCGCAACTGTTCATCGGCGGATTCCTGCTGGTCCTAGTCGGCGCTTTGCTGGGGTTCCTGTGGCACAATCGGCCCGTTGCCAAGTTGTTTATGGGCGATGCGGGCAGCTATTTTGTCGGGTTCTGCATCGCCATTTGCACGTTGCAGGCGACGTTTACCAGTTACGAAAGCACGTCGCAACATACGGTTTTTGCGCCGTTGTGCGTCCTGGCGGTGCCATTGTACGATTTGTCTACCGTGCTGTGGATTCGTATCCGCGAGGGCCGCAGCCCGTTTCAAGCCGACAAGAGTCATTTTTCGCACCGCCTGGTCGAATTGGGTTTGACGAAAGGGCAAGCGGTACTGACGATTTATCTGACCACGGCGACGTGCGGCCTGGGAGCGTTGCTGCTGTACCGCGTCGACGCGATCGGGGCGGGCATCATCCTCCTGATGATCTTATGCGTCCTGAGTTTAATTGCGATTCTGGAGACAACCGGCCGGCGAAATCGCTGAGCGAACCGCACAAGGGGACCGTAGCGTGATCAGTTTCGGGAGCAGGATCGTCTTCACTCCAGCCAGCGGGATTCGGCGCCGCGGGCGAAGTGAATTCCCGCCTGTAATCCTTCAAATCAGGCGAGATCCCGCGTTAGGCATCTGGTCAGAACGCTCTCCAAGGGCGTATATTCGTGGTTCAGGGCGGTCCGACCGTTGGGGATCGGACGCTTCGTTGGGGAGCGCCATTCTTCTCGTCGGGGGGCGAGAAGCAGGCTTTACCATCAGGTGAGACGCAATGACTGATTCGGGCGATGTCGTCATTACCGGCCTTGGGGTGGTCAGCCCCATCGGGATTGGCAGGGACGCGTATTGGAAATCGATGCTGGAAGGACGCAGCGGCATCGCGCCGCTGGCGGTCGCGCAGGCCTCGGATTTGCCGGTCAAAATCGGCGGCGAAATCAAAAACTTTGACGGCAAGCAGTTCGTCAAGCCGCGCAAGAGCATGAAAGTCATGTGCCGCGAGATTCAGATCGGGTACTCGGCCGCTGTCTTGACCTTGCAGGACGCCGGGCTGAATACTGGGACGGTCGATCCTGACCGCTTCGGCGTGGTGCTGGGCAGCGAGATGTTCTACTGCGACTTGGACGAATTGGCCGACGCCTACCGCAAGTGCGTCGTCGATGGCCAGTTGCGTCCCGATTTGTGGGGTGCCGGCGCAATGAGCGACATGTACCCATTGTGGATGCTGAAGTATCTGCCCAACATGGTTGCTTGTCACATCGCGATTACCGAAGACGCCCGGGGGCCGAACAACACGATCACGCTGGACGAGGTATCCAGCTTGTTGGCGGTGATCGAAAGCGTGTGTTATATCCAGCGCGGTGCGGCGGACGTGATGCTGGCCGGCGGTCAAGGCTCGCGGGTCAACTTGACGCGCATCATGTACCGCGGCGACACGTACTGGTCGCATCGCAACGATGAACCAGAGCGGGCTTGCCGCCCATTCGACGCCCGGAGGGATGGGACGGTGATCGGCGAAGGCGCTGGGGCGTTCTTGTTGGAAAGCCGCCGGCACGCCGAATCGCGGGGCGCAAAGATCCTGGCCCGCGTGCTGGGCTTTGGACGCAGCTTTGAACACGTGCGCGGTCAGCACACGGCGGGTCCGAACGGGTTCCGCCGCGCCATCGAAGGGGCGCTCGCCAGCGCGGGCTTACGCCCCGGCGATATCGGGCACGTCAACGCGCACGGTTCCGGGACGATCGCCGGAGACCGCTTCGAAGCAGAAGCGATCCGCCATTGCCTGGGCGATGTTCCGGTCACTGCACCCAAGAGCTATTTCGGCTGCCTCGGTGCCGGAACCGGCGCCGTCGAGATGGCCGCCAGCGTGCTGGCCATCGCCACGGGTACGATTCCCGCAACGCTGAATTTCGAATTTCCGGACCCCGCCTGTCCCGTTAACGTCGTCCATGGCCAGCAGTGGCCGAGCGACAAACGCACGGCCTTGGTGCTGAACCAATCGGAGACCGGACAAACCGCCGCGGTGGTGCTCGGGCCGCCGGATTAGCGCCGTCGGGACTGCCCTGGTTTAGTGAAAGATTAGGTGAGAGATTAAGTGAAAGAACTGGCGCCGTCGAGAGATTTCCCCGCTATCGCCCCACACCGTCGCGCATCAATTGTTTGAGTTCGTCCAGGTGTTTTTCGTACACACCGCGGGGATCGGTATCGTGCTGCTTGCACAGCGCAGCGGCCATGCCGACGACTTCGCCCATCATTCCCGTGGTGCGTTGCACGCGCACCGATCCCAGAGCGACGTGCGTCACGCTGATGTTCCGACCCGCCATGAACAAGTTGGGGACGTCGGCGCTATACAAACAGCGGTAGGGAATCGGATACGGCTGGATGCGGACCGACTTGGCGATCGAGCGGAATTCTTGTCCGGGGAAGCTTTTTGAATTCTCCGGATGGGGGTAGTGCAAATCGATGGGCCATGTCAACGTCACGCACGCATCAGGATACGGTTTCCGCTCGACCAGGTCCTGCTCTTGCAGGATTACGTCGCCCATCAGACGCCGCGACTCGCGTTTGCCGCCGACGTAGGCCACCCATGCGAGCCGGCGATTGGCGAAGCGGTGTTTGACCGGACTGTGGTTCTTGAGATAAGCCCAGTTGCCGAATACGGCCCGCAGCCCGAGGTCGCGGATCTGCTCGATGTCCGCGAGTTGGTCACGGCCGATGCCGGCTTCCCAATCCCAGTCGCCGCGGGTCAGCCGCTGGTAGGTATGCTCGTCAAACGGCACGGCCCACGGGCACTCGGGAAAGGGGGCCGGCTCGTCCTCCGGCACACTGTCCCATTGGACCGAAGTGCCCATCGTCATGGGGTCCGCTTGTTCGGGGGCCAGCGATTCGCCGGTCTCGGCACGGCTCTCGCGGCCCGTGTGCCAGGCGGCCCCGGCCAGGAAGCCGATTGTGGCATCGCCCGTGCAATCGGCGAACCAGCGGCCGGAGAACCGCAGCTCGCGCCCATCGGTCGTGCTGCGGGCGATCACGGCGGTAATCCGCCGCCCCTGCTCGTCACGTTCCACCCGAAAGGCATGCATATTCAAGAACAGGCGGAGATTCTGTTCGGCCAGTACGGCGCGAAGCTTCTTGTCGTCTTCGTAATTGGCCGCCGGGCCGGCGTTGTGAATCGTTCGGCTCGGGTTCGCCCGCACGGCTTCCAGTACCTCGCGGCTACGCGGCAAGCCGGGATTTCGCTGGGCGTCGTGATAGTTCCAATAACCGATCGGTCCGATTTCGTCCACCAGGTCGCCCAAGGGCGGGTACGGCTCCTGATGGATCTGTCCCGATAACCCGACACGGACTTCCGAACTGTTGTTGCCGCCCAATACCGGCCGGTTCTGAATCAGGCCAACGCGCACGCCCAACCGGGCGGCCGAAATCGCCGTGCAACAGCCGGCCATGCCGCCGCCGATCACGACCAGCTCGAACGATCCGGCGTCGGGAGCGGCCTCGGGCAAGCCGAGCAGGCGACGCCGCCAAGCATACAAGTCTGGATCCGTGTTTGGCGGCGACAAAGCTGTGTCGCTGGTCAGCAGGATTGCATCACAGCGGCCGTCAAAGCCGGTCAGGTCGCGCAGGACCAGTTGGACTTGAGTGCCGGTGATCTCCACCTCGCCGCCGTCCTGCCAGTGCCATTGCGCTCCCGTGGTGCCAAACGTGGTTGACAAGGCCGTGCCGTTGACGAGCACGTGGAACTTGCCTGGTGCCCCGGCGGCCTTCCAGGGGGCGACCCAATCGCGGGTCCGGACCAAGATCCGGTACTTGCCAGGCATCGGCAGATCGACCGTCGTGCGAGCGTCCTGAACAGGCTTGCCCAAGCCATGAGCCAACACGTAGGACGACCCCATCTGCTCGATGGCCTGCGTGTCGATCACCCATCCGCCCAAATCGCGAAACGACTCGGCTTCGACCAGCACCGTGCCACCCGCCGCAGACGTAGCGGATAGACAAGGGCCGAAAACCAACAGCAGAACCAGCAACAACAGGATACGCATTGGTGAACTCCTTGGGGGGCGAATGGGATCTACCCAATACTGTTCGGCACGCTTCTTGCTTGGGCAGACATCCTCGCCGCTTGCCGGCGAGTGTGGCCACGAACAAGCGTCCACCTCGAACGACCGTGATCCCCGACGCTTGCCGTCGGGAGATTCAGGATAGTTGATTGACATCGTGACACCGCCAATTAGCCTGACGCACTCGCCGACGAGCGGCGAGGATCAAAGGGTGCTCTCTGAGAGTTGCCCTCGTGGCCCGTTTTTCTCAATGACTCGACGGCAAGCGTCGAGGATGCGTGCCTTTAGCTTAATCTTCGAGTAGCGGAAGTCGCAAGACATCCGTATTCCAAACTCTGGCGAGTTCGGCTACCCACCTGGACGGTGCACTAGGTAGTGTGGGAGGGGCCCCGGGGCAACCCGGACCCCTATCCCGATCATTGGTTACGTCCGCCCTGATTCGGCTGCGTGGCCACGCAGGTACGTCCGCAGGGCCTCGTTGACCGCCGCTTCATCTACAAACGCGTCTGCGACATCGTCAGCCAATCGCACCACCCGTAGTCGCTCACGATAACGCGCGGCATACTTGCCCCGCACCACGCCGCGCATCGACCGGAAGTCGTACTCCGAGCGCAGTTCGTCGTCAGCCGATTCGGCGTCGTCAGGGGAAATTGCCATCCTCGTAGTCCCTCCGCTCACGTCGGCTCGCCTTGCGGGCACTGATGATCCGCACCTTTTCGCCGCGATCCGTATGCGACACCAGCAGCAATCGACCAGCCGCCGATAAACCCATCGTGATGTAGCGATCTTCGTCGTCTGAGTGATCCGGGTCAAACCCCGTGAGCG
>Ga0351873_10035_pt2 | contig 35449 bp, 32 predicted proteins | sample TotcelFGM3001N11_FD_206764 | JGI IMG/M metagenome (GOLD analysis project Ga0351873, IMG submission 206764) | Enriched cells from coal bed in the Powder River Basin, Montana, United States - Total cells FGM rep2 HSBNCT.FGM.300.1.N11 ... | reverse complement strand
GACCTGGTCTCCGGCCAGTACGCCTCGGCCGTACCCGCGCAAATCACCGCCGGCGCCGGCGGGAAAGCGGGCCTTGATTTCCCCGCTGTCCGCGTCGATCCAGACCAGACTGCTACCGCCGGCGATCAAATTACCCTGTCCCACGCCCAGCAGAAATTGGATGCCGGCGACGACACCGGGCGGCGTTGCCCAGCGCAACAGGCCGGTCGCGGCGTCCAAGGCGAATACGCGATCGCTGTCCGAAGGAGCCGCCAACACCAACCCCTTGTGGATCAGGCATGGCGCCAGGCCCCGGCCGGAGGTTTCCTCAGTCGCCGCGGCTTCGGTGTCGGCCGAGGAAATCTGCGGATATCGCGTAATCCACTGGACTTGCCCGTCGCGAGCGCGCAACGCAGCGATGGCACCGAAATTCGTATTGAAATACAAGACGCCCTCGTCCAACGTCAGCAGATTTTGCGTGTACTCGACCATGGTCCCTTGGCCGAAGGTCTCCGCGGCTGCGACAAAACGCTGCCAAACGAGTTCGCCGCGTTTGGTATCAAAGGCCGCCACGTGCGACTGGGTGCGGACGCTGTCGCGTTGACGCAGCGCCACGTAGAGCCGTCCGTCGGCGGCCAACGGAACGCCGTCTACCGCCCAGCCTTCGCCCCAGGGCGGTCGAACGAGGCGGATCTCGAACAGCCGCCTCTTGTCCGCGCTCAGGTCCAGCGCCGCCACGTATCCCAGGGGCGGAGGATCGCGCCGTTCGGACAGCGGTATCGCCGTGGCTTGTGGCCCCAATTTCGCGTACAGCTGGTCGCCGTCCGCGGTCAGGGTGTAATGCGGCGTCCCCAGCTGCCCGCTGGACACCACGCCGCGCAGGTCGGCCGTCTGCGCCGCAGCAACGGCGTGGGGCGGCAGCGAGGTCTCCAGCCACAGCGGCCGGCCGGTCGCCAAATTGTAGCCATGCACGTCGTCCAGCGTGTCTCCGGTTGCAACCAGGACGGAAGTCCCGATAACCAGCGGATGATAACATCGCCATCCTGGCGGACCGTTCGCCGCAATCTCTGCGTCGGCGGTGGCTGTGTCACCTGCCGGGCGGCGGGGCAACGGGACGGACCAAATCGGCTGCAGGGCCACATCCACGCCGGCCGAGGCCGCCTTGCCTCGCGCCGCCGCCCCGCCAAACGTCGTCCAATCGGCCGTCGCCGCCGGCGCAGGCCACATCCGGCTGGCCCCCAACAAGTCGCTCAACAACTCGGCATACCGCCCCGACCGGCCGCCCAGCGTCCCGAGCGCATCCGGCGCTACGCGATCCAACAAAGCCAATTCCGTTTGGGCGCGCTCCAACGAACCTTCCAGGATGGAGACCAGCGCCAGACGAGCACAAACGTCGCCCACTTCAAGGTCGGTGTCGGGGTAAATCAGCCTGGACTTGCGATCTGAATCGGGGATCAGCAGTGGGCTAAGCCGTTCCCAGGCAGCCCGCGCCCGCGCAAACCGGCCCCGTTCCAGCTCGATTTCGCCCAGGCGAAACGAGGCATCGTCGCCGCTGCGGCTGATGAAGAAGCGGTCGGCGATCTCTTCCAATCGCCGCACGTCGCGCTCGGCGGCGGCCTGGCGCAACCACGCTTCGGCGAGTGGATCGACCCGTTTGCGGTATGCCTCCAACGCCTGCGGCGCTTCGGCGGCCAAGGCAGCCAAACGCCACTGGCCGAAATGGCGAAGCGGCACGAAACGGACGAATTCATCGCGACCGTCCGCCGTTGCGGACGGCAACGCGAGCAGTTGTTCCCCGCTGGTGTCCACCAGTCCGCGCAGGGCCTCGATCGCCTCATCCCACTGAGCGTCGGCTAAGTAGCGCTGAATTCTGTCCAGGTGCGAACGGGCCGCGTTATCGGCTTCATCCAATTTGATCGCCGCAGCTGCTGCCGAACGCAACAGCGCGTCGCCCCGCTCCTGAGCCGGCGCGAGGGATGGCGCCAACAAAGCCTCCACCATGACGGCGAGCAACACTCGCCCCAAGCGGCCGTTCTGTAGCGAGGATTTTCGGGATGTCGATAAAGGCGAGGCCAAGGGATGTACCACCTTTGATACTTACAGGCGTGACGTGGTCAACTGCCATCGTATTGGCCTAGGAACGAATTCGCAACCGTCAGCCTGTGTCTTTGAAGTTGCGAGAGGTTCGGCCAATACTTTGGCCGAAGGCATGTTCCCACCGTAGCCTGGGGCAAACCACCCCTGTAAAGGTCCTCGTTGGAGTTCACGCTTTAGCGTGTCTTCTGCGGCGGGCATGGCCCGCCGCGCACGCTAAAGCGTGAACTCCAACAAACCCAGCCCCCGAGAATTTCCGAGAAAACCGCACCTTTACAGGGGTGCCTGGGGCAACGTCCTGCAGGCGCTCGGCGTCCTGCAGCCGCTCGGTTTATTGCACCGCCGCGAACAAGTGGTTACACTTCCTGTCGACGGCAAGCTTTGCCGCCCGAGCAAAACGCTTCGTCTTTTTCCAGCTTCCGGCAGGCAAGGAGAGAACATGAAATCGTCCGTGACTCGTCGCGATTTTCTGGTGGGACTGAGCGTCGCCGCCGCGGCCGCACTTCCCAAACATGCTACGAACGCCGCTTGGCTGCGAGCGGACCAGACGAACCATGCGGTGCTCAATCCCTATGCCGACGTGGACTGGAACACCTTCGAAAAACACAAAGCGGCGCTCCACATGCACACGACACAGAGCGACGGCCGCCAAGCGGTGGACCAGGTGGTCCAGGCGTACCGCAACGCCAAGTACAGCATCTTGTCCATCACGGATCACGATTGGAACAAGCCCCAGCCGGCCAGTCCGTACCCCAAGGAACCCCTGCCCCACAACTATCCCGCCAATCCCACATGGCCTTGGACAGACTACGGCACCGAAGCTCCGCAGGCCCTCGGCATGCTGGGCGTCCAAGGCAATGAACTGACCTACCGGCATCATATCAACAGCTATTTCAGCGACTATGGTGTCTGGTACGAGAGAACTGGTCCGCAGGCTCCCTACGGCGGAATTGTGGGTGCCGACGGCAAGGAGGTTTGGGAAGATGATCAACTGCTGGCCATCCGTGACAAAGGGGGCCTGGCGATTCTCAACCACCCCGGGATTCCGGACGATCGGAGCTGGTGGGAGCGCAAACCGCTGGACTGGTACGTCGAACGTTACCAAAAGCACTCTCCCGCGTGCCTGGTCGGCATCGAGGTCACGAACTGCGATCGGATGTACGAGGGCTACGACGAAGGGCTGTGGGACCAGTTACTGGCAAGATTCATGCCCGAGCGTCCTATCTGGGGGTTCGGCACAGACGACATGCACGACCTGCACAACGCTCGGCACTCGCACAGCGTGTTCTTCCTGCAACAGCTGAACGACGCGAGCGTGCGCCGCGCGATGGAGACGGGGCAGTTCTGCTTTTTCAAGGCGAACACGGCCACGGGAACGGAACGCGTCGATTATCTGCAGCCATCCGCACAGGTCGATGCCCCTCCGATGCTCCAACGCGTCGAAGTGGACGAAGACGCGGGGACGATCGCGATCCAGGCGAGCGACTGTGACGAAATTCGCTGGATTTCCGCCCCGGTCTCGTTGGCAGCCGTCGAGGACTATCGGACCAGTGACAACCCCTGGCCTCCGGGACAGGTCGTTCACGTCGGTCCCACCCTGGACTATCGCCAGACGCCGAACGTCAAGAATTATGTCCGCGCAGAGCTTCATCGCAGCAGCGACAATCGCCTGCTTCGCACGTTTACCAACCCCTTCGGAATTCGAGCGCGGACGTGACGGTACCGGAGGTGGGTTTTCGCATGTTTCTCAACGGCCATACTGGTCGTCATCGGGGCCTCGTTTTCCCGCTTTCGTCTCGACGTCGTGGAGCAATCCCAAGGCCCGCTGTAATGACGCATGGCCGAATTTTTCCTTGATCCGGTCGGCGACTTCATCCAGGCGAGTCTGCCGTTCGTGTTCGGCTTGAGAAAATAAGCTCAGCTGCACCATCTCCGGATGGTCGAAGCCACTCATCCCGACACCCAACAAGCGCACATGCAACCGCCGCACCGGCAGACGTTCCGTGAACATCTGGACGGCCGACTGCCAAATCTCCTGCGTGACGCTGGTCGGCTGGGGCAGCGTCTGGGCGCGGGTGATCGTGTGGAAATCCTCGAAGCGGACCTTCAGATGCACCGTGCGTCCCTTGAGGCGGTGCCGCCGTAATCGGCATCCCACCTGTTCGCTCAGCTCCAGCAGCCAGGCCCGCATGACCTCCGGGTCTTCCAAGTTCCTGGTAAAAGTCGTTTCGTGCGAGATCGATTTCGCCTCTTGTTCCGGCACCACCGGCCGGTCGTCGATGCCCTGGGCAAGCTCTCCCAGGTGATCCCCGCTGGTGCCGAAACGCTGCCGAAGTAGATCGGCGGACACCTGTCGCAGCTGGCCGATCGTATGAACGCCCAGTTTGTCCAACACGCCGCCGGTGACCTTGCCGACGCCCCACAGGCGGCCGACGGGCAGCGGATCGAGGAATTCCTGGACTCGGTCGGGTTCGACGATCACGAATCCGTCCGGCTTGTTCAGGTCGCTGGCGATCTTGGCCAAGAACTTGTTCGGGGCCAGGCCGACCGAGGCCACCAGCCCGAGCTGCTCGCGGATTTCCCGCTTGATCGCCCGGCCGATGCTTTCTGCGGGGCCGAACAGCCGCTCGCTGCCACTCACGTCCAGGAAGGCCTCGTCCAACGAAAGCGGTTCGACCAGGGGCGTGAACTTTTGAAAGATCGCGTGGATCTGGTCGGAGATCTCGGCGTAGTACTCCATCCGCGGCCGCAGGAAGACACCATGCGGACACAGCCGCTTGGCCGTCACGGCGGGCATGGCGCTGTGAACGCCGAATTTGCGGGCCACGTAATTAGCCGCCGCCACGACGCCGCGGCCTTCCGGCGTACCGCCCACGATGACCGGCCGGCCGACCAATTCCGGCCGATCCCGCTCCTCGACGGATGCGTAAAAAGCGTCCATGTCTACGTGCAGGATCATTCGGAGGCTACCTCGCACATCCATGCATCACCACCCTACGCGTCGCCATACTGCTCCGCCATGCTGCGGATCGTCCGGGCGATTGCCCGGCGGCAGCTGGCCGGCGCGAGGATTTCGGCTTCGTTGCCCAGGCTCAGCACGCGGGGGATGATCTCCAATTCGTGCGCCGCCTTGACGGTCAAGATCACGCCGCCGTCGGCTTGGCGTTCGACCTGCTGGTCACTGTGCCACGGGTCTTCGATGACCCAAGGAGCGGCGCGAGCGCTGATGCGGATGCGGAAGTCACGAGGTTTTCCGGCGGCGGCAAAGATGCCCAGACTCTGGCCCAAGTGCTTTTCCAAGTCGAAATCCGCCGGGACTTTGAACCACGTGTCCAGCGCGGTGGCCCGCAAGAAGCGGTCGAGCTTCCAATGGCGAATGCGTTCCGCCTGGCCGGCGGCGATCTCGGACGCCGCCGCAATGATGTACAAGCTGGACTGATAGAACACCACGGCATACGGTTCGATCTTGCGACGCCGCGGGTCTTTGCCGATCGGCTGGTACTCGATTTCCGCCACGCGATGCTCTTGAATACAGCGATGCAGCGTCTGCAAGATGCCATGCTGCCGCTGGTAGGATTTGGCCGGCATGCCGCGGACGAACAGCACTTGGCGATAATCCTCGTAATGGTCCCACACAGCATCCGGCAATTGATCGCGAAGTTTGCTCCAGAACGATTCGATGCCCAGCCAGAACGGTGTGCCGGCGAGCGGGTACAGCAGGTCGCGGCTCAAGGAGAGGGCGATCAATTCCGTCGCCGACGCGGTGACTTTGTGCGTTCCGCTCACCCCGGGACCAAGTTTCCAGAGCCGTCCCCGCGCCGATTCCTGGTCGTCGACGTCGATCCCGGCGGCCTGCAGCGCCTCCAAATCCCGGCGCACGGTGCGCTGGTGCAAAGACGTCAGTCCCAGGTCGTCCACCAGTTCCCGGCGGATTTCGTCCAGCGTGCGGCCGAAACGGTAACGCTCCAGGATCTGCAGGATCTTGTGCTGGCGAATCAATTGCTCGTTGCGTGCCATCGGATACCTCGGTGCCCAGTTGCTGCGCGACAGACCGCGAGTATACCGCGCGCCGAAGAAAATGGCACGCCCGGCGCTCGTTTGTTGGTTTGGGTCGATGACGATGACGGGCTGTGATACCAGGATGGGATTGGCTGCCAACGCCGCGATTCCCCACGTGGTTCGGCGGTTTGACAAAGTCGCCAACGCATCACTGTGGTGGGAGCCGGCAGAAATCGCGGTCGCGGGCGATGCGTGGGCCGCCGTTCGATTGGGCGAGCAGAGACTGCTGTTCGCGGTTAGTTATTTCTACGCGGGCGATGGCTTCCCGATAGCGGTCCTTGTCGGCTGCCCGGGCCGCCGCCTCGAACATCTGGCGAGCGCGAGCCAGATCGTGGGCGGCCTCGTGGGCCAGGCCCAGATTGTACATGGCCGCGTCGCTGGCTGGGTTCTCGTTCAGGGCCGCCTCCCACCGCTGCCGGGCCTCGGGCCATTGACCGGCGCGGGCGAACTTGTTTCCCGCCAAGATCGATCCCGCGCCGGGGCCGAACATCGCGGTCGCCAGTTCCACGTTGACCGGCACTTGATGCGGAGCGATCTTGGCGACGACCAGGGCCGCATTGGCCGCCGCCAAGTCGAGTTGGATCTTCCGTTCCGATTTGGCACTCGCAGGATCTTGCTGCAACTCGCCACGGTACGAAGCTTCCGTCTGCCCGTGGGCCAGGACCTGGCCCGTGCGGACGCCGAGCAACTCGAATTCGGCGATGACGGTCAGTTGGGGATCTCCGATTTGCAGCGTGGCTCCGCCCCCCATGTCGTAAATGCCGGTGCGGCGATTTGACATCCGGCCCAGCAGAACGGCGTCCAGCTGCAGCCGCGAAGCCGCTTCGAGGACCACCGCTTGATTCACTCGCCCCTGAGCGTCGTACAGTGGTGCGGGCGTTACGCGCTGCAATTCGACTCCATCGACAATCCCGTACGAACCGCTCGCCTGCAGACGCGTGATCATGGTCGTGCGCGCGATCTGGGCCATATCGCCGGGACCACTGAAGTCGAGCACGGCGATGCGGCTCACCCCCCGCACGTCCAGCTCGGCCGGCTTCGTCGCGGTCAACGTGGCGGTCGTCGTGCAACCAAACGGGAGGACCAGCAGGCACCAGGCTGCAGTTCGCATTAGATGACGGGTAGCTAGCGTTGACGGCATGACGGGACTTTGCCAGGATCGAGGGAGTTCCCGAGAACGCACCTCTTTCATCATCGTCACGCCCCACGTCCGGCTATCATGCTTTCGGCCCGATTTTGTTCAGTTGCTGTTGCAGGTATTCGACGGCTCGGCGCAGTTGCGGATCGTCCAGCGGTTGCGCGGCGGCTTCGTCCGGCGCCTTGCCGGGATCGGTTTTCGGTTTCGCTCCGGTATCTTTCTGATGGCGGCGCTGGCGAACCTCGCTCGCCTGTTCGTCGGTCAGCTTGACTTCAAAATCGGGGTCGGGACGGACGCCCCATTCGTCTTCATCCGGCGCGTCTTTCAGGCGATGGATGTTCTTGCCGCTGGGGCGCCAATAGCTGGCGGTCGTCAGCTTGAGCGCCGCGTTGCCGCTCTCGATCGGAATCACGTTCTGCACGGTGCCTTTGCCCCACGTGCGTTGTCCGATCACCGTGGCCCGCTGGTGGTCCTGCAGGCAGGCCGCGACGATTTCGCTGGCGCTGGCGGAAAAATGGTTGATCAGCACGGTCAGGGGAATGCCGTCATCAAGCAGCGCAGTGCCGCCGGCCTCGAACGTGCGATGCACTTCGCCATCCCGGCCTCGAATGGTGACGATCGTGCCTTCGTTCAGGAACAGGCTGCACGTTCCGACGGCGGCGTCCAGCAGGCCGCCGGCGTTGTCCCGCAGATCGAGAATCAAGGCTTCAGTCTTCCGTCCCTGCAGCACCTGGGACAACTCCGTGACCGTGTTCTCGCCGAAATTGATCAACCGAATGTAGGTGATCCGCGGGGCATCCTCCAGCTGGAACTCCCAACGTCCGTCCTTTCGCCGTCCGTCACCCAGCACGGATTCGATCGGGATGATGGCCCGCCGGATGTCGACGTCGATGGGGGTCTGCTCGCCGGCGTGCAAGATGGTCAGCTGGACGATTTCGCCCGGTTTGCCGCGAATCATCTCGACCGCTTCCCGGAAAGACATTCCGAGCGTGTCCCGGCCATCGATGGCCAGAATCGCGTCGCCGGCCCGGACCCCGGCTCGAGCGGCCGGCGTATCGAACAAGGGACTCATGACCATCAGGCGCCCGGTGTCCTGATTGAATTCGACCAAGATCCCGATCCCGCCAAACTCCTGATCGATATCCTCTTGGAAACGCCGGTAATCCGAGGGGCTGATGTAACTGGAATAGGGATCCAGTCCTTCGGCCATGCCGCGCATCGCGTTTTCGTACAGATCGCGATAACTCGCGTCCTCCAAATAGTTGAATGCAATCAAGTCCATGGCCTCGGACAGGGTCACCGCGTAGCGGTTCCGATCCGCTTTGGCATGGCACATCAGCGACAGCGCGGCCGCCAAGAACAACGCGATCATATTTCGTACGGGCATCGTTTGGTATATCTCCTCGGCGCCCGACGTCAGCCGCCGCGGCGCCGTTCAATTTCTTTTTCATTACCCCGGATTCCGCCGAGCTGATAAGAACTCCTTTTTACACGAAACTCGCGGCGGAGAATAGGTTTGTCGTGAAGAAGCGCGCGGCGTCCAGAGCTGCCGGTCGCACTTGGCCAAAAGAACTGGATTCCCAGTCAACCATACGCGTTGCTCGAAAACGAGCCGACCAGCATGTAGGGAACTCCGACGCGATCCAACGCCTCGACCACCGCCAGCGTAGCATTATCGCCCGTCATCGCTGCACTCCAGCGGAGTATACACCGCATGCTCCTCGACGTTCCGCAAACGCCGGATGTGTTGCAAGAGAAGCTGTTGCACTTCGTCTTCGTCCGCGTCCGGAGCCTGTGCCCGAATACCCGCCTTCATCCGCTCGCAGACTGCGTCAAATAGCCGAGGGCCTTCCATCAGCTTCTCGGCGCACGAAGTCCGGCGAGCCCGGATGATTCGCTCTCGGTAGATGTCGTCGGCAAGTCGTTTGATGTCGTCCATAATGAGCGTTTTAGCGTAACGGACTATCGTTTCCAGATGGCGAGCAGTGGCTAATGCCCCGCGCGGTGAGATGGGGACACTCTACGCCTGTCCCCCTCTCTCGCTCAAGGCACTGTTCGAGCGGAAAACGTGCCCAGCCGGCGGCGAATTTACGGACGATAAAGCAAGTCGCAACTCCTTGATGGAAATTGGTTTGCGCCGATATTCAGAAATCTTATCCAGAGAAAATCCTGGATAAAACAGCACAAATTCTGGATAAACGTCAGAAACACCGTCACGGCAACGAGTAGCTTCGTCCCTTGCCGGCTCCCGTCGATTTGATGCGTTTAGCATCGCAGAGCCTTTTCAACAGGTAGTAGGCCCTCTTGCGGATCGGTTGTCTCCGGTCAGTGCCAATCGGCCCGCCCCTTCTGGGCGGCCTACACGGCGACTAAGACGGTTGCGGCTTCGACGGACGGTTCAGGGACCGGTTCGCCGCCGCGCCGCAGGCCTTCGATGTGGAACTCGATCGCCTCCCGAATCTGCCCCTCGAGTTCTTCACGAGTGCTGGCAGTCGCGATGCAACCTGGCAGGTCGGGCACGTAAGCGGACCAGTTCCGCTCGCCACGTTCGTAGATCACGGTGTACTGCTTCGTCATTGTGGTTCCTCCAGTCCTGCTTGCCGCAGGACGCTCTTCAAGGTCTTCGGATGGATGTCGTCGGCCGAATGGCCAGACACCGTAACGGTTCGCGGATTGGTCGGATGCCTCAGTTGGCGGTGACTTCCCCGCGTACGAACAATCGATCAGCCCTCGCGCTCGAGCAATCTCAACAACTCTCTGACCTTCATGATACCAGTCGCCTCCCGGCTTCAACGAGACAGATCTTGCCGGCGCCTTTGTTGCCGGCAAACGCCGCGAGCCAATCGAGTTCCACGCGACCGCTGTCCTGCATGGCCTCGAAATTCTGAGTCCCAGAAGACCGCAAGGTAGGTTGTCTCATCGGATGAATTCTCGTTCGACGTCGCGATAGGCGTTTTGGGCGGCGATTTCGGCAAAAAATTCTTTGGCGTACGGCTTCAGCGTTTCCCACGGCGGGTTGGTGATAATGGCGTCGAAACCGCCGCGGCGGTTCAGGATCTCGTCAAACTCGAAACCCCAGTGGAACGGATGCAGGGTCTCGATGTCGGCCGGCTTGAGCGGCCGTTTGTTGGGCCTACCTTCCTTGTTCTTGGCCGTGTCCCAGGTGGCTTCTTCGTACTTGATGCCCAGGGTCTGGAACTCGTCCAGCAGGATGTCGTTCAGGGTCTCGTAGGCTTCCTGCTTCTTTTCGTCGATGGCGTCGCGCATGGCGGTCAGGTCGTCGGCATATTCGGTGGCGTGGCGGAACACGTCGATCAGCCGATTCTTGTCGGCCAGGACCTGCTTGTAGCTGCGGCGGAAGAGGTTGCCCTGGGCGTTTCGCTTCTCAAAGTCCGCGTCGTTGACCCGCATCAGGCCGATCAGCGAGTTGCCGGCCAGGATGTTGAAATCGATGTTGGGCAGCGGTTCCAGGTCGTCCACTGACTGGGCTGAGGCTACCAACGCCAGAAACAGCCGCAGGCGGGCGATTTCGGTGGCTTCCTCCATGATGTCCACGCCGAACAGTTTTCTGCGTCGCGTCGTGATCCAAGACATCGACGTTCAACTCGCCTTGCGCCGCCAGTCCCGCCATCGTCAGATTGCTGCTGCCCAGGTAGCCGACGATGGGGTTGATCGGGTCGGAACGGAACAGCAGGTACAGCTTGGCGTGCAGCGGGTGGCGGAGGAACAGCTTGACGCGCACCTTGTCCGCCTTGATCTGCGCCGCCAGACGGCGCAACCCAGCCTCGTCTGCATTTGTAGGGCAACCCGCCATCAATTGGTTGCGGAATTCCTCGGCTAACTGACGCTTCATTCGCAGGGCGGTCTGATTGTCCAGGCCGTTCACCTTGACGAGACGCAGTGCGTCGCGCAGATCCTCCTGGGGCAGTCGCTGCATCCCGATGAGCAGCCGGCAGCAGTGGCCATCGCCGCCCGACCAACTTTCGATGTACGCATCGAGGCCTCGCCAGCCGCGAAGATTGAAGTAGCCGACACAGAAGTCCGAGCGGTCGGCGACCTGGAGCGTCTGGCAAAGTGCCGGCAGCAGCTGTAGGTCAATGTTGTCAAAGATGCGTGGCATGACCAGCCTCGGCGGTTGAGTTCCTCGGTGCTTCCTACTTGGGCTTCATGGCCGTAACTCCGCTGCGTGATTCCCCCTTCGAGCGTGTGAAGATTACCAAAGCGGACAAGCGGATAGAAGTAGCCCACGACACTAAGCCGCAAGTTCTCTTTTACCAAAGCGAGACAGCAGCCCGCTCGCGGTGGCCCAAACGGCTGCGCCCCGCGGCAATACCACGGAAAATCCGTGCCGTTCGCAGATCGACGGAGACAGGAGGAACGTGATAAGATGGGCACACGGGTCGAATGGGTCGCCGCAACGGAGGGATTTGCCATGCATCGTTTCTTCTCGTGGAATCGAGTATTTCTGGAGATAAGCATGTGGCTGGGCTGGGCCGCTACGGCGGCGTGCGCCGCGGACGCCGACGCGTTGCGATTGGTTCCGTTTCCCAAACAGGTGACGCGGACCGGCGGCACGTTCGACCTGCAGCGGCCCCTGGTGCTGGAACGTGCGAGGGGAGCCGGGGACACCGAGGCGGCGCTGATCGCCGCAGAGCTGCAGCGGGCCGGACTGCCGACTCCGACCCAAGCGACGGTAGCGACCGAGGCGTGGACGCTGCGGCTGTGCGTCGATCCGGAGTCCGTCGTCCGCGCGCCGGCCTTTCGCGACGGGGCCGGTGCAGAAGACTATCAAGTGCACGTCGAACGCGACGCGATCACGTGTTGCGGCCGAGGACCGGCCGGCCTGTTCTACGCCGCGCAGACGTTGTGCCAGCTGATCCGAGCCAACCGCGACGGGACGAAACTGACCGGCCTGGCGATCGCAGACTGGCCGGCGCTCCGCTGGCGCTGCACGCAAGACGACCTGACGCGCGGGCCGAGTTCGACGCTGGACACGCTCCGCCGCGGTATCGAACTGGGGGCGTCGCTGAAGCTGAATATGTGGACCTATTACATGGAGTACCAGTACGCGTTTTCCAAGCATCCCGACATCGGCCCGCCGGACGGTTCGCTGGAACCGGGCGAGTTGCAGGCGTTGGTCGCGCTGGCAAAAACGCAGCATACCGAAGTGCTCGGCAACCAGCAGTCGTTCGGACATTTCGGCTGGATTCTGCGAAAACCGCAATACGCGGCCCTGGGCGAGAACCGCAGCGTACTGTGCCCGGTCAACGACCAGACGTACCAGCTGTTGGACGACATGTACTCGGAAGTTTGTCCGCGGGTGCCCTTCGAGATGTTCAACGTTTGTTGTGACGAGACCTGGGGGCTGGGCGAAGGCGAATCGAAGGAACTGGCCGAACAGATCGGCACAGGCGGGGTTTACGTGCGGCACATTCGCCGCGTCCACGACTTGTTGAAATCGAAATACGGCAAGCGGATGATGATGTGGGGCGACATTATCCTGCAGCATCCGGACAAGCTGGACCAGATCCCTAAAGATACCGTGATGCTGACTTGGGGCTACGGACCGCGGGACAGCTTCGAGGACCAAATCCTGCCGTTCAAGGATTCCGGCTACGAGTTTTTTGTGTGTCCCGGAATCAGCAACTGGAGCCGCATTCTGCCGGATTTCGGCGTGGCGACGACGAACATCCGCAACTTTGTTCGCGACGGCGTGAAACACGGCGCGATCGGGATGCTGAATACGGATTGGGAAGACGACGGCGAAGCGCTGCAGGGCTATCGTTGGCACGGTCATGCGTGGGGCGCCGAGTGCGCGTGGAACGCCTCGACGACGACGCCCGAGGACTTTAATCGCCGGATCGGGGCCGTGTTGTTCGGCGAGCCGGCCGATCACTTCGGTCGGGCGATCGAGTTGCTGGCCCAAACGCATCGCCTGCCGGGAATGCAAGGCATGTCGAATCGGCGTTTCTGGGAGAACGACTTTCCTCCGAACCGCAGCCCGGCGGCCGTCCGCAAATCGGCCGAGCGGCTGCTGGAACTTGTGCGGCCGGCGATCGAACATCTGGAAGCCTGCCGGCGGCAAGCGGTGGTCAACGCCGACCTGCTCGACGCCTTCTTGCACGGTGCGCGACGGATGGAGTTGATCGGGACGCGAATGCTCGACGGACTGCAAGCCGCCCAGTGGTACGTGCAGGCTGGCGAGCTTGCTTCGCAGGAGACGCTGGCCAAGTTGGAGCAGATCGAGCACCTGGTTCGTACCAACCGAAACGCTCACGAAACGCTGGGCCGCGAATTCGAGCGGCTGTGGCTGGCCGATTGCAGGCCCTATGCGCTAGATTGGACCGTAAATCGCTATGCCGCCACGGTCCAATGGTACGACGGCGTGTTGGACCGCTTGGCTGCGGCTCGGCAGGAGGTCCAACGCGGCCGCCCGCTGCCCGAGTCCATCGGGATCGCTCTGTCCGACAGTTTCACTCGCCGCACCCGCCCGCACCGGACGGAATCCGCGTCGATGGACGCGGACGCGCCGTGGGCGGATGCGGAGGCCACGGCTCGGCTGGGACTGGTCGTCAAGGCCGGCGGTGTGGCTCGGACCGAGTTGCCGATCGAATTGGACGTCGCGTTGTCGGCGGAACTCGCCGCCGCGCCTGTGCGGGCGTTCTGTACCGCCGCGTCCGGCGACGCGAAGGAGATTCTGGTCCAGGCCGATCCGTCCGAAGTGGCGGGCAAAGTCCGTCTGACGCTGGTCATACCCGGTCCGATCGCCGCCGGCACCGAGGCTCGCGTCCACGTATACCTCGGGCGCACCAGCCCCGCCCCGCGGTTGGTGACCGCCGTCGCCACGCAAGAGGCCGAGGACGGAATGCGTTGGATCGAAAACGACCAAATCCGCCTGCTGTTAGGCACGGAGGGCGCCCACCTGTATCGCTGGGAAGTGAAGGCGTTGGACGGACGCGACCTTACCCATCCTGGCCGGAGCGGCTGGTCCGGATTTGCGGACACCGGGCACGCCGGCCGCCACTTGCCCAACAGACTGGTTTGCACTCGGCAAGGTCCGGCTTTGGTCCAGTACCGCTGCACCGACGAAACCGGTTTGGAAAAAACGATCAACTGCTTCGGCGGCACGTCGTGGGTCGAAGTGATGCTGAACGAGCCGGTCACATACTATTGGGACTTCGACAACCCTGCCAACTTTGCCGCCGACGGCTCCGCGCCCGGCGAGTACCTGTTTTCGGGCGGGCAAGCGGGGCGAGTTGGAAGCCAGGCCGACGGCGTGAAAGCTCAGGTCAAAGCGTCCGGCGCCAGCTGGGCGGTAAAGTTTCATCGCCCGGGACTTGCGCTCGGCCTGATTTCTCCCGATCGGCCCGCTTCGTTTTGCGTGGCCCCCGGCGCCGGTGCGGGCGGGGTGGGCATCGAGAACTCGCCGCCCATTGGCCGGTTTGTGACCTTCGGCGGATACCTGACCGAACCGCCGCAAACACGGCTGGAAAACCTGCGGCAGACGCTGGCCTTCAGCGACCAGCCGCAAGTCGTCTGGTACGCCGTGCAGCGGCGGTAAGCGGGCATCGTTACTTGTTATCCAACAGTTCGACTGCCTCGAACTTCTTGCCTTCCAGCATCTCCAGACTGGCGCCGCCGCCGGTGCTTACGTGCGAGACCTGGCTGGCGAAGCCCAGTTGTTCGATCGCGGCGGCACTGTCGCCGCCACCGATAATGCTGGTGGATTGGCTTTGCGCAACAGCTTCGGCGACGGCGCGCGTGCCCGCATCAAAGGGCGGCATCTCGAAAACGCCCATCGGGCCGTTCCACACGATGGTCTTGGCGGATTTGATAATCTGGGCATACTGTTGGGCCGTTTGCGGGCCGATGTCCAAGCCTTGAAAGTCGGCCGGGATCTGTCCGGCTGGGACAATCACCTTGTTGCAGTCGGCGCTGAAGGCATCGCCGCAATGGGTATCGACGGGCAAGACCAGCCGCTCGCCGTCGGCCAGCAGTTCCTTGGCCAACTCGACCTTGTCCGGCTCCACCAGACTCTTGCCGACCTCGCCGCCTTGGGCCAACGAAAATGTGTAGGCCATGGCACCGCCGATCAGCACCTGGTCGCAGATCGTCAACAGGTTCTTGATCACCTGGATCTTGTCCGACACCTTGGCGCCGCCCAGGATCGCCACGAAAGGACGAGCCGGATTGGCCACGGCGTCGCTCAGGTATTGGATCTCTTTTTCCACCAGGAAGCCGACGACCTTGGGTTTGTCGCCCATCGCTTTGGGCACCGCAACCATCGAGGCGTCCTTGCGGTGACAGGTTCCGAACGCGTCGTTGCAGTAGACGTCGGCCATATCGGCCAGAGCTTGCGCAAAGGCGGCATCGCCCTTCTTCTCGCCCGGGTAGAATCGTAGGTTCTCCAGCACCAGCACCTCGCCGGCGTTGAGTGCCGCGGCTTTTGCTCGAGCGTCATCGCCGACCACGTCGTTGGCGAACTGGACCGCCCCGCCCAACAACTCTGCCAGCTTGTCAGCTGCCGGCTTCATGCTGTACTTCGGATCCGGCGCGTCTTTCGGACGTCCCAAGTGGCTCATCAGGATCAGCCGGCCACCCCGCTCGATGACACTGCGAATGGAGGGCAATGCCATCCGCACCCTTCGGTCGTCGGTAACCCGCTGCTGGTCGTCCAGCGGCACATTGAAATCGACGCGCATCAGCACCGTTTTGCCGGTGACGGGGACATCCTGGATTGTCTTCTTGGGCATGGCAGACTTCCTTCCTGGCGAGAGTGGAAAATATTCGCGAGTGAAATCGCCGTTGATTCCACACGCGGTTGGGTTGGCGAAACCGCCCATTACATCGACTCATCGCTTCGGGTGCAAGGTCCCCTATGCGACACAGCGACATAAACACAATAATTGGACCTTCAGGCGAGCTTGGCCGTCACGGGTTAAGTTTTTTCGGTTCGTACGACAAGCGACTTGTTCCCGTGCGTGCCGATTGATAGATTGATGGCGTCGGTTTCTGAGGTCCGCGCTGGAAGGAATTCGCTCGTGGATTTTCAACTCAATCTGAATGCCGAGACGGTGGCGCATCTCGAAGCCCTGTCTCCTTTGTGTGTCGAACCGGCCATGACGGTTCGAGACGTATTGCACATGTTGCAGACGCGCCGGCGCAGTACCGTGCTGATTTGCCGGGACGGCCAGTTAGTGGGCATTTTCACCGAACGTGACGCCCTCAAGCAGATGGCGACGGAGGCGGATCTGGAGGCGCCGATCGAGGAGGCGATGACGCGCGATCCCGTGGTGGTTTTGCCGGAAGACTCCGTGGGAGACGCGATCGCCAAGATGTCTCGAGGCGGCTACCGTCGTTTGCCGATCGTCGACCGCGACGGAGTTCCCACGGGCGTGTTATCCGTCCGGCAGATCCTCCGCTATTTGGTCGAGCATTTTCCGGCTGCGATCTACACCCTGCCGCCGACGCCGGATGAGGCGATCAAGGATCGCGAAGGTGCCTAAGGCCGTTTTTCGATTGTCCATTGTCGGCTTTTCTCCTACAGTGTTAATGGTTAAGTACCTAGTTTCGCCTGCCTTGTTGAAGCCTGCTGAAGTGCCCTATGTCAATCACTGCGGATGCTGCGATCAGATCCTCTCATACGATTCAAGAACTCCGTTCCGCAACCGTGCGTTTAGCGGGCGATTCCGGTGACGGGATGCAGCTGACGGGAACGCAATTGACCAACACATCGGCGCTGGCCGGCAACGATGTGGCGACTTTTCCAGACTATCCAGCTGAAATCCGAGCACCGAAAGGCACGCGAGCCGGTGTGAGCGGCTTTCAGGTCCAGTTTGCGGCGACTGAAATTTTTACGCCGGGCGATCGCCTGAACACCCTGGTGGCCATGAATCCAGCCGCGTTGGTGACGAACATCGGCGATTTGGAGCCGGGCGGAGTGCTGATTGTCAACGAAGACGCATTTGCGCCGAAGGACCTGAAACTCGCCAACCTGGAGCGAAATCCGCTGGAAGACGGCAGTCTGTCCAAATATCGCGTGATCAAAGTTCCGATGTCCATGCTGACGCGAAAGGCCGTCGAAGATTTAGGCTTAGGCCAGAAATTTGCGGATCGCTGCAAGAACTTCTTCGCGATGGGGCTGATCTATTGGCTGTACGGTCGCGAGCTGGATGTCACGCTGCGTTTCAATCAAGAGAAATTCGGCGACAAGCCGGACATTGCCCAGGCGAACGAGCGAGCCTTGCGCGCCGGGTGGTACTACGGCGAGACGACGGAGGCGTTCGGGGTCAGCTATCGTGTCAAACCGGCGAAACTAGCGCCAGGGCTGTACCGAAACATGATGGGAAACGAAGCCGTGGCCTGGGGACTGATGGCGGCTGCCAGATTAAGTGGCAAGGAGCTGTTCTACGGTGCGTATCCGATCACTCCCGCGACGGACATCCTGCACGAATTGAGCCGCTATAAGCATTTTGGTGTGCGGACATTCCAAGCGGAGGACGAAATTGCGGCGATGTGCTCCGTGATTGGGGCCTCGTTTGCGGGCGCCATGGCAGCTACAGGCACCAGTGGTCCCGGCCTGGCTCTCAAGACCGAAGCCATGGGGTTAGGATTCATGCTCGAGTTGCCGATGCTGATCGTCAACGTGCAGCGCGGCGGTCCGAGCACCGGCCTGCCTACCAAGACTGAGCAAGCCGACTTGATGCAAGTCATGTTCGGACGCAACGGGGAAGCGCCGCTGCCGGTTTTGGCATGCTGCAGTCCGGCGGACTGCTTTTATACGGTGATCGAAGCTTGGCGGATCGCCGTTCGTTTTATGACCCCGGTGGTACTGCTCTCGGATGGATACATTGCCAACGGCGCAGAGCCTTGGCGCGTGCCGCGATTTGAGGATCTGCCAAGAATCCCGGTGGAACACCCCGCCCCGACATCCGAGCGCGAACCTTTCTTGCCTTACTTGCGAGACGAGCGTTTATCGCGGCCTTGGGCCTTGCCGGGAACGGCGGGCCTGCAACACCGGATCGGTGGACTGGAAAAGCAACATGTCACCGGGAACGTGTGCTACGATCCGGACAACCACGAGTTCATGATCAAGCTGCGGGCGCAGAAGGTCGAGAACATTGCGATGGACATCCCGCTGCAAGAGGTGCAAGGTTCGCCGGCGGGCGAGCTGCTGGTATTAAGTTGGGGAGGCACCTATGGGGCTTGCGTGACGGCCGTTCAACAATGTCAGGACGCGGGGCTCTCCGTCGCGCATGCCCATCTACGCTATCTCAATCCTTTCCCAGCCAATCTGGGCGAGGTTCTCGGCAATTACCGCCGGATCCTGATTCCGGAATGGAATATGGGCCAACTGAAGTCGCTGATTCGCGACAAGTACTTGGTGGACGCCCAAGGTCTGAACAAGGTCAAAGGCAAGCCGTTCAGCATCGAGGAAATCGTGGCGGCAATTCGGGAGAGCTTGGCTTGAGTTACGCTTGAGCGTCGTCATTCAAAGGGAACCTTAACATGGCTGCTGCAGAACTGCCTGTGCTTACCGCCGCGGATTTCGCCAGCGATCAAGACGTCCGCTGGTGCCCGGGATGCGGCGACTATTCCATCTTGGCCCAAATGCGGAAGATGCTTCCCAGCCTGGGAATTCCTCGCGAGAAAATCGTCTTTATCTCAGGGATCGGCTGTTCCAGCCGTTTTCCCTACTACATGAACGCGTACGGCATTCACAGCATCCATGGGCGCGCACCGGCGATCGCCACGGGTTTGGCGGCGGTCGCCCCGGACTTGCAAGTCTGGGTCATCACCGGCGACGGCGACGGGTTGAGCATTGGCGGCAATCATTTGATGCATTGCATCCGACGCAACATGGATATGAACATCATCCTGTTCAACAACCGGATTTATGGCTTGACCAAAGGCCAATACTCGCCGACCACGCCCTTGGGCAAAGTCACCAAGAGCACTCCGATGGGTGCGATCGACAATCCGTTGCATCCGATCTCGATCGCGATCGGTTGCGAAGCCACGTTCGTCGCTCGTTCGATCGACGTCAACATCAAGCACCTGGGCATGGTTTTGGAACGAGCCGCCAAGCATCCCGGGGCATCTTTTGTCGAGGTCTACCAAAACTGTGTGGTTTTCAATGACGCGGCCTTCGGCTATGCGACCGATCGCGATCAGAAGGCCGACACGGTCTTGGAACTGGAGCATGGCAAGCCGATGATCTTCGGCAAGAATCGCGACAAAGGGATTCGCTTGAACGGCATGAATCCGGAAGTTGTCGAGTTGGGCAAGGGCATTTCCGAAGACGACCTCTTGTTCCACGACGAAAAGGCGGCGGAGCCCAGCCTGGCCTATCTGCTCAGCCGCCTGCGTCACGAAGACGGCTTCCCGGAGCCGATCGGTGTGTTCCGCGCCGTCGAGGCGCCGCGTTATGATGAGGAACTGAATCGGCAGGTCGAATTGGCGCGCGCCACGCGGGGCGAAGGCGACTTCGATAAACTATTCACCTCTGGCGATACGTGGACCGTACCATGATGCTGTGCCCTTTCTGCGGATACGAGAACATCGAAGGCGTGGACGAGTGTGAGCACTGCAGATGTTCGCTGGCCGACGTCGAGTTGTTGGTGCCGGCCACGCCGGTCGAGCGGGATCTGCTCCGCGACCGCGCGGGCAGCCTCGTGGCCCGTGCGCCGCTGTCGGTCGATCCGCACACGCCGGTAGGACGTGTCCTCGAACTGATGAACGACAATTCGTTCGGCTGCGTCGGCGTTGTCCAGGAGGGGCGTCTGGTCGGAATCTTCAGCGAGCGCGACGCGCTGCTGAAGTTGGGCCGCGACGTGGCGAGTCTGCGGCACCGCCCCGTCTCGGAATTCATGACCGCCAATCCCAAGTCGCTGGCCGCGGATGCCAAAATCGCGTTCGCCGTGCGGCACATGGACCAAGGCGGCTTTCGCCATCTGCCGATCGTGAACGAAGAGAACGTGCTGATGAGCGTGCTGTCCGTTCGCGACATCCTGCGCTATGTGGCGGGGCGCATGGGAACGGCCCCGCCGCTGGGCTCTTGATTTTTTGAACCGCAACCACGCTATCTAAGCAGAGTTCTCATCAACTTTCGTTTGGCAATCTCGCCGCGCGGCGCTTTAACTTCGGAGCACGGTGCGGGCCCAGCGCCGCTGCAATTCGTTTAATGGCGGGACCGGCTCGCGGCGATAATCGACCGCTAAATCGTAGGCGGCTCGCTCGTAGACGCTGTTCAAGACATCTTGCAAATCCAAGACGGCGTCCTCGTCGTCCGGACGCAGCGGGATCGAAATGACGGGCAAGCGCTGGGTCAGCAGGATCGGCCACACGACGCCTTTCGGTCGTTGGGATTGTCGCGAGACATGCACGTAGTAGTCGGCCGGCGGCAGGAGTTCCCGCGTGTGAATTGCCGCGCCGGAACGCAGCAGGTCGATCTCGACCAGGTGGGTCGGCGACGTCATGACTTCCTGACGTTTTTCCAGATAGCTGGCCCGCCCTCGCGACCCCGAGACTTTGTTCGTTGGGCTGAGAATCTCGATCACGGTGACCACCATCCGCTCCTGATGGTCAATCACTTCCAAGAACGCCTCGTGAATCTCGTCGTCGATCAAGGTCGTCAGGACGACCGGTTCGGCCACTGCGGCGTAGCCGCCGGCGATCTCTTTCGCGGTCCAGTCATGCCGATCGTCGCGTACGTCGCCGGCAATCCGCAAGTCGGGGATGATTACCTCGCGGCCCGGGTCATTCTCGTCAGAAACGTAAACTCGCTCCTCGACGCGAATGTGGTACTTTGGACGCAGTCGCTGGTTCAACTGGGCCTGGATCTGCGAAATCAGGCCGTGATGCACGTCGGGCCAGAGACCGGGTTCTTCCAGATAAGGATCCATGCCGGGAAATGGAGATGGCATACCAGCGCCTCCGTATGCACAAAACGGTACCCGTGGTACTTGTTTCAGTTTACGGCCGATCCGAACCGCTGGAAAGGGCGGCAAAGGCCGAGCAGCTATGTGGCGGGGCGCATGGGAACGGCCCCGCTGACCGCGGCGTAACCGACGCGTCGAACCCGGAGCCAACGGCGACGGCGGATCTGAATCGAAACGATCAGGCTCGGGCGATGCAAAGTTGGGCTTGGGGTGTGGGGGTGATCGGTTATGATTTGTTTACGGTTGTTGGGGCAGCGAAGGCAAGGCGGCGTTGGGATTGGACACTGGAGGGGAGGTGCTTTTGGCACCATTCCACGACGTGCTTTACCGGGGTGGCTTCCAAAGCGGCTTTGATGCGCGAGACCGGCCATTGCCCGACCAGCGAGCCAAGGGTGAGGACCAAGCTCGTGATCCCGTTGCGGGATTCTTGACGCTCCAGCGCCTTCCACTTGCCGAACACGGACTCGAGAACCTCCGTGCTGCCAACCAAGCGTTCGCCCGGGCGAGCAGCTTGGCTTTGCTCACCCACAAACTCGCATAGCTCGGCGGCCAGAACGTCATCACGTTGTTCGAGCGGTAGCGCCTGCAAGCGAGCAGAAAGATCCAACTGGCAGCTACAGGACAGGCCGCGCGTACGCACGAACTCCACGCTGCCACGAACCGTCGCTTCCCAACGCGACCATTCTTCCAGCGCCGCCCGGAATTCGCGCAGCCAGCCGTAACGCGTCTCGGCCCGTTCGCTCGTTCGTCCGCCGACAGGGCCGCGATCGAGCAGGCACAAGATTTTTCGCCCCCATCGCAGTAGCGACTCCAGGTTCATATAGCGGGCCTTGGGACGGAGGCTCGGAGCCAGTAGAAACGCATCGCCCGTTTGTTGGATGCGCGCCTTCACTTGGCCCAGTTGGGCCACGAACTCGGGCCAGCGTGAGTCGGCTTTGAAACGTCGCTGGAGTACGATCGCGCCGTGATGAGCCGCATCGTAGGTCACCACGGTGTCGGGGTGACGCTGCGCGAACAGTTCGCTCCCTTTCTTGACGTCGCCGCCGTGATCGCTCACGATTTGCCGGGGAAATCCTGTGCGTTCGGCCACTTTTTTCAGCTGCGAATTGACGACTTCGCCCGTGGAACATTCGATGGGGATGACCGCCAAAACACACACGTCGGCATGCCGCAACGCGTGCGCTGGAAACGGAACATCCCGCAGCCGCAGGCCCAAGATCACGCAGACCTTCACGGTCCCGATCTGCACCGAGTGATCGATCAGATAGACCCAATCGTCCGCGACTTCGAGTGCTTCACATAACGCAAACAGACCTAGCCGCTGCAACCACCAACGTACCGACGTGGCTTCGGGCAGGCTCGTCGCGGCGTCAGGAAGGCCGCAGAAAATGCTCAAGACGCGCGGCACGGCACGCAATGACACACCCGCCTGCACCACCAACCGATGACACACCTCAATGATCCCGACCGGCGTCGAACCGCGCGCGGGAGGCTCGCCGTCCGTTGCCCAGCGGTCGCTGATCACAGCGTTTTTTTTTGCGCAGCTGCTTCCAGTTCGGCAACGCGAACTCGTACTTGGTCCAATTCGGTCAGCCGGTGCGCGGCGAGCGAGTCCCCCACCGCCGCTCGCGCCACGGCTGCTTCGCATTTCTCCCGCCAGCGATCGCGCGAGGCCCCACGCTCCGCGGAAATTTGCCGCATCTGCTCGAGTTTTGCTTGCACCACCTGATATTTATCTTTCCACTTATCCCGGCTGAGGCGAAAGAAGCGAACCAAAATCCGATTGGGACTCCGATATCGCCGAGTCCCGCTAGCTACCCCAGCAACACCTCCCGGTGACGATTTCATCGACATCCTCTTGTCTCGTTGCCCTTGCTGTTCTCGTTACAGCTCATAGCGAAACAGATTTTCGCTTTCGCCACCAGACCAATTACCCCAGTCAATCCCAACTTTGCATCGGCCGACGATCAGGCTATCGCCTGGTGATCTCCACGTTGATCGTATTCGCGCCGGGCTTGACTTCGTTTGTTAATTGCGAACTGGTATTGTACTTGGCGGGGATCGTCAGCGGCGGACCCGCCGGGTCATCGGTCTCGACGGTCGTCACGCGGACGGTGTGCGCGCCGGGCACGGCGCCGGGTTCTCCACTGGAGCATCGTAATTCGTACTTTCCATCGGCCTGGGTGAAGCCGATCGAGCTGGGCTGGGTCTTATCCTGCGGCTCGAACACGACCTGCAAATTGGGCACGGGGGCACCATCCACCGTTACTGTTCCGGAGACCTGCGCCAACTTGAATCCCGATCCGCAGCCGCCAGAAAAAGCGGTGGCACACATCAATAGGAATAGGACTGCCCAACCCTGGGACTTCGTCGCGTTCATCAATCGTTTACTCCCGTAAAGTTTTTCTTTCGTCAAGCCGACTTCAGGCCACATGGGCAAAATGAATTCCTATTCCAAGTCGAAGTTGACTTGGTTCACACCGTCCGTCCGAACCGTCGCGGTAAGTTCGGAAGTCGCCTGGCTTGCGTACTTCTCCGGTAGCTCTGACTTTGGCGGTCTAGGTTCGGTGGATTCGCCAAAGGCAGGGGGGACGTAGGCTGCCGATTCGGTGTCGGCCGCCGGCGCAGCCTCAGACGACGCTTCCAGTTTCACAATCGTCACGACGTGCTGTCCTTCGACCGCCCCGTCGTTTGCCGAAAACGTCGTAAGTTTGTACTCGCCTTTGTCGTTCGTCTTGCCAAAGGCGCTTCGATTCTTCTCGGCATTATAAAACGTGACGTCAGCCTGCGCCACGGGGCGCCCACGAAGGGTGATGACACCACTGACCGGATACACAGGTTCCGAGCCCGTCCGGCCCTGGGAACCGCAGCCAGCAGCCGCGATTCCCGTCACCACGACAAACAGCAAGTTTCGCATTTTAAGCTCCAGCCCACGCGTTGGAAGAAAAACTAATAATTCCCGATGCTCTCTTTCCCGGCCCGCGTCCCCAATGCCCCCCACACGCCGTAAGGACTTGAAGCCCCCAAAGCGGTCGCGACGCCCAAGTTGCCCGTGTCAATGCTGTCCGCAACAAAACGCACCGATCCGTCGGTCAGAAGGCAATGAACGCCACCAGGATGATAACTGCTTGCGCTCAGCACCGACACGTCCGCATCCGAGGAGCCGTTGTTGTTGTTCGCACATGAGGGGGCGTTCGGCGCCAACACGGTATTGAAACCAACGTTCTCCGGTTGGCCGTCGGCCCAGATACAGCTAAACCTCCCTTTGACGGCGCTCCATGTGGTGTAGTGAGTCCCACTCGAAATAGCCACCACCGCGGCAAGGCAGGATCCAGGATTTGTGGTGATGGCCGCCACACTGGTCAAGCATCCTTCTTGAATTCTGGGGGATGCCTTCCCGCCGATGCCAAAATTGGCCATCACGCGTTCGCTAAACGCGATGGTGTTGCTGGTGCCGTCGAGCACGTCTTTGAAACCATACGTGTCCATTGCCGCGAACAGTCCATTTCCGTCTCTGGAGTCGCGTCCGGTCCCGGCATTCGTGCCGATGTAGTCCCCTCGGCTGAACGCATAGCTGCAAACGCCTCTGGTCGTTTGAATCCCAGGATCCGTTGGACAACGCAAGGACGCAATTGTCTGGTTGTAGCCGCCCCAAGCTGACCAGGGAGCAGCCCCGCCGGGGTGAACTGGTGGCGTTGTCGTCGCATCTCCGCCCTGGATCATGTCATAATGCCCGCTTTGCTCCAAGAACGGAAAGAGCGAAACGATTCCACTGCGGCGATTATAGTTTCCATCGAATCGCGAGGCGTCGTTGTAACCGGCCGTTCCACCTTTCATGTAGACGAAAGACTTGTGGACATCGTGGTAATTATGCAACGCCACGCCCAGTTGCTTTAGATTGTTATTGCACTGCGTTCGCCGCGCCGCTTCGCGCGCGGCCTGGATTGCAGGCAACAGCAATGCCACCAAGATCCCAATGATTGCGATCACAACGAGCAATTCCACAAGCGTAAAGCCTGTCGCCGGTCTGCGCCGCGCGGAAACCACCAATCGAGAGGACATAGTAAACTCCCAAGAGAACTGGATACAAAGATCATTTTAACGAGAAAGTAATATCTTTATAAGACAATTTTAGCGTTTGTGCAAGCGTCATCCGGCGGGGGCCATTTTTTTGGAAAGAATTTTCAGACGTTCCTGGGGGTGTTTCCAAAACTGTCGGCGGAACCCGGTTTCTTGTTTTGGTCCCTCACCGCCGCATGACGCTGTTGCCGCTGACGCGGCGGAGCAGGCTCCGCATTTCCAGGACGCTGATGGTCGCCAGCACTCGTTGCACGGGCAATCCGCTGGCTTCGACGACGCGGTCGATGCTGATGGGATCGCAGGGGATGGCGTTTAGCACTTGCCGTTCCAGTTCATTCAGCTGCAATTCGGCGGGGTGATGCATGATCGTGCCGTCGGGACGCGGCGCCGCTTCGACCAACGGGCCGAATTCCTCCAACACGTCTTCCACGCATTCGACCAGCTTGGCTCCGTCACGGATCAGGCGATGGCAGCCGCGCGAAGTTCGGCTGTCCACGCGTCCCGGCACGGCGAAGACTTCGCGCCCTTGTTCCATCGCATGCCGGGCGGTGATCAGCGCCCCGGAGCGTTCGGCGGCTTCGATCACGATCACTCCCAGCGACAGGCCGGAAATCAACCGGTTGCGTTGCGGGAATGCGCCGGCAACGGGTTCGCACAGGGGCGGATTTTCGCTCAGCAAGGCACCGTGTCCCCGGACCTCTTCGGCCAATGCCTGGTGCTCGGGCGGATAGATGTTCAGCACCCCGCCGCCCAGCACGGCCAGCGTTCTGCCGCCGGCCTGGATCGCCGCACGGTGTGCCGCCGCGTCGATCCCGCGGGCCAATCCGCTGACGATCGTCAAGCCGGCCCGGGCCAGACCGGCCGCCAGCCGTTCGGCCTGCTGGCGGCCGTAGCTGGTGGCGTGCCGGGTGCCCACGATCCCCACGGCCAAGGCGTCTTCCTGCTTCAATTCGCCATGGACGAACAGAAACGATGGGGGGCTGTGGATCTCGTGCAGCAGACGCGGGTACGCCGGATCGGTGTCGGCGACGATCGTGACTCCACGCTCGCGGCACAGACGCAACTCCTGCTCGGCGTCGATGTCCTCGTTGGCCGCCACGATTTTGCGGGCCAGCGCAGTACCCACGCCGGGAACGTCGCGCAGCTGGCTGGGCGCCGCCGCCAGCACGGCTTGCGCCGAGCCGAACCGCTCCAACAGGGCTTGCCGCGTCAATGGCCCAACGCCGGCAACGAGCGATAATCGCAGGCTCGCCACGAGCGGGTCGCCGGCGTCCGATTCGGAGGGGAGCAGTTCGTGAGTCACGTCTTTCAGCCTCACGGGCGAGTAAAGGTATACCACTGCCGGCGCCGCGGCCGGCGGGCAGATTATACCAAGCCGGCGAGCCACGGAGCGAGTCAGGGAGGCAAAGGTGATAAAAACGTTAGAAACAGAGAAGCGAACGCGACGGCGGATCCGATGCACTCCATCTGTAATCGGCGTTTTCCAACCGGCGCATGGGTTTTCCGTATTTATTGCCCACGTCGCGGCTTAATCCGTATACTTGATGGTATGAGGCGATCTCTGCTTTGTACATGCTGGTGTCTGTGCGCTCTGGGCACGGTTCTGCCCGGTCCAGCGGCTCGGGGCGCCGTGTTTGTGCTAGTCACCGGCGGGCAGATCGAAGGCCGGCTGTTGAATCCCGACGAACAGCCTCGTCACTCGTACGTCGTGCAAACCGAGACAGGCGGAACCGTCAAGCTGTCGTCCGCCCAGGTGGATCGCGTTCTGACCATGTCGGAAGACTTGGCTTGGTATCGTCAGACGCTGCCGACGGTGCCGCCGACGGTGGACGGTCACGCGGCGATGGCCGAAGAGTGCCGCCGTCGAAATCTGAATCAGCAGCGGGAATTCCATTTGCAGGAGATCTTGAAACTCGATCCGGAACATGCCGAGGCCCGCTACGGCTTGGGATACAGCAAAGTCGACGGCAATTGGGTCCGCACCGATCAATGGATGTTGGGACGGGGCTACATCCGGTATCGCGGCGCTTGGCGGATCGCACAGGATGTGGCGTTGGAACAGGCGGCCGAGAAGCACGACAAGCAAGTCAAGGACTGGCGGCAAAAGGTCAAGACCTGGCGGACGTCGATCACCAAGCAGCGAGGTAAGGAGCTGGAAGCGCTCGAAGCCCTCCGCGCCGTCCGCGATCCGGCGGCGGCGCCGGCCTTGGTGGAAATCGTCGAAGACACGCGCGAATCGCGCGAACTGCGGCTGGTCTGCATCGAAGTGCTGGGCAAGTTGCGTTGCGCGGCCGGATTAGCCGCCTTCGTCAAACGGGCCGTCGAGGATCCCGATCCGCACATCCGCGAAGCCTGCCTCGACCAGCTGGCTCGATTCGGCACGCCCCAAGCCGTCCGCGCCTGCGAGAAAATGCTGGCCTCGAAGGACAACAAGCGGATCAATCGAGCCGCCTTGTGCTTGGGAGCGCTGCAAGATCCCTCCGCCACGCTATCGCTGATTAACGCCCTGGTCACCGAGCACAAGTTCATTCTTCAAAGTGCCGGCGGCAGTCCCGGCCAGATGAACTTGGGATTCGGCGGCGGCGCCGGCGGCGGTGGCAATTCGTTCAGCGCCGGCGGACGGCCGCAAGTGATCGAGAAGACACTTCAAAACGAAGGCGTCTTGAGCGCGCTGGTCACCCTCCATCCCGGCGTCAACTTCGGTTATGACGTCGAAGCTTGGAAACGCTGGCACGCCAGCAAGGACCGGCCGAACATCTTGGACCTGCGGCGGGATTTCTGATGCGCCGCCGCCAGCGCGAGCAGGTGCGGGCACGTGTGAACAGTCGCGAGCGGCCTGGGCATAGCTTTCAACCAATCGCGTCGTGTCAGTAGGTTCTGGCTCACGATTCGGGTCTCCAAGATGTGTGAAGAAGGCTCCACGATCTGCTCGGCGCGGCCTTGCAGACCTCGTTCCATTCGGCTTGCGCCATCGCCGGAGGCCACCGAGTTTACCTCGGCGGAGTTTCACCCTCAGCCTAGAAACGCGACCGCCCGACTTCTCACCCTTTCTCCCGCCGCCGCCAGCGGCGGCGGCGGGAGAGAGGGTGTTTCTCGTCGGTTTTTCTGGGTGGAGGGTGAAGCTCCCCTGGGGTAAACCCAAGGGCCTCAAACGCCGAGTGTTACCGTCATGAATCCGTCCACGTTGTTTTCTCGGGCCGATCGCGTTATGATGGCCGAAACGATTTCGGCAAAGTGGGGGAGCAGAGATGCCTAACGACGATGTGAACCGGCGGGTGAAAATTGTGGAAGATTTCGAGCGGTACGAGAAGCGCGCCGACGGCCAGCGGCTGGTAACCAGCTTGGATTCCGGACTGTCGGTCCTCCGCGACCTGTTCTACGGCCGCATGCATTTTGACGTCGAGCAGAATGTGGGCACGGATTCGATGCTGATTCCGTTTTCCGAACCGAAAACCCAACGCGCGACGAAAGTTCAAATCGAGATCTTTCAAGTCGTCGAGTCGGGCGTGCTGGCCGAGGAGCGACGCTACGTTCGTTCCAGCGAATGGTATCTGGATTGGCTGACGCGATTCCGACTCGGGGAAATGGCCGTCCAAGATAAGATTGTCAACGAGATCAACTCGTACCGCGGGATGAAGCCCGATGGTCGGCGGCTGGCATTTACCGACGTCCTGATGCGGGTCCTGCCTGAATCGCGCAAAGCACCGCTTGTCCTATTCCAGCTGGTGCCTCTGGCGATCCATATCGCCACGGCCATCGCATTCGAAGACGCCGCCACGGCGTCCGAACTGCGTCGGCAACAGAAGGCGATTCTGCCTGCGATCGCCGACTGTCCCGCTTGCCGCGGCGACGTGCTGGACAATGGCGAACTGTGCGGCGTGTGCAGCAATCCGATGTGGACCTACAAATGGCTGACCTCGGCGGACTGACATGGCCGGCACCGAGTTGCTATCGTTTCCTGGGAGAATCGCTCATGAAGTGCTTGACAATCGCCGCGCTCACGGTCGGGGTGTTGCTCGGCACCGCGGTGCTTTCCGCGGCCGAACGCAATATCATCTTTTTTATCACCGACGATGAAGGCCAAACGCTGGGTTGCTACGGCGATCCGGTGGCGGTAACCCCGAACATCGACGCCTTGGCCCAAGACGGCACGTTGTTCCGCTACGCCTATGCCACGACGGCCAGCTGCAGCGCCAGCCGCTCGGTGGTCATGTCCGGCTTGCACAACCACAAGAACGGGCAATTCGGCCACCAGCACCATTACCATAAATTTGCTTCGTTCCACGACGTGGTCAGTCTCGCGCTGCCTCGCGTGCTGGCCGATGTCGGCTATCGGACGGCGCACATCGGCAAATACCACGTGGCCCCGGAAGAGGTCTATCGGTTCCAGACGTATCTGAAGGGAAACGAGCGTAATGCCGTCCACATGGCCGAACAGTGCCGGACGTTTCTGTCGGACGCGTCGGACGAGCGGCCGTTTTTCCTGTACTTCGCCACCTCCGACCCGCATCGCAGCGGCGGGCTCGATACCGATTCGCCGTTGGAACTGAAACCGGACCTGTTCGGCAACCGTCCGCGGCGCGGCGCGCACGACGGCGTGGAAGAAGTGTTCTACGATCCGGCGACGGTGCCAGTCCCGGCGTTCCTGCCCGATACGCCCGAGACGCGATCCGAATTGGCACAGTACTACCAGTCCTGTTCGCGCATCGATCAGGGCCTGGGGCGGCTGATCGAGATTCTGAAACAGGCCGATCTGTACGACAAGACGCTGATCGTCTACACGTCGGACAACGGGATCGCGTTTTCCGGAGCCAAGACGACCGTTTACGAACCCGGTCTGCGAATGCCGTTTGTCGTACGCAATCCCTACCAGCCTCGCCGCGGCGTCGTCTCCGAGGCTTTGATCAGCCACATCGACATCACTCCGTCGCTGCTGGATTTCGCTGGCGGGCTCGATCCCCAAACCAACGGGCCGAAACAGTGGGTCCCTCCCAACGATTACTGGCGGCAGCGCGGCGAAGCGCTGCGCGAAAACCGCAGCGGCGGACGCCAGTTCCGCAGCTATCACGGCAAATCCTGGATTCCGATCCTGGGCGATCCGGGCGCCGAGCACTCCGACACGGTCTTCGCCTCGCACACGTTCCACGAGATCCAGATGTACTATCCGATGCGCGTCGTGCGCGACAAGCAGTACAAGCTGATCTGGAACATCGCCCATCCGCTGCCGTACCCCTTTGCCTCGGACCTGTGGGTGGCGTCCAGCTGGCGGGCCCAGTATCAGCAGGGCCGCGACGCCCCGTACGGCAAGCGAACCGTCGGCCGGTACATCCAACGCCCGCAGTTCGAATTATTTGACATGCAGCAGGACCCCGATGAAGCCGTCAATCTGGCACCGGACCCGAAATACGCCGCCGTGCTGAAGAACTACCAGGAGAAACTCAAGGCGTTTCAGCAGGAAACCGACGATCCTTGGATCATGAAGTGGGAGTACGAGTAACATGGAAAAGATTCGCGTTGCCGCCGCCCGCCGCCCGGAAGCGATCGGCCGGCAGGTTTGTGTGCAAGGATGGATTCGGACGCGCCGCGACTCGAAAGGCGGCTTCAGTTTTCTGGAAGTCAACGACGGTTCGTGCCTGGGCAATCTGCAGATCGTCGCCGACAACAGCCTGTCCAACTACGAGTCCGAAGTCAAGCATCTGTCGGCCGGCTGCAGCGTTACCGTGATGGGCCTGGTAAAACCGTCGGGCGGCCAGGGCCAGGCGACGGAAGTTGCAGCCCAGCAGGTGACCGTGCATGGCTGGGCGGATCCCGAAGCGTACCCCTTGCAGAAGAAGCGGCATTCGTTCGAAAAACTGCGCGAGTGGGCGCATCTGAGGCCGCGAACCAACAGCTTCGGCGCGGTAATGCGCGTGCGAAACTGCGTCTCGCGATCGATTCACAACTTTTTCCAAGAAGAAGGCTTCGTGTACATCCACACGCCCATCATCACGGCCAGCGATTGTGAGGGCGCCGGCGAGATGTTCCGCGTGACGACGCTAAACCTCGATCAGGTGCCCAAGCAAGAGGGCCAGGTCGACTACAGCGTGGACTTCTTCGACCGGCCCGCCTATTTGACGGTCAGCGGCCAGCTCGAAGCCGAAGTGTTTGCCACCGCGTTGAGCAAAGTGTACACATTCGGGCCGACGTTCCGGGCCGAGAACTCGAACACCTCGCGACACTTGGCGGAATTCTGGATGGTCGAGCCGGAGATGGCCTTTTACGAACTGACGGACAACATGGACTTGGCCGAACAGTTCTTGAAACGCATCTGCCGCGACGTATTAACCGAATGCGACGAGGACATGCAATTCTTCAACGAGCGGGTCGACAAGACGGCGATCGAAACCGTCCAGCAGATCGTCGACGATGATTTCGTCCGGCTGCCGTACACGGAAGCCGTCGAGATTCTCAACGCCAGCGGCACGGCCTTCGAGTTTCCCGTCGCGTGGGGACAGGATTTACAGTCCGAACACGAGCGTTACTTGACCGAACAGCATTTCCGATCCCCGGTGATCTTGTACGACTATCCGCGAACGATCAAGCCGTTTTACATGCGGGTGAACGACGACGGCCGAACCGTACGGGCCATGGACGTGCTGGCGCCGAAAGTGGGCGAAATCATCGGCGGCAGCCAGCGCGAAGAGCGGCTGGACGTGCTTGAACAACGGATGGCCGAGCAGGGCTTGGATGCCAAGAACTATTGGTGGTATCTCGATTTGCGCCGTTTCGGCACTGTGCCCCACGCCGGCTTCGGCCTCGGATTGGAACGTGTGCTGCTATTCATCACCGGCATGAGCAACATCCGCGACGTGGTTCCCTTCCCCCGCACGCCGGGCAATGCAGAGTTCTGAGTTTGGTTTGTGGGCCGCAAACGAGCCTTGTCCGAAACAAAACGGACCGTCTTGGACGAGGAATCGGCGTCATCGGTCTGGACAGGCGGAGTCTCAGCAGATATTCTCCCGCCCCGCCGAGGACGGCCGGGAAACCGAACGAACCGCAACGAAATGGGAGAAGAGTCGTGAATTTCAACCTGTTCCTGTGGATCCGCGAAGGCGTCAAGCAATCCGTTCTGCTGGGGGTTTCCGATGCGATCGAAGCGATTGGCACCCCGGAAAATTCGGAAGACATCAGTCCGCGCCTGCTCGAGTTCATGAAACAAGGCGGCGCAGACAACGGCGTGAAAGCCGTCAGCGGAACCGGCCAGCGGAAAAGGCTGGGACGTTCGCTGAAGGACTTGGAAGGTTCGGCGACCGCGGAAGCGTAAACGCGGTTCCACCCGCCGGACTGAGGCCGGACGACGGCGAACGGCCATCGACCCCTGCCAGCTTGCTGGCAGGTGAATCAGACTGGCAGCTAGTCAGGCTGACCGGATGAGGGCTGGCTCCGACGCGGCGCACCTTGCCGCGACGGGACTTGTCTGCAGTTCGTCGTGCGCCAATTCACCCCGCCAGATCCCAACACCGCTGGGCGCCTCGATCCCCAAGCTGATCATGTTACGGCTGATCCGCAGCACTTTGATTTGAATCCCACCGTCCAACATAATGGTCTCGGCCATCTTTCGTTTCAACACCAACATCGCGTTCCCTCCTTCAAACGAATCCAACCCGATCTCCGTGACGCGGCGAGTTATCGGGGCGGCCGGTGACACCTTTGGTCACAGCCGTTTCGAATTTCCTGCCGGCTAGCGAACCACGGCATCGGCAGGATAAACTACGGGCGGCACCTTGGAGAACAACGTCCGGTGTCTTGGAAGTTTGGCGTCGTGTTTTAAAATGGAGCGTAACGGTATGCGAACCTTCGTTTTTTGCCGCGTAGCGGCCGCCCGGTCAAGCGAGACTCAGGACTGCCGGGTATCGTGCCCGCCACCGTCCCAAAGCGGGACAACTTGCTTGCTCGTTCTCGTCTTGTCGCTGGTCGTCATCGCTGGTTGCCGCGGTCAGCAGCCGCCCGCAGCCGATCCGGATACGTCGTCCGCGGCGCCGTCTGCCGCCGGGAAACCCCAGATCGCGTTGATTATGAAGTCGCTGGCAAACGAGTTCTTCTCGACAATGGCCGACGGTGCCAAAAAGCATCAGGCAGCGCATCCGGACCAGTATGGCCTGGTCGTCAATGGGATCAAAGACGAGCGTGATTTGGCTCGCCAGGTGGGCTTGGTCGAAGAAATGATCGCCAAGCGGGTCGATGCGATCGTGATTGCGCCGGCTGATTCCAAAGCCCTGGTTTCTGTCCTGAAACGCGCCCAAGCGGCGGACATCGTGGTGGTCAACATCGACAACAAATTGGACGAAGCGGTGCTGCGCGAGGCGGGCGTCCAGGTTCCGTTTGTTGGGCCTGACAACCGGGCCGGCGCACGGATGGTCGGCGAGCACTTGGCGAAGCGTCTGAAACCAGGCGACCAGGTCGGCGTTTTGGAAGGGATTCGCACCGCGTTCAACGGCCAGCAGCGGCGGTTGGGGTTCGAGGATGCGATGAAGTCGGCCGAAGTGCAGATCGTCGATTCGCAGAGCGCTCAGTGGGAGATGGATATGGCGAACCGCGTCGCTTCGGCCATGATCAGCGAGCATGCCGGCATCAAGGCTTTGCTGTGCAGCAACGACAGCATGGCGCTCGGGGCGTTGGCGGCAGTCAAAGCGGCCGGCCGCGGCGGACAGATTCAAATCGTCGGGTTCGACAATATCTCGGCCATCCAAGCAGCCATCCGCGATGGCGCCGTCTTGGCTACAGCGGACCAGCACGGCGATCAACTGGCCGTGTACGGGATCGAATACGCTCTGCAACTGCTGCGAGGCGAAGCGTCGCCCGAGGACAAACAGACGCCCGTCGATCTGGTCACCGCCGATTCGCTGAAGTGAGAGCTTTGAGGAAACGTTTTTCGAAAGGGTGAAACACCTCGGACTCCAACCCGCTCCGGCCGCCGGCCGAGCCCGTCAACGTGGAAACGGAAAGCCGTCATGGACGAAATCCACAGCACGCCCACGACTCCGTCGGAAACCGCCTCGCGGCGCGCCTCGCTATGGGGCACCACGGGCTTGGCCAATTACCTCGGACTGCTGTTGGTCTTGTTTGCTTTGGTGACGTTGTTCAGCATCCGGAGCGAGCATTTCTTCACGTTGCGGACCTTGGCGACCGTGGCCAATCAGATTCCCGATTTGACGGTGATTGCGGTCGGCATGACGCTGGTCTTGATCATCGGTGGAATCGACTTGTCCGTCGGCTCCGTGCTGGCCCTGGGGGCCGCCGTGTTGGGGGTGGCGATGGTCGATTGGCAGTGGCCGCTATGGGCCGCGGGACTGCTGTGCCTGGGCGCAGGCCTGTTGTGTGGCCTTGCCAACGGCGCGATCAGCGTCGGCTGGTCGATTCCGGCGTTCATCGTTACGCTGGGGATGCTTGAGATCGCGCGGGGCTGCGCTTATTTCGTGACAGATTCGCAGACCATGTACATCGGGTCGCGGATCGAAGGCATCGCCGCCCCGTTGGAGGGCATCGGGATCTCGGCGGCCTTTGTGACGGCCGTGGCCGTCGTCATCGCGGGCCAATTCGTCTTGTCAGCAACGGTGTTCGGCCGTTACATGACGGCCATCGGCCATAACGAACAGGTGGTACGATATTCGGGTATCAATCCGCGGCCGACCAAGATCGCCGTGTTTGCCATTGCCGGGGTGTTGGCCGCCCTGGGCGGCATATTTCAGGCGTCGCGGCTGGGCTCGGCGGACCCCAACGGCGGCGTGGGGATGGAGTTGGCGGCCATTGCGGCGGTGGTCATCGGCGGCACCAGCCTGATGGGCGGTCGCGGCTCGGTCATCAACAGCTTTCTGGGCGTGCTGATCATCCGCGTCTTGGAATCCGGCTTGGCGCACATCGGCGCCAGCGACCCCACCAAACGCATCGTTACCGGCGGCGTGATCATCGCCGCCGTGGTCGCCGACGCCTACCGCCACCGCCTCGGCGGCCGCCGCTTCCGCCTGAGGGCCCGCTGGTTTTCGCGCACGCCGCCCGACGCGGCAGGCTCGAACGCTCCGTCACAAGTCGATTGAGCTTAAGGGGGTCGGGGGGGGGAAAATAAAATTATTGCGGCCCAGGGGGGGGGCGGGGGGGGGGCGGACACAAGGGCCACAAATTA
>Ga0351873_10048_pt1 | contig 35909 bp, 21 predicted proteins | sample TotcelFGM3001N11_FD_206764 | JGI IMG/M metagenome (GOLD analysis project Ga0351873, IMG submission 206764) | Enriched cells from coal bed in the Powder River Basin, Montana, United States - Total cells FGM rep2 HSBNCT.FGM.300.1.N11 ... | reverse complement strand
TCGCGCGCGTGCCGTCACCGCTGAGGCATTCGCCCAGATCGGCAGCGGGCACGACGAACGCTGGGCGACCGGGTGGCTCGCGGGCGCCGGACGCGAGTCGGCCCGTAGCGAGCGTCCCCAGCGCCTGGCCGACCGCTGGGAACCGCTGGAGGATATCCTGTCGCTGCTGGCCGAACGGACGCCGCACGGCTTGGCGGACGACGCGTTGGAGGCGCACGACGCCCTATTTTCGCTCGGCGGCGGATAAACGGCAGACGAGTGCCGGCGAATGCCGACAAGCGGCGGGCAAGCGGGTGGGACCACTGCCCACGGACAACTGACAACCGCCTAATCCAGGAGTTTCCCCATGTTTCTCGGCATTAGGACGTTTCTCGGCTCGCTTGGTTCCGCCATGTCGCCGGAGCCGGAATCTGCAGGAACTTCACGCTTTTGGCGGCGAGCCACGAACGCTTCATCACGCTCCCGTCGCGGGGGGCCTCGGCGACGTAGGGTGGTGATCGAGCCGTTGGAGTCGCGCTGGTTGTTGGCTGGCGATTTGGTCGAGTGGGCACGGCTGTTGCCGACGGCGGACGCGGCGGACACGCAACACAGCGGCGACGGCTTCGGCGTGTCGGTCGCCATCGACGGCGACACGGCCGTGGTCGGGGCTTATGCCGATGGGGGCGAACGCCCGCTGGCCGGAGCGGCTTACGTCTTCACGCGGGATGGCAGCGACTGGGAACTGCAGCAGAAGCTGACGGCATCCGATGCCCAATTGTTCGACTATTTCGGCTATGCGGTGGCGATCAGCGGCGAAACCATCCTGGTCGGCGCCATGCTGCATGACGATGGCGGAGTGTCGGACAGCGGGGCGGCGTACGTATTTACACGCAGCGCCGGCGTTTGGACCGAGCAGCAGAAGTTGGTCGCCAGCGATGCAGGGGCCGAGGACCGTTTCGGAGGCTTTGTGGCGATCGACGGCGATACGGCGGTTGTGGGCGCCTTCGGCGACGACAGGGCGGCCGGCACGGATGCCGGCTCGGCGTACGTTTTCGTCGGCAGCGGCGGTGTCTGGGCCGAGCAACAGCAGTTGACGGCTCCCGATGCCGCGGCAGGCGATTCGTTCGGGGTGGGACTGGGGCTGGACGGCGACACGCTGATCGTCGGCGCTTATCAGAAGGACTTGCCCTCCAACCCAGACGCCGGAGCTGCTTACGTGTACACGCTCAGCGGCGGGGTATGGTCGCACCAGCAGACTTTGACCAGCCCCACGCCGGCCGCCGGAGACGGCTTCGGCAACTCGGTGGCGCTTCGCGGCGAGACGGCCGTGGTCGGTGCGTATGCTGACGACACGGCCGCGGGCATCGACGCCGGTTCGGGCTTCGTGTTTACTCGCAGTGGCTCGACCTGGACCGCTGTGCAGCAGATCTCCGCCACCGACGCCGCGGCAGGTGACGGCTTTGGAGTTTCGGTCCGCATCGATGCCGGGACGATCGTCGTGGGGTCGTACCAGAGCGACACGGCTGCCGGGGCGGATGCCGGAGCGGTTTACGTGTTCCGCGAGAGCGGCGGGGTGTGGAATCAGCAGCAGAAGCTGACCGCGTCCACCGCAGCGGCCGGCGACTTGCTGGGCCTGTCCGCGGCGGTCAGCGGCACCACCGTGCTGGCCGGGGCCTTGCGCGCGGACACGCCGTTCGGAACGGACTCGGGAGCCGCCTATTTCTTCGTCGACGACGGTTCGGCGTGGAGCGAACTGCAGCGGGTCTATCAGTCGGATCAGGATGCGCGAGGCGACACGTTCGGCACGGCGGTGGCGATCGATGGCACCACCTTGGCGGTGGGCGCTCCGCAGGACGACGTAGCAGGTGTTAACGCGGGAGCGGCCTACGCGTTCACCCGCATCGGCACGGATTGGACATTGCAGCAGAAGCTGACGGCCCCAGGCTTGCAGCCCAACGACCGCTTCGGCTGGGCCATCGGAGTGTTGGGCGCCACGTTGGTGGTCGCGGCGCCGCGACATGCGGTCGGCCCGGCGGTCGAAGCGGGCGCCGTCTTCGTGTTCGCCCGCACTGGTGACGATTGGACCTACCGGCAGACGCTGTCCGCGTCCGATGCCGCCGCCAACGATTGGTTCGGCATTTCCGTGACGCTGGGCGACGGCACGCTGATCGTGGGCGCCGAAGGCGACGACACAGGGGCGGGGGCGAACGCGGGTTCGGCGTACGTCTTCGTCGTGGACGCCAACGGGGTGTGGAGTCAGCAGCAGAAGTTGACGGCGGCGGACGGAGCTGCCGGAGACCAGTTCGGCCACGCCGTCACCTTGGACGGCGACACGGTGGTCGTCGGTGCGTTTCAGCACAATCTGTTCGGCTGGAACGACGCCGGATCGGCCTATGTCTTTGTGCGCAGCGGCACGACATGGACCGAGCAGCAGAAGCTGACAGCGCCCGTGCCTTATTCCGGCGCCCTGTTCGGATCGGCGGTGGCGATCCGCGGCGATTTGGTACTGGTAGGCGCGGAAGGTGTGGACGTGGGATTTGTTCCTCGAGCGGGAGCGGCTCATCTGTTCACCCGCAGCGGGACGCAGTGGAGCCATCAGCAGCAGTTGTCCGCGATGGATCCGGGCAGCCTCGACCGATTTGGCAGCGTCGTCGCGGTCGGGCCGGAGTTGCTGGTCGTCGGAGCGAATCTCCGCGACTCAGCGGCCGGCTCGAACGTCGGCTCCGCGTTCCGGTTCACGTCCGACGGCGGCACGTGGAGCCAGCAGCAGGAGTTGACCGGCAGAGACCAATACCCCAGCGACCAGTTCGGCTCAGCCGTAGCGGTCAGCGGTCCGTTGGTCGTCGTCGGGGCGCCGCTGGCGGATCTGGCGAGCGGGAACTCGGGAGGGGTGTACGTGTTTGCCCCCGACGACACACAGTCGCCGACGATCACCGGGACAGCGCCGTCGTTGGCTGCCAGCAGCATCTTGGATGCAGGAACAAGATCGCTGGTGATCGAATTCAGCGAAGCGGTACTGGGCGGCGGCGACGCGGGCAGCTATCAGCTCCAGTCAGTTGGCCCTGACGGTCTGCTGGGTACGGCGGACGATACGATATTACCGCTTTCGGTGACCCACTTGGGCACGACGGCTACGCTCGTTTTCCCAGCGCTGCCCGAGAGCGTCTATCGCTTGACAGTCCGCGATGTGATCACGGACCTGGTGGGGAATCCGCTGGATGGCGACGGCAACGGCTTGCCGGGCGGAGACGCGCGTTTGGAATTCACGGTTGTTCCGCCTGTTGGCGGTTTATTCCCATCGAGCACCGAGTACCTCGGCGCCGCCTATGCGTACCCGCGCGCGATTGAGGGCGGTGATTTCAACGGGGATGGCGTCTTCGACCTAGTGACGGTGAACAGCACGGGAAACGTCACCCTGTCCTTGGGCGACGGCGCCGGCGGCTTCACACTGGCCGGCCCATTTCCCAGCGGCGGCTCCTCTCCCTGGGGTGTGACGGTGGGCGATTTCAACGGGGACGGAAACAGCGACCTCGCCGTGGCCAATACGTCCAGTGACAGCGTGGGTGTCCTGTTGGGCAATGGCGCGGGAGGGTTTTCCGCGACCGCCGTCTACGCCACTGGCGGTTCCTCGCCCTGGGATGTAACCGTGGGTGATTTCAACGGCGATGGGAACACTGACCTCGCCGTTGCCAACGGCGCCAACGCAGGCATTCTGTTGGGCAATGGAGCCGGCGGATTTGGTGCCGCCGTCACGTACGCCACCGGCGGCTCGTCGCCAAGATCCGTGACGGCCAGAGATTTCAACGGGGATGGAAACGACGATCTGGCCATTGCCAACTCAAGCAGCAACAACGTGGGCATCCTGTTCAGCGATGGTATGGGCGGGTTCACCGCCGCGGTGACTTACCCCAGCGGCGGTAGCTCGCCCCGGACGGTCATCGCGGGGGATTTCGACGGAGACGGCCACACCGACATCGCCGTCACGAACCGCAGCAGCAGAAACGTGGCCATCCTGGCGGGCGAGGGGGCTGGCGGATTCGGCACCGCCGTCCCGTACGACACCGTGGGCACCTCGCCCGACGGCGTGATTAACGACGATTTCAACGGCGATGGGCACGCGGACCTGGTCGTCGGCACGAGTGCCAGCGTCGCGGTCCTGTTGAGCAACGGGGCCGGTGGATTCGCTGCCGCCGTCACGTACACGACGGGCGGTTCCAACCCGAATTACGTGGCCGCAGGGGACTTCAATCAGGATGGAAATCCTGACCTAGCCGTCGCCAACTATACCAGTCACAACCTGAGCGTGCTGCTGGGCAATGGCAGCGGAGGATTCGGCGCAGCGGCCACTTACGCGCCCGGCGGGGCCTCGCCCGAGGGCGCAGCCAGCGGCGATTTCAACGGCGACGGCATCACGGATCTGGCCGTGGCGAACAACAGCACCAACAACGTGGGCGTGCTGCTGGGCAACGGGGCGGGTGGATTCGCCACCGCCGTCACCTTCGCCACCGGCGGCTTGTCCCCCAAGTCCGTAGCCACAGGAGATTTTAACGGCGACGGCAACACCGATCTTGTCGTGGCCAATTACGGCAGTAACAACGTGAGCGTCTTGTTGGGCAACGGCGCCGGCGGGTTTGATGCCGCCACTGCTTATGCTGCCGGCGGTTCGGCTCCGAGTGCCGTCGCGGTCGGCGATTTCAATGGGGACGGAAACTTGGATCTCGCCGTGACGCTCCAGACCAGTCACAAGGTCGGCATCCTGCTGGGCAACGGAGCCGGCGGATTTGGCGCCGCCGTCACGTACGCCACCGGCGGGAACAGCCCCGTCAGCGTGGCCATCGATGATTTCAACGGCGACAGCAAGCTCGACCTGGCCGTCGCCAACTCGATCGGCGGCAACGTGGGCATTTTGCTAGGTGACGGACTCGGCGGCTTTGCCGCAGCTGCGACGTACTCGCCCGGGGGAAGCTACCCCAATTCCGTGGCCGTGGGTGACTTCAACGCGGACGGGAAAAAAGATTTGGCTGTGGCCTACACCAGCAAGGTAGCCATCCTCTTAGGCGATGGGGCGGGCGCATTTGGCGGTGCCATCTCCTATTCGCCGGGCAGCTCTGTACCGAAATCCGTGACCATCGGCGATTTCAACGCCGATGGGCGCGACGACGTCGCGGTCCTGGTCGAGAACAACTACAGTTACCACGTGAGCGTCATGCTGGGCAATGGCGCCGGCGTCTTGGCTGCCGGCGTCCTCCACGTCATCGGCGGCTTGTCGCCCACGTCGCTGATGCTTGCCGATTTCAACGGCGACGGAAATCACGACTTGGCCGTCACGAACTCGACCACGCACAACGTGAGCATCCTGTTGGGACGAGGCGCCACCGGGCTGGCTGCGGCCATCCCCTACGCCACCGGCGGGGCGAATCCCAATTCGGTAGCCGCGGCCGACTTCAATCGCGATGGCAAAAATGATCTCGTCGTCGTCAACTACATCAGTCGAAACGTAGGCGTTCTGTTGGGCAACGGGGCGGGAGGGTTTGCTGCACCACTCACCTATGGCGTCGGAACTTCTTCGCCGTGGGCTGCCACAGTCGGGGACTTCAATCTGGATGGCAAGGCCGATATTGCTTACGGCAGAAACGGAACAAACAGCATCGGCGTCTTGTTGGGCAATGGCGCCGGCGGATTCACTAGCAACCTCTCCTATCTGAGCGGTGGAACGTCTCCTCGTTTTGTTGCCGTGGGAGATTTCAACCAAGACGGGAAACCCGATCTCGCCGCGGCGAATTACGGCAGCGACACCGTGGGCATACTGCTGGGCGACGGGACCGGTGCGTTCGCTGGCTCGGTCACCTATGCCACAGGAGGCAACACTCCGAATTCCGTGACGGTGGGCGATTTCAATTCCGATGGCCTGGACGACCTGGCCGTCGCCAACTTCGGCAGCAACAGCGTCGGCGTGCTGTTGGGTGATGGCGACGGGGGATTCGCCGCCGCCGTCACGTACTTCACGGATGGCATCTCGGCCTATTGCGCGACCGTCGGCGATTTCAATGCAGATGGCAGAGACGACCTAGCCGTCATCAACTACGGGAGCGACAACGTAGGCGTGCTGTTGGGCGATGGCAACGGGGGATTCGCCGCCGCCGTTGCTTACGCCTCCGGCGGCGACGGTGCCTACTTCGTGACCACGGGCGATTTCAACTCCGACGGCAAGAGGGATTTTGCGGTCGCCCATTATTCCAGCAGCAGCTTTGGCGTGCTGTTAGGCGACGGAAACGGCGGTTTTACTCCTGGAATCTCCTATGCGTCGGGGGGTGTCTCTTCCCCGGCCGCGGCGGTCGCCGACTTCAACGCCGACGGCAGGGACGATCTTGCTGTGGCCAACTACGGCAGTCTGAACGTAGGCATCTTTTTGAATACAGGGCAGTATCGGCCGAGCGTCCAGGAACTGGATTCGCCCAGCGCGATGCGACTGGCGATCCAATCGCGAGGGTTCGGGGCCGGCCAGTTGGTCGAAGGGACGGGCGGGGCCTTCGACGGGATGGGCCGGCTGGAAGTTGCCGGTCAGACCTATGCCCCTGCGTCAGCCGATGAGTATCTGGCCGACGGCGGCCGCACCGCAGTCACGCCGACGGTGGCCATCGCCGGGCTGTACGTGTCGCGCAAGATCACCGTGCCGGACTCGGGCACAGAGGACTTTGCCCGGACCGTGGACGTGCTGACCAATCCCGGCAGCCAGCCCATCACCACGACGGTCCGAATCGTGGGCAATTTGGGTTCGGACGCGGCCACCACCGTCTGGAAGACTTCCGACGGCGACACGATCGTCGAGCCCACAGATCAGTGGGTCGGCACCGATGGCGCCGGCGCGACGGGAGCTCCCGCCATCCTTCATTACATCCATGGTCTGGCTGGTCTGGTCCCCACGACTGTCAGCATTGACGGCGACCAGGGCGATAACATCCAGTGGACGTACGAAATCACGGTACCGGCCGGCGAAACGGTACGATTGGTCCACTTCACGATCCTGGCCGAGACACGAGCGGCGGCGGAGGCGGCGGCAGCGACGCTGGTCACCTCCAGCGGCTTCGGCGGTCAGGCGGCGGTGTTCCTAACCCAGGACGAACAGGACTCGGTAATCAATTTCGCCTTCGACGCCCCGTCCGATTTCACCATCAATGCGGACGAGTTCAGTGCTAACGCGGACAACGGCATCATCCTCACCCAGTCCGGCGGCCGAATCGTGGTTACCGTCGACGGCCAAACGGTCCTGGATCAAGCCGTCAGTACCCTGAACTCGCTGACGATCAACGGGCAGACCGGGAACGACACGCTGACTGTGGATTTCTCCGACGGCAACCCGATTCCGCCAGGCGGAGTGAGCTACGACGGCGGCACGGGCGCCGATGCGCTGGCGCTGACCGGAGGCTCGGCGACCGAGGTGAGCTTCGGCTTCATCAACGCCCACGACGGCAGTGTGACCATCGACGGGCGGACTATCGGCTACTGCAACCTGGAGCCGATCACGTCCGATATCCAGGCCACGCACGTGACGTTGGACTACAGCACGACGGGCGAGACGATCACGGTCCAGCAAGATAGCAGCGACACGGCGAAAACCTTGGTCACCTCGACCTTGCCGCCCTCGGGCGAGTCCGTCAGTTTCCTCAACCCGACCGGCACGCTGACCATCAACGCCGGCGACACGGGCGACGACATCGTCGATGTCAACGGCTTCGGCACCAGCAACGGCGGGGCGCCCGGCGCCTTGACGATCACGGGTGGGACGGGGGCGGACGACGTGAATGTTAATGTCGGGATTTCGCTCGGCGGTGCGGGCGCCCTGTCGATCACCGCCGAGACGATCGACGTAGCGGCGGTGACCGTTTTCACGGCGGACGGCAGCCAGTCGTACTTCGGGGCGTTGAGCGTCTCCGCTTCGACGCTGCAGACAACCGGCACGGGCAGCGTGATCCTGGGCGGGGACGCGACCGTCAGCGGCTCAGCGGCCGCCGGCATCCACGGCAAACTGAACCTGGGCGGCGCAACGCGCACGTTCAATGTGGCCGACGTCACCGGCGACGCGGGCAGCGACCTCACGATTTCCGCGGTGATCGACAACGGCGGGCTTGACAAGACGGGAGGTGGTACGCTGAGCCTGACGGGCACAAATGCGTACAGTGGCGGAAGCACAATCAGTTCAGGGACGCTGCAGGTCGGCAACGGGGGCACGACCGGCAGCTTGGGCAGCGGCAGCGTCACCAACAGCGGGACCTTGACTTTCTTCCGCAACAACGGCTATACGATCAGCAATGCGATCGGTGGCGCGGGCACGCTGATTTTCAGCGGCACCGGCGTCAGCGGAGAGAGCTCTTACGCCCTGGCGACGACGAACACCTTCACGGGGTCCGTCTATGTGAACAACGCGCGGCTCAGCGTCGCCGCCGCGGATCGCCTGGGGACAGCCTCGATGGTCCATGTCTCCAGCGGTGGACAGCTGCGCGTGACGGGTCCCAGCGTCACCTACTCCCGGCCGTTGACTCTGTCCGGAATGGGTTGGCCGGAGACCTTTGGCCGTTTCGGAGCCTTGCGTTTCGATGCGGGCAATTCACCCCCCACGTGGGCTGGCGACATCGCCCTGGCCGCCGAAGCCCGCATCGGCGTGTACAACAGCGACGTCGGCCGGGTGACCGGCAACATCTCGGGCAGTTACCAATTGGAGCTGTGGGGCAACGGTTTCTCGGACACGATCATGCTCGCCCCCGCCACCGGCAATACTTACACTTCGACGAAGCTCACGACGTTGTCGGCGGTGGTCGGCAAGGAGGACGCCTTCAGCACCGGCGGGCTGCTGATGAACGGCGCTTGGCTCAACCTGAACGGGTACAATCAAGCCTTCGGCAACCTGTCAGGTTCCAGCGGTTCCATTGCCAACAGCCACCCGACGACTGCGGCGACGCTGACCGTGGGCAGCGATGGCACCGACACCAGCTACGGTGGGACGATTGACAGCCACGGGTGGTCCTACCAACCGCTGGCGGTGGCCAAGGTCGGCACCGGGAAACTGACGCTCACCGGCAACAACACCTACACCGGGTCGACCACAATCAGCGGCGGTACGCTCCTGGCCAACAACGCTTCCGGTTCCGCGACGGGCGCGGACCCGGCGGCGGTCTTCATCCGCTCCGGCTCGGTCTTCGGCGGCACGGGCTCGGTGGCCACGGACGTCTGGGTGCCCGGGGGGGACAGCGGTACGGTGGCCCCGGGCGATCCGGGCGCGGCGGACACCACCGACGACCTGGGCGTGCAGACCCTGGTGCTGAGCGGCAATTCGGCCTACCTGAGCATCGAGATCGATGGCACGGCGGCGGGCGCCTTCGACCGGGTGGTCGCAGCTGGCGGCGTTCGGCTGGTGAGCAACCCTAACCTGACGTTGACCAAGCTCAGCGGCTACACGGTCACCCCCGGCGACGCTTTCGTGATCGTCAAGAACGACAGCGCCGCTTCCGTCGACGGCACGTTCGCCGGCTTGGCCGAAGGGGCAGCCATTCCAAACTTCCTGGGCTCGGCTTATACCGCGCACATCACGTACCAGGGCGGCGACGGCAACGACGTGGTGCTGACCGTCGACTATGTGGTAGAGGTCCGACTGGTCCCCCTCCAGGCGGCAAGCGGCACAGACACACTCGTCACCCTGCCCGATTCGGTAACGCAGCTCGACGCGGGCGACGACTTCTTCCTCGAAGTCTGGGTGCAGGATATGCAGCACAAGGTGGGCGTGCAGGGAGGATACGTGACGCTGACGAACCTCACCCAAGCCGCCCAGGCCCAGGCGTTGAACCACGGCGGCGTATTCGACTTGTTGACCAGCGGAACCATCAACAACCCCCAGTGGCAAGTAGAAAGCTTTGGCGGCGGAACGCTCGATGGCGGGCAGGGCGCCAATCCGAATTGGGCGCGGCTGGGTTACGTCCGGTACGAAGCGACGGCAGGAGGTGAAATCCTGTTCGAGTCAGCGGCCGGCAATCTGCAGTTCAGCCTGAGCGGGATCGGAAATATCTCTCCTCAAGACATCAACTTCGGTTCCGTTTCGCTGACGTCTCTCCCGCAACTGTCAATTGCCGGCGTCACCCGGGCCGAAGGCAATTCCGGCACGACGGACTTCGAGTTCGTCGTGACCCTGTCGCATCCCAGCAACCAAGAGGTCACGGTCGCGTACACCACGCAAGACGGCACGGCCACGGTGGACGACAACGATTACCAGTTCACCACCGGCACGCTGACGTTCGAACCCGGCCAGATGCAAAAGACGATCGTCGTCCCCGTCAATGGCGACCTGAAGGTCGAAGACGACGAAACCTTCTCCGTCATCCTGAGCAACCCTACCGGCGCCACCATCACCCAAGACACAGCCGCGGGCACGATCACCAACAACGACACAGCCACGATCTCGATCGCGCCCCCCAACCGGCAATTGACTGAAGGGAATGCCGGGCTGAAACCGTTTGAGTTCACGGTCACCCTTTTGGCCTCGATCGATTTGCCGGTGACAGTTCGGGTGGATACGGCCGACGGGACCGCGACTACGGCCGACAACGACTATCAGGCACGGACGAACCTGGTGCTGACGTTCACGCCTGGCGGGGCATTGGAGCAGATGTTCTCGGTCAACGTCGTGGGCGACACCAAGGGCGAGGCGGACGAGACGTTCGGGGTGCAGTTGTCCGAGCCGTTGTGGGACGGCGCGCCGGATGCCCGGATCTCGCTTGCCGTCGCTCAAGCCACGGGGACGATCGTGAACGACGACGCGCTGGTGGCTGTCCAGGTGGTCGCGGTCGCGGCGCCGTCCGCTGGCGGCACGACGGCGCCGCCGTCCAGTCTGGACCTGATCACGCTGGGCAGCACGTATTACTTCGAGGTCTGGGTCCAGGACCGCATGGATCCGGGTGCAGGGATCTCCGGCGGGTCCGTGGATGCAGGCTATACCACTTCGATCGTCGATGGGGTTGCGGTCTTCCATGATTTCGACGATATCTCGCCCACCGGCACCATCGACGATGCGAACGGCGTGGTTCAGGATCTGGGCGGTGGGACGTTGTCGGGCGGGGTCGGAATCTCGCCCCAATGGGCTCGGATGGCCTATGTCCAGGTCCGGGCAACGGGATTGGGCGACGCGACGTTCGATCTGAGTGCCGGAGATTTCCAGTTCAGCCGTTTCGGAGAAGGCAATGTGGCCTGGGAGTTTGTGGATTTGGGGACGCCCGTTGTCGTCGAGCAGACCGGCGGAACGCAGATGGATCTGAGGATTGTCAGGACGCCCACCACGGTCCCCGGCAACGGAGAGGTCGCCAATTTGCCCGCCGGTGTGCCCTGGGTCCACGAATGGGAGTCGTTCTGGGTCGAGGTCTGGGTCAGCACGCCCAACACGACGACGCTGGGTGTCGGCTCGGCGACGGTCGATCTGCATTACAACACGGGCTATCTGACCGCCCAGGAGATCCAATACGGGCCCGCCTTTACGCTGAACCGGACGGGAACGATCGCCGATGCGCTGGGGCGGGTCACGACGCTCGGCGGCGAGACGAACCTGACCAACGTCGGTGACGACGCCTTCGTGCTGCTGGCCCGCGTCCGATTTGCCTCGACAGGCGCCGACCAGGTGCCGGTCGATGAACTGGGCCGGCACATCGGCCCGTACGACATGCAGATGGCCCTGGCCGACGGGCAAACGCAACTGGTGGGCATCGGAGCGGCCGTGCCCGAGTTCGGGATGCCGCCGGCCACCGAGTTGTGGGCGGTGGTGTACGACATCGACGACAACGATTTGATCGATTTCGGGGACCTGTCGTTCTTTGCGCCCGCGTTTAGCCAGACCATGGGGCTGCCCGGGTCGGAACCGCCGTACGTCTGGTGGGCGGACTTCGACAAGACGGGATTGGTCGACTTTGGCGATCTGTCGTACTTTGCGCCCAACTTTGCCAAGGGCCGGGGCGACGGCACGGCGATCGTGTTCGCGCCTAATTTCCCGGACGCTTGGCGCGGCGAGACGGGCGAGGGCATAGCGCCGGCGTTCGACGGGGCGGGCTCGGGCGAGGGCGTGGTACTCGTCTTGGGCGGGACCGGAGCTGAGGAGATGGCTTCGACAGCGGGCCGTGAGCTTGGATTCGAAGGTTCGCAGCAGTTGCAAGCGGCGCCGCTGGTGATGGCCGTCGCGACGAACGAGGAACGTGCGGCTGCGCGTCAGAACCTGGAACCGCCCTTGCCGGTCACTCTGGACGCCCTCCCCAATGCGGAAGCGGACGGATTCGGCCGGCGGGATGCGTTGCCCAGGATCGATCGCGTGCGTGCCGTCACCGCTGAGGCATTCGCCCAGATCGGCAGCGAGCACGACGAACGCTGGGCGACCGGGTGGCTCGCGGGCGCCGGACGCGAGTCGGCCCGTAGCGAGCGCCCCCAGCGCCCGGCCGACCGCTGGGAACCGCTGGAGGACGTCCTGTCGCTGTTGGCGGAACAGGCGTCGGACCGGCTGCTGGGCGACATGCCGGGACCGCGCGACGCCCTATTCGCCCGGACCGGCCGGTGAGTTCCATTCCGGCAAACACGTCATCCCGTCGCTCCGGATCCGCGGGACCACGCGGCATGTGAATCGGTCGGTGTTCGTTGTACGAGCGACCGGGCGGTGCCGATTTAATCCTCAATCAAACGCTCGAACGCAGCTTCGTCGATGACTGGGACGCCGAGCTTCTGGGCTTTGTCGAGCTTGCTGCCGGCCTTTTCGCCAGCGACGACGTACGCGGTGTTTTTCGAGACGCTCGATGCTGCTCGGCCGCCGTGGCGTCGGATCAGCGTCTCGATCTCGTCGCGACTGTACTTGGTCAGCGTGCCGGTGACGACCAGCGTCTTGCCGGCCAGCGGTCCGGAAGCCGCATCGGTGGCCGCGGACAATGAATTCATTTGCACGCCCACGCTGCGCAATTCCTCGATTGTTTTTCGCCCGTGTTCGCTGTGCAGGAACTCGTAGACGCTGCGAGCGATAATCTCGCCGATCTCGTTGATCTGCGCCAACTGCTGCTGGTCGGCTTGGGCAAGCTCGTCCATGTCGCGAAAGTCCTCGGCCAGCACGGCGGCCACGCGGGCGCCAACATGGCGTATGGACAAGGCGCTCAGCAGCCGCGCCAGGCCGCGATCCTTGCTGGCTGCGATTCCTTGGAGCACGTTCTGCGCCGACTTCTTGCCCATCCGTTCCAAGCCGAGTAGCGGGGGCTCGGTCAAGCGGTACAGGTCCGCAAAGGTCCGGACCAGCCCCGTTTCCACAAGTTGATCGATCAGTTTTTCGCCCAGGCCCTCGATGTCCATGCTGCTGCGTCCGGCGAAGAACCGCAGCCGTTCTTTTAACTGAGCGGGGCAGGAGACGCTGGGACAGCGAATGTAGACGCCGCCCTCGTCCTTGACCAACGGCGTGCCGCACGCCGGACAGGCGGTGGGAAAGCCGTAGGCGGGCAGATCGTCGGTCCGCTCGTGCTTCTCCACGCGGACGATGTGCGGGATGATCTTGCCCGCCTTTTCCACGACCACCACGTCGCCCTCGCGGATGTCTTTGCGCTCGATCTCCTCGGCATTATGCAGACTGGCGCGGCTGACCGTCGTGCCGGCCAATTGCACCGGCTCCAATTCGGCGACCGGCGTGATCGTCCCGGCTTTGCCGACCTGGACGTTGATCCGCAGCAGGCGCGTCGTCGCCTCCCACTTCTCCCATTTGTACGCGACCAGCCAGCGGGGACTCTTCGACGTCGTTCCCAGCCGCCGGCGCTGCGCGAAATCGTTCACTTTCAGCACCAATCCGTCCACCTCGAAGTCCAGCTCGTGCAGCGACTCGACCACGTGGTCGCAATATTCCACGGCGGCCTCGAACGTCGCAAAACCCTCGACCTGCGGCGTGGGCGGCAAGCCGTAGCGGCCGATCTCCTGGAGAAAGTCGAGATGGTTCGTCGCCTGGAGTCCTTCGCAGTAACCGACGCCGTGACAGAACACGCGCAAGGGGCGTTCGGCGCAGATCCGCGGGTCCAGCATGCGCATGGCGCCTGCCGACAGGTTTCGCGTATTGGCGTACGGCGACTGACCGGCGGCCTGTTGCCGCTCGTTCAAGGCGACCAGATCCGAATTGGTCATGTAGACTTCGCCGCGGACTTCGAGCACCCGCGGCACGTCGGACCCCGTCAGCCGCAGGGGCACATCGCGGATGGTCCGGATGTTGTGCGTGATATCGTCGCCCACCACGCCGTTGCCGCGCGTCAGTGCGCGGACCAGGACGCCGTCTTCGTAGACGAGGGCGACGGCCGCCCCGTCGATCTTTAATTCCACGACCCACTCGATCGGTTCGCCGTCCAGCAAGCGGGTGGTCCGCGCCGCGAACTCGCGCAGCTCGCTCATGGTGTACGTATTTTCGATCGACAGCATCGGCACACGATGCGGGACCTGCGTCAATTCGGCGATCGGCTGGTCGCCGACGCGCTGCGTGGGACTGTCCGGCGAGATCAGCTCGGGATGCTGCGTTTCCAGATGCTTCAGCCGCTGCATCAAGCGATCGTATTCCAGATCGCTGATTTCCGGCTGCGCCTCGATGTAATACTTGTGATCGTGGGAGCGGATTTCTACTCGCAGCCGCTCGATTTCTTGTTGCGGATTGGTAGCCATACGCGATCAACTCCCGGGCGAATCGTCGGACAGCGTGCGGAGGTCGTCGAAGTAACGAGGATACGTCTTTTCCGTGCAGCTCGGGTTGAGGATCACCACGCCGGGCGTCCGCAAACCGGCCAAGGCCAGACTCATCGCCATCCGGTGGTCATTATAGGTTTCGATCGCGGCGCCGCGCAGCCCGGCCGGCTCGATCCGCAGCCCATCGGGCAACTCGTCGACGCGGGCGCCAAGCTGACGCAATTCGCGAGCCAAGTCGCCGATCCGGTCGGTCTCCTTGTGGCGGATGTGGGCGACGCCGGTGATGGTCGTCGGGCCTTCGGCGTACAGGGCCACGGCGGCCAGCGTCAGCACGGTGTCGCTGATCGCATTCATATCCACCGTGATGCCGCGCAAACGCCCGCCGGTGACGGTGATGCCGTCGGCGCGGTAATCGACCTGACAGCCCATCTGGGCCAGGCAATCGCAAAACGCAACATCGCCCTGAATGGCGTCGCGATTCAGTCCCGTCACGGTCACGCGGCCCCCTGTGATGGCCGCCGCAGCCCAGAAGTAGCTGGCCGCCGATGCGTCCGGCTCGATGGCATATTCGCGGCCCGCGTAGCGCTGACCGGCGGCGATCTGAAACCGGTCCAGCCGGCTGTCATCGACGCCCACGCCAAAGGCCGACATGACGGCCAGCGTCATCCGGACGTACGGCTGCGAGACCAGTTGGCCGTCAACCCGCAGGCAGACGTCCTCGTGCGCGTACGGTGCGACCATCAGCAGACCGCTGAGGAATTGGCTCGATACGTTGCCGTGAATCGTGGCCGATCCGCCCGGCAGGCCGCAGGCTCGAACGATGACCGGCGGGCAGCCGTTGTCGAATTCCGAACGCACATCGGCGCCCAGGTGCCCCAGGCCGTCCAGCAGATCCTGGATCGGACGCGCTCGCATCCGTTCCACGCCGTCCAGCCGGAACCGCCCCAAACCGAGCGTTGCGAGCGCGGTGAGGAAGCGGATCGACGTACCGCTGTTGGCCAGGAACAAATCCGCCTCGCGCGCCGGAATCCGCCCGCCGCAGCCGCGGACCGTCAACTCCGACTTGTCGTCATTGGCCTGGACCTCAATTCCCAGCTGCCGCAGGGCCGCGATCATCACCCGCGTGTCCTCGCTGTCCAACGCTCCCAGCAGCTGCGAGTCGCCTTCGGCCAAGGCGGCGCAGACGAGTGCGCGGTTGGTGATGCTCTTCGATCCGGGCGGGCGAATCGTGCCCATCAGGGGTCCGCACGGATTGATTTCCAGCTGGGTGCGGGTCATTTGGCGATCTTCCACAAATGTTTGTCGCTCCGGACGTACAGCGCGTCGCCCGCCACGGCCGGCGTCGCGTGGATCGTTTCGCCGAAACGGTTCTCGGCCACCACTTCGCCTGCTGTGTCGCCGACTCGGACGACTTGTACGTCGCCGTCTTGGTTAACGCAGTACAGGTGTCCGCCAGCCAGGACGGGCGTCGCCCAGTGCGTACCTTTCAGCCGCACGAACCACAACAGTTCGCCGGTCTTGGCATCGCCGCAACGCACGTTGGCATTGCTGATTACGTAGACTCGCCCGTCATGGATCAACGGGCTGGAGCTGCCGGGCCGCATCCGATTCGCATCCCACACGATCTCGGGAGCGTTCGATTCCTCCGAGAATCGCAGCGCGGTCAGGCCGCGCATGGGGACCAGCAGCCAGCCGTCGCAGAACACGGACGAGCTGATCCCCGCGGCCGGTTCCGCGAAACGCCACAATTCGTCGCCCGTCTGCACGTCGTGCGCGGTGACGCACGAAGTGGACTGGAGGAGCACAGCGGTTCTGCGCCGGCCGGCGCCGGGCAACGCGATGGGCGAGGTCCAGCTGCTGCGCGAGGGGCGTTCGACGCGCCAGCGTGTCTCGCCGGTGGCCGCGTCCAATCCCGCCGCGAACGAGTCGCTTTGATTCTCCAGCTGGACGACGACCACGCCGTCCGCGACCAGTGGCGACGACGCCATGCCAACGTCGCTGCCGGCGTTGGGATAGTCGTAACTGAGGCCGCGATACCAGACGAGATTGCCGTCCAGATCCAGGCAGAACAGATCGTTGGACGAGAAGAACGCATACACGTGTTGCCCGTCGCTGGCTGGCGTCGGCGCCGCGCCGGAAATGCTGCTGTGCGTGGCCGTGCGTCCCGTGGCCCAGAATTGACGTTCCCAGAGCGGCTTGCCGCCGGCCGCCGCAAAACACAGCACATGCAGCCGGTCATGGCGAAAACCGCTGGTCGCGGTTACCAGCACCCGCTCCCGAACCACGATCGGACTGGACGGTCCGCGGCCTGGAAGGTCGATTCGCCAAGCGATGTTTTCGGTTTCGCTCCACGTCACCGGCGGCTGGGCGTCGGGAGCGAGGCTCGAGGCGCCGGGGCCGCGGAATTGAGGCCAATCGCCAGCCGGGGAAGTCGCGCCGGCGAGCAGGAAGATCAACAGGATTAAGGGCAGTTTCATGGCGGATCTGCGTTCGTTTGGTGTCAAGGCAGTGACGGCCGGATGGCCGTGCCGTACTGGTCGCAAACGCGGAACTGGAATTTCCAGTCTTGCGCCCACGAGTCCGTCTGTTCGTTCTGGGCGATCTTCAGCAAGATGACGTTCCGGCCCGCACGGAGCCGCCCGCGGCCCACGTACTGGTCGATATACGTCCCCGCATGGTAGACGTGGTTGGCGGTGAGCAGTTCGCCGTTGAGCCAGATCTTGTTGCCGGTAATGCACCCCAGGCGAAACTCGGCGTCGCAGGCATTGTCGACCTGGAACTCGGCACGAGCGTAAGCGATCGCTCCCTTGTGCTTGCCCAGCGCGGCATTCAAGTCGACGATGCCGTACTCGTGCTGCGTCGTATGGTCGATCCACGTGACGGCGCCCGCCTTGCCCGGATACTCGTTCGCCGGTTCCGCGTCCTGTTCCGGACCGTACGCCACGTCGTATCCGCAGTCGCCGGTGTTTTCAAAAGGACCGATCAGCTGCCAGCGCATGAGGAACCCGAACTGCGCGGCCACGTCGACGGTTTCTCCCAGTTCGCGGAGCCGTTTGGCAGCTTCGTTGATTTGATCCAAATCGCGGGCCGCGGACAACGCCTGGCGATAAGCGGCGGCGGCTGCCGGCTTCCGGGCATCCATCATTTTCCGAGCTTCGTTCAAGGCAAAGGCCACGCCGTCCCGGCGGAGTTCCATGCTGGGATCCTGCAGCAGGCTTGGCACCAGTCGCGGCTTGGCGCCCCAGTCGACGCGCACGATGAGGTCGTAAGCCAGACTGCGGGCCTGCGGCAGATGGTTCGCGTCCGCGAGGAATGCCTCCAATTCGGTTTGAGGCAACCGGCCGCCGCGCTCCAGTTCCCGTTGGGCGATGGCTTCGACCGCGGCTCGCAGCCAGTTGGCCGACAAGCGATTGGCGCCGTCCATGCCCGCCAGGATTTCGGGAATCTGTGCGGCGGAGGCTTGGCCAAGCTGTTTCAGAGCGGCGATTGCGGCGACGTGCCCGGCGCCACGAGGACCGACCGCGTTAATCGCTTGCACCAACGGCGGCACGTCGACAGCCGCCGCCGCGGTCGTACCGGCGACGAGAATTGCCGTGAAGAGAATTGCGGTAAAGACGGCGAAAGACGAAATACGTGCCCGCGGAATGTTCATGTTTGATTCCCAACCACCTTTTCGATAATCCGACGGTCGAAATAGTTGATCGACATTCCGGCGTCGATCACCAGCGACTGGGCAGTGATGCCGGACGAGCGCGGGCTGAGCAGGAATGCAGCCACGTTGGCGACCTCCTGGGTCTGGATCGCTTGCCCCCGCGGGATGACTTGTTCGGCATACAGGTACGAATCGACATAGCCCGGGATGCCGGCCGATGCGGAAGTCTTCAGCAACCCTGGTGCGACGGCGTTGAAGCGGACGCGGGAGAAGCGGCTGAACGACTTGGTCAGAAACGCCAACGAGGAATCCAAAGCCGCTTTGATAGGTGCCATGAAGCCGTAATTTTCACTGGCCATGCGCGTGGTCGAGATGGAAATCGTCACCACGGATGCGTCCGCGTCCAACAGGTCTTTGACTGCGTCGCACAAGCGGATCAGTGAATAACACGAGATGTCCATCGCCTGCAGGAACTGTCTCTTGCCGGTTTCGTGGAACGGCTTCAGGCCGTCCGAAAAGTCCGCAAAAGCGATCGAATGCACCAACCCGTGGAACTTGCCGCCGCGGGCGGTCAAGTCGTCTCGTAGCTGCTCGATCTGGTCGTCATGTTCCACATCACAGGCATAGATTTCTCTGGCGCCCAACAGCTTGCCGATCCGCTGGCGCGCCTCTTGATTTTGGACCACGTACACCACAGTGGCCCCAGCGTCTTCCAGCGTCCGTGCAATGGCATAGGCCACGCTCTTGCGATTGGCTACGCCGAATACCAGGATCGATTTGCCGGTCAGTTCGAGAAAGTCCATAGCGTGTTAGGATTAGGTCGGCACCGGCACTTCGTCCACCAGGCGCTGAATGATCGACTCGGCGGCTCCCCGGCTGTCGCCTTGAATGTAGCCCTTGGTCACCACGCGATGGGCCAGCACTGCACTGGTTAGCAGCTTGATATCGTCGGGGACGACGAAGTCCCGGCCATCGATCAACGCCGCCGCCTGGGCCGCTCGATACAAGCTCAATGCACCACGCGTGCTGACCCCGACGTGCAGCTCCTCACTCCGCCGCGTGATTTCCACGATATCCAGCAGATAGTCATAAATCGACGCTTCGACGGCGATCTGTCGGACAGCTTTCTGCAGCGCCACGACCTGTGGACTCGAGAGCACCGGCTTCAGCTGCTCGACCGGTTCGCCTTCACGATGCGAGGCCAGTACTTGCCGCTCCGCTTCGCGGTCCGGATACCCCATCGAGATTCGCACCAGAAATCGATCCAGCTGACTCTCCGGCAAAGCGTACGTGCCCTCAAACTCGAACGGGTTCTGCGTCGCGATGACAATGAACGGTTTAGGCAGGTTGTGAGTGATGCCATCCACCGAGACTTGGCTGTCGCTCATGGCTTCCAACAGGGCGCTCTGCGTTCTGGGCGGAGCCCGGTTGATTTCGTCCGCCAGCACCACGTTGGCAAAGATCGGTCCGCGCTTGTACTCGAATTCGGACGCCTTCGAGTTGAACAAGCTGCTGCCCACAATATCGCTGGGCAACAAGTCGGGCGTAAACTGCAAGCGGCAGAAATCGCCCGACAGGCTCTTCGCCAGCGCTTTGCCGACTAGGGTCTTGCCGACGCCGGGAACATCCTCGAGCAAAACGTGCTCGCCGGCCAGCAGCGCCACCAGGCACATACGGACCACTTCCGGCTTGCCCAGCACGACGCTGCGCATGTTTCGTTCCAATTCCGCAATGGCTTGCCGCAGTTCGTTAGACATGAATTCTTCTCAAATCACTTGAACAATCGAATCGCAAGTCGTTAGACTAAACGCTGGAACGGTCATCCGCAATCGGGCAGGCGGCGGAACACTTCATACCTTTGGAGGCAAAGAGCCTGTTTCGGTTCGCCGGCCCGCCGCAGGACAGTTTGTGGACGAGTGGCTGGAAAGAATTTGCAGAGACGGAACAATTTCTGAACCGCTGGGGCGGATCCAAGTCCGGTCTGCGGGTACACTTCATCCTATCGCTCGACCGTGGACCTCGACTGTGAACGTCGTCCCGCGGTCTCGCCCCGCGCCTCGAGTACGGCAACGTAAAGGCCCATGTCGACCCAGACTACCTCGGATTATCGTCTCAGCTTTCGCCTGCTGTCGTTGCCGTCTAAGGCGGGCGTTCTTTCGTCGGGCGGTGAACCGGCTCTGTCGCCGGCGGTGATTGATCTGGCGTCCGATGAACCTTTACCCGAACTGCCGGACGACTCGCCGGCCGCGGAGCCATGCCTGACTTCGCTTTCGGATGGCGGACGGTCCGAATCGGGCATGTTCTGGCTCGAAGGCGACGCGTTGATGTGCGTCTGTCCGGATTGCCGAGCCCCGATGTCGGTGCGGGTGTGGCTGATGGTAGCCGACTGCTGGCGATGCGGAACCAGTATCGAATTGACCGACGAGCAGGAGCGTGAAGCGCTGCGGTTGCTGAAACAGCGGCAGGCGGCTCAGCGGCCGGACTTGGCAAACGCGTCTCGCGGCCGGACCGGCGACGAACGCTCGGCAACGCCTCGACCTGCGAGCGAAACCCCCGCCGTCCGGCGGCCGGCGGTCGCCGCCGCCCCGCGCCCGAGGCGGCCGTCGGTCCCGGCGTCGCTGACGGAATCGCCGGAAGACCGGTCGGCGGTTTCGTCAACCAAGCGGCTCGAAGCGACCTATAACGAGCCTCGGCGGCGTCTGGCCCGGCATCGAACGCCCGGCGTTTGGCTGCTCCGGCTGCTGAAAGACAGCCCGGCCTGGCTGACCAGCTTGCTGATCCATCTGCTCGTGCTCATGATTTTAGCGTTGCTGACAGCGCGCCGAGCCGAGGACGCCAACTACATTCGGCTGAACGCGATCGTCAGCAAAGATGTTCGCATTCCCGGTCAGGAAGCCATCGAAAATCCGGCCGACGAGGTGCGGTTCGATTTGCCCGTGCCGGAGAAGGTAGATTTGCAGGACCGGCAGACTCGCGAGACGGTGATTCGCGCGGACCAGGAGGCGCGCGAGTTGCGGCTGGTCGATACGGCCGATCCCAACCTGCCTGAGCTCGAACGGCTGAAACTGGAGATCGGCCAAGCCGACGGCAGCAGCGTGGCCATCGCGGCGCGCGATCCGCGCGTCCGCGTCGAATTGATCAAGCAGGAGGGCGGCACGACGCTGACCGAGGCGGCCGTCGCGCGGGGGCTGCGATGGCTGGCCCAGCAACAGCAGGCGGACGGCCGCTGGCGACTGGACGGCGGCGTGCGCAGCGACTCGGCCGCCACGTCGCTGGCGCTGCTGCCGTTCCTGGGCGCCGGCCAGACGCATTTATCAGGCCGCCACAAAGACGCCGTCGCGCGCGGCTTGCGGTGGTTGGTCGGCAAACAGCGGCCGGACGGCGATCTGCGCGCCGATTCGCAAGGCAACACCGGGATGTACGCCCACGGCCAAGGCGCGATCGTGCTGGGCGAAGCCTATTTGATGACCGGCGACGAGGCCCTGCGGCAGCCCGCCCAGAAGGCCCTCGACTTCATCGTCCAAGCTCAATATCCCGACGGCGGCTGGCGTTATCAGCCCAGCCGCGAGGTCGCCGGCGGCGGGCAGCGCGGCGACACCAGCGTCGTCGGCTGGCAGCTGATGGCGATGCAGAGCGCGCGGGCCGCCAAGCTGGCCGTGCCGGAGACGGCGTTCGAGTTATCCAGCCATTTTCTGGACAGCGTCCAACGCAAAGACGGCGCGGTGTACGCGTATCAGCCCGGCCACCAGCCCACGCCCACGATGACCGCCGAAGCCCTGCTGTGTCGGATCTATCTGGGCTGGACCAAGTCGGACCCGCCGCTGATGGAAGGCGTCCGTTACTTGCTGGACGAACACCCGCCCGATGCGGCGAAGCCCAATGTCTATTACTGGTATTACGGCACCCAGACCCTGCACCACGTGGGCGGCCCCGAGTGGGAGCGATGGAATTTCCTGATGCGCGACGTCCTGGTCAACAGTCAAGAGGCGCGCGGCGAGGCGGCGGGCAGCTGGGCTCCACGCGGCGAACACGCCTCCGCCGGGGGCCGCTTGTACATGACCTCGCTGGCGGTCTGCACTCTCGAAGTCTACTACCGCCACCTGCCGATCTTTCGGCAAGTCGATGTCGAGTAGCTGAGCTCACCACCCCGTCAGGCCCGGCCCACAGCACCGTTTCGGCCGGAGAGATCCGCTCCACCGGGAGCTTGGGGCGATTCGGGCCGCAGGTCGCGATTCAGCCGCTGCAGTTCCGGTCGCAGGCGGGGGTGAAGCTCCATCAGAATCACCTGGCGGATGTCCAACGGCAAACGGTCCAACAGCTGGACGAAGGCCGCCAACCGTTGATGGGCGAGGCTTTGTTCATCGCGCAGGATGTATACGTTGGCTTGTCCGGCCAACCCGATGGCACGGAACTGCAGGTCGGCCTCCTCCGCGCCGGCCAACTGCTCGTAGGATCGCAGCGCCTGGCCGAGATCGTCGTTCTGCAGGTACAACTCGGCCAGCCGCTGTTGGGCTCGCAAAGCGTAGTATTGGTGCTGTTGGCTTTCGCTGGGAGGAAAGTAACGCGAGACGCTGTGCCACGCCTCTTCCGTGGCGACTTCGGCGGCGTGCAGGTACTGATCGCGAACCGTCGCCTTACGTTCGACCGAGGGCAATTCCCCCGCGGAGACGGCCAGCAACGGCGCCGGCCGCCGCATCCAGGCGGCGACGCCGCCCAGGAGAAACGCGGGCAGCAACACGGCCGCCAGCAGCGCCGGCAAGCTGCGCCGGGCTTGCACATCCGCTTCGCGCCGCATCACGACGGCCAATTGCTGCGTCGCTTCCGTGCGGCTGCCGACCACAGACGCCAGTTCGGACGTCCCCCACGCCTCGTCGGCGGACGGCCACGCCTCGTCGGAACCGCCCACCGGGAGGCCCCGCAAATCCTTGGCCATATCCAAAGCCGTTGGATATCGGTCCTCCGGGCGTTTCGCCAGCAGGCGATGCACGATCCGGCACAGGCCGCTGGGCAAGTCGGCGCGCCGATCGTCGAGGCGGGGCGGCTCTTTTTTCAAATGTTGAACGGCGATACTCAGCGGCGACTCGCCTTCGAAAGGCGGCCGGCCGGCGAGCATTTGATAGCACGTGACACCGAACGAATACAAATCGCTGCGGGCATCCACCGCGCGTCCTTCGACCTGCTCCGGGCTCATGTACAGCGGCGTTCCCACCGTGACGCCGACCTGCGTCAGATTCACGGCCTGGCCTTCCCGCTCGACGCGCGCCAGGCCGAAATCGGCCACTTTGACTTCGCCGGCACGGGACAGCATGATGTTCTCCGGCTTGATGTCCCGGTGGATGATGCGTTGCTGCGCGGCCTTGTGCAACGCGGCGGCAACTTGGCGCATGATGCTCACGGCGGCGACGGCGTCGAGTGTTCCCTTGCGGTCCAACAACTGCTTCAGGTTCTGGCCTTCGACGTACTCCTGGACCATGAAGTGGATCCCGTCGATGCAGCCCACTTCGTGAATCTGGACGATATTCGCGTGGACCAGCGAAGCGGCTGCGCGGGCTTCGTGCAGGAACCGCCGCACGTACGAGTCATCGGCGGCCAGGTGGCTCTTGAGGACCTTGAATGCCACCTTGCGTCCCAGCGAGACCTGTTCGGCCAGATAGACCTCCGCCATCCCGCCGCGCCCCAGACGGCGCAACAGGTGGTAGTCTCCCAAGCGGCGGCCGGTGAGGTCGGCGTCCGCGAGAAGACCAGAAGCAGGAGGGGCGGAGTCGGCCATGAGTTACGCTTCGGATTTGCGCGTGACGCGCGCTGTCGGCGAATGTCGGGACCATCCCGGCTTTGACCGCCGACGGCGTCACACGTCTTCCATGACCTCGACTTCCTTGGCTTTTGCCAAGCTATTAATCTTTTCCTCGTAGGACTTGGTCAGATCTTGGATCGATTCCTTGGTCTGATCGCGAGCATCCTCGCTCATCTCCTTGGCTTTTTCCGCCTGATCGGCGGCCTTGTTGCCGTCGCGGCGGATGCTGCGAATGGAGATCCGGCTCTCTTCGGCCAGCTCCTTGACGCGGCCGACCATCTTGCGCCGCGTCTCGGTGGACAGGGCAGGCACATTGATGCGAATCAGCCGGCCGTCGTTTTGCGGATTGAAACCCAAATCGCCGGCGATAATCGCTTTTTCGATGTCTTTCAGCGTGCTGGGGTCGAACGGCCGGATCACGATCTGCGTCGGCTCGGGCACGCCGATCGAAGCCAGCTGCTTGATCGGTGCCATCGAACCGTAGACCTCCACGCGAAGTGAATCGACCAGACCGGGGTTCGCTCGTCCGGTGCGGATGCCCGAGAGGCTCGTTTTCAGAACGGAGATGGCCTTGTCCATTCGTTCTTCGACGTCAAACAGGATTTCTTCGGCGTTCATCTCGCATCGCTCCCCGGGAGGTTTCCAGTTGTGACCGCCAGCTTGCGAGATCGCCGGCCTACTTGGCGGCGATTCGCGTGCCGACTTTTTCGCCGTTCACGGCCCGCATTATGTTACCTTGTTTTCGGTAGTTGAACACTAGGATAGGCAATTGGTGCTCGCGGCACTGCGTGATGGCGGTGCTGTCCATCACCCGCAGGTTGCGTTCGAGGACCGCGCCATAGGTCAAGTCATGATACAGTACGGCGTGCGGGTTCTTTTCCGGATCGTCGCTGAAGACTCCATCGACGCGCGTCGCCTTGAGCAGCGACTGAGCGCCCAACTCCAGGGCCCGCAGCGCGGCGGCGGTGTCGGTCGTGACAAACGGGCCGCCGGTGCCGGCTCCCAGGATCACGATCCGGCCTTTTTCCAGGTGCCGGCGGGCGCGGCGGCGAATATACGGCTCGCACACGCCGTCCATGCGGATGGCCGACATCAGACGCGTGTCGCAACCCAGCGACTCCAGCGCGTCCTGCAGGGCCAAGCCGTTGATCACGGTGGCCAACATGCCCATGTAATGGGCCGTCGCCTCTTGGATGGCCGAACTAAGGTCCTTGAACTGGGCCCCGCGCAGAATGTTGCCGCCCCCGATCACCACCGCCATCTCGCAGCCCGAACTGCAGGCCTGCTGGATCTCGCGGGCGATATGGAGGACCTCCTCCATGCTGATACCGCGCTCTCCGGGACGCGTGAAACTGTCACCGGACAGCTTCAGTACCACGCGGCGAAACGGTTGACCGGCAGACGTTCCAGGTTGTTCGGGCATGGGACGTTAGGCCTTGGGGTAAGTGGAAATCGAAGTCGCAACGGCCGCTGCGTTGCGTTCCCGAGGACGGAGAACGCAATCGCAACTCGGAGAATGCCTGGGAGGAATCCTACTTCTGACCGATTTCCCAGTGGACAAATCGCTTGATCGTCATTCCGTTCTGTTCGGCCAATTGGCCGACCGTGTCCTTGTCGCCTTTGACGAACTGCTGTTCCAGCAGGACCTTTTCGGCGAAGAAATTGCGCAGCCGGCCGTCCACCATCTTCTCGATGATGTTCTCGGGCTTGCCTTCTTGAACCGCCGCCTCGCGCAGGATGGCACGCTCTTTTTCGATCTCGGCCGGATCCACGTCGTCGCGGCTCAGGGCCAGCGGGCGCATGGCCGCGATGTGCATGCAAACGTCCTTGGCCAACTCCGGCGTGCCTCCGGTGACCTCCAACAGGACACCCGCGATGGTCGTTGCATTGTGGCTGTAGCCGCCACAGGCGGCGTCGACCCGGACCATCCGGCCCACGTTGAACACCTCGCGGATACGGTTGAACAGATCGTCCTTTTGTTCCTGCAGCGTCATGCCGGGCTTGCTCGGCGACGGCTGGCCGAGCAGTTCTTCGGCCGTTTGGGCACCCGGCCCGGTGGCCAATTGGCGGGCAAGATCGTTCGCCAGTTGGATGACTTCCAGATTCTGTGCGACCGGATTGCTTTCGCACTTCAGTTCGACCATGGCGCCCACCGGCGGATCGAAACTGGTGAAAAGGCCGAACCGTCCGAAGGCCGTTTCGCGGTCGGAACGTTTGGTCAGCACATGAGCGCCTCGCTCGCGAAGCCAGCGAATGGCCGCCTCGGCATCGCCCTGACACTCGGCTAACGCTTGTTTGCAGTCCATCATCGGCAGTCCGGTCGTCTCCCGGAGGGCCTTTACTTGCGCCGCACTAATCGCGACCATGCATCTGTCTCCTGGTCTAGTAATCTTGACGGGGGTGAATGGCTTCGTGTGCCTCACACCAAGGGGAGGAACAATGGCCGCCCTGGGGCCAGTCGCCTCGTTCGGCGACCGTAGGCCACGGGCGGATTCAAAGGCAGGGTTCTATGAGTTTGCTGCGGCGTCCGCGGATGCGAATTCGCTCGAATCTCTCGCGGCGGGGACGTCGTCCGCTTCGGGGCGGCCTGACGTAGCCGCTCGGCCGGCGAGGATCGCGTCGGCCAGCTGCCGCGAGATCAACTCAATCGAACGAATGCCGTCATCGTTGCCGGGGATCGGCAGATCGATTTGATCGGGATCGCAGTCCGTATCGATCAGGGACACCGTGGTAATGCCCAGCTTTCGGGCTTCCTGCACGGCGTTCTTTTCCTTTTTGGGATCCACCACGACGAGGCATTCAGGCAGCCGATTCATCGTGCGGATTCCGTTCAGGTTGCGGTACATCTTGCGATATTCGCGGCTGAGCGCGGATTGCATCTTCTTGGAGTACGTCGCCAATTCCTCGCCGCTGCGAAGCGCTTCCAACTCCTCCAAACGTCCCAGGCGGCTGCGGACCGTGCGGAAATTCGTCAAGCAGCCACCCAGCCACCGCTGGCTGACAAACGGCATCCCGCAACGCAGGCTTTCGCGTTCGATCGCTTCGCTGGCCTGACGTTTCGTTCCCACAAACAAAATCAAGCTGCCGCCGGCCGCGACTTGAGTCAGGTACTTCTTCGCCCGCAGCAAACCGCGAACGGTTTCGCGAATATCGATAATATGAATGAGGTTCTTGCGGGCGTAAATATAGGGCGCCATCTTCGGATTCCACCGACTGGCGCGATGCCCAAAGTGTACGCCCGCGTCGACAAGTTCTTTGACGATTGAGTCTGCCACAGGTAATCTCCTCCGCTGCATCAAGGGTCATACACGGTACGTAACCGTATACAGGCTAATACCTTCGCCCGCTGGGAGCAGCAAAAAAAAGGGGTCGAAAACAGACGGACGCCCCCGTCGAGGCATGGTGGGCCTCGCATGGGACGTTCCGAGTAATCTAGGAATGTATCGCTTCAATCAACAAGGGTCAAGGGTGGAGAGCGGCCGGTTCCGCCAGAAGCCGCCTGAGAAAATCGAACGAAATACTCCGGATGCCGGGACAGTTGCTCTCGCGCGGTCCGGCAATGTTCAGGACCTGGATTCCGTTTTCCAACAGCCAGCGGCGGACAGACGCCGGATCGGGATCTTTCGTAAGATCGACCAAGCGATGGGGTTTTTCAAGTCTTATTGCCAAACGGCGCGTCAAGTCCGTCCCGCCGAACAGGCGTCCGCAGAACAGAATCAGCGTACCATCGGAATCCACGATGTTCCGTTCCGTCCGGACGGGGTACTCCGCGGACTCCGCTTCACACAACTGGTACTCCGCCGGGATCACCCCGTCTTCGGCAATCCGCCCCTGCGGACACCAACCGCCATGCTCGATACCCATCGCGATCGCGGCGTCGAGGGCCGCTCGATCCACGCCGGTCTGCCCGCCGGAGACGATCCGTTGCACGGTCGCACGCTGCTTGTCTTGAGTCATGCTAGCTGCCAGTCTCGCTTTCCTGCCAGGCAAGTGGGCTGTCGATTTAATGTGTTTGGCGCATATTCCGTGGGATCGCACCCGTTGGAGTTCACGCTTTAGCGTGTTTGGCCGGTCTCTGCCGGCGGGGAAAGACACGCTGAAGCGTGAACTCCAACATCCTGGACGGTCCCGACGGCATTAAATCAACAGCCCGCAAGCTGGCAGGGGGCGTTAACATGCGTGCTTTGACTAAACTTCTTCGTTTAGTGACCCACGAGTTGTGATTTGCGGTCCTAACGTTGATTGAGCGGAGGGGCGTCCAACGACGGAATAGGCAGCAAATCAGCGATGTGGGGATTTGGCGCGGGATACCCGGCGGGGTTCCCCCTGACGGGCATCACATCGTTCGCAAAGCGGAAATCGGACGCCCCGTAACTCGACGGCCGCTCGTCAGGCATTTCCGGAACGGGAGGCACGGCGACTTCGGCGCGCAGAATCGTCGGCTGACGTCGGATGTTTTTTTCCGAGGATTCCTCGTCCGTCCGCGATTCATCACCGATCGAACTGGGAGGCGCCGTCGAAATCTCCGATAGACAGCCTTGGAGAGACAAAATCACCAAGGCAGCACAGATCGTGACCGCCGACGCAACCAGCTTGGCTTTCGAATCCATGTCAGCCCAACCTTCGGGCGATGCTTTCCGGTCGCACCGCAGACGCTGTCGCTCGTGCTAGCACCGCGCGGTGGTTCCTTCGATAAACCATCCCGAAACGCCGCCGTCAAGATCGACAACGGGCGTGCCTGTCTTCCCTCTCCGTCAGATATCGGCGGAATCGAGCGCGGGCGGCCAGTGAAATCCGCCGCGGTGCGAGATTATTTACGCTCGTCGCATCGCCGCTCGCAACTTGGCGCTGCGGCTGCGGGGATTGCCGGCGCATTCCAAATCACTGGCACAAACGGGCTTGTTGCACAGACGGTCCAGTTGGGGATTGTCGCGGAATGCCTCTTTGACCAGGCGGTCCTCCAACGAATGGAAGCTGATCACCACGAATCGGCCTCCGGGACGAAGCCACGAAGGGATCTGGGCCAAGGCGCGTTTGAGCGATCCCAGCTCGTCGTTCACGGCAATGCGGAGCGCCTGAAAGGTACGCGTCGCCGCGTCGATCCGCTGCCGGCCGGCGCGCGGCACGCACGAGCGGACCAGCCGCGCTAGTTGGTCGGCCGTCCGGATGGGGTCGCTGCGCCGAACTTCGACGATTCGGCGGGCGATGCGCCGGCTGAAACGCTCCTCGCCGAACTCGTAAATCAGATTGGCCAGCGGCTCCTCGCGAACTCGCGCCAGCAGTTGCCAAGCCGGCTCGCCTTCCGTCGGATCGAACCTCAGGTCGAGCGGGCCTCGCGCATCGAAAGAGAAACCTCGCGCGGCGTCGGCCAACTGGTCGCTGGACAATCCCAAATCCAGCAATACCCCGTCAACGGCGGACAACCCCAAGCTGCGGACTATGTCCGGCAGTTCCGCAAAGTTCGCTTGGGCAACTTTGACGGGCAAACCCGCCAGCGTCTGCTCCGCGGCGGCGATCGCCCGCGGATCGCGATCCAGGGCCAGCACAAATCCGTCGGGGCCGACCCGCTCTGCCAACAGTCTGGCGTGGCCGCCACCGCCCAGCGTGCCATCCACCACCACATGGCCGGGCTGCGGCTGAAGATACTCCAGAACTTCGTTTGGCAAAACCGGAATGTGGATCGAGTCAGGCATAACCTAAGTGATAGCATACGACCCGGGGGCGCATCCATGCCCCCCCTATAACGGGTCGAGCTGGCGATCGGTGCGTATGCGAAGGCCTTACGCAGGGATCGCCCGTCGCAGCCGGGGAATCCGTCCCCCGGCCCGCGGATGCCAACGGCTTCCACATTTGGCAAGTCGATCAGTTGGTGGCCGCAAACTGATCGACGATTTCCACGCACAGACGACACATCGGACGTGCCGTTCCGTGTCAATTATTTCGGCAAAACCTCGCGCCTGTCCAAAGGCAGCTTCACAGCCTCTCCGGCAGCTTTGGCCGAAGGCTGGAACCCGACCAAGTCGGGCGTGGCTCGTTCAGCAAGTTCGTCGTAATGCGGCTGGGTGCTGCTGACGTAAGCCTCCCAGAGTTGAAAGTTCCAGATCTCGATATGGTCCCGCACGCCGACCAGCACGATGTCCTTGTCGAGCGACGCCAGTTGAGCCAACTCGACCGGCAGCCTCACCCGACCCTGCTTGTCCAACTCCACGCGCTGTACCTGGCCGTAGAACAGACGATTGAACGCTCGAACCTCCCGGTCATTCCTAGGCCCGGCTTCCAGCTGAGCGGCCAACCGCGCAAACGATTCCTCGCCGTAAATCTCCAGGGATCCGTCCGTGCCCGGAGCCACGTACAACGTCTCACTCTCCGCCGGCCCTAACGCATCGCGAAGCGGCCGAGGAAGGGCAAAACGAAACTTCTCATCCAGCGATCGATGAAAAGTCCCCGTCAGAAGCATGGTTTCACCACTTTGTACCAATGTTTCCCACTTTGCTCCAAACATACCCACTTTCGTCTACGCGTCAACACAACGCCACGACAACGGAGGGCATGTCAAGCGCGATCGTTTTTTGCCTTTCGTCGTAGAGTCGTTCCACGCTAAGACTTCGGGGAACGCGCGTTGGGCAAAACAAATTTTCGACTTTTTTCGACGCGACTCCAAAGTCGCCGCTTGTATGTACAAGCGTATAGATTCCGAGCCGCTGCTGCTCTACCGCCGGCCCAGGATGCGATTCATGTTCTTCTTGTAGAACTCGACCCCGGGCTGGCCGTACGGGTTGATGCCGATCAAGCGGCCTTCGACGACCGTAGCTAGCATCAGCATTTGGAACAGTTGCCCCACGTAGAACTCGTCGACTTGCGGCAGGTGCAGGTCCGCCGTGGGGCGGCCGTCGCCGTGATAAGCTTCGTTGGTGCCTTGAATGGCCGCCGTCATGATTTCGGGCAAGGCTTTGTCGGCCAAGTCGTTCAACGAGTCCTGGTCCAATTCGCTATGTCCCACACGCAGCGGGTCGCACCGCCAGCTGTCGACGATCAGGTTGGTGAACAGCTTGTCCCGTCGGCCCTGCTGGTGCTGCTGGGCGCGGGAGTGCAAGTCGCGCGTGTTCACCGCTGTGATCGGCGTCGCCCCACGTCCTTCCTTGCCCAGACTCTCGGCCAGCAGCTGGTCGTACCACAAACCGACAGACTCGAGCGCTTTGGACCAGACGTTCAGCACGCGGATTGTGGCGCCGGATTCTTTCTCCAGCAGATGTCCGGCCCCGACGTAATCCAGCACGGCGTTCTCGCCGGCCGGGGCGGTGCGGAAGTGCTCGTTCATCGCCGCGGCACCCTCCAACAGCGAGACGACATTCAAGCCCAGGATGGCTGCGGGCAACAGGCCGACGGCCGAGAGTACCGAGAACCGGCCGCCCACGCCTTCCGGGACGCGAAACAGCTCGTTGCAGCCTAGGGCATTAGCCAAGTTGAACAGCTTGCCGCTGGTCCCCGTGACGGGGACAACCAGCTTGGCCAATTTCTGCGAGTCGCCGCCCAGAGACTGTTTCAAGGCGGCCATGAATTGCCGCAAAGCGGCTGCAGTTTCCAGCGTTGCGCCACTCTTGCTGATCACGACGATCGCCCAGCGGTCCTCGATGGTTTCCGCCGGTCGGCCGTTGCCCAGCAGCTTGAGCAGGCCTTGTGAGGCGTCGTTGTCGACGTTGTTGCCTTCGAAGTACATCCGCGGCCGGCTGCCGCGCTGGCCGCGGTCCAGTTCGTTGAAGTAGGGCTCGCAACAAGCGTCCATCAACGCGCGAGCGCCCATGTAGGATCCGCCGATGCCCAGCACGACGACGCGATCCACGGCGTTCTGCAGGCGGCGAGCCGTCTGCAGAATCCGCCCCAATTCGCTGCCGGACTGGTCCGCCCGGTACTCGGCCAGGATCCGTTCCGGCAGTTCGAGAAACGCCGCGTCCAGCGGGTCCTTCTCCTTGGGGACAACGCCTTCGGCCAGCAGCCGCAGGTCCTCGTCCAGGACCTCGGTCCGAGCAGCTTCGAGCCGCGGCGCCAGGGCCCGCAGATCCGCCGGGGAAACGCCCGTGTCGTCGAGAAATATGCCCGAGGGATCGTAAGCGATCAGGTTTGCTTTTTTTGTGGTCATGGAAATTGTCGATGTGAGTCGTTGGAAGTTGGACAGTTGGAACTGTTTCGCTTAACGCCCAGCCGCAGGCGCCGGCTCATCCACCATGCCGGCGCCTGCGGCTGGGCGTTAAACACAGCCACGGTGGATTCCGCTGCAGCCGTTTGGATTCCTTGCCCCTAGAAGATATCGCCTCGGCGCCCGGCGTGCCAGCGGGTGAAAAAAACACGCGAATCGAGGGCTGGGTCGCTTGTGAAACAGAAGTTTTTCTCGACAATCTACGCGGTTACCTTAAACGAAAGGAAATTTGACGATGGACATCCACAATTTGACTCGTGAACTGAAGTTGAAAAGCGATTCCAAGATCGTGATGCTGGTTGCAGACGGTCTGGGCGGGTTGCCGATGCAGGCCGGCGGCAAGACGGAGTTGGAGACGGCCCGCACGCCGAACCTGGACGCACTGGCGGCCCGCGGCGTGTTGGGTTCGAGCATCCCGATTGTGCCCGGGATCGCGCCGGGCAGCGGGCCGGGGCACCTGGGCCTGTTCGGCTATGATCCGTTACAATATGTCATCGGCCGCGGGGCGCTGGAGGCGACGGGCATCGGCTTTGAACTGCGAGACGGCGACGTTGCCATCCGCTGCAACTTCTGCACGATCGACGCGGCGGGCAACATCACGGATCGGCGGGCCGGACGAATCTCGACCGACGAGAGCGGCCCGCTGGCGATCAAGCTGCGGCAGATCACGATTCCGGGCGTCGAGGTCTTCGTCGAGCCCGTCAAGGAGCATCGGTTCGTGGTGGTGTTCCGCGGTCCGGGCCTGGGCGACCGCGTCAAGGACACCGACCCCCAGGCCACGGGCGTCCCGCCGCTGGACCCGGTTTCGGACGATCCGGGCAGCCGGCGGACGGTCGAAGTCGCGAAGGCGTTCCTGGCCCAGGCCAAGCAGATTCTGGCGGACCAGCCCAAAGCCAACTTTCACACCATGCGAGGTTTTGCGGCCAAGCCCAAGTTGCCGTCCTATCAAGAAGTGTACGGCCTGCGGGCGGCAGCCATCGCCGTGTATCCGATGTACAAGGGGCTGGCCCGCCTGGTGGGCATGGACATCGTCGGCCAAGCGCAAACGCTGGCCGACCAGATGGACTTGCTGCAGCAGCACTGGAACGACTACGACTTTTTCTTCCTGCACTTCAAGTACACCGACAGCACGGGCGAAGACGGAAATTTCGACGGCAAAGTCAAGCGGATCGAGGAATTGGACGCCGCCGTCCCGCGGATCACCGCCTTGAACCCGACGGTGCTGATCGTCACCGGCGACCACAGCACGCCGGCATATTTGAAAGGTCACAGCTGGCACACCGTCCCGACGCTGCTGGTTTCCGATTGCTGCCGGCCCGACGGGGAAACGCAATTTGGCGAAGCCCAGTGCGTTCGCGGCGGCTTGGGCCAGTTCGAGGCCAAGTACCTGATGACCTTGGCCTTGGCCAATGCCGGACGGCTGGGCAAGTACGGAGCTTAAGTCGGCGGCCATGAAACAGACGGAGCCTTGCCGATGACCGACTTGATCCCGATGTTGCCGCACGTGAATGCGTCGCTGAACGTGTTGGCAACCGTCTTGCTGGTCATCGGCTACGTCCTGATCCGGCACCGCCGCGAAGTCGCGCACCGGCGGACGATGCTGGCGTGCTTTACCGTTTCGGTCGTGTTCCTGGCATCTTACCTGACGTACCACGTCAACACGGCGGCCGTAAATCGGTTTCCGAGCTACCCGCCGACGGCGGTTCGCTGGGCGTACTATTTTATCTTGCTGACCCATGTCGTGTTGGCGGCGGTCGTTCCGGTGTTGGCCGTGGCAACGATCGCATTGGGCCTGAGCGACCGCCGCCGGATGCACGTCCGCGTGGCCCGCTGGACGCTGCCGATCTGGCTGTACGTTTCGATTACCGGCGTGGCGGTGTACGTGATGCTGTATCACGCCTTTCCGCAGGCGGTTGATATCACAGGCCTTGACCGGAATGTTGCGCATCGTAACCCGAAGCGCCTGCGAGAGGGGGAATTACCCTGTTTCGTAGTCGCGAAGCGATGGCAGCACATAGCCTTGGGCGTAAGCCCAAGGATAGCAGGAAACGCGAAACCGTTAGCCGCGAAGCGGCGACAGCAAGTTCGACCGCAGCAACCTGCTGGCGCCGCTTCGCGGCTACGGCGCTCGTTCCTTCGAGTTCCTTGGGCTTACGCCCAAGGCTACATGCTGTCACCACTACGTGGCTATAAATACACAACTTCAAGACTGGCGTTTCTGGTTACGATGATCCGCTGCTAGCGTTTTGCGCAATACTCCGATCAAGGCCATATCACACAGCCGGCAACCTCCATGGCGCTGTGACAAAAGAATCTGATCGTTTTGCAGGATCGACAATCCAGTCCGTCGCGTGTTATTCTGCGTGGAGCGTGCCGGCACCCGGGTCCATGATATACCAGTGGGTAGGCTAGATGTTCTATGGCCAGGGCTGTAAGTCTGATGGAGAGCTGGAGCATGCGGTGGCAGTTGCTACAGACAATAGCCAGATCGTCGAGCGTAGTCTGGCTCAGGCCGCATGTTTCCCATAACGGTCGTAGAGTGGCCATCCCCTTTGGATGAAGAACTTCATGATACCCGCTACGAAGAGAGCGCGTGCCCGAAAAGAAAAAGCTCTGGCCCGCGTCATTGTCAAGAGGAAAGATAAGAGACTTACGGTCCGAAAGCGACAGTCTCCTCGCGGTTAAGGCAAAGCCCGTTGCGAGTGGTCAATACGCATATTGGCGTTGGGCCTGATTGGGCGAAGGGGACGGGGGTCTTTTCGTCGGAGGGCCGGAAACGCCCGCCGTCCCCTTTCTCCCGCTCGTGGGCCGTGCCCCGGGGATATCAAGGGCGTGGCCACAGTTCGGCTGACCACAGGCCGTGTTCGCCGTGCCGAGCTGCATTGGTACGAGGCAAACGGCGTAGGCAAACGAGGCTTCAAAATCAAGCGTTTCCTGGACGACTGACCCATGACGCGAAAAAAGAAAACACCGCAATTTGTATTATGCATCCGGAACGAGGGCTGCGACGACCTGCAACTCCGCAAGGCGTATCAAGTGCTCCCCGATGCGTCCGCCACGGAAGAAGGCTACGTGCGAGTGATTGACGAATCGGGCGAGGATTACCTCTACCCGGCAGTTTACTTCTTGGCGGTCGCGTTGCCCGCCGCGGTTGCAGAGCAGTTCGCCGTTCCCGCGTAACCAAGCGATGCGAACGGAAACGGTGACGGCGTTCTTTACTAGACGCACGCCGGAAACGACCCCCGCCGCATTTTCCTGCCTCATCGCTACCCGCGGCGGTCCCTCGCGTCATCTCCGAAATGCCCACGGCTTGTCCGTGGGATCGTTACGTTGCACGCTACGCTTGGGAGCAACAATCCGCCGGCGAACTCAAAGCCGACGCCACCGACGACGCCGGAGACCGGCCCGGCCAACGCCTCCGCGCAATCGATCTGGTGCGACAGTACATGCCAGCTTATGTGGATCGCTACGCTGATCAAGCGGTGCCGCAAGTGCAGAGCGTGCTGGCTAAATCGGCGCCCTGCCAAACGGCAGCCTTGGGCGGGCACGCTTACGAGTGCCCGCAGGGTCAGAAGGAA
>Ga0351873_10042_pt2 | contig 36617 bp, 26 predicted proteins | sample TotcelFGM3001N11_FD_206764 | JGI IMG/M metagenome (GOLD analysis project Ga0351873, IMG submission 206764) | Enriched cells from coal bed in the Powder River Basin, Montana, United States - Total cells FGM rep2 HSBNCT.FGM.300.1.N11 ... | reverse complement strand
CCGGTCGACGATCGCCAGGGCGCCCCACGGCCGGTCGTGGCAGGACGAAAAGTTGGCCAGCATCAGTTCCGTGCCGGGGATCACGCGAGCATCCAACACCGCGCCCGGCGAGTTCGTATTGTTGCCCCAATAGACGGCGTGGTTCGTGCCGTCGGGATTGCAGCTCCACACGCCCTGGGCATCGCCGAAATTGCGGTCGACGTATTCCCAGCGGTCATAGATGATCCGGCCGTCGGGCAACAGCGCGGCGTGGCCTTCGTGCAGCGTGCTGCGGCCGATCTGCTGGACGTTCGAGCCGTCGGCGTTCATCGTGAACAAATTGCCCATGATGTGCCGATTGCACATGCAATACTTCGGCTCGCGCGTGGAGGTAAACAGAATACGTTCGTCGGGCAGGTAGATCGGGTCGATGTCGGACAGGCCGGAGCCGAACGTGATCTGCCGCAATCCGGAGCCGTCCGCGTTGATCTCGTGGATGTGGTAATCGTCCTCGCGATTGCGGCGCATCGAGAACAAGACCCTCGTGCCGTCGAAACTGACGTCGGGGTCCCGCACGATACCGTCGGGGACGTCGAGCAGCGTCGTCACGGCGCCGGTTGCCAGGTCGATCGTCTTCAGCGCTCCGCCGCCTTGAAAGCTGCCCGTGTTGATCTCGCCCGTCTGGAACATGGTCGCCGTATTATGATGGTCCTTGCGGTACTGGGGGCGGACGACGAACAGCAGCGGCCGGCCGCTGACCAGGGGATGCGCCGCCAACGCGGCGCGCCGCAGCGCAGCGAGTTCCGTCGCCAGCCGCTCGGCCTGGTCGCCGGAAGCCTGTTTCAGGACGGCGACCAGCTGTTGCAGCCGGGCGAGGTACTCGCGGCCTTGGGCTTTGCGATCCGGGAACAGGGCCATCCAGTCCTCGATCGCGGCCCGCAACGACACCGCGCCGTGCGGGTCCGGGGATTCCGCGGGCGGGGCTTGCGCAGCGGCGGCAGCCGTAATCAGCAGCCACGCGAGGCATAGTTGGACCAGGGATCGAACTCGTTGCATGGGGTGCTCCTTCCAAGCCGGCGCGACGCGCGGGCGAAGGGGGGGCCTCGCCGCGGCGTCTTGACGCCGTCGCATCTCGGTCTCGTGTTCACGGATCTTCGGTCGGAGGCATTCTTCTCAACTGCGGAGCGGCTGTGAAAAAATTGGGACAGGCACCTCGCGACTAAGCCGGATTATGACTCAGGCGTTCCTTCTTGGCCAGACGGTTGATGCGAGTTCCTTTGATCATGGGCCCATCATCCTACCAATCCAATTTGCGAAATCCACTGGCGCGTCGCTCAGTGGAGACGGAGAGACTTGTCCATGTACGGCCACCCCAGCTGACAATGCCGCGGACGCGGCGTAGAATTTCGTCGAGCGTGCGTGTGCGGTTCTGTCGATGTTGATCCAGCGATCGGGCGTTGGCCGGGCGGTACCCCCGTTTCAGCAGCTCCAGATGGGATTAAGCGGAAACACGGAAGATTTTCATGACGAATGCAGTCGTGTTGGTGATCGATCGACTGGGCGCCGGTTACCTGGGGCCGTACGGAAATACGTGGATCGAGACACCCAACTGCAACCGTTTGGCGGCTTGCTCGGCGCTGTTTGAATGGGCTCTGACTGACGCCGTGGATTTGCCAACCGTGTACCGGTCGTATTGGCAGGGCCTGCACGCGCTTTGCCCGGCGCGGCCGCTCTGCAGTCTGCCCGAAGCACTCGCCGCCGCCGGGGTCCACTGTACGCTGGTGACCGACGAGCCTCAGCTGGCGCATGTTCCCGGGATCGCCCACTTCGCGGATCGCCTTGCGCTGACGCCGACGGACGGAGAACGTCCGGCAGCCGAAGTCTTCCAGACGCAGATGGCCCAGCTGTTTGCGGCGGCGGCCGACCAGCTGGAACGGATGCCCGAACCGTTCCTGCTGTGGATCCACTCCCGCGGAATGGCCGGAGCATGGGACGCGCCGGTCGAATTTCGGAACCAATTTGCGGACGAAGACGATCCGCTGCCGCCGCCCGAGTTGGCCCTTCCGCCCATCAAACGCTTCGAGTCGGAGTGCGATCCGGACGAACTGCTGGGCTATCAGCACGCCTACGCCGGCCAAGTCGCGCTCCTGGACCTGTGCCTGGGCGCTTTCTTGGACACCATCCAGTCCACGGCAGGCTGGGATCGCACCTTGCTAGCTCTGACATCGCCCCGCGGCTACCCGCTGGGCGAACATCAGGTGGTCGGTCCGTGCGATGCGACCGTCTATGAGGAGCAGATTCACGTCCCGTGCCTGGTCCGTCTGCCGCACGACCGCGGTGCCGGGCTCCGCTGTCAAGAACTTGTGCAACCGCCCGACCTGGGCGCCGCTCTCTGGGATATGTTCCAGCTGGCGCCCGACGGAGAACGGCGCTGGGGGCAAAGCTTGCTGGAATTGTTGGCCACCGAACCACCTCCCTGGCGCGGCCGCGCGGCGACGATCGCGCCAGCAGCGCAAGCATTGCGAACGCCCGCTTGGCTCCTGGTACGACGGCACGACGACGCGCACGACGACACGGATGAGGATCGGCGGCGCGAAGTATTCGCCAAACCCGATGACCGCTGGGAGGTCAATGAAGTCGCCAATCGCTGTCCGGAGGCGCTGGAACAGCTGGAAAATGCTTGGAACGAGTTCGAGCAGGTCGCGCAGACATTCCCGCTTATGCAGTTCTCCCAGCTGTCCGATTTTCTGCGGGAAGGCTTCGGTTGATTTCGGGGTAGTTTCGATCCGGCCCGGTCGTTTATAATCCCGCGCGTTTTTGTGTACACTCAGAATGCTGCATCGGACAGGGAAGTCCGTTCATGGCAGAACGACTGCCAACACGACGCATAGGATGCGAACGCCGCGGGTGGTGGGCCCGTTGGATGCGAGCGGTCGCGTTTTGCGCCGGGGTGCTGCCGTGCTGCGCCGCCCTGGGCGAGGACATCGACTTGCGACTCTGGGTTGCTTGGGGTGGTGGAGCCGCACGGCGCTGGTCCGGCGAGATTCGCATCGACCATGCTCAAACCTCACCGCTGCTGGCCGGTTGCATCCGGGAATTCGAGTCGGTGGGGTTATCGCCGGACGAACCCGGATCGATGTACATCAATGGCGACGCGATCGTACTGGTCCCCGGCACGCCTCGGACTTATGACGGCGTGCGTTTTCGCGTCCAAGCGTCCCACATGGCGGAAGTGTCCATCTTGCTGACGCCTGAGCGACGGACGGAGGCGGTTCAGCGGATTCAGATTCCGCTGGGCAAGTTGTTGACCGAGGCGCATACGTCCGTGCTGGATGAGCGGGGGAATCGGCTGTTGGTGCGGCGCGATCCGGGCGACGAGTTGCGAATTCGTTTCGAGCGGGATTCCCTGGTGTTTGGTGCAGGCGAGAAATTCGAGTTTTTCGTCGCCCCCCACTCGGTGCCCGGGATCGATCCCGACGACGCGCTGGTCTGCAGTGCGCGGCTGATGCCGGCGCGAGCCGAAACGAAGTTATGGGAGGAAACGCGCGAGGTTCGTGGGGGGCGGGACGGCGAGCCTCAAGAAATCGGCCCCTGGTCGCTGGTGCTGCCCGAACAAGAGGGCGTTTACGATCTGCTCGTCACGCTGGGCAAGCGGCGGCTGCCCACACGCTTTTCGCCCATGCGGGACCTGACGCAGCGCACCGTACAACTCGTGGTGATTCGTTCTCAGCCGCCTCCGCCGACCTCGGCGGCGTGGCAAGTGGTGGCCGAGACTCAGCCGCAGATCGATGCCGGTTCGGTGGCAACAAACAGCCCGGCGGCTCCGAGCGCTACGCCCGGCGGATCGGCGAACCGCCTCTGGAAGTCACTGCCCAAGCTGCCGCATTGGAAGTGGCTGCCGAATTCGGATTCGAGCATCCGCGAAGCGCCGATCGGCAATGGCCTGAGCCGCCTTCGCAAGGCAACCGGCCGGGATTTCGTCGAACTGTTGCCGGGAGGCTGGCAGGCGTATCCGCTGCCCGTTGCCGCCGTCGGCATGCCGCACGTGGTCGAGGTCGAGTACCCGAGCAATGCGGCGCAGACGCTGGGTATCGGCGTCGTGGAGCCCAACGCAGCGGGGATGGTGGCGCCGATCGGTTTGCATTCCGGCGTGGACGTGGCCGGCGCGAGGGATAGCGCGCCGGCCGGCGTCGAGCGGCATCGGCTGATCTTCTGGCCTCATTCCAACACGCCCTTCTTGCTGGTCGCCAATCGCCGGGACGATGCGTCGGCTGTGTTGGGAACGCTCCGCGTCCTGTCCGGGCCGGCCACGCTGCCTGCTCGGCCGGCGCCCGACGGCGAAGATGCCCGGCTGATCGCTCAGTACTTCGACCGGCCTGTGCTGGCCGACGCCTTTTCGGCCAGCGACGCCTTGGACGCCGGCAGCGGCCGCAGCTTGACCGATTGGGTGACATTTTATCAAGCCGGACTGCGATTCGCCGAGTACTTGAAACACACGGGTCAAAACGGGGCGATGATCTCCGTCTGGCACGAAGGCGGCGCGCTGTATCCCAGCACGCTGCTGCAATCCACGCCCAAGTACGACAGCGGCGTCTTTTTTGCCACGGGGCAAGATCCGGTCCGCAAGGACGTGTTGGAGTTGCTGCTGCGGCTGTTTGATCGCGAGGGCCTGACGCTGGTGCCGGCGCTGCAATTCGCCACTCCGCTGCCGGAACTCGAGACGCTGCTCCGTCGCCAGACGCTGCCTGCCGCAGGGAGCGGCATCGAGTTGATCGCCGCTGACGGCCAGTCGTGGAAACAGTTGTTCGCCGCGGATCGCGCGAGCGGCCCCCTGTACAATCCCCTGTCGACGCCGGTCCAGCAGGCGATGCAGCGGGTCGTGCTGGAACTGGGCCGGCGTTACGGCGGGCATCGGTCCTTTGGCGGCGTGGCCGTTCAGCTCGGGCCGCAAACCTATGCGCAACTGCCCGACGTCCAGTGGGCTCACGACGATACGACGGTCCGCCAGTTCGCGGCAGACGAACGGGTCGCGGCGGTCGGCTTGGCGGGCCGAGATCGCCAGGGAACCGCCAGGTACCTCTCGGGCGAGGGCCGTGAATTGTGGTTGAACTGGCGGGCCCGGAAACTGGCCGGCTTTTACCAAGCCACCGCGGCGGAATTGGCGCGCGAGGCCCCGCGTAGCAAGCTGTACCTGGCCGGGGCGGAGTTGCTCACCGATCCGCAGCTGCAAGCCGGCTTGAAACCCACGTTGCCGGAACGTTTGGAAATTCGCCCGGCGCTGTTGCGCGTGGGCATCGATCCGCTCGGCTATCGCGAGGACGACCGCGTGGTGTTGCTCCGTCCCACTCGCTGGGCGCCCCTGCACGCTCTGCAATCGCAAGCCGCCAATCTGCAGCTGCGCGGTTCCACCGAGTTCGACCAGTTGTTCGGCCCCACGGCACGGACGGCCGGTGCGGGCGCGGCCGCCGCGCGGCCGCGCGGGTGGACCGGCAGCCTGCTGTACACCGAGCCGCAGACGGTCTCCTTGACATCCTTCCAGACGAACGGCCCTTTCGGTGCCGACAAGACTCCTGCTTGGCTGCTGACTCAGATTGCCCCCTCGGCAGCCGCCTATCGGCAAGGTGTGGTTCACAGCCTGGCGACGCTGGACAGTCAGGTCCTGTTCCAAGGCGGCTGGATGCCGGTGATGGGACAGGAAGACGCGTTGCTGCAAGTCGCAGACGCGTTTCGGCAGTTGCCCGCCGTTCGCTTCGAAACGGTGCCCTCGAAAAAAGCCTCGCTCGAGTTGCCGCCGGTGATCGTCCGCCGCTTAAGCCGCGGCGACCGCACCTATTTGTATGCGCTCAACGATTCGCCGTGGCACGTTTCGGTCACGCTGACGATGGACGCGCCGCGCGGCAGCGACTTCCGGGTGCTCGGGAACCGCGATTGCCCGCCGCCGGTGCCGCAGGATAAACTGCAAGCATGGACAGTCGCCCTGCAGCCCTATGACTTGGTGGCCGCCGTGGTGGCCGCCGCGAACGTGCGGATTGTCGATTGGCAAGCGGACGTCAACCGCGACGTGGCCGCCGATCTTCGCGCGGGGATCGACGACCTGCGCCGCCGAGCCAACCAGCTCCGCGACCCGCGGCCGCTGGCCGTGCTGGGCAATCCGGATTTTGAACTTGGTTCACAAGGCGACCTGCTGCCCGGCTGGGACTGTTCGCGGGCTGCGGGAATCGGGGTGCAAATCGTGGCCGGTCAGGGCCGGAACAGCAAGAACGCCTTGCACCTGCGGAGCGACAGTCCGGTCGCTTGGGTGCGGAGCAATGCGTTTCCCGCCCCGGCCACCGGTCGGCTGTCTCTGTGGGTGTGGCTGCGGATTGACGACCCCGCGCGGCAACCGCCTTTGCAGCTGGCGATCGAAGGACGCTTGGACGGCCAGGCGTACTACCGCCCGGCCCGGGTCGGCGCCGGCGACGACCGGCTGGGACCGCCTCCGCCGCCCTTGACGACCGAGTGGGCTCCGTACCTAGTGCGGATCGACGACCTGCCGACCAGCGGCCTGACCGACTTGCGCGTGGCCATCGACTTGATGGGACCCGGCGAAGTCTGGATCGACGACGTGCAGGTATTCGACCTGTGGTTCGACAAGAACGAACGCAACGAGTTGTTGAAAAAGATCGCGTTGGCGAACTTCTATCTGGGCAATGGCGAGCTGGCCCAGTGCGACTTGGTGCTCCGCGGCTATTGGCCGGAATTCTTGCGGCGGTACGTGCCGATCGACGAGGGGCAAGCGGCCGAATTGGCCGATGCCGGCCGCACCGCCCCAGGCGAAGAGCCCGCGGCGGTCGACGAATCCGGTGCTTCGCCGTCCTGGCTGAAAAGGATGGTACCGAAGCCGCCGAAGCTGCCTACTTGGTTCCGCTAAATTCCATGCAGGTTGCAGCGGAAAAGTGCCGATACTCTTGGTCAGCACGGCGGAACGACAGGCCGCCCAAAGTTTTCCAGGCATCAAAACCTTCGGTCAGCATTCCGGCAGAGGGACCAAAATAACAGCGTAGGCCGGGGTCCATCCAAGGCTGTGCAGAAGCACGCCGGACTCTCGCCTGTCTCGCAGCGACTCCGCTCGCCGCAATCGACCGAAGGTTTTTTTCTTATGATTCCGGGCTGCCGCCTCCCCTGCGAGGCGGCAGCCCGTTTTTGCTTTTCATTCACGGAAGAGCCGGCTGCTCGGGTCGCTCGCGAACCGCCAACGAGTCGCCCGGCCCAGCTGCCGAGTCATCGTCCTCGAAGACCTCGGGCCGGATGTCCTCCTCTTCCAAGTGGCCAACCTGCCAGCCCGATCCCACGGAACGGAGGGCGATCTCGATGGAACTGCCGAAATTCCCTTCCATGGTCCAGACCTTGCCCAGGTGCTCGTCATAGGCCAACAGCATGAACGTGTGCCCGGGGATTCGCACGTAATCGCCGTGGATCGGCGCTTCTTGCGTCAAGTGACGTATCTCGCTTCCGCTGCGAAAGATGCGGAACAGCCGCCCCAGGTTCGCTTGCCCGCGATTGGAGCCCACCGTGTGCGAGCCGGTCGCCCACAGATAGTACGCATGGCAATCCATCCGATAGCCTCCGTCCCGCGGCCAGCCGCGTTCGGTACAGTACCATTCTCGGAACGTGCGCATGGCAATCTGCTGACGAGCTTTCTGCAACAGGGTACCGCCGGACGTGGCGACGTAGTAAGGCCCCGGCACACGCCCCACCACCGAATCCTTGCCGTATTCAGCCGACTTGCGGTGCAGGTTGACGAAGAGACGATAAACCTTCTGAGGCTGGATCAGGGATTCACCCTTGGCGTTGGTCACCTCGAACGTGGCCAGCTGCTCGCTCTGCTGCGCCGCATTGCGATCGAACGAGACCGGACACCACTTGACGTGCGACGTCGCCGAATTGCTTAAGTCCGTCAGCTTGACTTCGGCGACCAGAGCCTCCCGGGAATCGGCCAGGGGTTCTTCCCGAACCCGCAAGAACACGCGAATCCGATCGGCAAACGCCGCGTCGAGCGTCTTCGCCTGCTCGTAACCAAAATAGACTCGCAGGGAACGATATCCCGCGGATTCCGGATCGGTCTTGGGAGCGACGCCGACAGAGCCACCACCGCCGTACGTTCTGTTCGTGTTCGAGCGCGCCCGAAACGGCCACGCGCGAGCATCGTCCGCGAATACCAGCAGACAGCTGGACAAAAGAAGCACCGAGAGGCAAACTCGTGATTGCATAGCATCACCTCGTACACAGAATTTGAAGGGGGTTAGCTGACAACTTTGGGTACGACAGAATCCGAGGATGTCCACGGCCCGCACACCCGACGAAAAAGGGCTTCCAGGAGTGATAATCAAGGAAGCCTAGGAAGGATTTAACGGCGAGATTCTAACGTTTGACGGTGCGGCTCGAAAGCAGCCGAGGGGCCCAGAGGGCAAAATATTTCCTTTTCCGGCATAAATTTCGCACGCCCAGGGTCAGACTAGGTTTCCAATCAGGGAAGAACTACCCTGCAAGGTGGCATTCACTATAAATCGAGGGGGGGAACGTGCTGCTGAAGCTTCTGTTGCTGTTTATCTTGGTTCCGTTGGTCGAGCTGGTATTGCTGTTGTACTTGGCCGACGTTCTTGGTTGGCAGCATACGCTGTTGCTGGTGATCGCTACCGGCGTGGCCGGAACGCTGCTGGCTCGATCTCAGGGGTGGCGGACGTGGGTGCGAATCCGCACCGAGCTGGCGGCGGGCCAAATGCCGACGGAATCGCTGCTGGACGCCGTACTGATCTTTGTTGCCGGCGCGCTACTGCTGACCCCCGGCATACTGACCGATGCGTTGGGGATTTCCCTGTTGGTTCCGTGGTGCCGAGCGGGCTACCGACGCCGGTTGGTCGCGTGGTTCAAGTCACGGTTCACGATCCGAACTGCAGGAGCGGGAGCACGCAATTCGCCAGCAGAACGCCACGAAGTCATCGACTCGTACGTCATCGGCCAGGAGGAAAAGGACGACACGACGTGAGCGATCACACGATTTTCGGCCGTCCTCCATGGTTCGCCGCTTATCGAATCGCCCCCTGGGGACAATAATTAAGCAAGCAGGGCATGCGTAAATTCAAGAGACCGGCAGGTGTCGTATGTTGCACGACCAGCTTTGGCAACTCAACGAGGATTTGGCGCAACGGTGTCTCGAGCATCCCTTTGTCCAGGCGCTGGGACACGGAACGCTCGACCCCGAGTTATTCAAGCGTTACTTGGGGCAAGACGCGTTCTTCTTGCGGGCGTTCCTGCGGGCGTATGCCTTGGTGGCTGCGCGGTGCCGCGATTTGAATGACGTGCAGCTGTTTCACGAACTCATGGGAGACGCCCTGAACGAACTCAAACTGCACACCGGTTATGCCGGCCTGTTGGGCATCGATCTCGTCAACGTCGAACCTTTTCCGATCACGCGTGCCTATACCGACTTTGTGCAGCGTGTGGCGTGGCAAGGCCGGCTGGGGGAAACTGTGGCGGCGATGGTGCCCTGCATGCGTCTGTATACGTACTTGGGAGCACAATTTGCGGCGCACTTGCATCCGGAGCATCCGTATGCCGATTGGATTGGCAGCTATTCCAGCGAGGTTTTCCAGACGCAGACGACGCATCTCGAGTCGTTCTTGGACCGTGTGGCGGTCGACAACCCCGGAATCCGCGACGCGTACCGGTACGCGATGCAGTGCGAACTGAGCGTCTTTTCCGCCCCGCTGGAATCTTGAAGGAGGCAGCGCAGACGGGGGAAAAAACATGGCTTCGTCAGACTTGAGCCCGGCGTTTCTTCGGAGCGAAATTCGGCCTTCGACCGGCAACCGATCGTCGGCGGGCGATGCGGCCGAGTTGGAGTCGTTGACGGAGCAGATCGGCAGTGATCTGCTGCGCCTCGCGCGCCGGCACGAGGGGGGACGTCTGTGGTCGGAACAGTTTCTGACATGGGCCCTGAAAGATCCGGCCTTCAAGGTGCAACTATTCCGGTTCGTGGACGTGTTCCCGATGTTGCACACGTCCGCGCAGATCCATGATTACTTGATGGATTATCTCTCGCAACCCGGCGTAACGTTGCCGGGTTGGCTGGGTGCGGGCCTCCAGGCCGGCCGGCTGGCCAAAGGGGTGCTGGCGAAGACCATTGCCGGCCGGATTACGAGCCTGGCCGATAGCTTTATCGCCGGGCGCGACGCCGCTGCGGCTATGCCCAAGCTCGAGCGGCTGTGGAACGAGGGCGTCGCGTTCAGCCTGGATTTGCTCGGCGAAGCTTGTGTCAGCGAGGAAGAGGCCCGTGTGTACCAGGCTCGCTATCTCGATTTGATCGCCCTGCTGGCCGAACGCACGCCGGCCTGGCATGCCAAGGAGCGATTGGAGTCGGATCATCTAGGGCCCCTGCCGCGGGCCAACGTGTCCATCAAGATCAGCGCGCTGTCTTCCCGCGTTGACGCGATCGATTGGGAAGGGTCGCTGGGCGTGCTGCAGACCGCGCTGCGGCCCATCCTGGAAGCGGCCGGCGCGCAGGGCGTGCTGATCAACTTTGACATGGAACACTCGGCCCTCAAGGAGCTGACGATCGAGTTATTTCGCCGCTGCTGCGAGCGTTTCGATTTTCCGGCGGGGCTGGCGCTCCAAACCTATCTCCGCAGCGCCGAGGAAGACGCCGAGCAGTTGATTCAATGGGCTCGCGGCGTGGGCCGGCAGGTCACGGTGCGGCTGATCAAAGGCGCCTACTGGGACTACGAGGTGATGCAAGCCGAGCAAAGGGGCTGGCCGGTGCCGGTATGGACCGAGAAACGCGAGTCGGATGCCTGTTTTGAACGCGTCACGGAACGGTTCCTCGCGTCGGCACCGCGCCGCGCCGATGCGGGGGGCGTCAAGCTGGCTTTGGGGACGCACAACATCCGATCGCTCGCCCGCGGTTTGGCGCTGCTGGAGCAATACAAACTTCCTCCTGCGGCCTGCGAGATTCAGATGTTGTACGGGATGGCCGACCAACTGAAGGCGGCCGTTCGGGAGCGCGGTCTGCGACTGAGGCAATATGTCCCGTTGGGCGAGTTGATCCCCGGCATGGCCTACCTGGTCCGCCGCCTGCTGGAAAACACGTCCAACCAGTCCTGGTTGCGCGCGGGATTCTTTGAGCACGTCTCGGATGCACAACTGCTCGCCTCGCCGCATGCGCCGCCACGCTTGCCGGCTTCGTCGGCGCCGGCGGAACCGGCGGCGGGATGGGCCCTGCGGCATCGGCTGAGTCCGGCCCTGGAAGGGCTGGGCGACGGCCGGCCGTTCTTCAACGAACCGCAACACGATTTCTCGCAGCGCGGGCAGCGCGAGCGATTTGCGGCGGCGCTTCGTGATGCGGCGATTCCCTCGGCCGTCGGCGATTGCACGCTCGACGACGCACACCGGGCGGTGGCGCGAGCCGCGGCGGCGTTTCCCGCCTGGCGCGGCAGGCCGGTAGGTGCGCGAGCGTCAATCCTGCTGGCCGCCGCCGCCGGGTTCCGGGGTCAGCGCGATCGGTTGTCCGGCATCATGATTCGGGAAGCCGGCAAGACCTGGCGCGAGGCGGATGCCGACGTCTGCGAAGGGATCGATTTCTGTGAGTACTATGCGCGCCAAGCGGCGGCCTGCTTGGCGCCACAACGGATTGGGCAGTTCGTCGCCGAAGCGAACGAACTCCGGTATCAGCCGCGCGGGGTGGCGGTGGTCATCAGCCCGTGGAATTTTCCGTTGGCCATCTGCTTGGGGATGACGGCGGCGGCGTTGGTAACGGGCAACACGGTCGTGGTCAAGCCCGCATCGCCGACCCGCGGGATCGCTCGGGCGATGTGCGAAGCGCTCTGGCATGCGGGCGTGCCGGCCGATGCGCTGCAGTTCCTGCCTGCCTCCGGCCAGATCGGAGCGGCGCTGGTGCGGGATCCCCGCACGGCGTTGATTGCCTTCACCGGTTCGCGGGATGTCGGCCTGGACATTTTGCGTGCCGCCGCGGAAACCTCGGCGGCGCAGGGCTTTGTGAAAAAAGTCGTCTGCGAAATGGGCGGCAAGAACGCGATCGTGGTGGACGAATCGGCCGATCTGGACGAGGCGGTACTTGCGGTGCGGCAGTCCGCCTTCAGCTACAGCGGCCAGAAGTGTTCGGCCTGCAGCCGAGCCATCGTCGTACAGTCCGTGTACGAAGTCTTCCTCCAACGGTTCTGCGCTTCGACCCGCAGCCTGATTGTCGGCGATCCGCAGGACCCCGGAACGGACGTCGGGCCGGTGATCAACGCGGACGCGGCGGACAAGATCCGCGCATACATCGCGATCGGCCGGAGCGAAGGGACGCTCGAGCTGGCGTGTGAAGTACCGCCGGGGCTGGAAGAGCGGATCGGCAAGCCTTACGTCGGCCCCCACGTTTTTTCCGGGATCCAGCCGGAACATCGCTTGGCCAACGAGGAGATTTTCGGTCCCGTGTTATCGGTGCTGCGCGCCCGCGATTTCGAACAGGCGCTGGCCTGGGCCAATGCCACGCCCTACAAGCTCACGGGCGGCGTCTTTTCTCGCAAGCCATCGCATCTGGAGTTGGCCCGGCGGGAGTTCCGCGTCGGCAATCTGTATCTGAACCGCGGGATCACCGGCGCTCTGGTTGGCCGTCAGCCGTTCGGCGGTTTCGGCCTGTCGGGTACCGGCACCCAGGCGGGCGGGCCGCAGTACCTGCTCCACTTCGTCGAACCTCGCAGCATCTGCGAAAACACGCTCCGCCATGGGTTTGCCCCGGGGCAGGATTGAGCGGGACGCGAACCGAGCGCCGCGTCGTTTTCTGGACCTTGGTGGCCATCACGTTTGGCTGTGTGCTGCGGGCCGGCATCGGGGGGCCTTTTTGGCACGCGTTAGACTTGTGCAAAGTCCCGCAAGCGGACGGGAACGCGTTTTGGTCCCCAATCGCCGGGCGCGCTCTCGAAGACGCCGGCTAATGTGGTGCTGCAGTTGGAACAGCGGCCATCCCCGGTCAGGTTCCATTCGCTCAACGCGTACCAGTCGCGGCCGATCAAGATTTGGCCGCAGGTGGGACAATAGGTGCTGCTCCCTGCGTGGTCGTGGACATTGCCGGTGTACACGAACTGAAGGCCGTTCTGCAACGCGATGCGACGGGCCCGGGTCAGCGTTTCGGGCGGCGTGTGCGGGCGATCCAGCATGCGGAAGTCCGGATGAAAGGCGGTGAAGTGCAGGGGCACGTCCGGCCCCAACGTCTCCACGATCCACTTCGTCATGGCGTCCAATTCTTCGTCCGTGTCGTTCACGCCCGGGATGACCAAATTCGTGATCTCAAACCAGACGTCGGTCTCCCGCTTCAGATACACCAGCGTGTCCAACACCGGCTGCAGATGTCCCGCACATATCTCGTGGTAGAATTTCTCGCTGAATCCTTTCAAGTCCACATTGGCGGCGTCCATGTAGCGGTAAAATTCGACCCGCGAGTCGGGGCACATCTCGCCGGCAGTCACGGCCACCGCGTTGACGTTCCGAGCGTGGCAGGCCTTGGCGACGTCGATGGCGTACTCCATGAAGATCACAGGGTGGTTATAGGTAAACGCGACGCTCCGGCAGCCGAGCGCCTGGGCCATCCGGGCGATCACCTCGGGCGTGGCCTCATCGGCCAGCGTGTCGATTTCCCGTGACTTGCTGATGTCCCAGTTCTGGCAGAACTTGCATCCCAAATTACAGCCCGCCGTGCCAAAGGACAGCACCGGTGTTCCGGGCAGATAATGGTTGAGCGGTTTTTTCTCGATCGGGTCGATGCAATAGCCGCTGGAACGCCCGTAGGTGGTCAGCACGATCTGGTCGTCTTCACAGGCTCGTACGAAGCAGAAGCCTCGTTGTCCATTGTGCAGCTTGCACAGCCGGGGACATACGTCGCACTGGATTCGCCCGTCGTCCAGTTGGTGCCAATGCTTGGTCGGAACGGTGTACGCCGACATCGCTGGTCTCCTCGCCCTGGCTGCCACGGATCGCAGGGCCTTGCTGCGACGGGTGAAGGCCGCCGATTCGGCAAGCGGCGAACATGGATTCACTCGCTCACCGCCGCAGTCACGCAGGCTTCAATAAACTTCATACCTTTCTCTGTTAATATTCTAGCGCGGGGACAAGACTCCAACAGGGCTTGATTCAAGCGACCGCCCCTTCGCCCGTCTGAGCCTCATTGATCTCCGACCTCTATCGACCAAGAAGTTTCTCGCCTCAGGCGACACTCTTCGAGGTGGAGAAGTATTTGCCCTTCGTGGCCGGAAAGCTGAGCCGATCGGAACTGGACCTGTTTCGTGAGTTCGAACTGCTGCCCATTACGGCGGTTCAGCCAGAGACGTACGAATCGGAGTTGCTCCGTGCGACTGAACTAATCGGCTGGCGAGACTCCAGAGCCACAAAAGGCACAAGAGGCACAGAAACGCAAATTCGGTCAATGGCTTCTTGTGCATGTTGTGCCTTTTGTGGCCGTTCGTGCCTTTGCTGTTTGCCCGGGGGAGCAAGTGTTTCTAGAATTTAGCCGAGCGAGCGGCAAGTTCGAGATGCAGACTGTTCTTTTCAAGGAGCGCCGCCATGTTGGCAGCACAAACGATCTCCCCCGCCAGTCCCCCGAGCGCCGACGCGGGGCCGGCGACGGTTCGGTCCGGCGGCGATTCGCTGCGAAACGAAGCCTTTGTCGAAGACGTCGAGGTGCGCGGACACATTATCGACAGCTTGATCCTGCCGAAGATCCTGGACTGCATCACGGCACACGGCGGCACGTTTCGGATCCGCGACATCACGATCGGCCAAGCGCCGACGGATCCCAGCTATGCGCTGCTCGAGGTCCGGGCTGCGCAGGAAGCCGTGCTGCAACGGATTCTAGCCCAAATCGCCGATCATGGCGCGGTTCCCACGACCTTGGAGGATTGCCAAACCGTCGCTGCGGATATCGCGGGAACATTTCCCGAGGGCTTCTACAGCACGACCAACCAGCACACCGAGGTCCGCTTGTCGGGACGCTGGGTCCCGGTCCGTGATCAAGGGATGGACTGCGGGATTGCGGTCGATCTGGAGGGTGGTTTCGCACGCTGCCTACGGATGAATCGAGTTGACGTCGGCGACGCGATCGTGCTGGGACATACGGGAATTCGCGTCTTTCCCGAGCAGCGCTCGCGCGGCCCCGAAACGTTCGAATTTATGGGCAGCCAAGTGTCCACCGAGAAACCCAAAGGAGTCGCTATCCGGCAGATCGCACGCGAACTGGCGCACAACAAGGCTTCCGGCGGTCGGACCCTGGTCGTGGCGGGGCCCGCGGTGATCCACACCGGCAGTGGGGAATTCCTCTGCCAGCTGATTCGACGGGGTCACGTGGACTGTCTGTTCGCCGGGAATGCCCTCGCGGCCCACGACGTCGAACAAGCCCTGTTCGGCACGAGCCTCGGCGTGTACCTGGATCGCGGGAGTCCGGCGGAGACGGGGCACGCCCATCATTTGCGGGCCATCAATCGAATCCGCCGCGCCGGCGGAATTCGCGCCGCGGTGCAGCAGGGCATCCTGACCTCGGGGGTTATGTACGAGTGCATTCGTCACGGAACCGATTTCCTGTTGGCCGGGAGCATCCGCGACGACGGGCCGCTGCCGGAGGTGATCACCGATGTCCTGCAGGCGCAGGCCCTGATGCGGGAGAAACTCCGCGAGGTGACGTTTTGTTTGATGATCGCGACGACGCTGCATTCCGTGGCCGTCGGGAACCTGTTGCCGGCCTGGGTCAAAGTCGTGTGCGTGGACATCAATCCCTCGACGGCCATCAAGCTATCGGATCGGGGATCGTTCCAGACGGTGGGCTTGGTGACCGACGTGGGACCGTTCCTGCGCGCCTTGGTGGAAGAATTGGAAAGCCTCACGGCCACGGGCGTCGAGCGGGAGTGACCGCGATGACGGAACGGGCGGAAATCCTGATGTGTCCTCCCAGCTGCTTTGGGATTGAGTACGAAATCAATCCCTGGATGAACCGGCAGCATCCGTCCGACAGACCGTTGGCGGTGCAACAATGGGACGAGCTTCGGCGTTTGCTGGAAGACCGTGGGGCGAGCGTTTGCTGCTTGACGCCCATCCCCGGCCTGCCCGATCTGGTCTTTACCGCGAATGCCGCTCTGGTCTACAAGGACCGCGCGATCCCGGCTCGCTTCCGGCATCCGGAGCGACAAGGGGAAGAGGCCCTCGTCGCGGCCTGGTTCTCGGAACGTGGATTTCGCATCGACGCCTTGCCCGACGGTCTTTTCTTCGAGGGCGCCGGCGATGCCTTGTTCTGTGGCGACACGCTGTTCGCGGGTTATCGCATTCGGAGCGATATCCGGAGCCATCGGGAAATCGGGGATCGGCTGCAATGCCGAGTGATGCCGTTGGAGTTGGTGGATCGGCATTATTACCATCTGGACACGTGTTTTTGCCCGTTGGCTCCGGGCGTAGCGATCTACTATCCGCCTGCGTTCGATGGTTATGGGCGAAAGGTGCTGACCGCGTCGATCGACGAACTGATCCCCGTCGGCGATGCGGAGGCCGCGAGTTTTGCCTGCAACGCCGTGGTCCTGGGGCGAACGGTGGTGACGAACACCGGCTGTACGCAGTTGCACCGCCAGTTAGAGACGCGGGGTTTCCTGCCCGTAGCGACGTCCTTGACCGAATTTGTCAAAGCCGGCGGCAGTGCCAAGTGCTTGACGCTGCGGCTCGACGGCGAGGACGCTGCAGCGTGGAAGCTCGCGGACCGCCAAGCCGCCTTGGTCTCGTAGCGGCAACCTGCCGGCGTTAACCGCGTGCCGGACCGGAAACGGGCAAGCGAATTCGGACGGCGGCGCCCTGCGGCGGCTGGTCGACAACGATCCGGCCGCCGTGTTCGGTGACGATTCGCCAGGATTTGGTCAGCCCCAGGCCCAAGCCGCGTCCCGCCTCGCGGCCGGAAAAATACGGATCGAATAGGTGCCGTCGAACTTCCGGCGGAATGCCCGGCCCGGTATCTGCCACGATGATTTCGGCCCATGCTCGGCCATCGGAATCGGGTGGCGCCGCCGCGGCCGCCTGAATGGCGATCTCGATCCGCCCGCCCAGACGCAACGCTTCCAACGAGTTCACGCACACGGCTCTTAGCGCCACGGCCAAGTGGCCGGCGTCCGCCGAGACGAAGACGGGGGATGCCGTACTCTGGCGGATGAACTGGGTCTTTTGCGCCGCGGCATCAGCGGCCAATTCCGCCACAACCTGGTCCGCGAGGGAGACCAAGTCGACCGCCGCGACGCACAAGGCCGGCGGCCGCGCGAACAACATCAGGTCGGCGATCAGCTCGTGGGCACGAAACGCTTGGGTGTTGATCACGGTCAGCTTGCGGCGCCGTTCCGGATCTTTCTCGTCGCGCAACAAGGTCTGGGCGCGCGTCGAGATGTTGGCGAGCGGATTGTTGATCTCGTGACTGGCTCCGTAGGCGAACGCTTTCAGGGCCTCGAGTTTTTCCTTCTCCAAAGTTTCGGCAAAGCGTTCCTCCAGCTGGCGCAAGCGAGCTAGTTTCTGGATCATCGGCGGCACCAAACCGCCTAAATCGGCTCGCGAAGCCAGCCAGCGCTGCCGCACGCGGTAGACGGTTTCCTCGTCCGTAGCCGTCATGTCGCCTTCGGCAACAGGGACCAACCCTCGCTCCTCGCCTTCCGCCTTCCGCCGCAGCGCCACCGCGCGAACGACCGCGGCGGTGAGCGAATCGCGCGGCGCCGGAGAATCACAATCTCGCAGCCAATCCGTCAGCCAACCCGGCAGACACGTCGTATCCAACCTCGCGTTGGCGGCTCCCGGCTTCGATCCGCACGCTGTCAGCCACATTCCAGCGTTGTGCAGCAAACCCAACAGCATTGCCGACGGAGCTTCGCGCGCATCCACAAGCGTTGCCGCCAGTCGCGACACGCCGACGGACTGACCAGCCAACGCCGCCCACTGTTCCAGCGGGATCGGCGGGCAAGCCTGGGCGGGCGGCGATCCGCCCTCTTCCCAACAGAATACGTACAGCCCATGTCCGGCCAACCAGGAGGCGACATCCTCCAGATCACGCGGCGGGCGAGTCTGCCAGAGCGGGGAACGGCAGACGCTCCACAGCAGCAGGGTCGCCTCGTCCGCCAACAGTTTCGTGAATTGCCCTGTTGCCTGGTTCAGGTCGCCGTTCAGCAATGCCTCGAGCAGGCTCGCAGTGCCTTCGCCGGACAACGGCAGCTGCCAAGACGGTCGAGCGGCGGTAAGAGCGGGCAATCGAATCATGGCGACGGACCGAAAAATGAACCACGCATGCCGGCTCAACGCTCCACACGCGTGGTACACAAAACTTGATTCGTGGCAGCGCCGCCGGGAACTTACGCGAGCGTCGCGCGTTCGATCTCCAACAAGTCGCAAGCGCGGTCCAACAGTCGGTCGACGTTGAACGGCTTATGCATAAAGTCGTTCGCCCCCGCCTCCTTCAGCTCGGCAATCTTGTCTTGTTCGACCATACCCGAAATGCAGATGATTTTGACGGATTCCAGCGTGTCGTCGCTGCGAATCCGCTGGCAAACCTCCTTGCCGTTGATGTCCGGCAGCATCACGTCCAGCACAACCAAATCCGGACGAAATTCACGCACCAACATCCCAGCATCAAAGCCGTTGTTCGCTGTTCGAACGTCGAAACGGCCTTCTTTGTCGAAGACGTCCGAGAGCAATTCGACCAGCTCTTCGTCATCGTCCACAATCAGCACTTTGCGCTTGCCGCTCTCCAACGCGTCCGTGGGGATTCCGTTGTCCCGCATGAACGCGAACAGTTGCTCCCTGGGGATGCGGCGGAACTTACTTCCTGGCACACGGAATCCTTTTAACGATCCGTTGTCAAAGCAACGAATAATCGTCTGTTGGGAAACCTTGCAAATTTTTGCCGCCTCGCCCGTCGTGAAAACCGTCTTCGTAGTCATGGCTCTCGTCAAATCCTTCCTAGTCGACCCAGCTCACCTTGAGCTGTCTGTCGAACAAAGCCCCGCGATGTGCTTACTTAGCACGCCCCCGTGAACGATCCATCCACTTGGCCTATCCGCTTCTTCCGAGATTGCCGAATTTGCCAACTGCGCAGATTATAGCGTCCCCGCAAACTCCGTCAAGCTTGATCTATCTTGTGTAAGTACCTCATCATCAAGTACTTGCATCGACATTACGTTTCATAGTATGCCTGGGTGGTGACGATAAAATATCGCCGCAGGATAACAGGGGGGTGGGCCATGATCGGACAGTTGCGCAAAACGCTAGCAGCCGATCACCGTAGCCCCGAAGCGTCAGCGAGGAAACGCCGCTCTTTCTCGCTTGACGCTTTGGGTTATTATGGAGCCGCTACAGTCCGATCAAGGTCCGGGGGGCGACAAACGGTTTTCCTGAATTGGCAAAAACTCGTTACAATCAAAACTTCTTCGAAAGACTGAAACAACGTGGGCGGAACCTAAAGCTGGGGGCGTGTTATGGTTCGATTTGCAAAGCTCGGCAGCCTTTTTTTCGTGGCATTTCTGGGGATTGGGGATCGCTATCTGACGGAAACCCCCGCTTCGGATGCGAATTCGGCGACCGAAAGCCAAACTCACGGCCAGTTTTCCGAGTGGCTTCGAAAACTGGATTCCGACCGTTTTGCCGAACGCAACCAAGCGTCTCGATGTCTCGAAGAAGCCGGCAAGAGAGCTTTCCCCACGTTGGTCGAGGCGGCGATGGGGACCAGTCGGGAGGCCACGTTGCGGGCCATGGAAATCCTGCGGAAACACAGTCGGGAAGGAGACGAAGCAGGCAAGAATGCGGCTCGGCAGGCTTTGGAAAAAATCGCCGCCAGCGAGCATCCGGCGGCGCGTTTAGCGAAAGATGCTCTCAGGTCGGCGAAGCCCGATCCCGGCGGCATCCCGCTCGGCCCGCTGCAGGCTGGCCCGCTGCAGGCTGGGCTGATCGGCGGCCAGCAGGTCCAACTGCAAATCCAAGCCAATGCCCTGGGCGGCAACCCGCAACGGCGGATCGAGCGACGGATCGAAATCAGAAACGGGGTGAAGCAGATCGAGGCGACAGAGAACGACTTGAAGGTCAAGATCACCGAGAACGGCACCGGTAGCGTGCAAATCGAAGTGACGCAGACGAAAGATGGCAAGCAAGCCACCGAGCGTTACTCAGCCGATAGCCGAAACGAATTGAAAGACAACCAACCAGAGGCATACAAGCTGTACGAAAAATACGCGCTACAGCCCAACGTCCGAATTCAGGTCCAAGCGGGGGCCGGGCCCGGATTACCCGGCGCACGGCGGCCCATTCCGGCGGCAAAGAAGGATTAGCCCCATGGCCGTCGTTGTGCCCTCGTTTGTCAGGCCGAGTGGAACGACAACATAGGCAAACGATGCCCATGCCGTGTCCCAGCCTCATGTTTAATAAATGGATTCAAAATAGGATCTTTTTCCGTCCGCTGACCTCAGCGACCCTTGATCGTTCGAGGATGGCTCGTTACACTACGACCTTTCGTAGCGTTGCGGAAGCTCTTGGGATGTGGGTTTGGCTTTGACGGCTGGGCCCTGGAGGTGATGACATTTGACTGGCACGAAATCGTTCATGGCCAAACCGGGTGAGGTCGAGCAGAAGTGGTGGTTGGTCGATGCGACCGACAAAGTTGTCGGGCGTTTGGCCAGCGACATTGCCACGATCCTGATGGGCAAACATCGGCCGACCTATACGCCGCATGTGGATACCGGAGATTACGTGATCGTAATCAATGCCGAAAAGGTCGTTTTTACGGGAAACAAGTGGTCTGACAAGCAGTACACATGGTACACGGGTTACACCGGCTTGCGCACCGAAACCGCCGGCAAACGTCTGCAGCGGCACCCGGATCGGATTTTGCGTGAGGCCGTGCGGCGAATGCTGCCCAAGAACAGCTTGGCGCGCAAGATGCTCGGCAAGCTCAAGATCTATGCTGGGACGGAGCATCAGCATCAGGCCCAGCAACCGGAGTTGTTGGAACTGGCGATTAAGTAGGATTTCCAGTCCGCATTCCGCGTCTGCCGGATAGACGCGTTCACGTGTTAAGGTATTTTTAATCGAATCGCAGGAAAAACATGGTCGCGGTAAAGACAGACAAGATCACGGGCGATGCATTGGGGACGGGGCGGCGAAAGACGGCGGTGGCTCGCGTGCGCGTTCGCGCGGGAAGCGGCAAGATCTTGGTAAACAGCCGTCCGCTGGAAGATTTCTTTCACGTCGAAGGAGACCGTCGAGCGGTTCTCGATGTCCTGCATGCTACCGACAAGATTGATAGCGTGGACGTGGTGATTCGCGTGAACGGCGGCGGGCCCTCCGGACAAGCAGGCGCATGCCGGATGGGAATCGCGCGGGCCCTGATCAGTTACGATTCCGGACTTTTCCCGGTCTTGCGTGACGGCCACTTCCTGACCCGCGATTCACGGATGAAAGAGCGAAAGAAGTACGGTTTGCACGGTGCTCGCCGTGGCGTCCAGTTCTCGAAACGATAGCGGTTTGTCCATCCGCCAGAGGTCGCAGCCTCACTGGTATGTTTGCGCCCACATCGGCTTCGTAAAAGCCGTTGCGGCGCTCTGCAGTTGGCCGTAGAGCTATCGAGATCGCTCGCTCCGGCCAAATCGCCATCGACTCCTCAGCAATGCTTGGCGTCCAGCCAATTTTCCAGTCCGATCGGATCAACGGCCGGAACTGTGTCCAAACGGACGCGTCACGAAAACGGGGCGCGAGCAGATAATAGAGGCCGCGACGCGATTTACCGCTGTCAAACCTCAGTGCACTCCGTATACTTAACGGTACCTACCGGAACAGAGTCCCACGCGACTGGCGCGACTGCTGGCTGGGATCCTCCAACGACGCCCATCTTGTTACGCAAACGATTCTTCCGCCAAATCGTGTTCGGCTCGGACTCGCGGTTGGAAGAGGCTCAACATCATGCAACCAGGAACAGGCGATTTCTATTTATTCACCGTTCTGTGGTTTGGCGTTGGGGGATCACTCGTCGCTTTGGCCGGTATTTGGCTGGCAGCTCGGTTTGGCTGCGGGGCCAGTCGCCTGTTCGGCGGAGTTCTGTTCCTGGGGATTTCCTTGCTCGCAGGTATTTTGTGGCGGACCGGCCGGCCTGTTGACATCGTGCTGCCGCTCTTTGCCGTAGCGATTGCCTGCCTGCTGGTCTTCGCGGCTCATCCGGCCCTCCTCAGTTGGGGAACGCGGCGGCTTTCCAAGGCGGTGGTCATTTGGGGCATTCTGCTGGCGGTCTGCCCGCTTGTTTCGCTGGTTTATGCGTACCGCATCACTCGGGTACACGCGCTGCCTGCGCTGCTGGTCGAGCCCGGCCCAACGACTCGAACGGACGCCAGTTTTCCGTGCGCCGTCACGGACCAGGGAAGGGAAGTCGGCCTTTTCCAGTATGACGTAATCGATTCGCCGGTCGTCCTCGACGAGTTGTTGGTCGACGGCGAGTACTTGTCGCAAAAAGTGATCCGCGTGGCGGGCCCGGATGCCGCCTGCAACTGTCATGGCTGGGTCTTCACCGCCGGCCGGTTCGGCGTTGCGACGGAAGACGTGGAGACGATTTTGGCGGACAACGGCTACCAGGTGGTCCATGATGTTCAAGAAGGCGATGTCGTCATCTACCGCGGCAACTTGGAACGTGTGCGACATACCGGCCTGGTTCGATTTGTGGGAACCGATGGCCTGATCCTCGTCGAGAGCAAATGGGGCCCACTGGGACTGTATCTACACGCTCCGCAAGATCAGCCGTACGGCGTCCTCTTCAACTACTATCGCAGCCATCGCTCCGGGCATGAACTGCGTCTGGTGCCGGCCGCCGACTGTCGCCGCGATCGTAATTCGGCAGAGTGACCGTCTGGAAACCGCCGTCGAAGTTGTGAGCAATCCACTGCTTGTCTCAAGGTCGGCTGCAAAGCTTGAACGGCAAACTCTCGCGCAGCTTCGTAACGGACTCTCCCGTTGCCTTCTTGATTCGCAAACGCCCCGCCTGGTGATTGCAGGATGGCTAGGCAGGTTGTGCCGAACGCGTGGAATGTAGGGAGCCTCTTAACGGCTGTGCATTCCGTGCCGCTTGTGCGACGAACAAGTAACGTACGGTTTGTGCCGTTTGTGCTGGCAGCGGTCGTACGCATTTCGCCGAGATGCGTCAACGGCTGTCGAGGCACCTGCCGCGCGCGGAGGTTGGACAGGCAAAGGCGGATGCTGTCCGAGCCCGCGTCGCGGAAAGCATCGGCCGCGAATCCTGCGGCATCGTTTCTAATTTTTCCAAGGAGTCGAAATATGAGCAAGCAGCGGTTTTGGGCCATCATTTCCGCCATGCTGGCCGTGCTGGCCGTTCAGCCGGTCTGCGGCGATGAGCCTGTAAACTACGTCATTTCCGACATGCGATCCGCTGGCAGACAAGCTGGCGAGGCGGAGTACGCGTCCGAGCATCGTGGCGTGGTTGCCCGGTCGATTTCGTTGAACGCGTGCGACGACGCCTGTGAAGCGAACGCGTGCAACGCATGCGTGGGTGCGGAGCCGCTGGAATTGATGCCGATGACCGAACGCGGCTTCAAGATCGGCGGCTGGTTTCAAGCGGGCTATAACAACAAGACCGACGGGCGGTTCAACAATGTGCCCGGTCACGTCAACGTCCACCAAGCGTACCTGTACGCCGAAAAAGCAGCCGACGGCCAGAATGGTTTGGACTGGGGCTTCCGCACGGACTTGGTGTACGGCGTAGACGGCTACGACGCACAGGCATTTGGGAGCAATCCGGGCACCTGGGACTTTCAAAACGGCTTCGATCACGGCATTTACGCCTGGGCCATGCCCCAGGCCTACGCCGAACTGGCGGTGGGGGATCTGTCGGTCAAGCTCGGCCATTTCTACACGCTGATCGGCTACGAAGTGGTTACCGCGCCGGATAACTTCTTCTTCACCCATGCCTTTACGATGTTCAACAGCGAGCCGTTTACCCACACCGGCGCGTTGGCTTCTTATGCCGCCAGCGACCAGGTGACGTTGTATGGCGGTTGGACGCTGGGCTGGGACACCGGCTTCGACGCCTACCGCGGCGGCAGCAACTTCATGGGCGGGTTCGGCTATGCGATCACCGATGATATCTCCATGACCTATATCACCTGCTTCGGCGATCTCGGCTGGCGCGGCGAAGGTTACAACCACAGCCTGGTGTTCGACGTCGCCTTGACGGAAAAACTGCAGTACGTCTTCCAGACCGACTTTGTGGGCACGAATACGGACACCGCCGATGACGATCTGGGGGTCAACCAGTATTTGTTCTACACGGTGAACGATTGCTGGAAACTGGGCGGGCGGGTCGAATGGTGGCAACGAGACGGCGAATCGCTGTGGGAGGTCACTGCCGGCGTGAACTGGCTGCCGCATCCGAATTTCGTTTTGCGGCCCGAGATCAAGTATAACGAGGGCGATGCCCTGGCGACTCTCGGTCTGCCGGATAATTCCTTGATCTTCGCCATCGACGCCATCTTCACATTCTGAACGTATGATGCAAGCCGAAATCATTGCCTTCGGGGACGAATTGACCAGTGGCCAGCGGCTGGATACGAACAGCCAGTGGCTTAGCCAGCAACTGGCCGAATGCGGAATCCGAGTGCTGTTTCATACCACGGCCGGCGACGACTTGGTCGCCGGCTGCGACGTGTTTCGCCACGCGATTCAACGAGCGGACGTGATCGTCAGCACGGGTGGCTTGGGGCCCACGGCGGACGACTTGACGCGCGAGTGCATCGCCGCCGCGTGCGGCGTGGACTTGACGCGCGACGAATCGGTGCTGGAGCATATCCGGGCTCTGTTCGCTTGCCGCGGCCGCGCGATGCCCGAGCGGAACGTCGTCCAAGCGATGTTCCCGCGCGGCAGCCGGCCGATTCCGAACCCCCACGGCACGGCGCCGGGAATTGACATCCAGGTGTCGCGTAGCGGCCGGAACCCGGCCCGGATCTTCGCCCTGCCGGGCGTGCCCGCCGAGATGCATGACATGTGGATGGCGACGGTCCGGAACGCGTTGGCCGGCCTGAGTGGCGATAACCGCTGCATGATCCGGCATCGGGCGATCCATTGCTATGGAACGGGTGAAAGCGCGATCGAAGCCATGTTGCCCGACCTGATTCGCCGCGGCCGCGTCCCGGCGGTCGGGATTACGGCCAGCCAGGCGACGATTACGTTGCGGATCACGGCCGAGGGCCCGTCGCCCGAAGCTTGCTGCGCCGCCATGCAACCGACAGCGGATACGATCTATCAATGCCTGGGCGATTACATTTTCGGCGAGGACGGCGACACGCTGCAGGACGTCGTCATCCGCCTGCTGGTCCAGCGGGGCCAAACGCTGGCGACCGTCGAATGCGATTCCGGCGGCACGCTGGCCCAGTGGCTCAGCGCCGGCGACCCCGACCGCCGCGTTCATCGTGGCGGATGGGTGCTTCGCGATCCGGTCTCCATTGCGAGTGTGCTCAAGAATGCCGGCGGCGCCAGCGAAACCCAATCGCCGCTGACGGAAACCGGCTTACAGACGCTTGCCGCCAACTGCCGAACGATCTTCCGGACGGATTACGCGCTGGCCTTGGGACCGTTTCCGCCGCAGATCGAATCGGCATCCGGACCGCCGCCGGTGTACATCGCGGCGGCCGGCCCGGCTGCGGTCTACGGTCACTCGACGCCCTACGCAGGCCACCCGGACATCCTCCTGCCGCGGACCGTCAAGGAGGCGTTGAACTTTCTGCGATTGCGGCTGCAAGCCGAAGAATCGAACGAGCCTGCGGTCAGATCTTCACCAATCCTCCCGCCTTGACGGATTCGGTCTGCTTGTGACACAGGATGATTGCATCGCGGGCCAAGTCGCCGGACAGGGTGGGCGAAGGCTGGTTGGCTTCAACGCACTTGACGACTTCGGCGATTTCATCCCCGAACGCTTCGGAGGGGTCTCCGCCACCGATCTGGGGGCGGAGGATTTGGCCGTCGTTCGTCAGGATCTTCAGTGGCATCAGTTCGGCCTTGTCGCTAAACCCGGCGAACTCGTAGTGCATGGTGGCTTTTTCCAGATGAATTTCGAAGCCATGGGTAAAGGCGCGGCCCTGCTGGTTGATCACGCCGCTGACGGCGCTGACGACCAGCGACGGATCAGCGAAATGAAACGTGGTATTGCAGTATTCGACGACTTCGCCGCGCAATCGCCCCGCGCTGGCCAGCGCGGTGGGCATTCCGAACAGCAATCGGATCAGATGGGCATCGTGGACGTGCAGATCGATAAGCGGGCCCCCACAGCGATTTGGATCCCAGAAATCTGTCATCCAGGCCGGGTCGGAAATGACTCGTTTGAAAGTGCCGCCTAGCAGTTTGCCGTACTGGCCGCTGCGGATCAGTTGGATGGCATGAGCATATTCAGGAAAAAACGGCAGCACGTGGCCGATAAACAACTGTTTTCCGGCGGTCGCAGCGGCTTGGACCATCTCACGGCAATCGCTGGTCGTCAGAGCCATCGGCTTTTCGCAGAACACGTGTTTTCCCGCCTGGGAAGCGGCAACGGCGGCTTGGGCATGCAGCGCCGGCGGCAGACAGCAATCGACCACGTCCACGTTGGGATCGGCCAGCATGTCGCGATAATCCGCGTACTTGGCGACCTGGGACAAGTCGACCAATTCACCGGGCGGGCCGAAATTACCTTTGATATCCCGCCAATCACCGTGCAGGCGTTTCTCGTTGGGCTCGGAAACGGCGACCAATTCGACTCCGCCCGTCCGCTGGTAGCCCAGGTAATGAATCCAGCCCATGAAGCCAATTCCGGCAAGTCCGACGCGGATCATATGAGTGACTCCTTGTTTGATGGATGCCATGTCCAGCTGCGAGCGATCCAGTTTAGCCATTTCCAGATCGGGGAACAACCGAGTCACGCGGCCGGGCTTTCCGCAGGGCGCTTCCCTTGCAACAAGTCCGCGGACGTTTATAGTTATGTTTTTCGAAACGGAAGGGGAATTCTCGCTGACATTATTGGCTGCACGCTGTTTCTTGCCGTCGAGCGAACCAACTTGGCGTGAGCAGCGTACTTACGTCTAAACTCGAAATCCACGGAGAAACTTCATGGACATGCCAGTCGCCGCAGCGGGAACCGCGCCCCTTGTGGCTGGAGGGGGGGCATCGGGACTCGATTCCGACGTCATCATCGAAACTCGCAATCTTTCGAAAACCTATCGCGATTTCTGGGGCCGGCAAAAAGTACAAGCCTTGAAAGCGCTTGACCTGGAAATCCGCCGCGGCGAGATCTTCGGACTGTTGGGGCCCAACGGCTCGGGAAAGACGACCACGATTAAGCTGATCTTGGGCTTGCTCTTCCCCACCAGTGGCCGAGCTCTGGTATTCGACAAGGATGCCAGTGACGTCGCCAAGAACGAGCGCATCGGGTATCTGCCCGAAGAATCGTACCTGTACAAGTTCCTCAACGCCGAGGAAACTCTCGACTTCTACGGCCGCTTGTTCGACATGCCCGCCTCGCTGCGCCGGCAGCGGGTCGACGAGTTGATCGAACAGGTCGGATTGAACCGGGCTCGGCGGCGGCAGTTGAAAGAGTACTCCAAAGGAATGACGCGCCGGATCGGCTTGGCGCAAGCCTTGATCAACGATCCGGAATTGATCGTCTTGGACGAGCCGACGACCGGATTGGATCCGATTGGAACGCGGCAGATGAAGGATATGATCCTCAAACTGCGCGAACAGGGCAAGACCGTGCTGATGTGCAGCCATCTGCTGGCGGACGTCCAGGACGTTTGCGACCGGATCGCCATTTTGTACCAAGGCGAACTCAAGGAACTGGGGCGGGTCGACCGCCTGTTGACGGTCCAGGACGTCACGCAGATCCAGGTTCGCGGGCTGTCGGATCAGGCCCAGCGTGAAGTCCGCCAAGTCATCGAGCGGAGCGGCGGCAAATTGCTGAGCATGGCCAACCCGACGACGACCTTGGAAGATTTGTTCTTGAAGATCGTGCAGGACAGCGAGGCTCATCCCGGACGCCGCGCTCGCGAGGGAGAGTAGGCGAATGGAACTGGAAAAAGAAATTCTTCCGCTGGCGGACTGGCTGTTTCCCAGCTTGCGCGGGCCCGGTGCGCTGATCGTGTTCATCGCGATCGTGGCGGCCTTGTCCGTGGTGACGATCTTCGCCGCCTACCTGCGGATGGCGATCCGCTTGGGCCCCGGCGAGGGCTTTTACGCGGTGGCCAAGGCGATTGCGACGGCCGTTTCCTCCGACCTGCCGGGAACCAGCTGGCGGCGGATTTGGGCCATGACGCGACTGTCCATCCAGGAGGCGCTGCGGCGGCGAGTGCTGATCGGGTTCGCGATCTTTGCCATCGTGTTGTTGTTCGCCGGCTGGTTCCTCGATACGGCGAGCGATCATCCGGCGCGGTTGTACTTGAGCTTTATGCTGACCGCCACCCAGTTGATGATCCTAGTGCTGGCGATCTTGTTGAGTACCTTCAGTCTGCCGGCGGACATCAAGTCGAAAACGATCTACACGGTGGTGACCAAGCCCGTGCGCGCCGGCGAAATCGTGCTCGGACGGATCTTGGGCGTCGTGCTTGTCAACACGGTGATCCTGGCCCTGATGGGCGTGGTCAGTTATGGATTCGTGGTTCGCGGCTTGGCGCATCGCCACGAGATTGCCGCCGAGGACATGGAGCAGGCTGGCGGCGGCGACGCGGTGTGGGATGGGGTGACCAGCCGTAGTGCGCATCACCGCCATCAAGTGACACTGGATGCCGAGGGCCGCGGGCGGACCGATTACGTCATGGACCACGATCACGAAGTCCGGATGACGGGCGACGGCAGCGAACGCAGCTTTGTCGTCGGTTCCCCGCAGGGAGCCCTCGTGGCACGCGTGCCGAAGTACGGCAAGCTGCGGTTTATGGACCGGACCGGGCGCGAAGGTGAAGGCATCAGCGTGGGCAAGGAATGGTCATACCGCAAGTATATCGAAGGCGGTTCGCTGGCCTCGGCTGCCTGGACCTTCTCCGGGATTACCCCGTCCGCCTTTCCAGACGGCTTGCCGCTGGAAATGAACATCAGCGTGTTTCGTACCTACAAGGGCGACATCGTCTCCGGGATTTTGGGCGCGATCACCGTCAAGCATCCGCGGACGGGGCTGAGCAGCGAACCGATCCCCTTTACCGCCCGAGAATTCACGTTGTATCGGCACGAGGTTCCGCGGAAACTGAAAGCGGTCGAAGCCGACGGTACGCTCAAGGACATCGACTTGTTCGACAGCCTCGTGGACGAGGAAGGAAACGTTGACGTTTGGATCCAATGTTCCGAGCGGTCGCAATACTTCGGCATGGCCCAGGCGGACGTGTACGTTCGAGGCGGCGATGCGCCTTTCGTCCTGAACTATGGCAAAGCCTACGCCGGTATTTGGCTGCAGATGATCATCGCCACGTGCTTTGGGGTGATGCTCAGCACATTTCTCAGCGGTGCCGTGGCCCTGTTCGCAACCGGCTCGACCCTGGTCGTCGGCTTGTTCCGCGATTTCATCATCAGCGTGGCGACAGGCGAGCAGGTCGGCGGCGGGCCTCTCGAATCGTTCGTGCGAATCATTACGCAAATGAACCAGACCATCGAACTCGATATGGGCAAGGCGGTCGAGTGGACGATCAAAGGGGTCGATGCCGTGCTGATGGCCTTTATGTGGCTGGCAGCCAGCGTGTTCCCCGATTATCGAACGCTCGACACATCGCGGTTCGTGGCCTATGGATTCAACATTGACGGAAATCTCCTGGCCCAGCACTGTTTGATCGCCCTGGCGTATTTCGTGGTGCTGTGCATCTACGGCAACTTCTTCTTGAAATCACGGGAGATCGCGGCATGAGCCGGGACATTTCCTTTTGGCGTAAAGTGGTTTACATCGGCGTCATCGTGCTGCTGCTGTTCCCCTTGTTTTGGATCGGCCAGCCGGCGACGCGCACGGCGACGGGCAGCAACCCGGGCGGCGTGTTGGCCCAGTTGCGGGCTCAAAACAACTTGTCGCAAGCCGAATTGGGCGAGATCGATCCGGCCGGCGAGTCGATCAAGCTGGCGACCTTGGGACTGCGCGGCGTGGCGGCGAACCTGCTGTGGGAGAAGAGCTTCGAGTACAAGAAGAAAGAGGACTGGGAGGGCCTGTCGGCGACCTTGAACCAGATCACCAAGCTGCAGCCGAACTTCATCACTGTCTGGGAGCACCAATCCCACAACCTGTCCTACAACGTGTCGGTCGAATTCGACGACTATCGGATGCGCTATCACTGGGTCAAGAAAGGCATTGATTTTCTCGTCGAAGGCATCCGTAAGAATCGCGAAAACCCGCGGTTGTTGCATTACACCGGCTGGATCACCGGGCAAAAAATTGGCCGGGCGGACGAGCACGCGCAGTATCGCGAGTTGTTCCGCCAAGATATGGACTTTCACGACTCGCTGAACAGCGAAGTCCCCGTCGACAAAGGCCATGGCTGGGACGGCCGGCCGGACAATTGGCTCGTGAGCCAGTTGTGGTATCAGCGGGCCGAGCGGGCCGTCGATGCCGGGATGGTCCTCAAAGGCAAGAGTCCGTTGATCTTTCACGCGGACAACCCGATGTCGATGATCAACTATTCGACCACCATCGAAGAAGAAGGCGTGCTTGGCCAGACCGCTCAACAGTCGTGGTACGAGGCCGGACAAGGCTGGGCGCAGTACGGTCGCCGCCAGATTCCTACGTCGTGGGGGCATAATGTGCGTCTGGGCGAGTACGAGCAAGTGAACGATGAACTCGCGCGAATGCGCGAGCGGCTGGAGCAGTTGGCGCCGGGAATCCGCGAGCAGATCAAGCAAGAGAAGATCGCCCAACTCGATCCGAAACTCCGGGCGGCGCTTGACATTCCCGAGCATCAGCTGACGGAGGACAACTACCGCCAGCAAATGGACGCGGTCGCGCAGACAGGCGTCACCCACAGGGAAGTGGCCGAACGCGCCCCCGAAGCAAATCGTGCGTCGGCAATCAAGCTGGCTGAACGGTTGAGCGACCAGGAACTGATGTCCTCACGAATCTCGCACTATCGCAGCATCGTCAATTATGAGTACTGGGCAATCCGCTGCGAGGCGGAGCAAACGAAGGCTGCCGTCGATGCGCGCGAGTTCCTGTACAAAGCCCAGCAGGCCCACGACGCAGCCGATCTCGAGATGGCGCGCACGCTGTATGAGGCATCTTGGCACCAGTGGCGAAAGATCTACGACCAGTATCCGCGCTTGATGGATGATATCTCGGCGGAAGAGCTGACCAGCGCGATCAAGCGTTATCAGCGACTGTTGCAGCAGTTGGACGAACACGTGCCCGCCGACTTTCCGCTGGTCGATCTCGTGCGAAAGAGCCAGGAACGCGACGAAGGCCTGAGAGAATTGTATCAGCAACTCGGCGAATCGATCTCGACCGATGAAAAGTCCGAAGCAATGGAGCCCGCCGCCAAGGAGCCCGCTAACAAGGAGCCCAGCGAGCAGCCCCCGCCGGACGACGCCAAGCCCGACACCCAAACCGACGCGCCGGACGCGACGAAATCGCAACCGGCGTCCAAGCCGGCGGACGAAGCCAAGCCGACGGACGAAGCCAAGCCGACGGACGAAGCCAAGCCGGCGGACGAAGCCAGGCCCGAAACGGAAGAGGCCAAATCGGCACCGGCTAAAGGCGAGGCCGAACCACCGTCCAGCGAGGCACCGGCGGCCAATCCGTAGGCAACCAGCGCCAAGAAAATCGCACCTGTCAGCCCCGCGGACAGTTGATTCAATACAGTCCAAACGCTCTGCGGCCGATATCTTGTCAGCTGGCCGGACGCGAGCCTCAGCATTCTGGGGTCGCAAGCCGCGGATACCGGGCCACGGGACCATGCTTGCCAAGCTCCAGTGGCGACAGGAAACTATGCCGAACGGGATCTGCAACGGGATGATTTGCCGCCATGATCGCTTTCGATATGGATGTCTTGTCGGAGTTGTTCCGTGGCTCGCCGAATTACGTTAGGCGGGCAGAGGCGATTCCGGCCGAGCTTCAGGCAATCCCAGCGGTCGTCATGGAGGAAATCCTGCGGGGACGGCTCAACGAGATTCGACGAGCCGGGGCAGGGAAGAGCCGAATTGGCACTCCCACAAGGTCGGTGGTGAGGATCTGGTCGTCGTCCGAAACACGCTGGGCCCACCTACCACGTGTCGCGATGAACCGCGTCCTCGCGGTAGCGTGTGCGGGGCGGAGGCGATTCCGCCGGCCAACCGATCGCAATCGTGGCGATGGGGAGAACCGGATCGGGAATGTTCAGCAACTGGCGGATGTGCCGCACCCGCTCCTCCCGAGGATGTACTCCCAACCAGCACGCGCCCAGGCCCAGCGCACTTGCGGCCAACAACAAGTTCTCGATGGCCGCCGAGCAATCCTGCAGCAGGTACGACAGTTGCCGGTCATGCGCCCGCTGGAGATCGCCGCACACGACGATCCCCACGGCGGCGGCGGCGAGCATCGCGCCGTTCGGCAGGCCGGCGGCGATCTTGGCGAGCAGCTCGCGCTCGCGGACGACGACAAATGCCCAAGGATCCTTCGCCACCGCCGAAGGGGCGGCCATCGCGGCTTCGAGGAGATCGTGGACCAAGTCGTCCGCCACATCTTGCTGCCGATACGCACGAATGCTTCGTCGAGCGAACAGCTGGTTCAGCTTTGGATTCATCGCAAACCTTTCGAGCATAATGAGTGAAGTAAGCGGCACCCGTGATTCCCTGGAGAATCAGGCGTGATGCTCGGCGTGTTTCGACTTCCGCTTGACCTTGGAAGCCGTCTTCGGTTTCCCCTTGGCCCCTGCTGTCCTTAACGATCTGACGTGGGCGACCGCAGCCTGAAGCTGCTCAACAACCCAGGCATTGAGGCTCTTGCCGGAAATCCTTGCCGCCCGATTGACTTGGCGATGAAGTTCTGGCGGAATGCGCGTCACGAACTGGCCGGAAAAAGGCTTATTTGGCTCTTCCCCGCGCTCCTCGCAGAATGCGAGATAATCGTCAATCGATCCCTGGAAAGCGGTTTTGAGTTCGTCAACGCTTTGTCCCTGGAAGGTAATCACGTCCTGCGTGTCGAGGACTTCGCCGTGGAAAATCTCCGCCTCGTCGTCGAATTCGACTTTGCCGACATACCCTTTGTATTCCATCATGGCCTTACTCCTGCCTCGGTCAGGAACCGTCTCATGGAGCGCACGGCTCCCTTGTCGGTTTCCTTTTGCGGATGCGGCCGGTGAAAAACCGCCCGCACCCCGTTCAGAGCAATTCGGACCCGTGATCCCTCGCCCTCTGTGATTTCCGCCTCGGCCGCTTTGAGCATGGCTTCGATGTCCCGCCAAGGGATGTTGGACCTCACGGGATCGTCGAAGATCGCTTCCAGCGTGCGTCGGTGCTTCTGATTCATCCTGCCCCCAATAGTATCATCGTATGATACTATTGTCAAGTTGAAGAAAACGGTCGGAAGCGGTCCCGTTCATCCGCTGCCCGACAGCAATCGCTCCCAGCCTGGGGCCACTGTTCTGCGTTCGTCTCGCTCCGGTCGGGAGACAGCGAGCAGCACGGACATATTGCCTCGCCGTCAATAGTCCAGGCAACTCCCATGAGCAGACGACTGCCATTCGCTCGACCTACGGGGAATCCGGTTCGTTTGCCTTCGCCTGTCCCATTTCCAGCATGTGCGCGGCGGCGGCCTGAAGATCGGCCGCCGGCAGGTGGGCGAACGGAGGCATGGGTGCAAAATTCGTCCGCTTGCGGCCGGGCGCTTTGGCCCAGGTCACAATGCCCACGGCATTGTCCGCGTACAGCCGCTGAATTTCACGGATCGACGGACCGCTCCGCTCGCGGTCCAACGCGTGACAGCCGGCGCAGATCTGAAAGGCCCGTTCACCACGCGGAATCTCCACGGCGATGATGCCCTGCTCCTTGCGCCAGGCGGCGTCCCGGACGGTATACTGCATTTCCTCGGTCGCCTGCCGCATCAGCTGGCCATGCCCGGCAAGCGCCCCGTCGCGGTACAGATGCCGCCCCATCGCCATGCAGGAAACTGTCACCGACAACACTAGCACAATGGGCATGAACAGCCGGCCAATTTGGGCCGCCGGCGCTACCACCTCGCGCCACAACAGCGTCAACGCGATGACGGCAAACGCGATACCCAGCAGGATGACCCCGGTCATGAACATGGAAATCCCGTGCGACGGCAGGGAAAAGTAGACCAGCGTGCCGGCGAGAAATTGCATCAGCGTCGCACCGAACGCCAGTTCGTAACAACGTCGCAAAACGGTGTGCCGATCGAACCCGGGCAATCGGTGCGTCAGATCGAACTCCGTGCGACCGAACCACGCCGCACCAAACAGCCCGGTGATTGCCAACGACGCGAGCAGGAAATGCAGATACCGCAGCAGGACGTTCTGCATGGTAACCGCGGACAGAAAGCCCTGCACGTCGGTCCAGCGTTCGGGGAACAGCATCAAGTTGATGTTGGCCAAGAAGATCAACGGCACGAACCAGAAGATCGCGGTCGTAACCGCGCCCAGCGCGATATGCAACGCTTTGCTTTCGGCCAATACGTCCCAGGTGTACTTGTGCATGTATCCCAGCAGGAAAGCAATTGTGATCAACGGGATGATCATGATCCAAGCCGAACCGGTCAGCGCATTGGCGGTATAGAAATGGATCGTGTACAGCACGTTGACGACCAGCAGCGGGGCCACGCCGAGCACTACCGCGAGACTCTTGTTGACGGTGATCGTTTCGGCCCACAGCCGCGCCAGCGCGTCATATTTTTTGTGCCGCAGCCCGACGATCTCGTACACCAGCGACAGGGTCGATCCTCCCACCATCAAGTTGACGAACAAAATGTGGGCCAAGAACAGGATGACCACCGCCACTTCGAGCACGAACGGGTCGACCGGCAGAGGAAGCGGAATATCGCGCGGCACAGGAAACGTGACAGTTGGATCCATCAGGAAATCCTCGTAGTTCAAAAAACAACGCGATCAGCCAGCGGGCACTTCCACGCCGCCCATCTGGTCTCCTTCGAGCGGCACGGGCAGCGTTTGCAGCCGGCACAGGTAGTGACTCAAAGCATCCAACTCGGCTTCGTTGCCGGGAAACGGCGGCATGTAGGGCCGCGAGACGTGCATCGTGCGGAGCGTCAACTTGACGTCGTCCGGGTCCCAGGGCTCGCCGCCGTAAAGCTTCGCGAATTTCTGCACGACGCCGTTGATCCCGCGAGTCGTGTGACAGCGGGTACAACTCAGACGGAAAACGTCCGCACCGCAGGCGAACCGGTTTTCCTCGGTGATCTCGCGGTGCGCGACGTACGTGGCATGTCGCAAAATTCCCTGCTCTTGCAGCAGCGGATAGTCCGCGACGCGAATGCCGTTGGCATACATATACTCGTGGATTACATACGGTTTGCGGATGAACTCGCGGACTCGTTCGTAGTAGCCCAACAGACCGACCAGCAGCACGAAGGGCGCAACCAGGCTCCACCGCGGCAACCGCCGGGGAAAACAGACTCCCCACAGGGCTACGGCCAGGATCACCGCGCCGGAGAACCCCAGAAAGAACACCGCTTGGCGATACCAATCCCCGAATCCCATCGTGGTCAGCGCCACCGGATGCAGCTGCTGCATCCAGTCGGGGATCGCGCCCCAATACCACCATCCGCCCAGCAGACACAGGGGCATCCAGGCCAGGGTCCACAGCGAGACCAAGCGAATCGCCGCCACCCGGACGGGATCGCTGCGGTCCGTGAGAAAGGGGATCAGGAACAGTGTGAACAGGCCGGCCGCCGCCATGGCCAGCGGCGTGCGAAAGGCGAGTTGGGGCAGGTAGATCGGATTCAAGACGGCGCTTAAGAAACTCTGTTCCGCCGCCCACTGGCCGCTGTGCATCATGAAGCCCAGAACGGCCACAATGATCGCCATCGTCAGCCACGAAAAGAGGCTCAGCAAGCCGCCCAAGGCGATATGCAGACGCTTGTACTTCCGGCCCCACGTATTCCAGCTCAGGAAATAGGCGAGGATCAAACACACTTCGAGGACAAAGATCGCCCATTCGAGCAGCCAGGCCATGAAGAAGACGCGAATCAAGCTGCCGATGGCGGCGGGATTGATCAACGCGGCGGAAAACCAGATCCCGACTCCCGTCAATGCACCCACCGAGGTAGTAATCACAAAGCAGACCCGCAGAACCTTGTACGCCAGTTTGTCCCAGTCCTCGCTGCGCTGGCGAAGGGCCCGCCATTCCAGGAGCGTTACCAGCGGCGCCGCCCCCACGGCCAGCGAGTGATTGACGATCACATGCACGATCGCAATCACCGCGATCAGCATCCGGTTGCCAAAGAAATCGGTGTGAAACACGGGGAAGTCCACGGCTCGGTTCCTCCATCGAGGCAAAGCGATGTTCGTGAGCGATGGCAGCACAAACTGAAAAATGGTGCGCACAACGTCGTCGGTCTGGGCACCCGAATTGGGACCGCAGGCCAGCGATCGTTGATCTTACACAACGCCCCACGAGCGTACAACAAG
>Ga0351873_10041_pt1 | contig 37677 bp, 29 predicted proteins | sample TotcelFGM3001N11_FD_206764 | JGI IMG/M metagenome (GOLD analysis project Ga0351873, IMG submission 206764) | Enriched cells from coal bed in the Powder River Basin, Montana, United States - Total cells FGM rep2 HSBNCT.FGM.300.1.N11 ... | reverse complement strand
GCGAGATTGATCGAGCGTTTGGGCATGCCGCATCTGTCGACGGGCGACATGTTGCGGTTGGCCGTCAAGCAGGGCACCGAATTAGGGAAGAAAGCGGAAAGTGCTATGAAATCGGGAGGCTTGGTCTCCGACGATTTGGTGATTCCCATCGTCGTCGAACGCATCCAGCAGGCCGATTGTGCCTCGGGGTTCATCCTGGACGGATTTCCGCGGACGCGTCCGCAGGCCGAGGCGTTGGATACGGCGTTGCGTGCTGCTGGCGTGGCGTTAGATGCGGTCGTCGTGATCGAAGTGCCGGACGAGTTCATCGTCGAACGAATCACCGGGCGCCGACAGGATCCCGTAACCAACACGATTTACCATACGAAGTTCAATCCGCCGCCCGCCGAGATCGCCGACCGAATTGTGCAGCGTTCGGACGACACGGAAGAGGCGTGCCGGGCGCGGTTGAAGAAGTATCACGGCGAGACCGCTCCCATCGTGCCATTTTATGAGACGCAGGGATTGCTGCGGCGCGTGGACGGCGTGGGCGATCCGGGGGATGTTACTCGGCGAATGTTTGCTGCTTTGGCGTTGGCGTGACCTGCCTCGGGCGCGCGCCCTGTACTGCAATCCGTCAAATGCGCGCGGGGGCCCGCGCATTTCCTTTAACGGCACGCAGGCGTCGGCTATGGAACAAGACAAAATCGCCTGCGGCTTCCCTTTAAACGACTCTTGGTTGCCTCCAAAGACCGGGCCCAGCATTTCGTGCAGTTGGGGCGTTACCGCCGGTCCGGTCGGAACGGCCCGAACAGTTGCTCCAGCTCTTCGGGCGTGGTGCCCAGCAGGGCGGCGGCATACTCCTCGTCGTCGTAATAAGCGTCCCTTTCCCGCCCGCGTTCGATCCCCAGGCTGGCCAGCAGGCGTTCGGCTTTTTCCTGGGGATAGCGTCTCTGGATACTTCGCAGCAAAGCCAGGAAGTCGGGGTCTTCCAGCGCCTCGCCCAAGTTTTCCCAGCGTCCGATGGCGTGCCTTGGATTGTGCTGGAGAATCTTGCGTCTACAATAGCGGGAGATACGGAACAAGCGCATTCTCGCCGCAATCGCCGCGGCAGCGAACAACAGGCGATCGCAAACGTGCGGTCGTCGGCGTTTTTCGCTCGCTCGGGCCAAGTGCAGGTACAAACCAAGGATGTCGATGGGTTCGGACATGACTCCTATCTTCCCCGGTTCCCCGTCCAATGCAAGATCCTCTGGTGGTTCTCCGCCTTCCTCCGGCTTGGGAATTGACGAGTATCAGTGGCTGGTCAGTCCTGAAGCCGAACGTTGGCTGGAGATCGCCGCTGCCGCTGACGAGAAGTCGCTTGTCAAGACCACGCTGGCGCTGCGCAAGGAACTGGGCACGACCCGCACCCATTTGGTGGTCGCCCAGGCGGAACTGCGCCGCCGGGCCAGTATCAAGTTTCCTGATGCCCGCCGGATGTTTTTTACGCGGCAGTTGCTGGAACAGGCTACGGACGCTCAGATTGCGGGCTACAAAGCCCAGCGCTGGCCTGCGGCCGAACGTGTCGCGGACTTGTGCTGCGGCATTGGCGGCGATTTGATGGCACTGGCCGATCGCGGGCCGGTCACGGGTGTCGATCGCGATCCGGTGGCGGTCGTTTTGGCGGCGGCGAATTGCGGGTTGTCTGGATCGACCAGTGCGCAAATACAATGCGCGGATGCGTGCGACCAGAACATTGCGTACTACGCCGCTTGGCATGTGGATCCCGACCGGCGTGTCGAAGGGAAGCGGAGGACGCGGATCGAATGCCACGAGCCGGACCTGGACGCGATCGAGCACTTGCTGGCCCAAAACGGCCATGCTGCGTTGAAACTTGCTCCGGCAGCCAGACTCCCGGAACGCTGGATCGAAGCGGCCGAATTGGAATGGATCGGAAATCGCGGCGAATGTCGCCAGCAGATGGTTTGGTTCCAAGGGCTTGCTCGCGAACCCGGCAAGCGTTCGGCGACGGTCTTTGTGGCGGGCACGAATGATCCCAGGACCATTCGCGGAGATGCGGGACTGGAGATTCCCGTCGCGGACAATCTGGGACGCTACATATTCGAGCCTCATGCGGCCGTTCTGGCCGCTGACTTGGCCGGAGTCCTGGCCAGCCAGCATGCATTACAATGCGTTTCGCTGGGTATCCCCTACATGACCGGCGATCAGATTATTCCGGATCCGGCCCTGGCGTGTTTTGAAGTGTCGGAGGTGCTGCCGTTGGACCCGAAGCATTTGCGCGAGGCGATTCGGCAACGAGCGATCGGTCGTCTGGAAGTCAAGAAACGGGGCGTCAAAATCGATCCCGAGGAGGTCCGCAGACAGATCCATCCGCGGGGCGACAACCAAGCGACGCTGATTATCACGCCTGTCAGGAAAAAGATTGCAGCCATCCTGGCACAACGCGTCGGTTCGGTTTGGAGCGGCGATCAGACGGAAGCTGAAGCAATGGATGACGAGTGATCGGATCCGCTCGGCTGCCGCCGCGTCGTCAAGACGTTGGAAGCGGAATTCCCATCGCCTGCATGAGCATTTTCATGTCGTCCCAGGTGTGGCGTTTCATCTCGGGAGCGCGGAGCAAATAAGAGGGATGGTAGGTCACCACGACTCGAATCCCGCGATAGTCGTGGAATTTGCCGCGCAATTGCCCCACAGGCCGCGTACTTCGCAGCAGTGTTTGGGCCGCGACGGCCCCCAGGCAGCAAATGAACTCGGGTTGGAGGATTTCCAGCTGGCGCTCGAAGAACGTGCGGCAGTTGGCGACTTCATCCGGCAGGGGAGTACGATTGCCTGGCGGGCGGCACTTGAGCACGTTCAAGATGAATACATCTTCTCGCTTCAGAGTGCAAGCCGCGATGATCTTGTTCAGCAGCTGGCCGGCAGCGCCGACAAACGGTTCGCCTTGCCGGTCTTCGTCCGCTCCCGGCGCTTCTCCAAGGAAGCACAGCCGGGGCTGCGGATTGCCGGCGCCGAACACCGTTTGGGTGCGTTTTTCTGCCAATTCGGCGCACCGACGACACAGGGCCACCTCTTTGCGGAGAACACTCAAGGCGGAAATCCGCTGGTCTCTCGTCAGCGATGGAGCTGAAGCAAGTGGTGTGGCTGGGACAAGGGGCGCGGCCACGACGGCCGGAATAGACCCCGGCTTGGCGGGTTCCGCAAGGCGCACAGGCGCCGCAACGTGCGGAATCTCACGAGGGGCTCCCTCCGGCGCGGGCGACGGGTCCGGAGGCGGTTCCGTTACGATGGCTACTTCCTGCACGATAGGAATCGCTGCCTGAGGCAGTCTGGTGATCTGTTGGACACCGCTGCGGTGCAGACTCTCCAGTTTCTGACGCAGAATGGTCCGCGCCCGCTGTAGGGCGTTTGGTCCCGGATTGGTTGTCATAATGTTCTCCGAGGGTAGCAAGCCAAGGCCGATTGACAATATACTATGGGCTGCCCACACAAGCGACACGGCCATGCGAGCGGCAGGCGCAAAATGGACGGCGAAAACCGTTTAGGTTGACAGACCGCCGTCCACACGAAATGATTAAGGATGGGCAGCAGGGCGGAGACTTGAACGAGACCAGCCCACTTCGGCGGTCCCGTCGCCCACACGCGTCACCAACGGTGCGGGCGGTTATTCCCGGGAGAGAACCATGTTCGATCGCAGATACTTAATTCGGTCAGGGTTGTTGATCGCGGCCTCCGTGATGATGGGGTTTACGTTGCCGGCAGGTCTGTGGGCGGCGGATGAAGAGGCGGCAGAGTATGACATCATGCCACTTCAGCCTTGGATGTTGGGAGACACGCCGCAGGACAAGAAGCGAAGAAGTGACCTCGATATCCGGAAAGAGGCGATCCTCCGCGGGTCCGAGTCGTTCGAAGCACAGGCGACGAAAGATTATCTCCAAACCTACTATACTCGCTATTATTTTGCCCTGCTTACCCATCCACGAAACATCGGCGATTGGCCGAAAAACCGCGTCAGCCTGGCGCGCACTCTCGCCGCTCCCAACCTGCAAGAACCTCCGTTGCTGCAGGTGCATGATTATCTGGTGGAGATGATCTATCAGACCATGCTTCCGCTGATCCGGGGCAACTATCATCCGGCGGTGCGCTGCAATGCCATGTTGCTGCTGGGCAGTCTCAATTCTCAAGATCCCGTATTCGTCGGGGACAAGAAGCGACCTCCGGTCCCATTGATCCAATCGCTGAAGGTCATGCTGGACGAACTGCTGAACGCACAACAGATTGACGGCGTCCGCACCGCGGCGTTGGTAGGCATCTTGCGGCATGTGGAACTTGACCGCCAATTGCCGGACATGCCGGGCGGCCAACGGCGTTTGGTGGGCAACAATGCCGAGACGATGATTGTGGATGCGATGCTCAAGTTGCTGAATGAAAAAGAACTTCCCGAAGGTCGCTCGCAAGCGGGGCACGACTGGATGCGCCGCCGCGCCGTCGAGATTTTGGGCTACTTGGGTAGCCCCGGTCAGAACAACAGCGTGTTAACGGCTTTCGACGCGATACTGACTGACAACAAGACGCCCGTGGCGCTTCGCTGCTCGGCAGCGGAAGCGTTTGGACGGCTGCGGTTTCCCGCCAATGCCAAGGTCGCCGTTCCGGACGTTGCCAAGAAGCTGGCGACCGTAGCGGCGTTCGCCTGTCAGAAAGAACTCCAACGTGTGGAGGACCAGGAAGGGCGGGAAGCGAAAGACGCGCTGCCACAGCCGGGCATGGGATCCGGCTACCCGGGCATGGGCTCCGGTTATCCGGATCCAGCGTACGGCGGGATGTCGGAGATGATGCCCGGGGGGATGCCGGGATACGGAATGCCTTCCGGCATACCGGCTGCCAAATTCAACCCGTTGGGTTATCGGATCTTACTTACCCGTCGACGAATCGCTCACGAAATGCTGTTGGTCAAACGCGGATTGTTAGGTCCCGATGCGACGCTGAAGGCCGGTCCGTCCGCGGCGGCAAAGACCAGTCCCTCGGCGCCTCCGCCGCCTCCCAAAGCTGGTTTGGCGGCTCTGGTCCGGGCGGGAGCGGATCAAACCGCCATCGACAACGCCGTGAGTGGAATCGACGCCATCATCCGGGAGGTGGAGAAAAGCACGTTCAACGAGATGAAACCGCTGATCACCGAACTTCGCGCGAAAGTGAGGCAACTGGAGGATCAATGCGGCATCGTCGTCGAATTGCCGGATGAACTGGTTCCCGGTGCGACCCCGGATGCCCTATTGTCGAGTCCCGTAGATCTTCCGGAGGGGATGCCTGGGTTGGAAATGCCCGCGGTTGCCGGCGAACCCCCGGCCGCCGAGCCCGCCGATCAACCGGCCGCGCCTGCTCCGGATATCCCAGCGCCGGCTGTACCCGTGCCTGCCGATGCGCCGGAGCCGAACGCCGGGGAAACGCCCAAGACGTGAAGCATTAACAAGGAGACCCTCCATGCGTCGCTCGATTCGCTTACCCCGTCGCGACTTCTTGGCTACGATCGCCCTACCGGCCTTGATCCCGTCGGGCGTACTGGCCGCCGCGGGCAAGCCGGGGGCCAACGAGCGGCTGGTGGTCGGCCACATCGGCGTGGGCGGAATGGGCAACGTCCACTTGGCGAATATGCTGCAGTTCCAGCAGGAGGGCAAGGCCCAGGTTGCGGCCGTATGCGACGTGGACGAAGGACGGCTGGCCGCCGCCGTCAAACGCGCCGGGGCGGGAGTCGAACCCTACCGCGATTACCGGTACCTGCTCGAGCGCACCGACATCGACGCGGTGCTGATCGCCACGCCCGACCACTGGCACGGCGTGCAGACGGTTCATGCCTGCCAAACTGGCAAGCACGTGTACGTCGAAAAGCCCGCCTGCGTGACGATCGACGAAGGCCGGGCCATGGTCGCCGCGGCCCGAGAGCACAACCGGGCCGTGCAGGTCGGCGCGCAAGGCCGCACGGGCTGGGGCGCCTACTACACCTGCCGGGCGATTCGCAACGGGATCGTCGGCCGTGTCGACCGCGTCACCTGCTGGCATTACGAAAATCCGGTCGATGCGAACCCGGTTCCCGACAGCGATCCGCCGGCACAGTTGGACTGGGACCTGTGGCTCGGCCCGTTGCGCTGGCGTGCGTACAACGCCCGTTACGCTCCGGGCGTGTTTCGCTGGCTGCTCGAATCGGGCGGAGGCCAGATCCGGGACCGTGGGGCGCACCAGTTCAGCACCATCCTGTGGTGCATGGACGCCGATCGCCAGACGGCCTTTACTGTCGAGGCCACGGGCACGCCGCCGCCACGCGGGCTGTGGGATTGCCCGGTCACGATGAAAGCCACCTATCAGTTCCAGAATCCCGACTGGACCTTGGTCTGGGAGCAGCCGGGCGACAAGGTCGGCAAGACCGAATTCGGCAACGTCTTCTGGGGCGAGCAGGGGCGTCTGGTCCTGGAGTGGGAAGGCGCCTATCGCGGGGCCGAGCCGGAGGCGGTGAATTTCCAGGTTCCGCCCGGCGGCTACGAACCTCCGCGGACGAACGAGTATCCGGACTTTAACATGAACCACAAGGCTGATTGGCTTCGCGCCATCCGCGACGGCGATCACCGGCCGGCCGTCGATATCGAGATCGGCTATCGCACCGCTGTGTTGTGCGTGCTCGGAAACATCTCCTACCTGCTCGGCCGCAAGCTGACGTGGGACGGAGAGCGAGTCGTCGGCGACGACCAGGCCAACCGTCTGCTCGCACCGCCGCAACGGCATCCATACCAGGTATGAAGGTCGTCGGCTCTCCCGCGAGCATTGCTCAGTACGGCCCCCGGATCTCGGGGGCGATCTCTTGCTGGTACAATTCAAGCAATTGTTGATGGGTGGCATCGCCCAACGGCAATACGTCGGCAGCGGCGGCGTTGCTTTCGGCCTGGGCGATTTTCGTCGCGCCCGGAATGACGGTGCTAACTGCGTCATGATCCAGGATCCAGCGCAGCGCCAGTTGGGAAATGGCCTCGCCGCTGGCCGGATTCAGAATCGCTCTGACTTTCTCGGTCAACTCGACGCCCTTTTCGAACGGCAGGCCGGCGAACGTCTCGCCCACGTTAAAGACTTGGCCGTCGGCGTTGTAATGGCGATGGTCTTGCGGCGAGAATTGATGGCCGGGCTGGAATCGGCCGGTCAACAGGCCGCTGGCCAGCGGCACACGTGCCAGAATTCCCACCTCGTGCTGGCGAGCCAGGGGCAACAGTTCTTCGGTCAGCTTCTGGCGGAAGATATTGTAGATGACTTGCAGCGTCTCGCAGCCGGGATGCGCCAGGCACAGCCGGGCTTCTTCGACCGATTCGACACTGCATCCCCAATGTTGGATCAGGCCCTCGCGTTTCAGGGTTTCCAAATGTTCGAAGACGTCGCCGCGCCGATACTCTTCGATCGGCAGGCAATGCCACTGCTGCAGGAGGATGGCGTCGACCCCTAGATTGCGCAACGACTGTTCGGTCGCTTGACGGGCCATTTCGAGCGTGATTCGCTCGGGCCACTGGAGCCCCAGATCCACCCAGATTTTGCGGCCCAGTTTCGTGGCCACTTGCATCTTATGATCGGTCTGTCCCAGGAATTTGCCGATGACCCGCTCGCTGACGCCGCTCCCATACACGTCGGCGGTATCCAGGAAATTTACGCCCAATTCGGCCGAGCGGCGCAGAATCGCCAAAGCGTCGTCCTCGGCGACTTGGCCCCAGTCGGCGCCTCCTAGTTGCCAAGTTCCCAATCCGATCTCGGAGACCTGAATGCCCGTCTTGCCCAGTTGGCGGTATTTCATGAACGTGGCTCCTTCTTATATTTCATTTAGCCTACCCGTTGCCAGCCGCAAGCGGAAGTCTCCGCCGAGCGAATCCACGGTTGAAATTCTTTGAACCTAGCACCCGCGAGTTGTTCCAGAATTGATCCGCATCAAAGGGTGAAACTCGCTTTGGGCGTAAGATGACGAAGGTGAGAACAGTGAGCGGCCGGCATCCCCCGGCACGCACAGAAAAAAAGTCCCCATTTTCACAGTCCGCCTCTTTTTGCTCTGCGGTCTTGTCCAGTGATTTGGCGAGTCGTTGAAAACATTGAAGGCACCGAAAGATCCTCGGAGGAATGTACATGTTAACTACACGGAAGATCGTGCATATCGATCAGGAAAAGTGCGACGGCTGCGGGCAATGCGTGCCATCGTGTGCCGAAGGGGCCATTCGGATTGTGAACGGCAAAGCACATCTGGTGTCTGACGTGGTCTGCGATGGTTTGGGCGCCTGCCTGGGACACTGCCCGCAAGATGCGATTTCGATCATCGAACGCGAAGCGTCGCCGTTCGACGAGCACGCGATGCACGCGCATGTTGCCGCGTTGCGGGAATGCGAGTCCAGCCGGGACAGAACGAGCGGTTGCCCCGGTGCGGCGGTCAAGAGCCTGCGTTTGAACGTCTTATCCGGTGGCCCATCGGCGCGAGTTGTCCCAGGCGGTGCCGCACCGACGGGTGACCTTACAAGTCGCTTGGCCAACTGGCCGCTGCAACTGCCGCTAGTCCCCCCCAATGCACCGTTTTTGCGCGAGGCCGACCTGTTGCTGGTCGCCGATTGCGTGCCTGCCGCCCATCCGGATTTTCACGGCCGCTTTCTGAACGGACGGCCGATGCTCATGGCTTGTCCCAAGCTGGACAACGCGGCGGCACACACCCAGAAACTGGTTCAGATCATCCGCGCGTCGGGCCTGCGGAGCATCACCGTGCTGCATATGGAAGTCCCTTGCTGCACGGGGCTGTTGCGAATCGCCGAGGCGGCGGTGACACTGGCGGGCACGCACGTGCCAATCCACGACGCGACCATCTCGCTTGACGGCCGCGAGTTGGCGACCGCCAGTTGAGTCCGGCGGTGAGGGTGACGACACTGGAATCGTCCCCTTCTGGAGTTTTAAGCCGTGTGAACTACGCACGCGGCGCTAGTTGCCGATGCTGGGCGGATTGCTGGCCAAAAAGTCGCGCGGCCCACGCAGCGTGTAGTAGGGATAAGCGTTCGTGCCCGTGGGCGGGCCTGAAGGCCCAATTTCCGGCGTCTGGTGACGCCAGCCTTGGGTCGCATGGACTTCTTGGGCGATGGGACCGCCCGACAAGGCGCCGAGCACTCCACCACAACCGCTGCCGCAGCTGCCGCAGCCACCTTGACCGGCCGCCTGACGTGTGTTTCGATGTAGGCATCCGGGTGCGGCGGAGACCAAGACCAGAATTGCGATTAACAAGAATGTGCGTTTCATACGGGCGTGTTCCTTCGAGACTGGGTCGATGCGTCATCAAAAATATCATCGGCGCTACAACCCGAAGAATCCAACAAATCGTTAGGAGCGTTCCGGAGTTCAAAGGTGTTTCAAGTCAAGATTTGCGGCGTTACTAATCCGGAAGACGGGCTGTGTTGCAGCGAGGCAGGCGCCGATGCCATCGGGCTGAACTTCTATCCGTCCAGTCCCCGCTGCGTCGGCCTCGAAATGGCGCGACAGATCGCCCGAGGCTTGCCGCCCAATATTTCCAAAGTAGGGGTGTTCGTGAACGCCCCTCTCGACGAAGTTCTGCGGACGTGCGAAGAAGTGGGATTAGATGCCGTTCAATTGCATGGCGACGAGACGCCGCAGATGTTCGCGCGATTGGCCGGTCGGCGGGCGATCAAGGCGTTTCGATGCGGCGGCCGCGATTCCAGCCCGGTCCTCGAATTCCTCCGCCAATGCGATCTCTTAGGATGCCGACCCTGCGCTGTACTGATCGACGCCAGTACGCCGGGCGTTTACGGGGGAACGGGCCATACGGCCGATTGGCCTTTGGTGCGCGACCTGTCCGGCATGCTGTCGGGCACCCCGATCATTTTGGCTGGCGGACTGCGACCTGATAACGTCACCGCCGCCATCGAGGCCACTCGCCCCGCCGCCGTCGATACCGCCAGTGGCGTGGAATTGAGCCCGGGCCGCAAGGATTTGGGGCTGGTTCGCGAGTTTGTTTGCAAGGCCCGGGATGCGTTGGAGCGACTGCAACGGGCAGAGTACCGGACATAATCCGTTCTCGCCCGGTCTCTCTTCCCAGATGCGGCTTCACGAACCGTTGTTCATCTGCCCCGCCCGTTATCCCCTCTTCTGGGTAATTCGGTGGTTGTCGACTGCGTGTACAGCGTCTATCATACCGCACGCGGCTGAAGGTTTTTACTGGGGCCATTACGATAGGGAAAAAGAAAAGATGCTTGCAGCAGACCAGAGGCGTAAATTTGTCGTCAAGGACATCCAGTTGGCCGATCTTGGCCGCCGCGAGATTGGGATGGCAGAGCATGAGATGCCGGGGCTCATGGCGACTCGCCAAAAGTATGGGGTTCAGAAGCCGCTGGCCGGGGCCAGGATCATGGGGTCCTTGCACATGACCCTGCAAACCGCGGTGCTGATCGAAACCTTGCAAGAGTTGGGGGCGGATGTCCGGTGGGCATCCTGCAATATCTTCTCTACACAGGACCAAGCCGCTGCGGCGATCGCGGCGACGGGAACGCCCGTATTCGCGTTCAAAGGCGAATCGTTGGAAGAGTATTGGGACTTGACCAAAGAGGCGCTAACGTGGCCGGACGGTGGCGGTCCGAACCTGATCGTCGATGACGGCGGCGATGCGACGCTGCTAATTCATCGCGGTTACTATGCCGAGGAGAATCCTGCCCTGCTGGACGAGCCGACGGACAACAAGGAATTGGCGATCGTCAACCACGTCCTGCGAGAAAGCCTGCAGGCCGATCCGAGCTTCTTTCATCGGCTGGTTGGCCAATGGAAAGGCGTGTCCGAAGAAACCACCACAGGCGTGCGCCGGTTGTATCAGATGATGGAACGGGGCGAGTTGCTGGTACCCGCGATCAACGTCAACGACTCGGTCACCAAGTCCAAGTTCGACAATATCTACGGCTGTCGCCATTCGCTGATCGACGGCCTGAACCGCGCGATGGACGTCATGATTGCCGGCAAGGTGGCGATGGTCTGCGGCTATGGCGACGTGGGCAAGGGCTCTGCGGAATCCCTCCAGGGTCAGCGGGCTCAGGTGTGGGTCTCGGAGATCGACCCGATCTGCGCGCTCCAAGCGCTCATGGCCGGCTACAAAGTGACCACGGTCGAGGAGGCTCTGCCATACGCCGACATCTACGTCACGGCGACCGGCAGCTGCGACGTGATCACCATCCAGCACATGGCTCGGATGAAGGATCAAGCCGTCGTGTGCAACATCGGGCACTTTGACAACGAGATCGAGGTGGCCGGCTTGGAAGCCTATCCAGGCATCCGGCGGACGCGGATCAAGCCCGAGGTGGACGCGTACACTTTTCCGGACGGCCATACGGTCTATATCCTGGCCGAAGGACGCCTCGTGAATCTTGGCTGCGCCACCGGCCATCCCAGCTTTGTCATGTCCAACAGCTTCACCAACCAGACGCTGGCCCAGATCGATCTGTGGACCAACGATCACAAAGTCGGCGTGTACCGTCTGGACAAGCGATTGGACGAGGAAGTCGCCCGTTTGCACCTGGAGCATCTGGGCGCCAAGCTCACTCGCTTGAGTGACCGCCAGTCCGAATACCTCGGCATTCCTGCCGAGGGGCCTTTCAAGCCCGAACATTACCGGTATTGATCTTTCCGTTTGTCCGCGAAGTGAAAAACTGCCATGCCCGAGATTCAACCCTTTCGCGCTCTGCGTTACGACGCGGGTCAGGTTGGAGCGCTGAGCGACGTGGTCGCTCCGCCCTATGACGTCATCAACGCCAGCCTCCAGGACCAGCTGTACCAGAAGCACCCGGCCAACGTCATTCGGTTGATCCTCAATCGCGACGAGCCGGGAGACGACGACGCGCATAATCGTTATACGCGAGCGGCTCGGTTTCTGAAGAACTGGCGCAGCGAAGGCGTGCTGCAGCTCGATCCGGACCCGGCTCTGTACGTGTATCACCAGATCTTCGACGATGCGGGCCGGACCCTCACGCGGCGCGGATTTATGGCTCGCATCCGGCTGGAGCGGTTCGGCGAAGGCAAAATCTATCCGCACGAAGAAACGCACGCTTCGGCCAAAGCGGATCGGCTCAAGTTGACACTGGCCTGCCGAGCAAACCTCAGCCAGATCTTCGGCCTATACCCCGACGAGGACAACGCGGCCCAGGAAATCCTCGAACGAGCGATCGAGGAAAAAACGCCCCTTGAGGCCGTCGATCACCTGGGCGTGGTTCACCGTATGTGGCCGGTGAGCGACGTGCGAGTCATCGGCGAAGTGGCGGCTGTCCTGGGTTCGCGGCCGATGTTCATCGCCGACGGTCACCATCGGTACGAGACAGCCTGCAATTACCGCGACCATCTGGCTGCGGGCCAGACATTGCCCGCCAGCCACCCGGCCAACTTCGTCCTGGGCATGTGCGTCAGCATGAGCGACCCCGGCATGATCATCCTGCCGACGCATCGCCTGTTCCGCGGGCTGCCCGATTGGACCAGCTCGCAACTAGTCGAGCGCTTGGGCGACTGCTTTCAGACCTCGCTCGCCGGCCAGGGTCCCGAGGCGGCAGGGGGCGTCTGGGAGAACATCGAACTGGAGGATGAACAGGGCATCCTCGGCTTCTACACGCCCGCCGACCAGCAATGGGTGCTGGCCCGAATCACGCCCGCAGGACAAGCCCGAATGGCTGCGGTCGCGGCCGACCACAAGAGCGATTGGCAGCAGTTGGGCGTCAGTATTCTCCATCGCCTAGTGCTCGAAACACTGCTGGACGCCAAGCAATTGCCCAAAGCGGAATACGTTCACTTGGTCGACGAATTGGTGGACTTCTTGCAGCGCGGCGACGAGCCTGGCAAACCGTTCCCGCTGGCCGCGCTAGTCATGCCCGCCACGGTCGAACATGTGCGCCGAATCAGCGAAAGCCAGGAACGCATGCCCGCCAAGAGCACCTACTTTTATCCCAAGCTGCTCAGCGGCCTCGTAATCAATCCGCTCGAATAGCTTCCGCCAGTACCGTTTCACGTGAAACGGTTTACATAGACTTGAGCATCTGGCGGGGTGGCGCGTTTCACGTGAAACAGGCAATCTTCGGCATCTGTCCGTTGGCCTCGACGGTCTCGACCGTAGCCTTGCGAAATGCCGTCATAGCATCATCGTCACGAGCCTGGGCTGCTGGCACCGGCTGTATTTTGCAACGCGATCATGGCCCCGTCCGTTTCACGTGGAACGGGCCCGAACTGCCATTCCCGATTTCGGCACAGATTGGTTACAATCATCGCCACGGGAAGAATCCGGGGATCGGCCCGGACTCGTCAAGGAGGACGAGCAATTGGGACGGATCTTGTGTGTCGCCAATCAGAAGGGCGGAGTTGGCAAGACGACCACCGCCGTTAACTTGGCCGTCGCTTTGGCCAAGTCGGGCGGTCGTACGTTATTGGTCGACTTGGACCCGCAGTGCAACGCCACGACCGGACTGAATCACCAGCCGGCGGAACGTCATGCGCTGGTGCTCGACCAGCCGCTGCACGACTCGGTCTGCGCGACCGCGGTGCCCTTTCTTCAGTTGCTGCCTGGCAGCCGCAGTTTTCGCGACGTGGAACAGTTGTCCAAGGATAATCGGCAAACGGCTCAGACGTTGGGCCGGCATCTGGCGGTCAATACGAATGCGTACGACTTCGTCCTGATCGATTGTCCGCCTTCGCTGGGCGATTTAACCCAAGCGGCGTTGGCGGCTTCGACCGAGGTGTTGATGCCCATCCAGTGCGAGTATTTCGCCATGGAAGGCCTGACGCAAATGATCCAAGTGATCAAAAAGGTGATGCAGAGCCAGCCGGGACGGCTGGAATTCGGCGGCATCTTGCTGACCATGTACGATCCGCGGTTGGAGCTGACTTTCGAGGTCGAAGCCGAGGTCCGGGACTTCTTCGGCGACATTGTTTTCGACACCGTCATTCCGCGGGACGTGGCGGTTTCCGAGGCGCCCAGTCACGGGCTATCGGTCCTGGACTATGCGCCCCGCTCGCCAGGCACGCGAGCTTACATCGAACTGTGCATGGAGGTATTGGATCATGAGCAAGGATCGGCGATTGGGTAGAGGGTTGGCCGCGTTGCTGGGAACTCCGTTGGACGAAGTCGAGCCCACGGCTGCTCCGGGCGGCACGTGGCAGACCGGTGAGATTTCCCTGGCGGACGACGCTCCGGCGGTGGCGGCAGAGCCGTCGGGCGGCTCGGGAATCATGCAGCTGCGGCTGGAGGAAATCGACGGCAATCCGTTCCAGCCCCGGCGGGATTTCACGGAGCCTGAGATTGCGTCGCTGGCCGAAAGCCTCAAAGAACATGACCTTTTGCAGCCGGTGCTGGTTCGCCGCGTGGGCCAGCGGTACCAGCTGATCTCCGGCGAGCGGCGTATGCGGGCCGCGCTGCAAGCGGGCTGGACGCAGATCCCGGCCCAGGTGCGTGAAGCCGACGATCGGTTGGTGGCCGAACTGGCGATCGTCGAGAACTTGCATCGCAAGGACCTGAATCCAATCGAAAAGGCGCTCTCCTTCAAGCGGTATCTGGAAGAGCACGGCTGTTCCCAAGAGGATCTGGCCCGCCGGCTCAAGATCGACCGCTCGACCATCGCGAACCTGATGCGGCTGCTGGAACTGCCGGAAGCGGTCCTGGACGGCCTGCGCCGAGGCGAGATCTCCGCCGGGCATGCCCGGGCATTGCTGCCTTTGGGAGACGAAGCCGAGCAGATCGAAATGTGCGGACGCATTCGGCAGGACGGGCTGAGCGTCCGCGCGGTCGAGGCGGAAGTCCAGGCAAAGATCCACCAAGAGGACGGCCCTGTGCTGAACGTCGTAGGCGGCAGCGAATCGGCGTCTCAAAAACGGTCCCGTAGCGACCAAGTCGCCGCTTTGGAGCAAGAGTTGCGGATGGCGTTGGGAGCCAAAGTCAGCATCCAGCAGGCGGCGCGAGGCCGAGGCAAGATCGTGATTCATTTCAGCGACCACGACGAATTCGATCGGATCTTCGGGCACCTGACGGACAGCGGCAGCGGGGCTGGTAGTCGATTGGCCGGTTAGCCCAATATTTCACCAAGACGTGGTGTTTTTTCCGTCGGCAGCTGGCATGGCGTTCCGCGAGTGCTTAGAATTTAGACCATTGACAGCAGGGTTGCCTGTCGCCGCAGTCCCTTCTGACGTATCCCGCGGTTTAGTGGAGACGTGTTGTCAGTGGTGGGCGTTCGCTGTGGTCTCAAGGTCTTTTTCCCATTCGCGGTTGTCTTTTTGTCTATTCCAAGGAGCATCCCATGAACGGTCGTTTACGGTCGCGGCGAGCTTTTACGCTCGTCGAATTGCTCGTGGTCATCGCCATCATCGGAATCCTGGTCGCCCTGCTGCTGCCAGCCATCCAGGCGGCGCGTGAAGCAGCTCGGCGGTCCCAATGTGCAAACAACCTGAAACAGATCGGCTTGGCGCTTCACAACTTTCACGACACCTACCAGCGGTTGCCGCCCGGCGGGTCCGTCGATCAAAGACCGTTCGGCGAGCATCCTGGCGGCGGGGCGGCGTGGGGAGCCTCTTGGATCGCTCACATCCTGCCCAACGTCGAGCAAGGGGCACTGTTCCAACAGTTGATTTTCCGAGGCAACTCCGGCTGGGCTTATCAGGACCCTGCCGGCGTTTACCCCAATAATCAAACCATCAGCAACGTGAATCTGCCTTCGTTCTATTGCCCTTCGTCACCGCTGCCGGTCACCGCGCTCAGCCCGCCCCCGGGCAGTTCCAACGTTCAGTTGGTCACCTACGTTGGGATCTCCGGTGCAATCAACGGGCTGATTCCCAACTATACCGAGAGCCGCACGAATAACGGAAATGCGGCTGTACCTCAATGTTGTTCCGGCGGCCGAGTCAGCGCCGGCGGCGTCTTATTCCCCAACGGGCAAGTCGGTTTTCGTAACATCACCGACGGCACCAGCAACGTTGCCGCCGTCAGCGAGCATGCAGATTTCCTGGTAACTCAAAACGGCACGAAAGTTCCCTGGGGCGCTGGGCATTGGCACGGCTGGCTGATCGGATGCGGCAGTGCGGGAATACCTCCCAGTTACGGATCCGGCGGCGACGCACGCACTTTCCAGCAGACGACGATTCGTTATCCGATCAACCGCAAAGACGGCTGGCCCGACGCCGGCGACTGCGGGAACCTCGGCGTTTGCCAGAGTCTGGGCGTCAACATTCCGCTGAACTCCGCCCACCCCGGCGGAGTCCACGTCGTGCTCTGTGACGCTTCCGTTCGCTTTGTCGCCGACTCGATGGCCTTGGAGCTCTTGGCCAAGCTTGCGACCCGTGACGACGGCCAGACCACCGAGGCATACTAATTCCTGAATTCTGAGAGGTGAACGATGTTGCAGCGGTTATCGTGGCAGATCGGAATCGTGGCATTAATTATGGTTTCCGGCTGCAAGCCAGCCGAGGAGCCAACCTATCCTGTCCGCGGTTCGGTGACGTTTGACGGCACACCGATCGCGGACGGCCAAATCTACTTCATGGACAAGGACACGGCCGTCTTGAATGTCGCCTTGCCAATTCGGAACGGGAAATACGATGGCCTCGTCAAGCCAGGCACCTGGCGCGTCGAGATCCACGCGTATCGAGATGAGGGAGTGCAATCGCCCATGCCCGGCATGCCCCCCGAGCCGGTGCGAACCGACTACATCCCGCCGAAGTACGGCAGCGAAAGCGACCTGAGCGCGACCGTTGCAGAGGACGGCAGCGGCAACGAATTCAATTTCGATTTGAAATCGGCCCCGTCCGCGGACAGGCCGGAATAATCGCCGTTGGTCGAATGTAGCCGGAAGACGTGCCCACCAGAACGACGGCGATCAAGCGGCGGGAAGTAAAGGGCAAACGATTTAGGCAAACGAAATGGGCCCCGAGGGCAACTCTCAGAGAGCACCGTTTGATCCTCGCCGCTCGCCGGCGAGTGCGTCAGGCTAATGGCGGTATCACGATGTCAGCCATCTATCCTGAATCTCCCGACGGCAAGCGTCGGGGATCACGGTCGTTCGGGGTGGACGCTTGTTCGTGGCCACGTAACCTGAACCACTCGCCAGCGAGCGGCGAGGATGCCGGCCCGAGCAAAAAGCGTGCCGAACAGTATTGCTGGTGTTCCCATTTTCCCGCCCCAGTGCCAAGAATTCCGCTCGATTGGCCGTTTTGGGTGGCAATTCAGGCGATGCTGACATCGTAAACGGATTTCGCCCGATTGCATCCGTCGTCGCGAGCGGCTAACATTTCCGATCGACGTGAATTCCTGCAACGGCAAGTTCCGTTACCGGAATTAGACTTTTTGGTGTCACCCCCCACGGGGCGTAGCGCAGTCTGGCTAGCGCGCCTGCTTTGGGAGCAGGAGGTCGAGAGTTCGAATCTCTCCGCCCCGACTGGACGTAAGTTTCGCCGAAACCTGCATTTGGGTTACCTGCCGATGGTCGGCAGCGAGGTCCGTTTTTCTCCGAGAATTCGGTAGTCTACCGGATTCGGGGCTGCATGAATGGACATGTTGTGCTTCAGTCGATGGATTGTCCCGTGTGTCTCGTGCTCCCCGGATGAAACGCTCTACCCGATTATTTGTGTGGCGAAAACAGCTCATTCCGCCAAAGTGCGTTTGCGTTTGCTCGTCAACGGCGACGATCTCGAGGTCGCCCAGGTCGGTGACGGCTTCTGTGTACTTCGCGAGGCTCGTCCCCATGCTGCCGGCGACGCCCAGTTGACCATCAGCATTGATGACCATACCGAGACGCATAACGTCTTCCACTGCCACGGCATCGCAGCCGATTCGCGCGAAGTCGCGTTCTTCTGAGCGCGGGCTGGCTCCGACTACCCACCGTCGGCGTGGAGCAACGACCGGCCGATCCCTATTCTGGCGGGTTCCAGCGGCGGCTCATGCGGCCAGCCGCTCATTCAGTTCGTCTAAGATATTCTATGCGCGCAGCGCTTCGTACAGCAGCGCGGGGCCGAGTAGCACGTTTTTCAGCCCTTCGCGAATCGCCTCGGAATTCAGGGCCTGCGTGCTCATCGTGGTATGGGCTTCGAGGGCACTCATCACGGCATTCAAGATTTCTGCTTTCAAGTCCGGTGAGTTGGCGAATTGCTCTTTTGTGTTGTTCGTCGCCTGCTGCTTCAGCGTTTCTGATTCCAGCAGTTTGCCCTTGATGACGTTGTTCACGTAAACCAGTTTGTCCTGTTCCGTCAGATCGCCTTCAAACAACTCGTTGACCCGCTTGATGACATCACTCAGATACGCTTTCTGTTTCTCCTGGACGCTGCCGCGGCCGGCTTCGGTGATCGGCTCCAGTCGCGAGTTCTCGCCTTCGCCCAGCGGCATAGGGCATTTGCCCTGGCTCTTTAAGTTGTGGTGGGTCAGCACGACTTTCGACAGGTCGATCCCTGTGCGCTCGCGGCCGAAATCCAGCAGTCGCAGGACGTGCTTGTAGAAGATCGAGCGTTTCTCGATGGCCGTGTTACCGTAGTCGAAGATTTGCGACAGGTACGTGTACAGCCGTCGGAATGCGCCCATGTCACGTTGAAACAGCAGCAGGGCATTCAGCTGGTTCTGGGCGGTTTCGGCGGCGGGTTTGTCTTTCTTCTCGTTGGCGAGCTTCAAGGCTGTTTGAGCCGCCTTGTACTTCCTATGGAGCCGATCCACGACGGGTGCGACAGCCGCCGCCAGTTCGCTTTGTTTGGCGTTCGGTTTCAGTTCCACGGCGACGACCCGATCGACCTCGAAATCGTCGTAGTGACCGGCGGCATCGAGTTTGGCCCGCAGGTTGTAAACCAGATTCGGATCGGTCACGTCCTCCAGCTCTGCCGTGGTGTGGTACGTCTTGAAGGCCGCCAAGACGTCTTCCGCGTTGTTCACAAAGTCCAGCACATAGGTCGTGTCCTTGCCGGGATACGCACGATTCAGCCGGGACAGCGTTTGCACGGCCTGAATCCCCGCCAGCCGCTTATCGACGTACATGCCGCACAACAGCGGCTGGTCGAATCCGGTTTGGAATTTGTTCGCCACCAGCAGAATTCGGTATTCGTCGCCTTTGAAGGCTTCGCGGATGTCGCGGCCGCGCAAGTTGGGGTTCAGTTCCTTGCTGTGTTCGCTGAACGGGTCGGGGCCGGATTCTTTGTCGGGCACTTCGCCGGAGAACGCCACCAGCGTTCGCATCGTGTAGCCACGATTCTTGATGTACTTGTCGATAGCCATTTTCCACCGCACGGCCTCCAGCCGACTGCCCACCACAACCATCGCTTTGGCGGTTCCGTTCAACAACGGCGCGACGTGCTGGCGGAAGTGTTCGACGACGATTTCGACTTTCTGGGAAATATTGTAGGGATGCAGTCGGACCCAGCCCATGATCCCCTTCATGGCCGCGCTGCGTTCGACTTCGCACTCGGTGATCTCGGTGAGCGGCAAGGCGCTAGCCGCCGGTGCCCCTGTGAGCGGCAAGGCGCTAGCCGCCGGCGATGTGCCGTCCGGCGAGCGGCGGCCAGCGCCGTTCCGCTCAATTGTCTGAGCCAGTTTGAAGGCCAGCTTGTAGGTCGTGTAGTTCTGGAGCACATCGAGGATGAACCGTTCCTCGATCGCCTGCCGCATCGAATAGACGTGGAACGGCGCGGGCAGATTATCCCTGCTCGCCGGCCGGCTGGGATCAGGTCTGGTGCCGAACAATTCCATCGTTTTGGGCTTCGGCGTCGCAGTAAACGCGGCGAACGTGATGCCCGCGTCGTCAGCCCGTGACGCCATCTGAGCGGCCAGAATGTCTTCCATGCTGATTCCCCGCCGTCGCTGAGTTCTTGCAGTTCTTCGGCGGACAGCACGGCCTTCAGCTTGGCGGCGGCTTCGCTCGTCTGGGAACTGTGCGCCTCTCGTCGGCGATTACGGCGAACCGTTTGCCTTGCGTGGCCGCCGGCTCACGCACGGCCTTCAAGGCGAACGGGAACGTCTGGATAGTGCAGACCACGATCTTCTTGTCGCCGGACAGTGCCGCCGCCAGTTCGCTGCTCTTGCTGCTGCCCTCGCCTTTGATCGTGGCGACGACGCCGGTGGTCCGCTCGAAATCGAAGATCGCTTCCTGCAATTGCGAGTCGATCACGTTTCGATCCGAGACGACCAGCACGGTGTCGAACAGCTTGGTGTGTTGTGCGTCATGGAGATCGGCTAGAAAGTGAGCGGACCACGCGATCGAGTTCGTCTTGCCCGAGCCGGCCGAATGTTGAATCAAGTACCTGCCGCCCGGTCCGTCCGCCAGCACGGCGCCTTGGAGCTTGCGAGTGGCGTCCAGTTGGTGGAACCGGGGGAAGATGACCGTCTTGATCTGCTTCTTGTCGTCCCTCTGAGCCACCAGATAGCGGCCGAGGATCTCCAGCCAGCTGTGCCGCTGCCAGACCTGTTCCCACAGGTAGGCCGTGCGATGTCCGCCGCTGGGGTTCAGCGGATTGCCCGCCGCTCCGTGGTCGCCCTGATTGAACGGCAGGAACGCCGTGTCCGTGCCGTTCAGCCGGGTCGTCATGTACACTTCGCGATTGCTGACGGCGAAATGCACCAGTGCGCCGCTGGGAAGCGACAGCAGCGGCTCGGCGGCTTGGCCTTTGGGTTTGGGATGCCGGTCGAAGCGATACTGGTCGATCGCGTCGGCGACGCTTTGCGTGAAGTCGGTCTTCAGTTCGGCCGTCCCCGTCGGCAGGCCGTTCAGGAACAGCCCGAGGTCGATGCTGTTCTCGTTGCACTGCGAGTAATGCAACTGCCGGACGACGCGGAGCCGGTTGGCGGCGTACCGAGCCAGGATGTCGGGGTTCATGGCCAGAGCCGGTTTGAATTGGGCCAGCAACAGCTTGCCGCGCAGGCCGAGCATCTCGATGCCATGCCGCAGCACATCCAGCGTGCCGCGCTGGTCGAGCGAATCGCGCAGGCGAGTCAGCAAGGTGTCGGCGGCGTTTTTCCCGTAGTTCTTGACGATCGCGTCCCACGCTTTGGGCTGAGTGGCCTGGACCCATGCGAGCACGTCGTCCGGGAACAAGGCCCGCGCCCGGTCGTAACCGTCATCGTTCGGCGAGTACAGCCAGCCGCTGGTAGCGAGATGTTCGCAGATTTCGGTTTCCAACTCGATTTCGTGATGCAGGCTCATATGTTTTCTTCCGGCGGTTGGCGCTTCACATCATCGAGTGTCTTGCCATCTTTGCTCTTCCACTCTAACCAGCCATTGGCAGATCTGCCGGTGACGGCAAGTGCCGCCATGCTTGGCGACCGAAACAGATGATCTTTCTCAAAGATCACTGTCTCGCCTTCCACACGCATAACGCCGGACTCCAACAATTTGTTTCGGAATCGTTCGTGTGCCGTGCCTTTGATCGATTGCACGTTCGACTTTCGTCCAATGGAACCCTTAACCACCACGAACCCGTCTGGCGTGTACAAACCACGGCCGTCTGCACCCGAGGCTTTGCAGTAGAAGAGTTCTTCCGATTCTGACGGTCCGGCAGGCTTGCGAACGGCATCAAAGACGGGATACCCGAGCGTTGCCAGCAAGATTTGCCCTGTCTCGAAGATCTCCAGACAGTCGGCCTCCAAGGGTGCGGGCGTATGCGGTCTACTGCCGCTGTTACCGTTCTCGTCGGAATAGCGGGCCGCTTTCCTTGCCGCCTGTAGGCAATACCATTCCAGAAACATCGCATGCGTCTGCGTCAGACTGTTCGTGCGAGAGATCAGTACCAGAGCACGCTGACTTCCAGTCGGTACTGCCGTCCGACGAACGCAAAGCCGCGACCAAGTTCCAGCAGAAACTTTTCGATATGCGTCAGCAGTCCGGTTTCCAGTTCGCGTTCATGGAACTGTTCTTCCATCGTCACGAAGTCGAACAGGTACGGATCTTTCAACAGCCCGGAAGCCAGTCGGGCGTGGACAGAGGGCAAGCGATCCTTGAAGTTGTTGATGACCGTTCCCTGCCGCTGGTGAGCCCCCGACTTGATTTGGGCCGTCAGAGTGTCGCGAGCCCAGCCCTGGTCCAACATTTGACGGGCGTACCAGAGTCGAGTCGGCAAGTCCTTGATTTGCTGCATCAGGACAATGTTGTGACTCCAACTCAACTGCAGAAAAACGACCTCATCCGGAGGGTCGACTGTCCGATCCTGCAATTGGCGCACAGGCGGTGCGCTGATTTTTCCTGCCCGTTCAGCGAACGGGCGTGCGAAGCCTCCTCGGCCGCGATTTGGCGCACGGCCCGTGCGCCAATTTCGGAAAACCCAGGGTATTCGCTCCAGAATCGGGACCATCCGCTTTAGATTGGCTGGAGAAAATCCCTTTTTTTCAGGCAGCTCGTTCTTCAGATCAACGGCCAGGCGGGGAATCACCTTCGCTCCCCAGCCTTCACGTTGCTGCCGTGACGCCATCATGCGACCCACGTCCCAATACATCAGGATCATCTCCGCATTGGCTGACAGAATCGCCCGTTGCTGAGCGTGGCGAACTCGCTCCTTGATGTCCGCCAGCAATTGTGAGTAGAGAATCAGATCGCTCTTGTTCACTTTGTCAGCCCTCCGATCATCGTCAGGATGCGGTCGGTGACGATCTTCAATTCGGCGTCGATCTCGGCCAGATCGCGCGGCGGCTTGAAGACGTAGAAGTGCCGGTTGAACGGGATTTCATAACCGACTTTCGTCTTCTCGTGGTCGATCCAGGCATCGGGAGCGTGCGGCAGCACTTCGCGCTTGAAATACGTCTCGACGTCCTCGCCCAGCGGTACGTTCTCGGTGTCGCGCAGGTTGGCGTCCGGCTGCGGCTTGCCTTTCAGTCCAAGCCCGGCTGCCCGCGAAACCGCAAGGCACCCAAAGGCCATAGCCTATCCGCCGCACGATTTGGATTCAAGCGTAAGGACCGGCGAAGAAATAAGTGTCGCCAAGATTGTAGTCGTCACGCTCCGCCGTGCCGACAATGTCATCACGGCGGAGCGTGATGACCACATTGAAAACCCGACAGTTATTTCCTTGCCGCCCCTGAGCGAGGACGAACCTGGCGTGTTCCGCTCGTTTGATCTGCCTTGATGTTTGCCCCACGGCCTTCGAGCAAACGGCCTCGCCAGACAAGGGCTATGATGACAAGCCCGCCAATGAATCCAACACCGTAGCTTGCATTGTGCGCCCACAGGTCGGTCAAGAAGAGGACGTGCCGTTCCGGTGGAATCCGTGACGCCCAAGGTTCGGCCATCCAAATCCAGCCCTTCGAGGCTGCAATGAAGCCGACAATCCCAGCAATGGTTGCGACACTGGCAGCGACCGCCATTAGTGTCGTCATCGGTCGGACCAATTCTGCTGGGACGCGTTTTGGCAACTTTCCACCACGAGCCACAATTGCCAACGGCACTCCCAGAATCAGACCTACCCACCATGCTGCCAGAATCCCCCAGCCGATGCCGAGCAGGGTGGGATCATCCGTCCCGAAGACGGGAGCGTGAAAGATGGTAAAATACTCCACGCACAAGCGAGCCGTGATTTGATCGTGGAGTATCCCGTAGATCACGCACGCCAAAATCGACATGCCGATGATGGAGAGGGACTTCATAGTCGACCTTCGCTTCATTGGGTTGATGCAGCCCATTGCCCAATCTGATTCTAAGCCAAAACGACGGGGATCAAATGGCATCACACAAAATCTGGATTGAACAATGCGAGAAGTGCAAGGCAATCACGGCTTTGACCGATGCCTTCTGCAAGCGGCACCTGAACGAGGAATACGCCGAGATGTGTCGGCGACTCACCGCCGCTCTCGCTCAAAAGCAGCCGACGCCCCTGATCCGAGGCCGGGCGGAAGTCTGGGCTTGCGGGATTGTCCGCACCATCGGCTGGGCAAACGTGCTGGATGATCCCAAACAATCTCCGTACATGAAGTTGATCGCCATCGACCCGGAGTTTGGCGTGGCCGAAAGCACCGGCCAGGCTAAGTCGATGGCGATCCGGCGAATGTTCGGTATCGGACGGCTCAATCGGGCCTGGACCCTGCCGAGCCGCTTGGGCGACAATCCCCTGGTGTGGAAAGTCACGGTCAACGGGAAGCTTGTGGATATCCGACAGGAATCCCGTGAAAGGCAGGAGGCGGCGTTCCGAGATGGCTTGATCCCGTACATTCCTGCCGATATTTCAGCCGACCGGACGCCGATCATGGACGACCAAACGAACAAACCGGCTGACACGCCCAGCCTTCATTCCGTCGAAGGCGGGCTGTTCGGCGCACTGTTTGGATTCCACCAGAAGACGATGACCATGCTGCGAGCGGCGAACCTGGCCGACGACACGTTGGGCGTTGTCAGCGAGCGGATAAGTAACCTGTTGGACACGATCACGCAAGAAATCAAACGCACCCAGGACTTGACTATCCAGCCACGCCTGGATGCGATGTACGAAGAGGTGCAACGGCTGGTGGACGAGTTGGTGAAACTAGGCTCGATCCGAGACCAAATGGAGAGGATCTATAGCGAAACGCCGCCAGCGGACATCCCGTGGAACGTCGAATTGCCGCCGATGGCTCTTACGGAACTCGTCGAAAGCGGCCAGGTCCAGCCCTGCAAGACCATCGATTTGGGCTGCGGGGCCGGCAACTACAGCATCTATCTTGCGGGGCTCGGCTTCGACGTGACCGGCGTGGACATCTCGCCTTCCGGAATAGCCCTCGCCGAAGCTAACGCAAAGCAGAAGGGCGTGGCTTGCCGATTTCTCGTTGCGGATATCCTGGGCGGTCTGCCGGAAATCGCCGAGACCTTCGAATTCGCCTACGACTGGTCGCTGCTGCACCACGTCTTTCCCCTCGATAGGAAACGGTACGCCGAAACCGTGTGCCGGTTGCTGGTTCCGGGTGGGAAGTATTTGTCGGTCTGCTTTAGCGAGAAGGACGCCGGATTTGACTGCATGGGCCGAATAAGGCGGACGCCGCTCGGCACCATGCTGTACTTCTCGTCCGAGGACGAGTTGCGAGAAATCTTCGCACCTGACTTCGATATCAGGACGTTGTACACGGTGCAGATCGAAGGCAAGGGAGAGCCGCACTTGATGAATTTCGCATTCATGGAGAAGAAGCTGGTCAGCCCTAAGAAACAGCGAACACGGAGGCGAGCATGAGCCATGCTACAGGTCAAGGTTCCGGCCGCAGCGTCAATGCCGGTGTGCCGCCTGCAATCGTGGTCGGAGTCGAGTATCGCACCTCCAGGCAGCGGTCGTATCGTGGATGGTCGAGCCACTGTACCTGCACCAGAGCTACGTCGTCGGCGACCTGCACGTTCACAGACAATCCTGGCAGATTCCAACGGTCTGCTGTAATGGACGTCTCGTCCAGGTTTGGCGCCCAGACCAGCAAGTGGATCGGCTCGTCGGATTTCGATTGTCGCCGGATCTGAAGGCAGCGGTCGGTCACGACCGGAGCAACGCCTTCGTTCGATCCGGCGAGCAGAATCCAGCCCACCGGACGCTTGCCGTCCGGGAGCCAGTAGATCGTCGCGGGATGGTGCTGGTCCCACCGTCTCGTCAGCGTGGCCGCGCCCATCATCAGGTCTTTCTCGATCAAGACCGTCGCCTTCGTGTCGGCGAACATCCGCTCGAAACGGCGAGGCCCCACAAAGCGCCTCAGGTGCGGCATCGCGTCGTCAGGCACACGGGCATCGAGAATGGCAAAGATGGGAGCGTAGACTCGTTCGCCTTGGTGGTGCCCGCCTGAGGTTGGCCAGGGCGACAGCGCCGGGTCGCCCACGGCAAGGGCGATCCACAGGCCGGTCAGGCCGCAATAATTGGTCATGTCCATCCCGTAAGCGCGCACGAAGGGGCCGCACATGTTCTGCATGCCGGCGTGATAGAACATCCCAATGTCGCGCCACAGATCGGCCTCCATCGAACGGCCCAACTCACGCATCCGTGCGGAGGACGCGTGCTCGCGCCAAAACGCCAGCGCCATGAGATCCGCCCCGTAATAGGTGGGCGAGTTGTATTCGTTGAATGTCTTGTGTCGTGAAAACAGTTCGTAGATCGCCTCCGCTTTTTTCCGTCCCGCCTGCTGGAGGTCTTCGCGTCCTTGTTGCGCGCCCACATAGTCGAGCAGAAACGCACTCATCAAGGCGATGTTGGTGTAGCCAGGCCCAACATTTCGCCGCGAGGCGCCTTCCGCGGCGCGAAGCAAGCCCGAGCGGATGTCGCGGACCAGGTCCGAAGGAAGCCGGTCTGGAAACCTCTCCAGGATGAGGATTAGTCCGCAACCGACAAACTCCCGCCAGTTGCTGTCGTGGTCCGTCTCGTTTCGCCGCGTACGCCACACGCCGTGCCGCTTCGAGTCCGGGCCGTCTTCGTACTGGAGGTCGAGGACGCCGCGGAGGATGGCCGCTGCCGCTGAGCGGTCGTGGGGACTATCTCGCCAGAGCAAGCCTGCCGCGATGTAAGTGGCTCCGCGTGAGCCCCGCTGGGCAAACTCGTAGCCATCCCAGTCCCGGCTCGGGTCGGGAAGGACTTGTTGAACGAGTTGCTGAACAAACGGGTCAGCCGGCCAGGCGGGCGGGGCACCAGCCGCGAGCGGCGCGCGGCCGAACAGCAGCGCGGCGAGCGTCACAAGCGATCGTACCGTTCGTAGCGGCATCGGCCTTTCTCCAGAATACGGAATGTCGTGTTGTATGTTGCGTGAGTCGATTTGCGTTGGGGGCGTTGAGGGCAGTCGGTTACTCTCACCGTTCAAACCATGGATCGTCCCGAATCGCCTTCATGCACTGATCGACACTCAGGGCGTCGAGAACACCGACCCATTCCTTTCCGGTGTACCGCATGGCGTACAGGGCGAAGGTGCCGCCGCCGAGAGGTTCCATTCGAGCGAGCTTTCCCTCGAACGTGGGCGATATAGCGTCTGGACTTGGGCAGGCGTAGGTCGAGACAAAGTAAAAGTTGTTCCTGAACCATTTAGCCTGAATGTCAATAATGTAGTTGGACGTTTTGTCTTTCTTCGGCGGCTTAACACATCTGGGCTTCAGGACGTTCTGAATCAGATCCAGGGCTTTCGCTTCCACCTCGGCTCTTAACGCGACAGGTACGGAGGCTTGTCTCTTGGCCGGACGGATATTCCACGGTTCTCTTGGTCTTGCCATTGTCATCATTCCTTAACGGTTGCTTGCTTGCCATCGTGAACGGGTTCGTGGCCGGTCGGGTTGCCAAACGGATGATAGATCCCCCGCATCAAGGTCGGCCAGGGCCTTGAGCACGTGGTCACGGGTTAAACTTTTTGGAATCGCGGGGGCATGAGTACATGATACCGGCTGCAGGGACCAAAGTCAGCAAGTCACCTGGCGGCGTTCGCCATTACGTTTTTCGTCGTCTGCCGCAGCGCGAAATCAGAGTAACTTGTGCGTGTCCAGCAGCAGGTTCATGGCAGGTACTCGCTCCAGTCCGCCAGGTGCTCGTGAGCCACGCTACGATTTGGCACGGCTCGGAGAGCCATGCTACGGGTCGCGGCTATTTGGTCTCTCCGGACTGTTTTCTAATCCCCCGTGAACGCGTCGCGCACGAAGGCGGCGGCGGAGTCCCAGGCGGCAGCGGCGGCAGGAAATTCGACGGCCATGTGCCGCAGAGGTTGCGGCGGGGCGGCCCGCGAACGCGCGGAGACGGCCGCGTTCAAGGGAAATTGGGCGCTGCGGCCGGCGGCCAGTTGAGCTTCCACCTCGGGCGACAGCAGGTAATCGACCAGGCGCCGGCCTGCTTCGGAATGGGGGCCGCCTTGAATCAGGGCCAGCGTGTTGGGGATGAACAACGCTCCCAGACCGTCGCCGCCTTGATCGGGATAGATGATCTCGACCGCACGGCCGTTCTCTTGCTCGATGATGGCGTCGTCGGTGTCGGTCAGGCCGAACGCTAATTCACCGCGGCCGACGGCGAGGGCCACCTGCTTGTTGCCGCTGAGCACCCGGGCGTTTTCTTTTAACCGAAGGAAGAACCGCCGCGCCTCGTCTTCGCCCCAAGCTGCGAACAGGACCGCGGCGTGCGTGGCGGTCGTGCCGAACAGCGGCTTGGCGATGCCCACGCGGCCTTTCCATTTCGGGTCAACCAGGTCCTGGATGCCCTGCGGCCGTTCCTGCTCCGGCACCAATTCCGTATTGACGATCAACACGCGGACGCGAGCCGCAAAACCGTACCACATGCCCTGCGGCGAGCGATACTCGGCCGGGAAACCTGCGGCGCGCGGCGTCGGATAGGATTCCAACAGACCCATCTTTTCCAACCGCAACGTGTGCAGGATTTCATTGTTCCAGAACACGTCGCAGCGCGGCCGTGATCGCTCCTGGATGATCGCATTGACTAGGCCCACCGTCTTGGTCGATTCGACGTCGTATTTTGCCAGCACGCGAATGCCCGTCTGACGCTCGAATTCGTTCAACAGCGGCTCCGAGAATTCCCGATCAAGTGCCGTGTAGACCACCACTTCGTGGCCGGAGGGAGACCAACAGCCCAGCAACAGGGGCAGGACGCCCAGCAGCGCCGAGACCGCCTGCGGGACCCAGGAGCGGCGCTCGTTCAGGGAGGTTCTTGGCATGGTGAAAGTCCTTTGATGGGTCGAGCCCAAGGTCACGTTACAGATGCCGAGCCGTCTGCATGACGTAATCGAAAATCGCTTCGGCCGAGGTGTCTGTCGCTTGCACGCGGTGGACCTCGAAACCCGCCTCGACTACCGCTTGGGCCAGTGCGCGAAAGAACTCCAGAGGCCGCTGTACTTGGAACAGCAATTCCTGTTCGCCCTGAAGCTGGACCGCCTGGACACACGCCGCACCGACCAGGCGCACGGCCAATTCCCGGGGCCGGTCAGACGAGACGCGGACATGCAGCGGATAATCGGCCAGCAACTCGCGGATTTCCGGCAGGCTGCCCGAGGCCAGCACGCGGCCGCGGCCGAGGAACACCACCTGCTGGGCCAAATGGTCCATCTCGTCCAGGATGTGACTGGATACCACGATCGCTTTGCCGCGCGCCGCCAAGGCGGCAAACACGTCCACCAGTTCTGCTCGTCCCAGCGGATCGACACCGTTGAGCGGCTCGTCCAGTACGAGCAGATCGGGATCGTGGACCAGGGCCTGAGCCAATTTGATCCGCTGGCGCATTCCTTTGGAATACGATCCCAAAGGCCGGTCCGCCCGGTCCGCCATGCCCACTTGCTCCAAAACGGCTTCCACGCAGCGCGTCAGTTCGCGGCCGGAAAATCCGTGTAAACGAGCCATCGTCCGCACGAAGACGCGTCCGGACATGTCCTCGTAAAAAGCATCCGTGTCCGGACAGTACCCGATGTGCGACTTGGCCGCCGCCGACCAAGCGTGCCGGCCGCAGATCCGCACGGCACCGAGGCTCGGCCGCAACTGGCCCGTCATCAGCTTGATCAGCGTGCTCTTGCCGGCTCCGTTGGGACCGACCAAACCCGTAATCCCCGGCGCCAGGCCGAGCGACACGTCGTTCACCGCGATCACCGGACCGTACCATTTCGAGACGCTCGCAAATTCCAGCAGGCAATCGCTCACGAAACCACCTTCACCGCGCGGACTCGAGGGATGATCGCCAGCACACACACGATCCAAACGCCCAGCACGACGCAAGCCGCCGCCGGGGCCAGGTGCGTATCGTTATCCGTCAGCGCGCCGAAACACCAGCTGCCCAACAGGCGGAGGTTTCGCCAGAACATCAACAACCGCCAATGACGATCGTCGTAGGTATGCCGCAGCATCTCGCCCAACGCGGGCAGCAGCACGAAGATGCACGCCCAAGCCATGACCAGCGGCACGTTCTTGTGCAGCCAGCAGGCCAGCGCGAACAGCAACAGGCTGAGCGAGACGGCCATGACCGCGCCGTAGCCCAAGATACCGAGAACGATGCGCCAGTTCTCTGTGAAGTACGCCAGCGAACTGGTCAGCAGACCGTATTCGACGAACAGAATCAAAGCCGGAATCGCTGTGGTCATGGCGACCAATAGGCTGATGGCCAGCAGCTTGCCGACGACATAGTGCCAGCGGCCGACAGCCCGAGACAGATAGAAAGTCAATCCGCCCTGTTCGTAGTCGCTGCCGATCAGCAACTCGCCCGCGAACGCCAGCATCAGCATCGTCACCGTGCCTTGGGCGAACATGAAATCGCGGTAGGTCTTGCCGGCGCCGGTGACCGAGCTGAGGATCTGGTCCACGAACCGGGCCACCATCGGGTTCTCGACGCTAACTTGCGCTTTCAGGTAAATCGAGGCGAAGAAGAACAGGAAATCCAGCAGGGCCAGCCCTAACAGCAGCCAGAACAGCTTGCGGCGCAGCACCAGCAAGACGCCCGTCCAGGCGATCGGCCAGCAAGCCCACCATGACGGACGCAGACGGCCCGACCAGTCGCGATAGCCCGAGACAAGCTCCACGTTTGCTCCATCGGATCGCATGAATTCACTCCACCCGTATTCCCCGTCCGCAGAATAGTCTATCCGCTGGAAGCCGAAATGCGAGTGGACGCATCGCTCAGCTTGAGGCACGCGTCCGTCTCGAAATTGGGAGAATTGCAGCGAGCTAGTGAGCTTCGAGTTGCTGACGGAACGACAGCGATTACCATAAGCTCATTACCGTTTGGCTCCGCTTCTGCGAAGTCTATCGCGAGTGACCCGCGGTTCGGATGTTTTTTCAGGAAGGCAATCATGCACCAAATTCGATCATGCTGGCTGTGTGTTTTCGTCGTCGCCACGCTGACGGGTTCCGCACGAGCCAGCGAACCGCCGGATCCCGCATCGCTGACGATCGAGAAGATTTTCGAGTCACCAGACTTCGTCGGCGACTCGGTCTCAGCACGCTGGTCGAAAGAGGGAGCCGGGTACCTGACCCTGGATTCGTCGCTGGCTGTTTCCGGAGGGCGGGATATCGTGCTGCACGACGCCCACTCGGGTGAGGCTCGCGTGCTCGTTTCCGCCGCGCGACTGGTGACGTCCGGCGAGTCCGCTCCGCTGGCGATCGACGACTACGCTTTTTCGGACGACCAGACCCTGGTGCTGATCTATACGAACTCGAAACGCGTGTGGCGAGCCAATACACGCGGCGACTACTGGATTTTGGACATCGCCAGTCATGAGCTGAGAAAACTGGGCGGTGACGCCGCACCAGCTACACTGATGTTCGCCAAGATTTCGCCCACGGCCCGCCACGTCGCTTACGTGCGAGAAAATAACCTGTACGCTGAAGACCTCGTGACGCGGCAAATAACGGCCCTCACCACATCTGGCAATCGCCACATCATCAACGGGGCGTTCGATTGGGTGTACGAGGAGGAGTTGGGCCTGCGGGACGGCTTTGCCTGGAGCCCCGACGGAACCGCGCTCGCCTACTGGCAGATCGACACCACAGGCGTTCCCGAATTTACGCTGGTCAACAACACCAACGGGCTCTATCCGCAGCTAAACCAATTTGCCTATCCCAAAGTGGGCCAACAAAATTCGGCGTGCCGTGTGGGCAGCGTGGCGGTCGATGGCGGCCCAACGCGCTGGCTGGACGTACCGGGCGATCCCCGCGAGCACTACATTGCTCGCTTGAGCTGGACCCCCGACTCGCGGCACATGTTGTTGCAACAGCTGAATCGCCGGCAAAATACCAATCGCGTCCTCTTGGCCGACGCCGGTTCGGCGCAGGTGACTCCTGTGCTGACCGAACAGGACGACGCCTGGATCGATGTCAACGACGAGTTCCACTGGCTCGATCAGGGGCGGCGTTTCACGTGGATCAGCGATCGCGACGGCTGGCGTCATGTCTACGTTGCGAGACTGGCGGGCGGCGATGTCAAACTGGCCACGCCCGGAAATTATGACGTCGTGCAACTGCTGCATGTGGACGAACAAGAGCAAGCTCTCTACTTCCAGGCATCCCCGGACAATCCGACGCAACGCTACTTGTACCGGATCAATATGGATGGAACGAGCTTCGAGAGGCTAACCCCGGCCGATCAAAGCGGTTGGCACCAGTATCAGATCTCGCCCAACGGCCGCTGGGCAATCCACCAGGCATCGGCAGCCGACTCGCCGCCGGTGACCGAACTGGTTGCTCTGCAACAACATACGACTCGACGCGTGTTGGCCGACAATGCCAAGTTGCGCAAACGTTTTGGCGAGTTGAAGATCGCCCCCGCGGAATTCTTCCGCGTCGAGATCGAACCGGATGTTCGCCTGGACGCTTGGTGCCTGAAGCCGCCGGATTTCGACCCGGCCAAGAAATACCCGTTGCTGGTGTATGTATACGGCGAACCGGCCGGGCAGACGGTGGTCGATCGTTGGTCAGGACGCAACTGGTTATGGCACTTGATGTTGTCGCAACGCGGCTATGTCGTAATGAGCTTCGACAATCGCGGCACGCCCGCACCTCGCGGACGTGTGTGGCGCAAAGCCATGTTTCACAAACTGGGTATCTTAGGGCCGGCGGACCAAGCCGCCGCACTGGAAAAAGTCTTGGCAGCGCGGCCGTACCTGGACTCGCAACGCGTGGGCATCTGGGGTTGGAGTGGCGGAGGCTCGTCCAGCCTGCACGCGATCTTCAAGTATCCAGAACTGTACCAAACCGCGATGGCCATCGCTCCGGTCCCCAACCGCCGGTATTATGACACGATCTACGAAGAGCGATACATGGGTCTGCCGGGCGATAATCCCGAAGGATACCAGCTGGGATCGGCCATCAACTTCGCCCATCAGTTGCAGGGTAATCTGCTGCTCGTGCATGGCACCGGCGACGACAATTGCCATTATCAGGGCACGGAGGCACTAATGAACGAGCTGGTGCGTCTGAACAAACCGTTCACCATGATGGCCTACCCCGACCGATCGCATTCGATCAGCGAGGGTACCAACACGACGCGCCATCTGCGTGAATTGCTGACCCGATTCCTGACGGAAAACCTGCCACCGCACGACAAGTAAGAAGCAACTTACAATCGGGTGATGCAGCTATGAAGGTCGCAATACCGTCTTATTTCTATACAGTGCGACTTGTCCGTGGGAACCGACTCTGGGGCGATTGCGTCAAAGGGGGTTGAATTGTCCGCTTTTTTTTGGTGACAGTGACGGTTGCCGGCCGGTACCGTTATAACCACGATAGAACGAAAAACGGGCAGAATCGAGAAATGTCCACCTGCTCAGTGTAGTACCCGTTCATTGAAGCAGATGGGCCGGAGATTATAATCCGCTTATTACGTCCTGGGTAACAAAACGAACGCTCCAGTCTGTTTATATTGCCTACATTCCTTAGCGATGGTTGCCGATGCTGCTGTTATTGGCCGCCATGCTGCGCTGGCAGTACGTAGGCAGTTCCCGTAAGAAACCATTGACCCTCTCAACAAGTGGGTCACACAGGGGGTTGGTTCATGGCCATCCGTCGATCGCGTACTCTGTTGTCGAAGAAACGAAAGAATCGGCAGGAATTACTCTCTTCCATGCATCGCAAACCGCGACGCGACATGCATGTCGAGCGGTTAGAGGAGCGACAGTTGCTGGCGGGCGCCCAGTTGATCGGCATTCAGCCGAACGATGGTGCGTTGCTACAGACCGGTGACATTCGTAACATCGCGCCGGCCGATCTGACGTTCCGTTTCGACCAAGTCCAAGTTATCGATCCGGCATCATTAGGCAGCAGCACGGCTCCGGGCGGCATTCAGATCACGCGGGCCAATCTGGACGGCGTGTTCGCGCCGGCGAAGGTCTCCAGCGAGTTTGGCACGGGGGCCAGCGGGGTCTTGATCGAGTTTTCGGCGGTGCGTTTGGGAGACGACCAGAACGGCATCACGCTATCGATCACCAAGAGCAATTTCGGCGGACCGGGGCTGCCGGGCGTCAGCGTGATCGGGCGGACGATCAACATCAGCTTGAACGTAAACGCCAACAATCAAAGCACAGCCCAGGACCTGATCGGCGCTTTACAGAACAGCGCCGAAGCGAGCAACTTGATCACCGCCCGCATCGTCCGCGGCTCGCCGTCACAGAACATTGCGGCCACGGCGCCGGCCAATAGTTCGCTGGTACTGACCGGCGCCAACGACATTGTCGTACGTCCGGGCTACATCGGGGTCGGTGCCGAGCCCGCGTTGAACGAAGTGGTTTTCCGTTTCGCGGGCCAGGTGCCGGATGACGTGTACCGCATCGACATCTTTGGGACCGGTTCGACGCCGTTGCGGAACGTCAACGGCGAGAGGTATCTGGACGGCAAGAATTCCACCGTGGTTTTCGAGTTGGATTTGGCGCCGCAGATTATCTCTGTGGTTCCGCAACCTGTCCTACGTCAAGTCAACGGCAGTTTGGCCCAGGATCGAAACAAGATCGCCGTCTACTTCAACAACGACGACCTGAATCAGGCAAGCGCCCAGAATCCGCAGTTCTACCAGCTGATTTACACCAACGACACGTTGGAGAACACCGACGATTTGGTCTTCAATCCGATCGCCGTGCAGTACAGTGCCGACAAGGACATGGCGATTCTGACGTTCGCCTCGGATCTGGCGACGTTGGCGCCCCAGGGCGCGGGGACCTTCCGCCTGCGGATCGGTACCGATGAACTGCTGGCGACCGGCGCCACGCCGAACCCGATGCCGGCGCCGCCGATCATTATCACGCCGCAGTCCACCACTCAAGGCATCTATAACGGGGCGACGATCGACTTTCTGGGGCTGGGCGAGAAGTGGGGCCACGCCGTCCGGATCGAGGTCGTGGAGAGCGATTTCGGCTTCGACAGCCTGCCGCGCGTGAGCGCGCTGGACCACGTGCTCACCGTCGAGTTGAACACGTACACGGCACCGGGCAATATTTACAGTCCCAGCACGGCCCAGCAGATGGTGGACGCCGTTAATGCCCATTTCCTCGCCGGGCGGCAAGTTCTAGCCAGCGTCGATCCGGTGGCGGGCGCGACGGTGATCACCGGCGTTGCCCACGCTCCGGTAACCTTGATCGGTTTGGGTTCCAGCTACGACACGGCGACCGACATGGGAATCCTGAGCCCGCAGAACCTGATTGTGCGGGGCCTGATCGAGCCGCAAGTTTATCGCCTGGAACTGCCGGGCAGCAACGACGAGCCGGGACATCGCCAATCGCCCGTCGTGCAGCACTTGTCGGACGGCAGCGCCGACCGGAATTCGGGCATTACCCGGATCGAATACAATTTCCGCTCGGATATCGGTTTCATCCGCGACTCGTTAGGCAACCCGCAGTCGGCGTTCAATATCATCAGCGAGACGCAGAAGCGGCGGGCTCGGGAAGCGTTCCAGGTGTTGAGTGATCTGATCGGCATCGAATTTGTCGAGACCGAACGGGACGGCTTGATCATCGCCTCGGGGGACACCTCGGCTTTCAATCCCAACCAGCCGTTGCGGGTGATGAGCGTCGACCTGAACGACCGCTTCAACGGCAGTTGGTTCCGCACGGCGATGGCCCAGATCACCGGCTACTTGGGGCTGGGCAGTTCTCCCGAACTGCCTGGTCTGGCGATCGGCGACTTGGACCTGAATACATCTCTGCCGGGATTCGAGGTGCGGGCCAGCGACATCGACCTGGATTTCGACAACCGGCTCGAGCCGACGGTGATGAGCGATCAGGACCTGTTGCATCTGCGGCATCTGTATTTCCCGGAAAGCAAAGACATCGACCTGTTTCGGTTCGAGCTGCTGCCGATCCCGGGTCGGCCGGACGCCGACGGGCGTTTGACGATCGAGACGATGGCCGAGCGGCAGCTGCAGTCGAGCCTGTTGGACACGGTGATCACGCTCTGGCGGGCGAATCCCGACGGCAGTTACGAACTGATCGCGCGGAACGACAATTACTTCGGCCGCGACTCGTACCTGGAATTGGACTTGGGCGCGGGCGTGTACTACGTGGGCGTGAGCGCCAGCGGCAATGACGAGTACGATCCGATTATCGAGGATTCGGGCTTTGGCGGGACGACGCAGGGCGAGTACGAGTTGCGGCTGAACTACCGGCCGGACGCGACCAACTCGATCTTCGATGCGGATAACCCCAACCGTCCCGCCACGTTTCTGGACGGCGACGGCGACGGCGTTCCGGGCGGCGTGTACAACTTCTGGTTCCGCACTCAGACCCCGCAACAGACATTATTCGTGGACAAATCGGCGGCCGCCGGCGGCACGGGCGCGATCACGGCGCCGTACAACAACCTGCAGACGGCGTTGGCCGGAGCCGCCGCGCTCGTTGCGGCCCAGCCTGACAAGCCCGGGCCGATCGTCCGCGTCGTGGGTACCGTTGGGCTGGACGGCAAGATCGAGACGCTGGCCGACAACCCGGCTTATCAAATCGGTTTCAATAGTCTGGGCTCGCCGCTGCCGGACGGTTCGACGCTGGAGATTCCCCGTAACGTGACCATGATGGTCGATGCGGGCGCCATCTTCCAGATGCGCCGCGCCCGGATCGGCGTCGGCAGCAGTTCGGCGGGCATCGACCGCAGCGGCGGCGCGCTGCAGGTGTTGGGGACCCCGATCCTGCTGACGGACAGCAACGGCAATGGCAGCCTCGATATCAACGACGCGGTGGTGCTGAATGCTGGCGGCGCGCGCGCCCCCGGCAGCGTGCATTTCACCTCGTACAACGACCAAACGATCGGCCTGGATACGAACCCGTTCATCACGACCCCGGCCAGCGGGGACTGGGGCGGCCTCGAGTTCCGTAGTGACGTCGATCGCACACAGGGGTACTTCCAGTGGGCGGACGAAGGCATCTTCCTGAACTATGTCAACCATGCCGACGTCCGTTACGGCGGCGGCAGCGTGCTGATCAATTCGGTGTCCCGAGTGATCAATCCGATTCACATCACCGATGGCCGGCCGACGGTTACTTACAACACGATCTCGTTTAGCGCCGACGCGTCGATGTCCGCCAGTCCGGACAGTTTCGAGGAGACCAACTTTCACGCCCCGCGTTACCAGCGGATCGCCTTTACCTCGGATTATGCTCGGATCGGCCCCGAGATTCATCACAATCGTCTGATCAACAACTCCGTCAACGGCCTGTTCGTGCGGGTGGGCACCGAAGCGGGCAGCATCGCCCAGAAGATGAACGTCTCGGGCCGCTGGAACGACACGGACATCGTCCACGTGATGAGCGAAAATCTGGCCATCGCGTCGCAGCCCGGGGGAGCCTTCGAGCGAACCACGGCGCCGCCGGTGGTTTTGGTGGTCCAAACGCCGGTCAGTACCACGGTCGGAACCTTGGGCAGCGCCGGCACGAATACGAAATACACGTACAAGTTGACCTACGTCGACCGGTTTGGCTTTGAAAGTCCCGCGTCGACCGGCATGACGCGGACGATCACGGCGGCCAACGTCGCCGCGGGACAGCGTTCGATCCGGTTCACGCAGCTGCCGACCGCCCCGGATCCCTACGCGGCGCGGCGATTGTACCGTAGCGAGAATGACGGCCCGTTCGTGCTGGTGGCCCAATTAAACCGGACGGACACGACGTTTGTGGACAGCGGCAAGGCGCGGGGCGGTGTGCTGCACTTGCCGCCCATCGGGGCCGTGACGCGGACGCCCCAACTCGGCGGCACCTTGGAACCGGGCAACTACCGGTATCGTATCACGTACGTCGATGCGTTGGGCAAGGAATCGCGCGCCTCGGACGCCTCGCTCGGCGTGACATTGGACGGCAACCCCACC